>Ga0207674_10000269_pt1 | contig 65505 bp, 63 predicted proteins | sample KBSCornC72_FD_184303 | JGI IMG/M metagenome (GOLD analysis project Ga0207674, IMG submission 184303) | Corn rhizosphere microbial communities from Kellogg Biological Station, Michigan, USA - KBS Corn C7-2 (SPAdes) (version 2) | ecosystem: Host-associated > Plants > Roots > Rhizosphere > Soil ...
GACGTCCCCAACGGCATCGATTCCAGCAATTGAGAAAAAGCTGAATGATCTGGGTGCTGACGGCTGGGAAGCAATCACGAACGTGTATGGTCAAGTTGGTGTCTATCTGCTGTTCAAGCGACCAAAGTAGGGTGCTTTCGCGCGCCTGCCGAGGGATTTCGACTGTCTCACTTTGTGTCTCGAGAGAGCACCACAATGACGAAACTAGGCCATAGAGCAAGTGGCTGAATCCACTTCACAATACAGTCCTTCGCAAAGCGGCGATGCGCGCTTAGCTACCGATTCTCAAGCCACGGCCTGGTACGTTGGCTTTTCGTCGTTGCTGGAGCATGAATCTCCGACCAAATCCTGTCGAAGTTGTTCCAACTGGGCCGACGCTTCCCGTATCTGCTCAGCACATTTATGGGCGTGCCGGGGAAGAAACCCCCCGTACTCTTGCAACAGTAGACGGATGTTGGCTTCGATCGCAGAGGTCTTGGACCGGGCTTCGCTCGATAGAACCGACATGAACCTTGCCAGCTGCGAATCCTGCGACGCCAGCTGTTGAACGCTCTGAGCAGCTTCCTGCTCCAGCACTCGCCCGTGATAGCGGACGAGTACGAATAGGCATGCTACCAGGGCGAGTAGTGCCAAGTTCGCTATGATGGTTTCTTTCAAAACTTGCCGCAGACCAGCATTCCTATCGGTCTCAATGTTTGCGATCCTGCTACTTTCCGTGAAAGATAACGAAGACAGATGCTTGCGAGCGTTACTCATACCTTCGTTCGAATCCACCAACTTGAATGCACGACGGCGATAGCCCTGTTGACGCAACCTGATGGAGCGCTCCATCTCCAATTGATTTGAGTTAGCCAAAGACTCGACCTGGGACGCAAGAGACCGTTCGTGATCACCCCGATTCGCTAGACTGGCGCGAAGGTTCGCGAAATCTGCTGCGATCCTGCTCGTTGCTTCGGTGTAGGGTTGCAGGTACGAAGGATTGTTGGTTAGCAAGTATCCGCGCTGACCTGCTTCCATATCGGTCAAATCTTTCTCCACACTCGAAATCTCCGCCTGGATCACAGAGCTTTGCAGCGTGAGCGCAGCTATCTTCTGCATCTGCTTCACATGGCTAACGACAACATATCCACTCCATACGATGAGCCCGAATGAGGCGACGGCGCCTATTTGTAGAGCGGTTTTTCGAATCATCTTTTTATGCCTCCTTCGCCTGATATCGGAGTACTCTCTGCTGTGTTTCCTCGACTTCTCTTGCTAGGAATAATAGGCGGATCGCATAAGAGGATGAGGTTATCTTTCTTGGTGCGGCGTCTCGCCCACTTCCTACGCTGTAGGGTGGTTCGTTGGTTGAGATCCGACGTTCCTCCTCCCCAGGTGCCCGTTCTCGCCGAGCGGGGCGGAACGCAGCTTAGGGCGCCGCGTGGAGTGGTCCTCATAGACACTCGCGAGCAGAACCCGTTCGATTTTTCCCGGTTTACAGGCTGGTTCAGTGGCGTCGAGAAGAAGGCGCTCCCCCTCGGAGACTACTCGGTCGCCGGCCTCGAGAATGTCTGCGTTGTTGAGCGAAAGGACCTCGAATGTTGCTACTCGATCCCGAGGTGCTGTTCGCTTGCCAAGACCGCCAACTCCAGACGGCTGGAGACGCCGAGTTTCCCGTAAATATTGCTGAGATGGCGCTTCACAGTTTCCTCGCTGATGGCGAGCTGGCCAGCAATCTCGCGGTTGCTGCTGCCTTTCTTGATGGCAGAGATGATCTCAACTTCGCGCGATGTCAATCCAAAGCCACTGGTGCTTTGCCCCGGTTTTGCCCATGAAGATACCGGCTCGCTGCCGACCCAGAACTGGCCTTCATGTACCGACCGAATGCTTTTCAACAGCATCTCTGGAGGCGATGCCTTCAATACAATGCCTCGCGCGCCGAGCTGCAGCGCACTGGTGACGGCAAACGGCTGAATGGCCGCGGTCAACAAAATCGTCCGCACGGGGGTTTCCTGACGCGAAAGCTCGCGCAGCACCTCCATGCCGGGCACGCGCGGCATGGCCAGGTCGAGGAGTAGAACGTCGGGTTTCATGGACTGTGCCAGCGAGATTGCCTCCTTGCCGTCAGAGGCTTCGCCGATCACCTGAAAGTCTGGCTGAGTTGCGAGCAGACGACGCAAACCATCGCGAAAAATCGCGTGGTCGTCGGCAATGATAAGGCGTATGGGTTGGTTTTCCATATGTGGGTTCTAAGCAATACTGGCGCGAGCGAAGTCAGGAATCTTAATCTCCAAGCGGGCGCCATGTCCAGCTTTGGAAACAATTGTCAGCTCCCCATCAAGCGCACGAACGCGCTGCTGGATTACGAGGGGGCCGCGACGATTCTCCTCCAGCTGAGAGTGCGTGAAGCGACCGCTGAATTCGAAGCCGCGCCCGTCATCTTCAACGATCAGCATCCAGCCGCCATGTTGGCGGGTCAGCCGCACGAGGGCGTGCTGCGCCCCACTGTGACGGCGAACATTGGCTAGTGCCTCGCGCACAATTCCTGCAATCTCGCGGCAGGTAGTGGGAGGCAAGCTTATCTCCGGAGAATCGCAGACGAACTGCGCGCCAATACCGGTGTGCTGCCGGTACCGAGTGACCATACCGGAAAGAAATTCGACCAGGTGACGGGGATCGAATTCGATCGGTTCTAGCTGATGGATCAAATCTCGTACGTTCGCCGCTTCACTCTGCACCAGCTGCTGGACTTCGACTAATTCCTGATCGCGTTCCGCCTCCGAACTGGTCGCCCGAGTGCGCAGAGCATAGAGCCGGAACGCAATCGCGTGCAGCGACTGGACTACCCCGTCGTGCAACTCGCGGGAGACACGGGCTCGCTCGACCGCAGCAGCTCGCGACCTTAAGCGGCGCAGCAGGTACACGTTATACACGGAAGGCGCGACGAGGTTTGCGAGATCCTGAAGAAAGCGCAACTGCGTCTCTCGCCGGCCACCTAGCCGCGGCTCGAAGAGCAGCAGCCTGGCAGAGACGTCGGGGGCCGCGGAAATCGCGCAGGCGAGCAACACTCGAAACGGGTGTTCGGCGACAAAGCGCGCGGCCAGATAGCATTGCTGTCCGCTCGTACGGGAACCGTTTTTGTCCAGAGTGATGGAACTGGTGGTGCTCCGGTCACGCCAGGCTGCGCCAGCCGAATCCTCCCCCATGACGCACAGGTACTCCTGCTGTTCCGTTTCATCGAGCTGGCGCCAGGTGAAAACCACGCCCTCATCCCGGACTTCGGCGCGCCACAACATGACCAGCTGGCCCTGGGATTCTCGCGTGATCACCAGCAACTCTCGTCCTCCGAAGAGCTTCAACATCTCCTGCATGACGATCTGAATCGTGCCTTTCAGGCCGGCTTCCACTCGCACCTTGGCGGAAAGACTGGAGATGCTGAATGCTTCTGCAGCGCCGCGCTTCTCCGCCTCGGCGATATAGCCAATGAGAAAGGCAAAAATCAGGAGATAGGTCGTTCGCAACACCAGGTCGATGGCAGAGGGTTCTCCCAGAAACTGCAGCAACGGAATGCGCGACCGTGCGACCGCATCGGAAGCCATCACCGCGACGAGCGCGACCGTGGTGAGGGCGGTTTCGCGCATTCCCCAGCGCAAGGCTGCCGCCAGCAACGCAAAAATAAAAAACAAAAAAAACGGTCCACCGGTACTTGCGGCAAAAACACTAATTATGGCAGGCCAAAGGACATCGATAGAATGCACGAGCAAAGCCATGCCAGGGGAAACTTTCTGACGCGACCAGAAGAGCACCAGCAATGCTAGGGCGTGCGCGGAATAAACAACCGTCAAGACGACCGCCCAATGGATGGGAAAAGCCTCTTCCGGCTTAACACGTAATAAAAGGAGAGATATCAGTGCAAGAACCACGCGCACGAAGGCCAGCACGCGCTCTGTTTCGTTCCGTCCGCCACGGCTCTTGGGAAGGGCAAGCCTGCGACTGACAAGGTCCAGTACTGAAGGAACCGGCCGCATGGTCGAGGATTATAGACGACAGCCCTTTGAGCCTCTACGTGTTCGATACCCCTCTGGCGCAAAAGAGTTTACGCCCCGCCCTACACCCAAAGTTGTAGCTTGCGTGCAACTTTTGCGGAATTGACCGCTTCGGAAGAGCCGGTTACGGTGAAGTTTCGCGCCTTGGGGGGCGCGAAGTAAGACGCTCCGTTAGCGCAGCTCTTCGTCAGCGGTTCTTTTTGGGTCAGCTTTTGGTCTCCGAGCTGACCCATTTTCTCGCAGACGAAGTAGCTTCCCGGAGATTTTGCCCGTGCGATCCTGACCAGCCGACCGTCCTTTCGCCAGGGGGGTCTAGGATTCGCGCAACAATTGCGCAGGGCCGGCTCATGTCACGCTCCTCCGGGCCGGCCTTTTTTTACCGCCCGCACGCCAGCCAGAGATACTCGGGACTAGGCAGCTCTGCGACTGCCACCACGGCCACGACCCGACCCGCGCGCGCCGCGGGCCCGGCGTGCCGACTTCTTGCCAACTATTTGCAAGCCGCGCGAGCCCCCACGTGAACTGCGGGGGGTCGGACGGCTAGTCCGCGAGTTCGCTCTTTTGGTGCGGGACAAAGTTCGGCGGGCCGAGCTTCGCTTGCTTGAGGAGCCGCGTGCAATGATGCGACGTAACCGCTGTCCCCGTGCCGAAGAGCTTGCTCGTCGCGCCGCCGCTGCCCGTCCCTTCCGCGAGCGAAAGCCGGCACTACGACGGGCTCGATGCTTCCCCCGCGATCCGGATCTGGTTGTCCCCTCGACGTCAACTTCTTCCCCGATATCGAAATCATCATGGGACGCTGTTGAGTGCGCGTTGCTCGTCTCGGAGGGTTTCGAGCCGCGAGATGACGAACGCCTGGTGGCACGACCGCCGTGATGCCCACTGTGCTCAGCCCTGTCGCGACTCACGAGCTTGTTGAAGTTGCTCTTCTGTCCGTGTGCAGTCTGCTCCTGAACCAGTAATGCCAGGTTGCTCTGGTCAAACTTTTGGAACCATTCGTTCCAAGATACTTCTTCGAGTGATCCTTCTCCGCTATAGCCAGGGACGTCTAGGTGAATCATGCCAATGTCTTTGCCCCCCCGGGTGCGCCGTACGCAGGCGGGTTGGGCCCTGTGTTTTTGCGCCCAGCGGCGAATCTCGTCATGGTTGGTGAGTGGTCTAGCGGCTGACTTGGTACCTGCCATTGGTGTGCTCCTCAAAAGAAAGATCCCGCCGCGCGGGCAAAAATAGGATGCCCTCGAATTTAGGCAGGTTGGTACTTTGAGACCGCAAGCGAGCTCACGATGTCGCAAGAGAGCTCACGTCTGCCTGCGCGTGAGGTGAAGCGCCACCGAGCCACTTCGAAAGTCTAGAAGCCGAGTCCAAATGCGTTACGCGGTCTAGGAAAGTCAAACAGCTCTTGCCTGCGTAGAACATTTACTGCCAGGCGCGGATGTTGGCTCATAAAAATATTCTCTAAGTGCCGGGGTCGAATACTTCTAGCTTTCGTCGACACCAAAATCAGGGAGCGGTCGTCGGGGTAGACTCGCTCGCACCGGTACCCGCATCGTCATTCGTAGGGCTTTCCCCACGATTCGTCCCCCGATCACAAACGGTCCCGCCAGGGCGCCCAAGGGAGGGAATTACGAGCCAGTCGAAGCCCCGTAGGTCGGCTACAGGATTTTCTGTAAAGGGTCCCTAAGAAGCTGTGAATAAACTGTTTATCCTGTGGAAAGAGCTATAGGCCGGCGATGTTCCGCTGGAGAATCGCCGGGATGGCCTCGGGATCGGTTCCTCTCGGGAAGCTGATGGGGGAACCAATCTTGACGGAGATCCGGTAGGGGCGCGCAATGCGCTTGTGGGCTTGCTTAACCTCGAATAGGCCATCAATTCGCATGGGCAGAACGGGAATTCCCAAGTTCTCGGAGAGCAATCCAATGCCTGAGCGAAATGGATTCATGCTGCCATCGAGGGTGTGACGGCCCTCGGGAAAAACCAGAATGCTATACCCGCGATCGACGGATTCGCCCGCAAAAACGAAGCTGTCGCGGAACCCAGCTTGACGCGGAAGAGGGAACAAGTTCAGCAGCATCACGCCGAAGAACCACTCCATACGATCGAAAATACGTAAGAGAATGTTGCGATCTACCGCGGGCGTCCGCAGCGCCTGGAGCGCTTCCCCCCCCGCCGCGGTCGCAAGTTTGTGCCGCAGCCGGAATGGCAGCGCGGTTTGTACGAAGCCCACATCGACGTCGTCGATGTGGTTGCAGACGACAAGCAGTGGGCCGTTGACGCCGCGCAGGTTCTCCCTCCCCACAATCCGCGGCCAGCCCAGAATGAACACCGCAGGCCGAAGCAACAGGTAATGTACTGCAAACCGGATCCAGGTGGACGGCCACTTTTGCGCCCAGGCAGGATAGTCGTACCTGGCTTTTTCCGTCGCTCCCCCCTTCAGCACTCCGGCAAGGTCCGCGATACTTTTAATCCCAGAAAACCGGGTCTCGCTTAGATCAAGCTGATATTTCTCTTCTAGCGCACCGAGCAGCTCGACGCGTTCGAGTGAAGTGAGGTGCAAATCGGCGGTGAGGTCTTCGGAGGAGCTGACAGAGCGCTGGGTAACCGCCGAGAGGAGGTCGGATATGGTCTGGGGATGACCCTTTACGGGTGCTCCCGAGAGGGCGAGCATGTGGTGCACAGTTTCGGCGATCTCGGCGCGGCGGGGCTTCAGTGTGGAGGTTCGGGGAAAGTCCTGGTCCGGCCAGACAACATATCGCAAAACCCGTTGGTACTCGGCGAGACTCTGGTTGGCGCGCTCAATCACGCTCTCCGGATCGGCTTCCACGCTCCGGAGAATCAACGCTGCGGCGGGTTCCGCATTGCCACCGATCGCAAGCGGCACCACAACACAATCCTTAACCTGCCCTTCGCGCTTGATGGCATTCTCCACGTCCTCCGGATAGACGTTCATGCCGGCCGGAGTGACGATCACATCCTTCTTGCGGCCCTTGAAATAGAGATTGCCTTCGCGATCAAGCTCGCCGATGTCGCCGGTGTGGTACCACCCGCCCTCGGACGAAACCGGTTCGAGGTGGCCGGCATTCCAATATCCCGAAGCGACTCCGCTGCCACGAACCAAGATCTCGCCGTCCGCCGCCAGCCGAACCTCGCGACCGGCCAGTACTTTCCCAATCGAACCTCTGCCGGTCTTGAACGGATGATTGACGCTGATCAGCGACGTCGTTTCCGTCAGTCCGTAGCCTTGAACAACCGCATATCCGATTCGCCGCCAAAACTCTTCCGTCTCGGAATCTAGCGCGGCGCCTCCAGAAATGAATGCCCAGAACTTCCATCCAAACCGTCGATGAACACGTCGAAAAGTCCACCACCGGAGCAGGAAGTGCTTCCCCTCGGCCGCGCTAAACTTTTCACGGAAGTCCGCGATCTGGCCTTCCGCCTCCAGATCGCGCTCGACCTTCTCTTTGAGTGACTGCGCCATTCGCGGCACCGCAACCAGGACGGAGATTCGCTCGCGTTTGATTGTGTGCTGGACGTCAGCCGGCTTCAGAGTGTCCTGGAACAGAACCGTCCCGCGCAGGAGCGACGGCAAGTACATCCCCAGAAACTGACCGAAGACATGACTCAACGGAAGCAGGTTGAGAAAACGGATGGGATGGACGACCCATTCGTGCTTCAAATAAGGACCGATCTGCGCTTCGAGCGGCGCAACGTTGGCGAGCACGTTTCCGTGTGTAATCACCACACCTTTCGGATCACCGGTGGTGCCAGAAGTGAAGACGATCTGAAGAGGATCTTGTGGGTCGATCGGTTCGGGTGGGGAGGCCGCCATCGCTCGCGCCTTCCATTCCTCAAACAGCAGAAACGCAAGATTCGCCGGCGCATGTTGCCGCGAGCACACGAGCAGCTTCGCCTCGACATGGTGAAAAACCCGCATGGCAAAATCGGGAGTGGCCGAATCATCGATGGGAACGGCGATCACCCCGCGATAGGCGCATCCGAAAAACGCCGCGACCCACGCCGCGGAGTTCGGCCCCCACAACATCACGCGATCGCCCTTGCGAATGCCCTTGGACTCAAGTTCCGCAGCGAAACCATAGGCCATGCGAGCGACGTCGCGATAGCTGTGTCGGACGGTGCGGTATCCCTGTCGTTCGGAATAGCTCGGTTCCCCACCGAGAGATTCGAACCGAGCTAGATAATCGGCCAGTGTCGACGCCATGTAATAAAAGCCTAACCTATTTGGCTGCTAGGGGTTAACTGGACGTACCGTGGACTGGAATCGCCTCTTGCTTTGGGCGGAGCGATTTGCTTAGAATGCCGCCGTCCTCAACTCCGGGTCCGTTCACAGTTCAATCTGGCCGACACGTTTATCTCATGCCGCAGGTCTCCTGCATGTCGGAGGATCTTAGATGAGTTACGTAGCTTGGAAAATCTTGCGCAAGCTGCCCCGGCCGCTCGTTCTCGTCATCATGATCTTTGTGCTGGCTGCCGCGGCGAGGGCCTAGGCGACGGAATCAGCGAAGGATGGGATCGCTGAAAGGCACAGGACTTCAGGCCCTCCGATTTTCAAACGATTCCAGGTCCCAATATCCCTGTTTCGGCCTCCGAAATTCTTCTCTACCCACTCGTACACTCCCCTTCGGTAACCCTTAGTAACCATACGATTCTGAGTGTCCAGCCGTACAATCAGGCTTGTCCGAGTGGCCGTCCCGAGAAGTCGGCAGTCGTACCAGGACTGGTTTAACTCCCTGCGGGGAAAGCACGCTGCTGGAGTCGGCAATCTTATGGCGTTTGGTTTCGGGTTCAATAAACAGAAGGTGCTCAGCGCGGCCGAGAAGTGCGTCCAACAGGGCAAGCTTCAGAACGCAATCACCGAGTACGAGAAAATCCTCAAAGCCGATCCCAAAGATCTGACCGTCATGAACACGGTCGGCGATCTGCATGCCCGTGTGGGGGAGAACGAGAAGGCGGCGGAATGCTTCCGGAGCGTTGGCGACGCGTACGCTTCACAAGGTTTCACGGTGAAGGCGATCGCGATGTACAAGAAGCTCAGCAAGCTGAAGTCGTCCACCGACTGCGTGTTGCGTCTCGCGGAACTGTATACGCAACAGGGCCTGTTCAACGACGCGCGCGCGCAGTATCTGCAAGTCGCGGAAGATTTCTTGAGGTCGGGACAGCTGGATCAGGCGGTCAAGATTTTCGAGAAAACGCTTGAGATGGACCCGGACAACGTTGCCATGCGGACCAAGCTGGCAGAAGTCTACGTCCGTATGGGCAAGAAGCCGGAAGCGTGGAAGATTCTGACCGGCGCTGCGGAAAATCTTCGGGCAAAAGGGCAGCTTGCCGCGGCCGACGAAATCCTTCAGCGCATGCTCAAGTTGGAGCCCGGTAACAGCTATGCTCTGGTGCTTCGCGGACGTGCCGCCCTCGATGCCGGTGATGCGGCAGCCGCGATCACTACCCTAACTAAGGTTTCCGACCTCGATTCGAACCTCGAAGGTTTGAAGGCACTTTTTCAGGCTTACCTCCGATCCAAGAATTACCCGGAAGCCGGGAGCATCGCCTCAAAATTGGCTAGTGTTCACGATGAAGGGTCCGCCATCACGGAGTATTCCGACGCGCTCATGGAAGCGCAGCGCTATCGTGAGGCTCTGCAGGTTTTTGACGAGAATGCTGACCGTCTTCTCAAGAACGACGGGGCGAAGTTTATGGAGTCCCTGCGTTCGATTGTCGGCTACGTCAAAGAAGATACGCAGGCGTTGGAAGCCGTGCTAGCTCTGTATCAGAAGGCCGGGGACACGACCCATCTCACCGAGATCTACGAGCTGCTGGCTCACGCCTTCGTACAAAACAATGATTTGGAGAAGGCGCGCGAATATTACCAGATCTTGATGCAGTTGGAGCCGGCAAACCCGATGCACGCGAAGAACTATCAGCAAGTCGCGGAGAAGCAGGGTGCGGCAAACGTACAGCATCTCATCACGCCGGAAGAAGGCGCCGTTCTTCTCGAGGAGCTGGAAGCAACGGCCCCGTTCATTGAGCAGAAAAATGACGATGAGGCGTTGCAGGCGGTACGCGCGGCGATGACCGATGCCGAATTGTTCATCTCGTACAACATGCCGGCGAAGGCGCTTGAACCGTTGATTTCGGTTTTGCCGAAAGCCCCGCGCGATCTCCGCGTCAACCAGAGGTTGGCTGCCCTTCATACCCGCGCTGGAAAATTCGCTGAAGCGGGCGCATGTTGCCGTACGCTGGAAAGCATTTATCAGGACGCGAACCACCCCGAGGAGGCCGCACGGTACGGAGATTTGGCTGCGAAGTACGAGCGGCGGAGTGGAGGCGCTGCGTCGCCTTCATCGGAACTGCCCGTTGCGGCGCACAACCCTCACGCGCCAGAGTTTGAGATTTCCGCTCCCGTGGTCGAGGCCCCCGAGCATGAAGAGCATGCCCCCGCCCCCGCCGCGGCATCCGAGTCCCATCCTGCGCCGGTTGCAGCGCGCCCAGAACCAGTCGTGTCCGCAACTCCCAGTGGCGTCTTCTTCCATGTCCCAGGAAGCGCCGCTTCCACCTCGCAACAAACCTCGCAGCCTGCAGATACGTCGAAGAGCGAAGCGCCGCTTGGTCCAGTTGCGCGAGTCCCAGCCGAGGCCCCGACCATCGATGGAACGAGCGAGTGGGAGGACCATCTCGAAGTCCAAGGGCCAACATCAGAAGCGGCGGTAGAAGAACCGGAGCAATCGAAGGTTTTGTCCGCCAGCGCAGCCGGAACAACGGCAAGTGCGCCTGAAGTCGAAACCTTTTCCTCTCGCGACACGCAAATAGAAGACTCAATCGAGGAGGTCCGCTTCTACCTCGGCCAAGGCATGATCGATCAGGCTGATGTCGTGCTGACGCGCCTGGAGGCGAAATCGCCAGACTCGGCTGAGCTAGCGATGTTGCGAGTGGGCGTCGATTCGGCGAAGCAACAACCCACAGCCTCTGCGCCTGAGGCAGAAATTGCGATCGAAGAACCAGCGCCGGCTGAAGCCGAGGAACCCGTCATCGAGGCGGTTCGAGAGCAACCGCGTACAGCTTCGGCAGCGTCGACGATGACCCAACCATGGCCTCAAGCGCGACCGGCTGCGGCCGAAGCGCCGCAGGTTCCGCGCGAGAAAACGCCGCCGGAGCAGCGTCCCGTGTTGCAGGAACTGGTTTCGGATCTAGAAGACTCGCTGGGGGATGATTTCCTGACGACCGAAGGGCCGAAGCCGGAGGCGGCAAGGCCAGAAGTTCGCGCCTCAATTCCCGCCGCACCGGAACCGGCGGGGGGGCATCCTTATGCATCCGGGCAGGAATTCCGCTCGAATAGTCTCGATGATTTCGTTTCCGACCTAGAAGCTTCGTTCGGGACCGAAACGGCCGCACCGCCTGAGCAACCTGCCACGCGAGCCAGTGCACCGCTGGCGCACGCGGCCGTCGCTACCGCAACCGGCCCAGTAGCTCACGCCTCGACCACACCAGTTGCGCCTCGGCAGCCACGTGCTCCTCAGGCGACCGCCGCTCCTCTTTCAGGCGCCGGCGTGGATCTTGCCGACATTTTCGGCGAACTCAAGCAGGAACTTGAGGGCGATCCGGTGGGCACCGACGAGGATCCCGAGACTCACTACAACCTGGGCGTTGCCTTCCGCGAGATGGGATTGCTCGACGAAGCAATTGGCGAATTCCAAAAGGTTACACAAGCCGCAGAGCGCGGTCATGCGTTCTCGCAACTGATGCAGACTTATACCTGGCTGGCGCAGTGTTTCCTCGACAAGGGAATTCCGCAAGCCGCCGTCCGTTGGTACGAGACAGCGCTGAAGGTGCCTGGCATCGACCAGGAGACGCGCACGGCTCTCCACTACGAGCTTGCGTCCTCATGGGAGAGCGCAGGCAATAGGGCCGCAGCATTGAACAACTTCCTCGAAGTCTACAGCAGCAACATCGATTACCGGGATGTCGGTGAGCGGATCAAAGCCCTGAGGTCGTAAAATAACCGGATGCGACCGAAGCCACCCGGCTGCTTCCAGAAGCCACACGCCCGGAGCAATGCGTGACCGTCGACCCCAAGACAGTTCCTTCGGTCCCGGTTTCAGAAGAGTCTCGGCAGGCACGAGAATACGGGGCGGGATCTGACAATCATCCCGATTCAGGAAGTAGGGTAAGCCGGACCGGCGTCTGGCTCGTGCGAATCCGGGCGCTCCTGTTTGTAACATTGTGCGCAACCTTCGGCGTATTGCTAATCATCCTGCCGTGGACGCCCAAGTGGACTGACAGTCCCCTGTTGCTTTCGATGCCTAACCTCCGTTCCATCGTCTCGAACGGATTCTTCCGCGGATTGTGCAGCGGGCTGGGAGTGTTGAACCTGTGGTTGGGGTTCTGGGAAGCCATCTACTATCATGAGAAACCAGTGGACGGTGGCAAGTGACCACGAGCCAGTGTCCATCGGAAGCCATTTCATAAAAAAGCGACCGGCCAGTGACCACGGCCCGATAGCCACCTTATGACTACCGACCACGATCAAAGCGCTCCTCTTGCATACGAAAATCCTCATTTTCTGAATAGCCCCGACGGACGGATTCTGCGCATCCTGTCGGAGTACGTCGAGCCCTTGGCACGATTTCGCCGCGAACAAATTCAGGACACCGTGGTGTTTTTCGGTTCAGCGCGTTTTCACAGTCTCGCCGATGCCAGTAAGGCTGCCGAGCATCTCACGCCCGAAGCCGAAGAAGACAAGCGCAACCTGGCTCGCGCCGGCGTCGACATGGCACGCTACTACGAAGACGCGCGAAGAATGGCGTTCCTGCTAAGTCAATGGTCCGCGAATATTCCGGCTCGGCGGCGCCGATTCGTGGTGACGACCGGCGGCGGGCCCGGCATCATGGAAGCGGCAAATCGCGGGGCGCGGGAGGCTGGAGCCAAAACCATTGGACTCAACATTCGCCTGCCGTTTGAGCAGCACGCAAACCCTTACATCACGCCCTCGCTCAACTTCGACTTCCACTACTTTTTCATGCGCAAGTTCTGGTTCGCCTATCTGGCAAAAGCGCTGGTCATCTTTCCGGGAGGTTTCGGAACCCTCGATGAATTGTTCGAGATCCTAACGCTCGCACAAACTCAGAAGCTCGCGAAGAAGATTCTGGTGGTGATTTACGGCCGCGAATACTGGAACCGGCTCATCAACTTCCAAACCATGGCCGACGCGGGCGCAATTTCCCCCCTCGATCTTGATCTGTTCACGATGGTGGACACGCCAGAAGAAGGGTTCGAGGTTCTCAAGCAGGGTCTGACAAAGTATCACCTTGGGCCCGATCGACCGCGGCGTGTGGGCGAGGTTGTACCGGAAATTGCGAAGACGAACCCATAAGCACGGTGAAGATGAACCCATGAGCACGGTTGCTCGTTTCCGGCTCTCCGCTTCCAGAGGATGGGGACTGGAACTTGGCAACTGAGAACTGACGACCGATTCTTGCTCCTCTACTACATCACCGATCGCACTCAGTTTTCCGGCTCCGAGGCTCAACGGTGCCGGCACCTACTGGTCAAGGTTCGGGAAGTAGTTGCTGCCGGCGTCGACTATATCCAGTTGCGGGAGAAGGATCTTCCCGGGCGACAGTTGGAACAATTAGCTTGCGAGGTGGTCGATACTGTGCGCCGCAGCCGAAGCAAAACTCGCGTGCTCCTCAATTCGCGTACCGATGTGGCCCTCGCGATCGGGGCTGATGGTGTGAACCTTCGATCCCGGGACATTTCTCCCCTTGAGGTGCGGCGGATCTGGCAGGCAGCGGGTTCGACGGGCGAGCCGGTTGTCGCCGCGTCATGTCATTCGGAGGAAGAAGTCCGATCTGCAAAATTTGCGGGCGCAGACTTCGCCGTGTTCGGTCCCGTCTTTGAAAAGGGAGGCACGGCGGGCGTGGGGATCACCGCATTGCGGGCGGCGTGTGCACATGGAATTCCGGTTTTCGCCCTTGGTGGTCTCACGCTCGAAAACGCAAGATCATGCCTTGCGTGCGGAGCGGCAGGTGTTGCAGGAATCCGATTGTTTCAGAGGGGCGATCTGGAAGACATCGTCCGCCGGCTGCGCCACTGAGCCGACCAGCAAACCACGAGTGGCCTTCTGCTGTGCGACCGTAAGGCTCACGCGCGAGGAGAGAGTATCGTCAGAATCTCCTCCAACCCATGCCGGAGACGCTTCAATTCCCCCGTCGAATGAGTCGGGAATGGCAGTGGTGCCTGTGTTTTGTTTTCAACTCGCAATTGCTGCCGCGCGCCTGCAATGGTGAACCCCTCGTCGTACAACAATTGCTTAATCCGCAACACTGTTTCGACTTCCTTGCGGCGATACATGCGCTGGCCGGTGCTGCTTTTAACCGGCTTCAATTGCGGGAACTCGGTTTCCCAGAAACGCAGCACGTATGCCGGCAGCTTGCAGAGCGTGGAGACCTCGCCAATACGGAAATACAGCTTTTCGGGAATGATGATGTCATCTTTCCGCGATGCGCTTGCTTTGGACTTGGGGCGAGCACTCATGCGCAACTCCATATGGCACACACTGTCTTCCGCGTTTCTAGCACGATCCGGGACGGAGAACAAGCACTGGAGCGACATGGACAAGAAAAAACCTCTCGAGAGGGGTTTCCGTCGAGAGGCCTGGTAAAACCTGAATGCGAGTGTTACTCGCTGTTAGTGCTTTTTCTTTTTGGCAGCCTTTTTCTTCGCTGGCATCTATTTTCCCTCCTGGACGATTTTCCCTTAGAACATCGTTACTCAGGGCCCAAATGCAACAGATGAGGGCCGACATTTTGTGCCGGTCCCATCTCTGACTCAAGATATTGCGGTACCTTGATGAAAATGTCAACAATTTCTTTTGTTTGCAACGTTTAGGTTTTGAGTCGAGGCAATCCGCCGCCTGAGAGAGGTCGGAAGAGTCGAACGCCAGCCAGGGAAGGCTGCAGGTGGGGTGTGGAGCGTGCCCGATTTCCCCGGTCACCCGAGGTCGATCAAACGGGCCTCAAGCTCCGGCGGGCATTTTCACAATTTTCTTTTGGATCGCGTAGGTGACAAGCTGCGCTTTGTTGTGGATGTTGAGCTTGCGCATGAGGTTGAACTTGTGCGCTTCCACGGTCTTGATGCTCAAGCCGAGAATGGCCGCAATCTGGCGAACCGAGTTTCCCTCCGCGAGCATCTTGATCACTTCACGCTCGCGAGGTGTCAGAGTAGAGCCACGCGCGACCCCAGAACTCGAACGTGAGCGAAAGTCGTCCACCAATTTTCCGAGGACCTGCGGGCTCAGATACTTCCTTCCTGCGCTCACGTCGCGCACTGCCCCGATCAGACGTGGCGCTGGAGCGTCTTTAAGGATGTAGCCGGAGGCGCCGGCGTCCAGACATTGCAGCAGATACTCCTCATCTTCATACATGGTGAGGAAGATCACGCGGCGCCCTGGCATCTCTCGGGTAATCCGCCGCGAGGCTTCAAAGCTGGAAAGCCCCGGCATCCCGATGTCCATGAGCACGACATCAGGTTTGAGGAACATGGCACGCTCGATCGCCTCGGAGGCGTCGCGGGCCTCGCCCACCACTTCGATTCCGGGTTCGCTCTCCAGCACGCGTTTCAATCCTTCTCGAAACAGCGTGTGGTCATCAACGATAAGACAACGAATGGGCATGGACGATGACGAAGTTAGGCTGCGTTTACACGATGCAGTGAGTTTTCAAGTGTTGCTGGGTTGACGTTTCGCGCCGACTCAATCGGGAACAAGAGGCGGATGCGTGTGCCTTTTTCCTGCCCTGAACGTACGGTCACCGAACCGCCCAGGGCCGCAGCGCGCTCCCGCATTCCTTCGAGGCCGAAGCCGCGATCTCGCGCGGTTCGTGGTGAAAAGCCCACCCCGTCGTCCTCGATGAGTACAGTCACCTTGGATGAAGCCACATCGAGCTTCACGCAGAAATGGCTGGCGCGTGAATGTTTGGCAATATTGTGCAAAGCCTCCTGCACGGAACGATAGATGGCGACCTCTAGTTCGCGACGCAACGGTTGAATTTCCTCTGGCACTTGCAAGTCTCCCGCGATTCCCGTATGTCGGGATACGAGCTGGGCCTCGCGTCGAATGCCCGCAAGCAACCCCAATTCCTCTAAAACTCGAGGCGAGAGCCTGGCGATGGTGCGCCGAAGGCCTTCAATGGTGCGGTCGAGCAGCTCCAAAGATTCCTGAATCTTAGCCTTGTCATCTTGACCTTTCGCGTCACTCGCCAGCATCTCCAGCTGGAACCGCAGGACCATCAGTCCCTGGCCAGTCTCATCGTGCAATTCACGGCTGATGCGACGCCGCTCCTCTTCCTGGGCGTTCAGGAGCTGCCGGGAAAGGTCCTCGGAAGGCTCGGTCCTTAGTTTGGATGTACGTCGCGAGCGCACACGTCACCTCGATATCAGATTGAGATTACAGACGAGTTGGACGAAGTCGGTACTTCGAGCTTTGCTCGTCATTTTAGCGCGTCCGGCTGACGGTACATCGACAGCCGGATGTTTGATGAAGACCGGAGTTGCGGGTTTGCCCGAGGAATAAGGCCGGGAAAGTGGTTTCTCGGCACTGACCCCCCTCAAAGCAATCGGCTACAATCCTGATTAGTGCTGAAATACTTCACGTCTGGGGAGTCTCACGGGGAGGCACTGCTTGCTTTTCTTTCCGGCCTGCCCTCCGGGCTGGAAATCCCGCTCGACTTCGTAAACCGGGAACTATGGCGCCGCCAGCAGGGCTATGGCCGCGGGGGGCGCATGAAAATCGAGCGGGATACCGCCCGGATCTTGTCGGGGGTGAGACATGGGAAAACCATCGCCTCGCCCATCTCCTTGCTGCTCGAGAACCGAGACTGGAAGAACTGGCAAGAGCAGCTTCCGGTCGAGTCCGGCGACCCGAAGTTGCACAAGCGGGTCGCATCCCCCAGGCCTGGACACGCCGACCTAGCCGGAGCCCTAAAGTACAACTTCCCCGAAGCTCGGTACGTTTTGGAGCGGGCGTCGGCCAGGGAGACGGCGGCGCGGGTTGCCATTGGTTCGCTGGCCAAGTTGTTCTTGCGCGAGCTTGGAATCGAGGTGCTCAGTCACGTGGTCGCGGTCGGAGCCGCCCAGGTTCAGCATGAGATCAGGTGGGAAGAAATCGTCGCCAGCTGCAAACGAGAGGAGATCTTGTTGAACTGCGCCGATCCCGAAGCCGAACCCCGCATGAAGGACGAAGTGGATAAGGTGCTTCGCACCGGAGATTCCGTGGGCGGCGTGTTCGAGGTGGTCGCGCATAACGTTCCGCCAGGCTTGGGTACGTACGTTCAGTGGGATGAGCGCCTAGACGCAGCCCTGGCAGCTGCCATCATGTCGATGCAGGCGGTAAAGGCGGTGGAAATCGGATCGGGGGTTACGGCGGCGTATACGCCGGGATCTAAAGTACACGACGAAATTGGATACGACGCAAAATCGGGCTACACGCATTTTTCTCGCCCCCGAAACAACGCCGGCGGCATCGAAGGTGGGGTTTCGAACGGTCAAGAAATTCGGGCTCGCGGATACCTTAAGCCGATTTCCACGCTTCGCCGTCCGTTACAATCAGTGGACTTCGCCACCCGCGAGCCGGTGAAGGCTGCATATGAGCGTTCGGATGTGTGCGTAGTTCCGGCTGCAGGGGTTGTCGGTGAGGCCATGATGGCCCTCACGCTGGCGAAGTTCGCACTAGATAAGTTTGGCGGCGACTCAATGATCGAGACTCGCCGCAATTTCGAGGGGTACCTGGAGCAACTGAAAAACTTCTGAGTGGTTTCAAGTTCTGAGTTTCATATTGCGAGCAATCGCAGATTTTAAACCTGAAACTCCTCTGATTGCGCAAGTGCAGTCACGCAATCGACTGTCTCGAGACTGGAAACTTGAAACTCTGAAACTAGCAAACTGCCGCATGATCTATCCCATCGTGAAATTTGGAAACCCAGTGCTCGAAACCAGCGCCGAGCGCGTCACGGAGTTTGGCGACGAATTGAAGAAGCTGGTTGAGGACATGTTCGAGTCCATGTACGAAGCCAAAGGGGTGGGACTGGCGGCGCCGCAGATCGGGATCTCTAAGCGTCTGGCGGTGATCGACGTGACCTTCAAAGAAGATCCCAAAGCCAAGCTGGTTCTAGCGAATCCCGAGATCATTCATACCGAAGGCAAGCAAACTCAGAGCGAAGGCTGCCTCAGCATTCCGGAATTCCGCGAAAACGTAACTCGACCAAAAATTGTGACCGTTCGGGCTCAGGACATCAATGGGAAGTGGTACGAAAAGACCGGCGAAGACCTGCTGGCGCGCGCGTTCCTGCACGAAACCGACCACTTGAACGGCAAACTCTACATCAGCCACATCAGCGCCCTGAAGCGTGACCTGATGAAGCGCAAAATCCGGAAGCTAATCAAGGCCGGAGAGTGGTAAACGATCTGACTGATTGAATCATTGAGCGATTCAGTCGTTTTCTGCAATGATTCCTTGGTGCAATGTCTCAATCGCTCCATCTCGTCTTTTGCGGCACTCCACAGTTCGCGGTTCCAACCCTGGAAAAGCTGGTCGTAGCAGGGTTCCAGGTTCACTTGGTGCTTACGCAACCCGATCGCCCTAAGGGCCGTGGACTCGAACTGGTTGCCTCGCCCGTGAAGCAGGCGGCAAGTCGGCACAACTTGCCGATCTACCAACCGGAAAAGATCAAGAGCAACGAGGAACTCAACAGCCGCCTGCGAGAGATCGCGCCGGACGCTATCATCGTGGTCGGCTATGGCCGCATTATTCCCAAGTGGATGCTCGAGTTGCCACGCTACGGGAATCTCAACCTGCACGCATCCCTACTGCCGATGTATCGAGGTGCTGCTCCCATCCAATGGGCGATTGCCAACGGGGAGAAAGTCACCGGCGTGACGACCATGCGCATTGATGAAGGCCTGGACACCGGGGACATTTTGCTGCAACAGGAACTCGGGATCGCGGAGGATGATACTGCTGAAACACTCGCGCCGCGACTGGCCGCGATCGGCGCCGACCTGATGATCGAGACCTTATCCCGCTTACAAGCCACAGAGATCACCCCAAAGCCACAAAACCATTCCGAAGCGACTCTCGCCCCGATCCTTACCAAAGAACACGGTTCGATCGACTTCCGCCGCCCGGCCCAGGAAATCTACAACCGCTTGCGCGGATTCCAACCCTGGCCGGGAGCCTTCACCAAATTCCGGGGCAAAGTGCTGGCTGTGACTGCGGCAAGGCCTGTGCGACAGCTCAACTCCCAACCCTCTTTGGGTGATGGTCAACTGTTGCTGCGAGGTTCTCAGCTCTTGGTTGGTTGCGGGCAGAGTACTGTGCTCGAGTTGCTCGAGGTTCAGCCGGAGGGCAAGAAGCGAATGGCTGCTTCGGATTTTGCTCGCGGGTACCGACCCTCTCAAGACGAGAGACTCAGTAGCTGAAGTCGGACGGCGCATCACTCGAAGGAGCGGTTGCCAAACTCCGATTCGCAGATGCCACTAGAATCTTTCCATGTCCGTTTCTGCCGCGCGCTCGGCGGCATTCGACCTATTGCTGAGAGTTGAGACTACCGAAGCATACGCGACGGAGCTGCTCCATTCCGCTCGGGCGGCCGCACTTTCACCCGTGGACCACGGTCTGGCAACAGAAATTGCCATGGGCGTACTTCGCTGGCGGTGCGCCTTGGATGACCGGATCGCGGCTCACTTGGACAAGCCGTTTCGAAAACTCGATGTTGAAGTAATTACGGCTCTCCGGATGGGCGCTTATCAACTGCTTTTCCTGGATCGCATTCCGCGACATGCTGCCATCCACGAAAGCGTCGAACTGATCAAGAAAGCACGGAAGCGATCAGCGGCAGGAATGGTGAATGCGGTTCTACGAAAAATCAATCCACCGGCCGCTTCGAGCCCGATTACCGCCCATCCCGATTGGATCCTCAAGAGATGGACTGCGAGCTATGGCCCAAAGGCGGTCGAGCGGATCTGTGAGTACGACCAGCGAGCTCCAGAGACCGTTCTCCGCGCCGATCAAGCCTTGATGAAGGAACTTGAAAGCCAGGGCATCACGCTGCAGCCAGGAAAGCTGCTCTCCAAAACTCACGTCGTAGCAAGCGGGGACATAACCCGCACTCGAGCGTTCCGCGAAAAGCGGCTGGTGATTCAAGACGAAGCGTCGCAACTCGTCGCCCTGCTTCTCGCGCAAGGCGAACGCATCCTGGACTGCTGCGCCGCGCCCGGAGGCAAGACCCGGATTCTCGCCGAACGGAGCCCGGCCGCAATCGTGGTTGCCATGGAACTCCATCCCCATCGCGCCCAGCTCCTGAGGCGCCTGGTGCCAGCCCCGAACGTTCACGTCATTGCTGCCGATGCTCGCACCATTCCGTTCCAAGCGACCTTCGACCGCATACTCGCGGATGTCCCCTGCACGGGAACGGGCACGCTGGCTCGCAACCCGGAAATCAAATGGCGGCTGAGCCCAGAAGACATCGACCGCATGCAAGCGTATCAGCTGGAAATCCTAAGCGCAGCCATGAGGCAGGTTGCCAGGGGGGGACAGCTTGTTTATTCCTCCTGCTCACTCGAACCGGAGGAGAACGAAGCCGTTATCGAACAAGCATTGCAGGCGAGCAGCTACTTCCACTTGCGCGACATGCGGGATCAGCTCAACAAACTTGGCGGAGAAGGCGCTCTGGTGTGCAGCCCCGATTCGCTTGTTCAAGGTCCATACCTCCGCACGATTCCCGGCGTGCACCCCTCTGATGGCTTCTTCGCTGCGCTGCTCGAACGGGAGATGTGACACAATATCGGTTCGCCTAGGGCAAGCTTAGCTCCTAACTCCGGGTTTGCCAGGACAATCGCGGAGGCCACCAGCGATCGATGACCACTCAAGCCGACACCAAAAGCCTGCGCGATGCCGAGAAGCAGGCGGCCGCGCGTGCCGCCGTCCAACTCATTGAATCAGGCAGTGTCGTCGGCCTCGGCTCGGGCTCGGCCGCGAGCTTCGCAATTCGTTTCTTGGCGGAACGCGTGCGCACCGGCCTCAAGATCGTCGGCATTCCGACCTCGCAGGCGACCAAAACATTAGCCGAGCAGCTCGGGATTCAACTCACGACACTAGACGAAAGCCCCGCAATCGACATTGATATCGATGGCGCGGATGAGATCGATCCTCACCTGAATCTGATTAAGGGGGGTGGTGGCGCGATGCTGAGGGAGAAGGTTATTGCCTCGGCGTCGAAGCGATTCGTGGTGGTGGCTGAATCGGCCAAACTGGTTCCTAACCTGGGCAGATTTCCCTTGCCGGTGGAGGTAATCTCGTTTGCCGAGACGCTCGTGAAGAGGCGCATTGAGGCCTTGGGCGCGAATGTCAGCTTGCGCAAGCAAGAAAACGGCGGCCTGTATGTCACCGACGAAGGCCACCACATTCTCGATTGCAAGTTCGGCGAAATCTCCGACCCCGCCGCGTTGAACGCCAGGCTTCACGAGATCCCGGGGGTGGTCGAACACGGGCTTTTCATCGGGATGGCGGAAACCGCATTTGTGGGGAAAGACGGGCGAGTCGTGCAAGTGAAACGTTAGCTACCCCAATCTCGCACCTCATTAAAATCGCAAGGTGGGCAGCCTCGCAATAACTGGAGCGATCCTATGATCCATTCGTGGAGATGGTTTTTGTGTGCAATCGTGCTCGGTAGCGCTGCAATCGCTCAACCAACTCGGACCTCTATCCAAGTCCACGCCGGTCAGACCTCCGGATCGTTCCCCTTAATCTGGAATTTCTTTGGCTATGACGAGCCCAATTACACCTATGCTCCGAACGGAAAAAAGCTGCTTCGCGAGATCGCCGAGCTTAGCCCTACTCCCGCTTACATTCGCGTCCACAATATCCTGACCTCCGGCGACGGCTCCGCCTCGTTGAAATGGGGATCAACGAACGCCTACACGGAGGATGCTGCTGGCAAACCTGTTTACGACTGGAAGATCGTCGACCGTATCTTCGATACCTTTGAGCAAGCTGGCTTGAAGCCGCTGGTTGAAATTGGCTTTATGCCAGAGGCTCTGTCAACCCACCCTCAGCCATATCGTCACAACTTCCCGAATGGCTCGGTTTTCACCGGTTGGGCCTATCCCCCAAAGGACTACAAGAAGTGGGCGGAGCTGGTCTTTCAATTTGCTACGCACCTGCGCGAGCGTTACGGCGACGCCGAAGTCAAAACCTGGCTTTGGGAAGTATGGAATGAACCCGACATCGAATATTGGAAGGGCACACATGAGGAGTACTTCAAACTTTACGACTACTCGGTCGATGCAGTGCTGCGGGCCATTCCTCACGCGAAAATCGGCGGTCCCGATGCGACGGGCATCTCGGAGCGGTCTGCGCAGTTCTTGAATGAGTTTCTCGAGCACTGCGATAAGGGCCGCAATTACGCGACCGGCACGCAGGGAACACCCCTGGAATTCATCGCCTTCCATCCCAAAGGATCGCCAACCTGGCAGGGGGATCACGTGCAGATGGGCATCTCTGCCCAACTGAGAGCCGTCGAACGTGGATTCAAGATTGTCGGGGGATCTGCGCGCTGGCGCAACGCCCCTGTCATCCTGGGGGAGTGGGATCCGGAAGGCTGTGCTGCTTGCTCGGCGCAGAAAAATCCTGGGAATGGATATCGCAATGGACCTCTGTACGCGGCTTATACGGCCGAAGCCCTGAGTCAGACGTTGGCCCTTGCCGAGCGCGAGCAGGTGAAATTGCAGGGTATTGTCACTTGGGCATTCCAGTTTGAAGAGCAGCCTTACTTTGCCGGATTCCGCGAGCTAGCCACCAATGGGCTCGACAAACCGGTGTTCAACGCATTTCGCATGTTCGGTCTGCTGGGTCACGAGGGGGCTGAGGTTGAGGATCCCGCGGCACTTGCCACCGAGCAGATTGTTGCCGAAGGAGTCCGCGCCAAAGCAGACATTCGCGCCCTGGCTACTAAAAATGATCACGGGGTTGAGATTCTGGTATGGAACTACCACGACGACGACGTGTCGGCACAGCCCGCCTCAATTGTGCTGACCATCGATGGCCTGCCAAAAGATGCGCACCACGCCATGCTAGAGCACTTCCGGGTGGATGGAAACCATAGCAACTCTTTCGCAACCTGGAAGTTCATGGGCTCGCCACAGGCACCTTCGCCGGGTCAATACCAGGCCTTGGAGTCGGCCGGACAGTTGCAACTCCTAACCTCGCCGACGTGGATCCAAATTGGCCGCGGGATGGCACAAGTGGAGTTTGAACTACCGCGACAGGCACTGTCTCTCATTAAGTTGGAGTGGTGATTTTCCGCCGGGGATGAGTAGCCTTCGCCGCATGACGCGGCAGACAGCAGGTGCATGGGGCTCGCAAGGAGAGTGGCGTTAAGCCGCGGTTAGCTCTCCAGGTAGGATTCCACCCATTCTTTGATCCGCAAGCGGCGCTCATCGCGTTGATCAAAGCGAATACCGATGGTTTTCTCCGCAGGCTTGCACCAGCTGATATTGCCTCTGATCCATATGCGCGGCAGCGTTAGCAGCGCGAAAGAGAGCTCCACCGACTGCCCAGGGTTGACTGGGTGGGTGGTGCTCAGAGACATACCTCCGCTGCTGATTTCCACGCTGCTGGCGATGAAGTTTTCTTTCCCGGCCGCTATCGAGACGGCGGTAACCACCGGGATCCGCACGTACCGCCGGAATTCATGCAGCACAAGCATCTGGGTCGCTTTCACCAGTTTGAGCGCTGCGGGGCGCTCGAGTGGCTCCTGGAACACCGCGTTCAGTCCAAACCGCGACAGTCTCATCGCGTCCTTTACAGAGCCCCCCAGGCCATAGATCACCATTCGGCTGTTCGATCGCGAGCTGCGTGCCGATTCCAGTATGGGCTCTGCGTGAGACCCCACGCGCACGACGCACGCCTCAAACTTCTCCTTGGCGAGGCGAGGCGCGTGATCGGAGCTCATACTGACCGCATCGATGCCGAACTGGCGGAAGCACTCAGACAGCATGACGCGCGAATTCTCGTGGAGATCAACCAGGGCGGCACGGAGTGGAAATTTTCTGGAGGAGGTCAAAGCTACAAATGAGTTTCCCAAGGCGTTCTCCCTTTTAGGACAGCCTAGTTCTTCAGCAGCAGCCGTCGAGTTTCTTCATTTGTCGAGCAAAAAGGCAGGAGCTAGCAGCTGAAACTCCCGCGAAACCCAATTCTGGCAATGGTTTTCGGGTAGAGCAACCGTGCATTAGGACAATGGAGCACCCGAAGGTGTTGTTACCGAGGCTGGCCAAAAACGCATGAGTAGCTGATGACGGGGCCATGAACTACGAGATTTGCCCCGTTTTTTCCGGAATTGATGCTCCCCTAACCGGCGAGTTTCTGTGGGCTTGGGCTTTTTCGGATCGCCCCGGAGGTCGCTTTCAAAGCGGGCGTTTCTCGACGGAGCTACGCGCTCCACTTCTTGAACAACAGAGCCCCGTTTGTTCCGCCGAAGCCGAAGGAGTTCGACATGGCGTATTCGACAGTTGCCTTACGGGGTTGGTTGGGAACGAAGTCCATGTTGCCGGTGCCGGGATCCTGATTTTCCAGGTTGATCGTGGGCGGGAGCATCTGGTCTCGCAGCGCCAGCACCGTGACGCCTGCTTCGAGGCCCCCGGCTCCGCCAAGCAAGTGCCCAGTCATGGATTTTGTGGAACTCACGGCAACTTTATGGTCCCCGAAGAAGTTGCGAATTGCATGCGCCTCCAGCGTGTCGCCAATCGGTGTCGATGTTCCGTGCGCGTTCACGTACCCGATATCGGTGGCATTCACCTTGGCATCGCGGGCGGCGTTACGCATAACGCGGAACCCGCCTTCGTGCTCGGGGGCGGGCTGCGTAATGTGATACGCATCGCCGCTCATGCCGTAGCCGACGATCTCTGCGATTGGGGTGGCGCCTCGTGCGCGGGCATGCTCGAGCTCTTCCATGATCAGAATGCCAGCCCCTTCGCCGATCACGAATCCATCGCGATCCCTGTCCCATGGACGGCTGGCGCGCTCGGGGTCATCGTTCCGGGTCGAGAGGGCGCGCATCGAAGCAAATCCGCCGACCCCCATCGGCGTGATGGCGGCTTCACTTCCACCGGCAATCATCACGTCCGCATCGCCGTGCTGAATGATACGGAAAGAATCCCCCACCGAATGCGCGCTCGTGGTGCAAGCCGTGGCCGTCGCTTCGTTCGGCCCCTTGGCGCCGAAGCGCATTGAGACTTGTCCAGCGGCGAGGTTCACGATAGCCGCCGGGATGAAAAAGGGAGAGATTTTGCGCGGACCACCTTCCATCAGATTGGTGTGCTCGCGCTCAATAATGTCAAATCCGCCAATGCCGGAACCGATGTGGACGCCAACCATCTCGGCGTTTTCCGGAGTGATTCGCAGGCCCGAAGTCCTGACCGCTTCGTCGGCTGCCGCAATGGCGAAATGGATGAAGCGCGCCATCTTGCGCGCCTCTTTTTTTTCGATGTATTGCAGGGGATCGAAGTTCTTGACCTCAGCCGCAATCTGGCAGGCGTACCTCGAAGTATCGAAGTGCGTGATCTTGTGCACACCGCTTTTGCCCGCCAGCAGGTTCCGCCAAACTTCCTCGGTGCTGTTGCCGAGCGCGCAGATCAGGCCAATGCCTGTGACGACAACCCGGCGCACCTGTTACTTCCCACCCTTCGAGTGCTTGCCAATGTAGTCGATCGCGTCCTGGACGGTGCGGATTTTTTCCGCGTCCTCATCGGGAATTTCGATCTCGAAGGCCTCCTCGAACGCCATGACCAGTTCGACGGTGTCCAGCGAGTCAGCACCAAGGTCGTCCACGAAGGAGGCGCTGGGGGTCACTTCACCCTCGTCCACTCCCAGTTGTTCGACAATGATTTGCTTCACTTTTTCATCAACGGCTGCCATGTTTCTTCCTCGCTTTTGATGGAATAGGACTGCTGGGGCAAAGGGAAATCCTAACTGCTTGCGGAGTTGTGGTCAAACCGAAGACGGCTTCCTGCGCCCTCCCAATGGAAACTACCGCGAGTCGCAAGAGCCCGTGAAGCAGATGGACGAGTCAATTCGCGTTGAGCTGATTCTAGTGCCAACCAACTCTGACTTGCGGGCAATTCCGGCTTCTTCGCAGTAGTGGGCTATATAATCCTGTCCACCGATGCCACTTGCCAATGGCACGCAACTTGGTCCATACGAAATTCAATCCCCTCTCGGCGCGGGCGGCATGGGAGAGGTCTATCGCGCCCGCGATACTCGCCTTGGCCGGGAGGTAGCGCTTAAGATTCTTCCCGACTCCTTTGCCCGCGACCGTGAGCGCCTTCACCGCTTTGAGCAGGAAGCGCGTGCGGTTGCCGCCCTGAACCACCCGAACATCCTCGCCATCTTCGATGTTGGCGAGAGCAACGGATCGCGGTACCTGGTTTCGGAATTGCTCGAGGGCGAGACCCTGCGCACCTTGGTGGACCGTGGTCCGCTGTCGCCGCGGAAGGCCATCGAGAACGCGGTGCAGATTGCGCAGGGACTCGCCGCCGCCCACGAGAAGGGAATTGTCCATCGTGATCTGAAGCCGGAAAACGTCTTTGTCACAAGAGATGCTCGCGTCAAGATTCTCGACTTCGGCCTGGCGAAGATTGAGCACAAGGCGGGGGCAGCTTCAGAGGGCGCCACCATGACTAGTTCCCATACTTCTATGGGCGTCGTGATGGGAACGGCGAGCTATATGGCGCCTGAACAGGTGCGCGGCGAGCAGGTAGACGCCAGGACCGACATCTTTGCTTTCGGCGCCGTGCTCTATGAGGTGGTGTGTGGCAAGCGCGCATTTCGCCGCGACACAGCAGCCGAGACCATGACGGCGGTCCTCAAAGAAGACCCGCCGGAATTGACCGACACGAGCCATCATGTTCCCCCAACGCTCGATCGGATCGTGCGTCGCTGCCTGGAGAAGAATCCGGAAGAGCGCTTCCAGTCGGCCAAGGACCTTTCGTTCGCGCTCAGCGCTCTGTCGGGAACGGATTCGAGCGTTGCAGCGCGTGTTCTGAAAACCCGGTGGAGAGCTCCGGCATGGATTTGGATCGCGGCCGCCATTGTGCTCGTGGGGTTCTCGGCAGGTTGGTTGCTGACCCATCGTTCCCAGCCGTCTCGGCCAATGCAGTTTGCCATCCCGCTCTCGGGCGAGGTCAGTCACTTTGCCTTGTCACCCGACGGGTCGACGCTTGCCTATGTTTCCATTCAGGAAAGCTCGGGACTGTCGGTCTTGTATGTTCAATCGGTCGGTTCACCCGATAGCCGAGCGTTGCCCGGTACCGAGGGTGCGAGCTACCCCTTTTGGTCGCCTGACGGGCAATATCTCGCTTTCTTCGCGAACGGCAAGCTGCAGAAAGTGGCTCTTGCCGGGGGTGCGCCTCAGGCTCTAACAACCGTGTGGGCGGCCCGGGGCGGAAGCTGGTCGAAAAACGATGTCATCCTGTTCGAGCCCGACGCGGGGGCTGCACTGTGGCGCATCAATCCAGATGGATCTGGCGCGGTCGCGGTAACGGAACACCTGCTTTTGTCCGGGGAACAGTCGCACCGTTGGCCAGTATTTCTCCCCGACGGCAATCATTTCTTGTTCTGGGCGGGCAACTTCAGCGGGGTGAAAGAGGACCGTACCAGCGGGATTTACTTGAGTTCCCTGGATGCAAAGCAGAAGAAACTCGTGGTGTTAGCCCACTCAAGTTTTGCGGTAGGATCCGGCAAACTCTTCTACGCCGATTATGATGGACATCTGGTCTCGGTCGCCTTCGACGAGGACAAGGGCACGACCAGCGGGAATGCGACGGTTCTCGCGAACTACGTTTCCGTTCAGCCGTCGACGTATTACAGCGCACTGAGCGCCGCCGCCAACGGAACGCTCGTTTTCAACACCACTCCGGGGGCGGCATTGTCCGTTCTTACCTGGATGGATCGGGGCGGTAAGGTGCTTTCCACGGTGGGAGGACCGGCTGTGCAATTCAATCCCACCTTCTCGCCGGACGGGAGCCGGGTGGCGGTCGACGTTAGTGACCAGAAGGCGGGAAACGTGGACTTGTGGGTGGAGAACGTCAATGGAGCGGGCAGCTCCCGCTTTACGTTCGATCCTGCCGAGGAAGTCGTCGGGGTGTGGTCGCGCGATGGAAGGATGCTTGCGTATCGCTCCGCCGGCGGCAGCATGGGGGGTGATTCGTTTCTGTTCGCCAAGGCCGCGAATGGTTTGGAGCGCGAGAGGCAGGTCCTCAGGTTTGAAGCCCTGGAAGATGTTATACCCAACTCCTGGAGTCCGGATGACCGACATATGCTCTGCACCCGACAAACCACCCATGGCGCGCATCTCGAACTCGTGAGCTATCCGGACGGAGCCCACAGTCCGTTTCAATCCGGCAACGGGGAACAAGTCAATGGCATGATCTCCCCGGACGGACAATGGGTTGCATATGCTTCCGATGAGTCAGGTAGCTGGGAAATCTATGTCACAACCTTTCCGGGGGCTGTGGGGAAGTGGCAAGTTTCCCGTGGTGGTGGCACCGAACCGCGCTGGCGGGCAGATGGAAAAGAGATCTTCTACCTTGGCCCCTCGGGCATGTTGACTGCAGTTCCGGTGAGCGCGATCGGATCGTTTGCGACCGGAACGCCCGCGCCCCTATTCCAATTTCATGGGCGCCCGGTGATCTCTTCCACCGACGTCTTCAGCTATGACGTGAGCAAAGATGGCAAGCGGTTTCTGGTCAACCGCTACGTCAAGCCGGAGCGAGTCGAGCCCTTGACCATTGTGTTAAACGCAGCGCAAGAGAAATAGCTCCCGCGTTCCCCCTTTTACATCACCAGGGTGATTACGCGAGAGAACCAGGAAAAATCGACGGGGCGTTCCGTGCTGGCAAGGCGAGGTCGAACCTTCTGATTACTCCCAAATCAATCGACGTCCGTTCATCTCGAACTTTCCTTGCACCACCATTGCAATCGCCTCGCTGTAAGCAATGTGCTCCTGTTCCAAAATTCGTGCCGCTAGCGTGTGCTCGTCGTCGCTATCAAGCACCGGCACGGCTTTCTGAACGATGATCGCGCCGTGGTCAAGTTCCTCGTCGACAAAGTGCACCGTGCATCCAGCCACCTTGACGCCATAAGCGAATGCCTGCTGCTGAGCTTCGAGTCCGGGAAATGCGGGGAGTAACGAGGGATGGATATTGAGGATCCTCTGCGGAAATTGCTTCACGAACCACGGCGAAAGCAGCCGCATATAGCCAGCTAGACAGACGAAATCAACTTTGTGCAGCTCGAGCGCCGCGACCACTTCTTGGTCGTGTTCCTCGCGTTGCTTCCCTTTCGACGGAATGACCAGAGTAGGGAGTCCAAGCTCTTTGGCCGTTTCGATCCCTGGCGCGTCGCCTCGATTGGAGACCACGATGGCGATGCGCGCATCCCTAATTTTCTCGGCGGCTATGTTCCTGGCAATGGCTTCAAAGTTGGAGCCGCGCCCGGAGAGAAGAATTCCCAAATTTTTCATGGCAGTCCAATGTACGGCCGCCGGGCCAGGTGGGCAACTAGTGCCGCGATATCAATGTGAGGAAGAGCAGGAATGAGAGAACGACGGCGCCCCAGGCGTTGGCGCGCACCAATTTGTGTGTGGCGGGCCAGGGAAACATCAGGACGTCAAAGACCGCGACCAGTTTTTCCGGCCAGAGCAGTCCAGCAACTCCGAAAGCAAGAGACAATTGTACAAACAGCGACAGAACCAAGTGGTTCATCCTTCGCTCCAACGCAACATTTAGGACGGGGAATCCGTTGAGTTCAGTCTAGCCTGATTGGACGTAGCAGAGTCAATCGAAAAAAACGCTCGTAGGTGACTTACGCGTCCCGGCGGTTGGTTCCCGCCATCCAGCGGAAGAGCATGTTGACCAGGCTAAGAATGATGGCGCCCCAGAAGGCTCCCGCAAAACTTCTCACGTGAAAGGCGGGGGACAGGATCGCGGAAGCCAGCTCCAGCATAAGTGCGTTAATCACCAGCCAAAAGATACCTAAGGTCAAAACCGTAAGCGGCAGAGTAATGATTTTGAGGAAAGCGCCCAGAGTTGCATTGATTAGCCCGATAACCAAGGCGGCAATGAGAGCGGTCGCGACTCCGCGCACTTCAAATTGCGACGGGTACAATCGTGCCACGACCCAAACCGCCAGCGCGCTCAACAGCCAGTTGATCAGGTGCCGCACGGTTTCCTCCGAGACGAGAATTATAGTTCGGCTGCAGGGGCGCGCAAGTCGAGGAAGCCTGGGGGCCGACAATTTCTGGTGTGCGGACGTAGTAAACTCTGTCGGTCATGGCACAACTGACCTATCTGGAAGCGATTCGCCAGGGAATCTGGGAAGAGATGGAGCGCGACCCGACTGTCTTTTGCATCGGCGAAGACATTGGGATCTACGGAGGCGCGTTCAAAGTTACCGAGGGCTTTATCGATCGCTTCGGGCCGGAGCGGGTGATTGATACACCGATTGCGGAATCCGCCATTGTGGGCGCTGCTTTCGGCGCGTCGTTGACTGGGATGCGACCCGTCGGGGAGTTTCAGTTCATGGATTTCATTTCCTGCGCCATGAACCAGATCAGCAACATGGTTGCGAAAACGCACTATCTCTGGGGCGCGCCCGCACCGCTGGTCTTACGAGGACCGAGTGGAGGGGGCGTGCACGGCGGACCGTTTCACTCGCAGAATCCCGAGATGTGGTTTGTTCACAATCCCGGCCTCAAGGTGGTTTGTCCAGCCACGGCCTCTGACGCCAAGGGATTGATCAAGGCTTCGATTCGCGACAACAATCCGGTGGTGTTCTTCGAACACAAGTTCCTTTATCGACGGATTAAGGAGGAGGTCCCCGGAGACGATTATGTTGTGCCCATTGGAAAGGCGCGTGTTGCCCGCGAGGGGCGGGATATGAGCGTGATCACCTATGCCGCGATGGTGCACACGGCGCTAGAATCTGCGGAGATCCTGGCGAAAGAAGGGATCGAGTTGGAGATCGTCGATCTGCGCACGCTGGCGCCGCTCGACACTGAAGCGATCATCCAAACCGTGCGCAAAACGAACAAAGCGATCGTTCTGCACGAGGACACAAAAACCGGAGGCATCGCTGGCGAGATCGCTGCAATCATCAATGAAGGCGCCTTCGACGAACTCGATGGCCCGATTGTGCGCATTACTGCGCTGGACACCCCGGTTCCGTTCTCTCCGCCGCAGGAGGAACACTTTTTACCGCAGATCCGTGATCTGATCGAGAAGGCACGGTGGCTGAAGTCGTATTAGTGGCTGTAACCGTTTCGATCGAAGCGGATCTAAAGCTCTTGGGAGAATGCCGCTGAGAAGCAGCTGAGGAGCAAACAATGAGAGGTTTCATTGCAGGAGTGATCATCACGTTGCTGGTCCTGTTTGGAATAGGATTGGCAATTGCCGATCTCGGATTTCTACCCACCAATGCCGACGCTACGCCGTCTGGCTTCGAACAGAAGATTGCGTCGAGTGCGCTCGATGCTTCCATGGAGCGTCATGCTCCGCGAGTGAAGAATCCCGTGCCGGTCACCGACGATAGTCTCATCGACGGCATGAAGATCTACACCATGAACTGTGCCGTCTGTCATGGCACGATGGACTACAAGCCTAGTGCCTTGGAGCACTCGCTCTATCCGCCTCCGCCGCAGCTTCTTCTCGAGCCGCTTGATGATCCCGAGTGGCACATCTATTACGCGGTTCGCACCGGCGTTCGCTACACTGGCATGCCGGCATGGAACAAGGCCCTTACCGATCAGGATATGTGGAAGGTAACCGGTTTCCTGACGCATCTCGAGAACCTCTCACCCGCGGTTCAGGAATACTGGAAGAAAGCCTACGGCGTCTCCCCGAGGTCAGGCCAGGAGCATCATGAACACGGTGCACATGGGCATGAGGACTAGCTGATCTAGGCATGGGGTAACCCGTCGGACAAGCTTATGCGAGTGGAGAAAGATTCTGTCCGGCAGATCCTTGCGGTTGCGATGTGCGCAGAATGGTTACTGCTGATCTTGCTGGCCCAGCCCTCCTCGTTCCCTTCGCTATAATTACAGGTTGCGTTTGGCTCGGCTCCATCAGTAAGAGCCACCCTGGAAGGAACCCATGGCTACCGACATTGTGATGCCCCAGATGGGCGAGTCCATCGTTGAAGGAACCATTACCAAGTGGCTGAAGAAGCCCGGTGACAAAATCCAACGGGACGAACCGCTATTTGAGATCTCGACAGACAAGGTAGACGCAGAAATTCCGGCGCCTGCTTCGGGTGTTCTGCAGGAAATAAAAGTCACTGAGGGTACGACCGTCCAGGTCAACACCGTCGTGGGGACGATCGCCGCCGACGGGGAAGCGCCTGCCGCAAAAACACCCGCGGCGGAGAAGAAAGCGACTCCAGCGGCATCCGCACCACCAGCGAAGACGCCAGCCCCGCCGCCAGCCCCGGCGCCCGTTGTCCCGCCTGCTCCAGCCGTAGTTAAGCACGACGTGGAAGACCACGCCCGCTCTTCACCGCTGGTTCGTAAGATTGCTCGCGAGCACAATGTCGATCTCGGCGAGGTGACAGGCAGCGGACTAGGCGGCCGTATTACGAAAGAAGATATTCTGGCCTTCATCGACAGCCAGGAGAAGGGGGCGTCTTCGCCCGCACCGGCTAGCGGGTATCAGCCTCCGGCGCCTTCAGCGCCGACTCCTCGCCCCGCCGCTGCCAGCATCCCCGGCGAATTGGTCGCGATGACCAACATGCGTCGCATCATCGCGCAGCGCATGATCGAGTCGCGCCGGACGAGCGCTCACGTCCACTGCATGTTCGAGGTGGACCTGACCCGCATCGTCAATCTCCGAAATAAGATGAAGACCAGCTTCGAGCAGCGCAACGGGGCGCGGCTGACGTTCATGCCGTTTTTCGTTCGCGCTGCCATCATCGCGCTTCAGCAGTTTCCCATTGTGAATGCTTCGGTCGAAGGCGAGAACATCCACTATCACAAGCACGTCAACGTCGGCATCGCGGTTGCGCTTGATTGGGGCCTTATCGTGCCCGTCCTCAAAAACGCCGACGAACTCAATTTTCTCGGCCTGCAGCGCGGGATCACAGACCTCGGCGAGCGCGCCCGCGCCAAAAAGCTGAAGCCCGAGGAAGTAGAGGGCTCCACATTTACCGTGACCAATCCCGGTCAGTTTGGCGCGGTGTTTGGCCTCCCCATCATCAACCAGCCGAATGCCGCGATCATGGGTGTCGGCGGTATCACGAAGATGCCGCTGGTTATCACCGATAAGGATGGCGCGGACTCAATTGCCATTCGTTCGGTCGTGCATCTGACCCTCGGTTACGATCACCGATTGATCGACGGTGCCGTCGCAGACCAGTTCATGGCATTTGTGAAGAAGACGCTAGAGAACTGGAGCGAGGACATCGGATAGCACCGAGAAAGGGCTCTCGAGTAGCAACTTCCAAATGAGAGTTCCCGGACTTGGAATATTGGGTGGGAACGTTCTCAGGCTGGCCACTAAGTCCCTCTCTGAGTCGATGGCGACGATTCTAAAGCTCGTAGCTGGACGAGCCTGATCTTCGCGCCTGCCCAGGCACACGGGAGCGCCGTCAGGATTAGCGCTACTGGATACCAGTGCGGCCCAAAATTTTTGTTCCAGGTTGCCGCCGCCCCGACAGCGCTCGCGACTACGCCGATCGCACCGCTGATCAAGGCGTGCATCATGGGCCGATTCGGTGCCAGACGAGCAACAATATACGAGCCGAGAATTGAGTAAACAATGCGGTACGCGGTCGCCACGGCTAACGGACCACTGGGCGTCCATTCCCCGAGCGAGGGGAAAAAGCCGATCTTGTGCAGGGCAGTGTCGGTAACCAGCGTGAGAGCGATCCCGGCGAGAATTCCCGCCACCACCGCCAGAATGCTACGCCCTGTGTTGCGCGAAGATTGAGCGTCGGACATGGTTACGGGCTCCTCATGGGAATGTTGAAATACGGCGAGTACGTTATCACAACTTAAAGGCCGCGGGAGCGAGTGTGGGACCCATCAGGGGCTCCATGCAGATTACAAATAGCTGCTTCTTCTCTGCTAATCAGGTTTTCCAGGTATTGTTCATTATTCGCGCGCCCAGCTAGGCTGACGGCATGGAATATACAGGAGGAACCATGAATTGGGACCAGATCGAAGGCAAGTGGAAGCAGATGAAAGGCGACATTCGTACCCGCTGGGGCAAGTTGACGGATGACGATCTCCACTTGATCGGCGGGCAAAAAGACAAGCTAGTGGGACGCATTCAGGAGCGCTATGGCCTTCAGAAGGACGAAGCCCAGCGTCAGGTGGATGATTGGCACCGCGACTTGGGCGAAGACGACGAGGCCGCCCGGGAGAATTATCGCAAGGCCGGCTAGAAGCTGCCTGCATTTCATCAATCAGGCCCTCTCGCCAGGGAGGGCCTAAATTGTTGCTCACAGAAAGTTACACGCTCGCACCTGTGGGTGTGGATTCCTGTCGAATGCTGAGCGGGACGGACGCGCGCACCGTGGTTCCGTTTTCATCTGAGCTTACGTCAAATGCGCCGCCCAGCTCGTGAATGCGTTCTCGCATTCCGGCAAGGCCGACTCCCAGTTTGGTTCCATCGCCCCGCAATTGCCGCAGAACATGCTCCGGCATTCCTCGACCGTGGTCGGAAACTTCCATACTAATTTCTTCCGCATCCACTTCCACCTTGATCTCGGCAGTCTTTGCCTGTGAGTGCCGATGTACGTTGGTGAGGCTCTCCTGCAACACGCGAAACAGGGCAATCTCGACTGCCTCGGATAGGCGTGGTAGGTCCTCCGGCAGTTCCAGGGACACCGGAATCCCGCTGCGCTGCGAGAATCCCGTCACGAACCAACTGGCTGCCGAAGCGAATCCGGCTTCATCGAGCAATGGCGGATGCAACAAGTGGGAGAGCGTCCGGGTTTCGGCGATCGACTTCTCGACAATCTCGGTGCACTCGGAGATCAGGGCCTTGCTTCTTTCCGGAGGCGTGGTGTTCAGGAGCTCTAAAGCGATTTTCAGTGCGGCCAAGTATTGACCAAGGCTGTCGTGGAGCTCGCGGGCGATGCGCCTCCGCTCCTGGTCCTGAATACCCAGCAAGCGTCCGCTCAACTTACGCAAGGCCTCTTCGGCATTTCGTCGCGCAGTCACATCGACGGCAATCACACCAAGCTGGGTAAACTCCCCGAAGCGGCCGGGGATAGGGAAGTAGTTGACGAGCCAATGACGCACTTGTCCTGGAGCACCCGGCAATTCTGCGGAAATCTCGCGGTCGAGCAGAGGTTTTCCGCTTTTGAGCACATTTCGCAATACCGCCTCAGTACGCACACCTCTTGGACCAAAGATCTCGGTTACAGTTTTCCCAAGCAGATCCTCCGGTTGCAATGCCGCCATCCTGGGCAAGACATCGTTGAGGCGTGTATAGCGAAGCTGGGCATCGAGAATCCCGAAGCCTACGGTCGAAGACGAGAAAAACGCGTTTACGATCTCCCGGCTCTGCTTGGCTGATTCCGCGGTATGGCGATATTGGGCGTATGAGTAGTTCAGCAGAAACATCTGCAACACGAGAAGTATGAGCGCGACTCCGAATGAAATCGCAATCATTCCGAGCGTATGCAGATAGTTGGCTCGCGAGGCCGCCTGCCGTGAACGCAGCAGCTGATCTTCGTCGTCACGGATTTGTTGCAACTGTTGTTCTACTCGGGCCTGGAGCGTGGCAGTTTGACGCGCCATTTGGGCGTCGGCATCGATGCTGGATGCACCCTTTTGGTGCGCCTTTATGAGCCCGGCAAGCAGATCCAGTTGGCTTCGGAGATCCGCCTCGAGAGTATCCAACTGAAAATTTCGGTCTGCGTTGTCTGAAGTCAATTGCCGCAGACGGATTAGATCGCCTGGGATCTTCGCAATGGCGGTGTTGTACCCTGCCAGCATTGCCTGATCTCCGGTGAGGACGAACGCCTCGGCGGAGTTGCTCGCCTGAAAAACTTCTGACCCCATGTTTTCGACTAGGATCTGTACTTCACGGGTGTGACTGACGAGGGCTTCGGCGGCGGAAAAGCGATTGGTCGCGCGCAGCAAATAAATACTGCATCCCACAAGCAACGACACCGCGGCAGCGAATGCAGTCCAGGCGACACCTCGGGGGGAGAAACTCATTTTCACGGCCTGCTGGTAGGCTCCAAGCTTGTTCCTATGATATCTCTCACCGGGGACCGTTATCGCTTTCTTCCCTGTAAAATGGAATCACATGGCCAGCGCCTCCCAACTCGTGCAGATCGAGCTTCAGCCTCCGGTCAAACAACCGAAGCCTTCCTGGCTGCGGGCTAAAGCACCGGGTGGGGATAACTTCCACAACCTTAAGAAGCTCGCTCGCGGCCTAGGGCTGCACACGGTTTGCGAATCGGCGCAGTGCCCGAACATTGGCGAGTGTTGGAACCAAAGGACGGCGACATTCATGTTGCTGGGGGACATTTGCACCCGGCGCTGCGGGTTTTGTGCGGTACCGAAGGGCCGTCCACAACCGATCGACAGGGACGAGCCGCGCAGGGTTGCAGAGGCAGTGGCAACCCTCGGACTCAGGCATGCGGTCATCACCAGCGTGAATCGCGATGACGATAACATCGGTGGCGCGCGAATTTTTGCCGAAACCATTCGTGAGGTTCGCCGCGTCGCGCCCGACTGTCGGGTCGAGGTGCTGATCCCGGATTTCCAGGGAATCGACGAGGCGTTGCAGATTGTGCTTGATGCCCGGCCCAACGTGCTCAATCACAATACCGAAACCGTGCCACGTCTGTACCGGGCCGTACGCTCAGGGGCCCGGTATGAGCGGACGCTACGCTTACTGGAGCGCTCGAAAGCAATTGCGCCCGATATTGCCAGCAAGTCTGGAGTGATGGTTGGGCTTGGCGAGGACACTACCGAACTGCTTGATGTGTTCCGCGACCTCGCAGAGCGCCAGGTCGACATCTTGACCGTGGGTCAGTATCTGCGCCCCTCCCGCGATCACTTACCGATCGCCCGCTTTTATACCCCCGCGGAATTTGAATTTCTGAAAGTGGAAGCTCTCGCGATAGGTTTCCGCCACGTAGAATCCGGACCTTTGGTCCGCTCCAGTTATCACGCCCACGAGCAGGCAGACAGCGCTCGGGCGAAGACGCAGTAGCTTCAATAACGCCCCGCTCGTGGGAGGCGACCGCCAAGGCCGATCTCTGAAGTAGGCCATGGTAGAAGACTGCTTTGTCGTCTACCAATGGGTCTCCAATTCTGCTGTTTGTGACGATCTTTTTACCTGTTGCCCGGCAGGGCAGGAACTTGGGAATACATCTTTCGTGGAGTACTCTGAATCTATTCCAACATCTGTTGGGGGTGGGTTGATCATCAAACAGAATCTGGGGTCTTACATGCGAATTATTGCCCGCGTTGTTGTGGTTTTTGCAGCCATCTTGGGGATCAGCGGTTCCGGCAGCAGCGCTCCGCTTCCCCAGGACCGCATTCGCGGCGAAGTCGATGCCGCCCAGGTCTCGCGGCTGCGCGGCACGACGCACCCCAGGGCCTTGGCGCAACTTGATCTGGGTCGCACCGACCCCATGCGGATGATCAGCGGCGCGATTACATTCCGGCTCTCACCTGCTCAACAGGCCGACATGGACCAACTGCTCCGCGATCAACAAGACCCGAAGTCTCCCAGATACCACCGCTGGATCACTCCCGACCAGTATGCTGCCCGCTTTGGCATGACCTCGAGTGATCTGGCGAAGGTCAATTCTTGGCTGAAATCGCAGGGACTGACGATCGATTCGATCTCGCGCAACCGCAACGAAATCTCGTTTAGCGGTTCGGTGGGACAGGTTGAGTACGCTTTCCGGACTGAACTGCACAACTTCAACGTTCGCGGCGTACAGCATTTTGCGAATGCCACGGACATTTCCTTTCCAACCGCGTTCTCGAATCAGGTGTTGGGGGTCAGAGGCCTGGACAACTTTGTGCCCAAGCCGCGGGTACGTCCCCTTCCAAAACTGACCTCAAACTTGACCGGTAATCACTTCCTGATACCCGGAGATTTCGCCGTCATCTATAACCTGCCTGCTGCCTTCACAGGGGCGGGTCAGAGCATTGCTGTGGTCGGCCAAACAACCATCAGCACGGGCGACCTCGATACATTTCGTACCAACTCGGGACTACCGTTAACCAGCGCGAGCAATTTCCAGCAAACCACGGCAACCGGAACCGGCACAGCAATGCAGTGCAGTGGCGATGAAACCGAAGCCGATCTCGATCTGGAGTGGTCCGAGGGGGTGGCAAAAAACGCGAAGATAATCTATGTGATTGCCGGCGTTGGATCAGGCGGAACATGTGCCAGTCGAACGCGAAATGTTTTTGACGCTTTGCAATATGCGATCACGCAAAACGTCGCTCCCGTTGTGAGTATCAGCTATGGCAACTGCGAGGCGAACCTGGGCAGGTCGTTCGTGCTCACGATGCAGCAGTGGGCGCAACAGGCTAACTCGCAGGGGCAGACAATCAGCGGGCCTTCCGGAGACGACGGCGCAGCAGATTGCGAGTCCGGAAACTCCACCACCGCGAGCCACGGCCTGGCGGTGGACGTGCCGGCGGCGATCCCGGAGGTTACCGGAGTCGGAGGCACGGAATTCACCGGCGACAGTTCGCAATGCCCAAACAGTTCATGTCCCGGCAACGTAGCACCGGCAGATCAGTATTGGAGCGCATCCAGCAGTTCGACGAGCGGGGCTTCAGCCCTCCAGTACATACCCGAGAAGGTGTGGAACGATTCCGATTCTTCCGGTTTATCTGCAACTGGTGGGGGTGCGAGCACGGTGTTTTCCAAGCCGTCGTGGCAAACCGGCGCCGGCGTTCCAGCGGACGGCAAGCGCGACGTGCCCGACATTTCATTCAACGCATCGAATGCGCACGACCCTTACTTGATTTGCGGTCCGCAAGATTGCACCAACGGCTTCCGCGATGCGAGCAATAACTTTTCGGGAGTCGGTGGCACCTCTGCAGGAGCGCCCGTATTCGCGGGGGTTCTTGCCCTGCTGAACCAGGCTACCTCGTCCAATGGACTTGGCAATGTGAATCCAATGTTGTACAGCCTGGCTGCGAACAGTGCCAGCAACCATGCATTTCATGATGTGACTAGCGGGGACAATAAGGTGACCTGTACGGCGGGAACATCCGGCTGTCCCACGGGAACAACCTCGATCGGATTTAGTGCGGCGACGGGGTACGACCTAACCACCGGTCTCGGATCACTCAACATTGCGAATCTAGTCACGGCGTGGGTGGCGTCGGCTCCGGCCGCCGATTTTGACCTCAACGGCCTTACAACAACTGCGACTCGCGGCAGTTCAGGAAATTCCACAATCACGGTGACCGCCCTGAATGGCTTCACCGGTACGGTGAACCTGACTTGCTCCCCGAGTTCCCAAAACGTTCAGATTTCTTGCTCACTGAATCCTGCAATCCTGGATATGAGCAGCGGCACTACCAACAACACCAAGACCTCCACCTTGAATATTACGACCGTAGCGGATCTTGAGACCCCATTCCGCTGGAAACACACAGGCACGTTCTTCGCAACGACTGGTGGACTATTTGCCGCAGTGCTTCTTGGAGGCATCTCGTCGCGTCCTCGTCGGTGGCTTCAAATGATCGCGATGTTTGCGGTGCTTCTGACACTTGCCGGAGTGGCTTGTGGAGGTGGCGGTGGTGGCGGTAGCAGCAAGGTAACGCCTGCAGGTACTTATTCGATTTCGGTAACGGGGACGAGCGGATCGACCTCTCACGCCACCGACGTGAGCCTGGTAGTCCAGTAATGGAGACATGAGCGAATCGGTACCGGTGTTGCTCAGGCTCGCCGTTTTTTTGCGACCTTCGCCCACCGGTTTGTGCCGCCGCTCGCTCCGAGTGACCAGGGCCAATGCGACTCCCTTGAACCCTTTCGATCATGCCGGGCGAAGTTCAGGAACCCTTTTCGAGCCAGCCTTTATTCCTTTTGTAATGGGCGGGGCGTGCCTCCCGCTTCGGGGGCAGTTCGGAGAGAGGTGGCTGGGAAAACGTTAAACTCCCTTCAGAACCCCAATAACCGCCCGCGTGGGGATTCCCAGGTCGGGAGCTTCGGTGTTCTTGTGGGCCCAAGGTCGCACCAGGGGGCTGTCCGGTACCCTTACCTTTGTGTAAAACTCAGGTGAGTTACCGCTTGCAAAGGTTCGACCAGCAGGGTTACGATAATGTTGTCTCGGCGGCCATGCCCCCTTGGCAGGCCCTTCGCGCTCAACGGCTCCAGGCGCATAACAGACATAGATCAACTTTAGAGTTCCAGCCGCATATGGGTTTTTCGCACGCTACGTGCATCTGCGCAATTCACCCAGGCGGGTTAATCGTGGGCCACAATCGGTCAGCCCTTCGGGCCGACTCAATTAGGACTTAAGTAGACAACATGAATGCAGGACCAGGACGCCCCTCCGGTGGAGGAGGGAGAAACAGGCGGCGGCGCGGTCGTCGTCCGCGTGGCAGCAACCCAGGCGGACAGCGCGGTCGCGATCAGCAGCATGGTGGTATTTATACCGCCCCGATGGATCACAGCTATCGCGCGGCACTGTCGGGGAACAACAATGGCGGACGCCCCGGGCGTCAGCGGCCGGGGTTCGCAGCCAACTATCCGCAACCTGAGCCGGACCCATTGCCGGTTCGGGAAGACGCAACCTCGCGCATCTTTGGCTTCGTCGACGACCTTTTCTTCCAGGCCAAGATTCAGGAAACGGCGCGCAAGCTCAACGTCAAAGTGGAGTTTGTGAAGTCCGAGCAGGATCTGATGGACCGAATCAAGCAAAACGGGGAAGAAAAGCCGTCGCTGATCATCTTCGACTTGAACAGCAATAGCGTGAAGCCGATCTCGCTCATCCCAAAGCTTAAAAGCAAGCTCAAGAAGACCTCGGTAATAGGCTTCCTCTCGCACGTCCAGGGAGACCTCAAGCAACGAGCTCACGAAGTCGGCTGCGATATGGTGCTGCCGCGCTCAGCTTTCTCACAAAACCTTCCCCAGCTGTTGCGGCGACATGGGGCAGCGGAAGAGGAAGTAGCCGGGTAGGCCTTGCCTGGGAACGAGCGATGGCGCTCGTCCTAAAGCTGCTAACTCGGGAAGTGGAAGTGTACATCCTGGCGTGAGCTGATCGCGACGCCATCCAGCATTGCTGGCCTAAATCGCCAATTCCTCAGCGTGGCGACGCACTTCTCGTCAATATCGCGCTTTAACGACTGCAAGACACGCATGTCAGCAACCGATCCTTTTTCATCGATCGTCACCTCGACGATCACATCTCCCTCGACTCCCCTCAACTGCCAGGGGTAAATGTCGGGATCGGGGAACATCAGGGGGATTGCAGGCGTCGCTTCTATGCCCCTCGAAGGTCCACTGAAGGCAGATCCGTTGATTGAACCGGCCCGAGCCGATTCAATCTGCGGCAGTTGCGACGTCGGCTTGGCCCTACGGTTGAACCGGAGTTTCGGATGATCGTTGGTGGCTACGGTTCTTGGGGGAATATAGATCAGCGTGCCGGAGACACCTTCTCGACCCCACGCCACCGACGACGGCTTTACAAAGATCGGCTCGCGGTGAACCCAGATGAACACGGCAGTCGCATGGACAAAGAAGGACAAGAGCAGCGCAACATTACGCCGTGCGGTGCGGAGTTGTGGAACTTCAAACACGACCTGCTCCCACGAATGGCTTTATTCTACGCCGCATTCGCTAGCCTGGGGGCCAGTGCAGGTCTCGGCCCCCTAGCAGATGCACATGCAGATGGAACACCGACTGCCCCGCCTTGGGCCCGACGTTTAGAACCGTACGATAGCCGTCTTCGACGCCCCGCTCGCGCCCGATCTTCGCCGCCGTCAGATGGCACAATCCCACGATCTCCGCCTCTTCCGGAGTAGCTTCTTTCAACCCGCGAATGTGCTTCTTGGGGACGACCAGAACGTGTGTAGGTGCCTTGGGATCAATGTCCTCAAAGGCGTAGGTGTGCTGGTCTTCGTAAACCTTCTTTGAAGGAATCTGGCCGGAAATGATCTTGCAAAACAGGCAGTCAGTCATGCAATCATGCTAGCGCAAAGCAGTAGGGGATTGAATCCTTTGAATCGATTCCTTTGAACCTTGCAAGCAACCGAAAGCACCAAACTAGTCGAGGCGCACTAAAAAAACCTTTCCTTCGCTGGTGGCGGTGTCTCTTAACACTTCTTCCGCTCTGGCGCGCAAATCGTCCTTCACCCGCACGCGCACCCACCAATCCCCAATAGGGCTATTAAAAGTCAAGACTTTCGCCGAATGATACCGTCGCATGAGATGTCCGGCGAGGTCGCGCGCGGCTTGCTCGTGATCGAAGGCGCCAATCTGAACTGCCCAGCGCCCCCCGTTACCGATGGGTGCCGGCGTCTTCAGAACCTCAAGTCGGACCTGAGTTGTACCTTTTTGTAGCATGCTGATCTTTTCGGCCGCGGCTTTTGACAGATCAATAACTCTCCCCTCCACAAAAGGGCCCCGATCCGTGATCCGCACAATTACCGCGGCCTTCGTGTCCAGATTCACCACCCGCACGATCGAGCCCAGCGGCAACGTGCGATGGGCCGCGGTCATGGCGTGCATGTCATAAATCTCGCCATTCGAGCCGCGCCGATTGTGGTAGGGCGGCCCATACCAGCTTGCAATGCCGGTTTCAACCAGCATCGGTTTCGTGTCGTCTGGAATCTGCAGTTCCGGAGGAGTCGCCTCGGGCGCTGTTCCAGCCGAGGCTTCAGCCGGCGTTTCCCCTGCCGGAGCCCTCCCTGCAGGTGGAGGTGCGGTCGGCACGGCAACTTTGGTTGGTTTGTGCGAGCAAGCTGCGAGAAGGGCAAGGAGCGCAAGCGGTAGCGCAATCTTCAGTATCGGTGGCGAGACCATCGTTTTATGCAGCATGCAGCACGCAGCAATCAGCATTCAGTCAGAAGAGGTTTGATGCTCACTTGGTGGAAGACGAGTGCTGCTCCATATAGTTAGCAAGCTCTTGCAGTTTTTGTGCTGCCGACCGCAAGGCCTTGGTCGAATGCTGGCGAACCGTGGGTACGACCTCGTCATTGAGGTAGTGAATAAATTCCTGCGCTTCCTTTTCGAGGCGCTCTGTCGTTTCAGCCACGGCCCGGCTGAACTTCGCCGACGCTTCTTCGGTTTTTTTGCTGGAATCTGCCATGTCTCAATCCTGCCACAGTTTCGACGATGCCACATGGCAACCGCCACCGCAAGAGGCGAGGAGGGGTCCTGCGGAAGGCCTGGTGCCGGTATCGAATTGAGTCATTGAGCGACCGGGTTATTGCCTGAATTTCTGGAAACGCTCCGATTCGGCAGGAACCGGGCAAAAAAATCGGGGTTAGTAATAGCGGCTCGCGCCGCCACTTCCAACCCCGTCTCCCAGGTTCTGTGGTAGGTGATGCGAGTATGGACCTGGAGGGTCGGGGTAACAAGATTACCGAGGACAATGACCTTTAGTAACTTCGCCAAAGTTTCGCTTTTGGGGGAATGCCGGATGGATTCCTGCGCGTACCCCCCGCCTGGTTCGCGGAAATGGGAGAAACCTAGGTGCACCTACGGCTGCGCCACCGCTGTCCCTTGCAGCCCCGGGTTCTTCTTCAGACGGTCGGGAAATTGCCTCTCGTAGGAGATCAGAGGGAAACAGATCCTACGGTTCATTCCGAACTGCTGCATCTCCGCCCAGGCTTGCTGGGCCGTCCAGTTTTCGACAGCCATTCGGTACGCCGCGATCATCATTCCCGTGCGATCATCGCCGTAGCGGCAGTGAACGAAGACCTTCTTGTTCGGATTCTCCCGCAAGACTGCCAGGAATTGCGCGATCTTGTGGTCCTTGGGGAACATGCAATGCCAAGGGATGGAAATGTACTGCATGCCCGCTTGATTGACGGCCTTCTTCTCCGCGCCTTTGCCGGACAGACGCGCGTCCACCACAATATCGATGCCCATCTTAGCCAGCCCCTGGAACCCCTCGCGGCTCGGCTGCGCCCCGCGATAAAGAAATGGCGTGACCTCTCCAAAGTTGGAAACACCGGTCAGGTGCAACTTCTTCGCCGGACCGCGCTTGACCTCGGAGGGCTTGTTCGGTTGAGTTTGTGAAAGACCACTCGCGCACAGGATGCCGCTTATCGCGACCGTGCTCGCGGCTCGGCATACGGTTCGGAAGAACGACGCCATAGCGGTGTTGCTATCTTAGACTGCGCCGAGAATTTTGTTTTTGAAAAACTTAGGGCACGAAAAAGGCGCCCACCGTTAGCGGACGCCCTTTAGCGAATGGGGCAGGTTTTCCCCGAAACTTACTTGGCCGTGACCAGTGAATGCGTGATCGCGTGCACCGACAGTGCGATGCGGTTCTGCACGCCTACCTTGCGCATCAGCTTGGCGACGTGCGCCTTCACCGTGCGTTCCTCAATCCCCAGTGCGGCGCCGATTTCTTTGTTGGAGCGGCCGGCGACGAGCATTTCCAAAACCTCTTTTTCGCGGTCTGTGAAGGTCACCCGGCCTGCCGGAAAGATTCGTCCGGGAGAGGAACTGACGCGCTCGATAAACATCGAAAGCACGCGGCGGGGAGCCCATACCGAACCCTGGTGGACGATGCGAATCGCCTGCACGAACTCGGCGGCGTCAGCAGCCTCGTCAACGTAGCCTTTGGATCCGGAAGCGATCGCCTTCAAAATGGTTTCCTCATCCATCCCGGCGCCGGTCACGATGATCTTCAGGTCAGGACGCGCAGCCTTCAGGCTGGCCATTACGTCGAACAGATTCTGGCCGCTGCGGTTTCCAAGCAGAACCAGATCGATGTCCTGCATGACAGAAATGTCGGGCAGCGCGGCGGAGACCAACTCGAAGTCGGGTTCAGAATCAAATAGCGCGCGGAAACCAACGAAACGCAGGGGATCACTTTCCACTACTGCGATGCGGATCAAGGGTTTTTTTGCAGGTGCAGTCTTCACGCCCGTTCCAGATTTCATAGAGATTCCTGCTCTTCTTGCAAGATGTGCTTAGGATATCTGTATTGCCATTCTATGCAAGGTCCCGTAACGTTCTGTAAATTACGGGAGTAACATGGGTTGCATCTAATCTGGATGGGGGCAAACGCGCGCTGATGACGACACGAAGAGTGGTTTCGCTAACGATGGCATTGGCTCTGGTGGTGGTGCTGGCAGCGGCCCAGGCGGCCTATCAGCCCAAGTTCAAGGGCGACCCTGCGCGGTCTGATTCAGAAGCGGCCGCGCTCGGTTACGTGCGCACCTTCCTACGCGCCCAGAAAATTTATAAAAAGAAGAACGGACACTACGCCGCGACCCTCATGGAGTTGACCAAAACCGGCTCCTTCACCCGCCGCATGGCCTCGACCGACCGCGGCGACTATACCGTTAAGTTCCGCGCGCACAAGGACAAGGACACCTTCGAGATCACCATGAGCCCCAAGCAGGAAGATGCCACCCATCGCTCGTTCTTCTCCGATGAACAGGGGAAAATCCGCGCCGAGGAGCAAGGGGAGGCCAGCGAAAACTCGCCGGTGTTGAAAGCAGACACGGAGTCGGGCGGGTAGGGAACGCTATGCTCAGTCCCGAGGTACCCTAAACTTGCACGTCAATTGCCGGTCGACCGGGCCGCTGGGCGAGCTTACTCTCTGGTCCTTACAACAGTGGGCCCAATTCGCAACCGCCGGCACGGGCGTGATCTCATAGCGTTTCCCGCGCCCTACACTCGACAAGGCCGGAAAATGCTGCCCAACAGAGAAGTACCTGCGAATCCCTAGAGCACCGCGAGAGTTCCACGATTGTCGTCAGACCAGGCATTTTCATTCATCGCGTTTCGAGCGACTGGAAGCCCCCGTCTTTTTCTTACCGGAGCGGCGATTTTTTTCCAGGCGCAGCTTCCACGCCGTGCGCAACGCGCCCTCCAGCACGTCCTTGTTTGCCGCAGCCAAGCGAATGTGGGTGGCCCCATTCTTCCCCCAGCCCCCCGCGACTGGAATGAAAACTTCCGGTAGCTCCTCAACAAATGTTGCCTGTTGATCAGGTGTCAGCATGAGATTTCCATAGCCTTTTTCGGCTGCGGCCAGAGTGGCGAAGATTCGTCCACCAACGCGAAAGTCTGGCTGCCCCATATGAGAACTCTCTTCGACACCATCGAGGCTCAGAGCGATACGTCGAAAATCCTTTACCGTCACAGGTGGGACACTCCAGCGTACAGGGCCCGATGCTACATCACCGCGCAATCGGAAGCGGTTTTGTCATTCTTCCGTCCCGCGGGCAGGCTCCTTCGTCATTTGGCGCTGATACTCTGCGGCATCGAACCAACCCTCCGACGATGCGATCAGCCCGTCCTCTCCGATCCGCCATCTCTCAAAACCACTGATGTGAATCTTGCGACCGGTACCTCCTGGTCCAGTGTGGGTGCCGGTCAGCGTCCAATTGTATTTGGCACCGCCCACCTCAATTCGTAAATCGTCCATTGCGACCGTTAGGTCGGGAAATGTGGTCATGAAGGAATCCGCGACCGCCATAATCTCGGATCGGCCTATCGCTGGCGTTCCGCTATTGATCGTCAGAGAGCCGTTTACGGAGAAGAACGCAGCCACGCTTTCGGGATTCCCGCTACTCCAAGCGGCGGTGTAGCGTTGCGCAAAATCTGCTAACAAGTCGGAGTTGATCTGCATGGGGCGTCATCGTACCAGGGTGAATGGCGCAGCGCTATCGAGACTATCAATTACTTCAAATAGCGATAGAAGCACTCATCGGTTGCCTGCTGCGCTCCTTTTGCGTGCGCACCGGGTGCAGGACACTTACGACGACTTAACGGGGTGGCCTCCTCATCCCACTGAAATACCTCTCCCCACGGCACGTCAAAGACCTGAGCGATCCGGAAGGCAGCCTCTAATGACGGCGAGTACTTTCCTTTGTTGTTGTAAGCGGAGGAGCTCGGCGACATTAGACCAGTGCCCAGCAAAAAGAGGTAAGGTACGCGCCCGTTCGACTCGGACCTAACCGCAAGCCGGATCCCGGATGATGCCCGGTTCGATCCGGCGAATTTTGAGGGGATAAGCGATCTAGGTTTTGTGAGTGAGAATTCGCAAGCACAGTGCTGCAGCCGACAATGTCAAAAGCATGGCGGCAGGTCCGATACCTTTAAGATCCCCTACTCGAATGTGCGATACACTCGCACCCACGAAGTAGATCACGAGTCCGAGACCGGCGGCTACTCCTAGCCTCGACCACCATATTCCAACAATCAATCCCACCGCGCCGGCAAACTCACATGCTGCCAAGGCCGGGAAATATTTCATCGGCACGCCCACGGTCTCGTGAATTACCTTGACGATATGCGGATCGCTGCGGACTTTACCCACAGCGGAGAACACCACCATGGCCACTAGCGTTATTGTGACCGCGAGATATGCAATTGCCATAGTTCAGCTCCACCGTCGTCGGAATAAATATACGGCATGATTTTTGGTTACCTACCTCGTCTCAAATTGCACTGGGCACAATGCTCGGGTATCAGGGAAGCGCCTTGACGGGTACACAGCGCCGGGCATAATGTCTGTGGCGTCAGAAATTTGTTCCTCTATGTGTTGCCGTACGCGGTAGCACCTTCCTACTCACGTATCCGCTCGGAGCCGCCAGCCTGTCCGGGAGGGAGCTGCCATGCCGTATCCCGATTTATTTTCCCAAATGAGAGCTATTTGGGGTCGTCTACGCGAGAGGACCAGGGCACGGATTGCGACCCAGACGCACACTCAAGAACGACTGGCGGGCAGCAAGCAGCGCAGGCTGGCCGAGCGCTATCGCGTGCTTGTCGAGAATGCGCCGGTTGGTATTCATGAGATTGACCGGCTCCGGACATTGAGCGCAATGAATCGCGCGGGCTTGAAAATGCTGGGACGCAAGGAAAGCCTGTTCGGAACCCCGTTTCTCGAAGTGGTGTCGAGCGCCGACCGCCCACGGATCAGCCGATTACTGGATCTCGCTTTTGCAGGCGAATTTTGCGAATTTGAGTTCGCGACTCCAGGCCATCGTACTTTCCTTTCGTGCTTTATGCCTCTCAAAGATATGGATGGCGGTGTTCACAAAGTCCTCGGCATGTTCCAGGACATTACGCATCGCAAGAACGCAGAGGAGAGACTTAAGCAGACGCAAAAGATGGAAGCCTTAGGAAAATTGGCAGGTGGCATCGCCCATGATTTTAATAACACCTTAAGCGTGATCGTCGGTTATGCAAGCCTGCTGCAACGGGGACCGAGTCCGGAGGAAGTGCAGGAGCACGCCACGGAAGTCCTTCGGGCTGCGCAACAAGCCAGCTCCCTGATCCGACAATTGCTGGCTTTTAGCCGGGAGCAGACCGCGGAATCAGAGACCGTGGACCTGAACATGGTCATTCAAGGCGTGACCAAGATGCTTAGGCGCCTGATGCGTGAGGACATCGAACTGGACATTCGGCTGGCGAGCGATTTACCGCTGATTACTGCCGATGCCGCTCAGACCGAACAAGTCATTGTGAATCTTGCCATCAACGCCCGTGATGCAATGCCGGAAGGAGGCCGATTAGCGATTGCGACCTCCCGGTCGGACCTGGACAGTACACATGCTCGTCCTCTTGGTCTCGCCGCTGGACCACATGCTTTACTGACGGTCACGGACAACGGTCAAGGCATGAGCGCCGAAACTCGGGCGCACATATTTGAGCCCTTTTTCAGCACCAAGGAGCCCGGTCGCGGTACAGGACTGGGCCTGGCAACGGTACATGCGATTGTGGCGCAGAGCCGTGGGCATATCTCGGTTGACAGTCGGGTCGGAGCAGGAACCACATTCACGATTCATTTCCCGGCGAGTACTGCGAATAGCGCAACTATGAAATCTCTTCCCGTGCTTCGGCCAACCGTGCCGGCAGTAGAGACCATTCTCTTGGTAGAAGATGAGCATGGCCTGCGGAAACTCATGAAGGAACTCCTAACAGCCGAAGGTTACACAGTGATGGAGGGCGCTGATGGGCCCTCCGCCGTCGAGATTTCGAGAATCTATCGCGGCGCAATACACCTCCTGCTGACCGATATGATCATGCCGAAGATGCACGGCCGTAGTTTGACCATGCAGCTCAGACAGCAGCGCCCTGGACTCAAGGTCCTCTATATCACGGGCCACGGCGATCCAGGCATATTGAAAGGCGTAAGAGTGCTGGAAAAGCCCTTTCTGCCAGAGACGCTATTGCGCGAAGTTCGTCACGCGCTCGGCACTCCTGACATCTCCATAAGTGCGCGGACGGGGTGATCTTTGCCCCGGCATAGCGGTGACCGGTCGACATGAATGAATGCGAGATTAAGAAGATGGCCTCCCCGGTTCGGAAATCTCTTTGTTTGCACGCTGGGCAGCTTCGGACGGAGCGCTTGTTGTTGTAAAAAGTCGCTGGTCTGCTGTGCACTCACTAACAAAGTCCTAGTTTTTCTCCGTAGGAGGGTACGATTCGCTAGCGATTGTAGCTCGGAAAAAGCCGCTGTACGGTCATCACTGCTAGGGACAGCGGCTCTTAACCTTGTGCCAGCTATTGCTTGGTTCCGGCCGCACCCTGCGGACAACTATCTGCCACATGCTGGATGTCACTCACCTTGAAATGGCGTTCGGCTACTCCGTGGTGTTCGCCCGCCTCGCTTTTCTCGCTCTTTTCGGCAGCTTCGTTTTCTCCGATTGCTGATCCAGATTTCACCCAGGTGCCGGTGAGCTTTACTTCATGGCCTACGTGGCTCTTGAGTTGGTCATTGCCGCCAACTTCATATGCGTGACCTTTCGCGCTCTTTAGCACGTACGCGCCTTCGGAGTTGGGACCCGAAAGGCATCCTTTTACCGTTGTTTCCTTGTTGCTACTCGATGCCTCTTGGGCGCCGGCACTGCTAGTCGCAAGAAGCAAGAAACCTGCTATCACCAGAGTGGTTGTTCGTAACGTTTTCATTACCAGTTCCTCCAAATGGAACCAACCTTTTGGGTTGACGTAAATTCTGATGCACTGCAGAACCGTCGGTTGTCCACCGGTAGTCGGAGCAGGAGTGTTCACTTTCAACGCATGACATAGGCGTATATATCCGGCGGGGCGCGGCACGCGTAAGAGAATTGGCCGGCATATATCAATCCTATCGAGGCGCCGTGCTACGAATAACCTAGCTCGCCCCCGCTGCTTGCGGTTTTGCAAGAAACGGAATGCATTGACATTGCGCGATTTCACGGCCCATTCGGGGTGTCGAGACGAAGATCGAATTGTGTTAAGGCATTGAAACGTTTTATAGCCGAATACCGCAAAAAGCGGGATTGGGTTTCCATACAACTTCCGAAGAGCCAAGCGTTCTACATCTCAGGGGGGGCTCAATGGTCGGGCGAGTTCTTGTTGTTGATGACTACCAGCCGTGGGTTCGCTTGATTCGTTCGATGCTGCCCGAGGCGTGGGAATTGCAGGTCATCGCCGAGGCATCCGATGGGCGCGAGGCGGTTCAGAAAGCCATAGAGCTGCAACCAGACCTGATCCTGCTAGATATTGGTCTTCCCGCTCTCAATGGAATTGAAGCTGCCCGACAAATCCGACAGCATAACCCCAAAGCCAGGATTCTTTTCGTGAGCGAACAACGCTCTCCGGATGTGGTCAGGGAAGCCCTGACCACGGGATCGGGCTACGTTGTCAAGTCTTGTGCCCCAAGGGAGTTATTGCCCTGCGATCAAGACGGTGCTCGAGGGCGGGCGGTTTGTCAGTGCCTCTGTGCAGGGCCAGAAGCTCACCGATTCTAAGATTGAGCTGGAACCATCCAAAGCCAAGATTGTCGAAAATCGTCACGAACTGAATTGTTACCCGGATCAAGCGACTTTCGTGGCTGGCTTCGCTCGCTTCGTGGGAACGACGCTCGAAAATGGGAGCGCAATCGTCGTCCTTGCCAGGGAATCGCACCGCCTCGGTATTGTTCAGAAGCTGAAATCGTAGACGTGGCTGCCGCTATTGAGCAAAAGCGCTATTTCCCCTTGGACATTCCCGACGGTTTCCAAACCTTTCAATTCGCCGAACATCTCGCGACCGATGCAGTGAAAGCGGCTAGAGAAAGAAATCTGCGGGTTGGGGTAGGTTGAGAATGTACGCTCGTCTTGTGGGCACAGGACAAAGCCGATGAACCAAAGCAGCACGAATGTATATGGAATGAGTTCATTAGGACATGGGACATCGACATTTGGTGTGGGTGCGTTGAGAGCTCATGAACGACCTTGGCACCTACCAAAACCGGCGGTTGAACTTCTGGCAATAATGACAAAATCCTTCCGCCCGACGACGACTCCGCAATTTTTTCAGCCGAGCGTTTGCCCGTAGTCGCATTTTCTTGTGGTTCAGATTCCGATCCAAAGAAAGTGCCACCGCCAAGAATGCGTTCGATCCCACGAATCAAGTCTTTGCCAGCTTGCGATTTCAGGACATACCCCTGAGCACCCGCTTGGGATACTTCGACCGTAACGTGATCCGACTCGTGCATCGTAGACATCAGCACACGAGACCCTAAGTCAAATATTGAGGAAGCCACTTCCAGTCCGCTCATGCCGGGCATCGTGATATCCAGAACTGTCACATTAGGCTGCAGTTTTCGGCATTCCTCGACTGCTTCCTGGGCGGACTTTGCCTCCCCGCAAATTTCCCATCGCGGTCGTTCCCGGTTAATAAGCGCGCGGACACCTTCCCGCAAAACATCGTGGTCATCAACAATCAAGATCTTGACAGGCATTCAATGAGCTCACTCTCAGAAATGTTCTCGAATCCGTGGTTGGACCGGATCATCCATCACTTCTTGTTACCGGGGCGTGAATGTACCGGCGGGATCGTGGCTCGCACCAGGGTGCCGCCTTTCTGCGTCATGATTTCGAGTTTCCCCTTTAATTGCCTCATGCGCTCGTTCATTCCGCGCACTCCGACACCAAGGGCACCCATCCAGTCCTCACCACCTTGCTCCAGAAACGCCTCATCAAACCCCTTGCCCTTGTCCTCAATTTCGAGAACCGCATTGCCATTGTCTTTGAGTAGTCGTACTTCGGCGGTTTCGCTCCCGGAATGACGGTGAATATTTGTAAGGCTCTCTTGCAGGACCCGGAAGAGTGCTAGTTCTGCCTCCGATGAAAGACGCTGGAACTGTTCCTCGGCCTTGAAAGTCGCCTTGATTCCACTGCGGGACGAGAAACCGCTGAGATACCACGGAATCGCTGATTTCAAACCCATTTCTTCTAACATTGGCGGATATAGAAGATATGAGACGGTTCGCACTTCCTTTATGGAATCATCCGTCAAGCGGATACAGCCTGCGAGGTCTTCCGATGCGAGATCAGGTTTTGCTCGAAGGTTTGAGCTGACAGACTCTAGTTTCAGTTTGATTGCAGCTAAGTATTGCCCAAGGCTGTCGTGAAGGTCCCGTCCAATTCTTTTTCGTTCCTCGTCTTGAGTGCTGAGGAGGTGAAGCGACAACTCGCGCAGAGCTCTTCCAGACCTGGCGAGCGCTTCCTTTGCCTCCATCCGTTCCGTGAAATCCCTGGTCACTTTTCCGAAGCCGACCAGTATGCCGTTCTTATCCCACAGAGGGGTAATGATCACGTTGGCCCAAAATCTTGATCCATCCTTTCGGATACGCCAACCTTCGTCTTCGAAACGCCCCTCCTTTTTTGCCACCTCCAATTCCCATTGTGGCTTACGTTTCCGCTTGTCCTCTTCAGGGTAGAAGATCGAGAAATGCTTGCCGATAATGTCCGTGGCAGCGTACTGCTTAATACGTCGAGCTCCTGGGTTCCAGGTGCGTATGTGCCCGGTAGGATCGAGCAGGAAAATCGCATAATCTTGAACTGCATTTACCAAAAGCTGAAACTGCTCCGCAGTCTGTTGCAGTTGCGAGTCCTTTTCCTGCGATACTGCGCTTTGCGTGAGCCCGACACCAAGGTCCGTCATCTATGCGACTTTCAGGTTGGCCTTGCCGGCCACTAGTAGCTCCGGCATGGACGTTGCAATCTTTAGATTCTGGCTCTTGCCAATAGTCCTCGTCTATACATTCGAGACTGTAGACGGCGAATAACGCAGCTTTTCGCAGGAGGCTGAATCTGAATGACTAGGCTGCTTGTTGAGGAGTTGCGGAGCTTCTGTGCTAACGCCCGCTCCCAAGCGGTGGGACTCCAGGTCAATCGTGCACGTATATGGATGGTGAGAAAATCTAGGTCTCGAGAGGCATGCAGGCTACTCACAAAATGCGCTGTCGGCTCGGATTTTCGCCATCTCCGCAGCGTTTTCAAGGGTTAGTTTAACGTCAACTAAGTTTTATTCCTCGCATAACCTACGTGGATCTCGCTGAGCAGTTCCGCAACTCTTGGTATTGGCTGTAAATGCAGAGAGGCTTCTAATTGAAACGTAGGTAGAAGGAGACAACTTGAGTCCACGAGAGTTGCAGGGAAAGTACATGGTCGCGTTGGGAAGGATTGGCGGCGAAACCGGTTCAGATGGGACAGATCGTCGCAAACCGATTTACGCGCGGAATTCACCGCAGACAGAGCAGCAGGCTATCGCAGAAGCCGCCAATGCCTTGAGTGCTCTGTGGAAGATCAGGGGATCCGACAAGGCCTAGATTGTCAGGTCGAAAGCCAATTGCCGCCATCCTTCAAGAGTTCGAGCGCGAAGTCATCGTCGGACAGGCGTTTATTTGGCTCACCAGCGACCGGCACGCTTTCGACCGCCACCTCGATCGAACCCACTGTTTCGCCCTCCGCTGCGTTCCGCTTTGGGTCGGGCTTCATTCACATTAAGCGTGCGTCCAGAAAAGTCAGACCCGTTCAGCTCGGCGATTGCCTTCTCGCCTTCTTCGGTGTTCGCCATCTCGACGAAAGCGAAGCCTCGAGATCTTCCCGTGTCGCGCTCTGTCATTAGCGCTACTCGATCGACTTGCCCGTATCGACCAAAGAGTTGGCGCAGATCGTCTTCCACAACGTTGAAATTGAGATTGCCAACAAATATGTTCTTCATGGGGAGCTTCTCCGAATCTTGAAGGCTAATTTGAAAGCTGGTATCAAACGGCGGGAACGGGATTCACCAATCGCGCCCCGGATGGGACCGCACATTTCAAACGCGGGAGAGAGTATAGCATCGTGGGCCCTGATCGACTTGTGCGCAGGCACATCTTTGTGGACTTCATGCTCCCTCATCAAAGTGGGTGGATCGAAAAGGCTCAGCCGGGTTTTGGAGACCAAGAGAGATTGGGGAATCTAAAGGTCTTCTCCAAGTTGCTGAAGAGCCGATTTCAACAGCGCCATGCTCGCGTCGATTTGCTGGGCTTCTTCTGCTGAGAGACTTGTTCCTGGAGCGAAGTGCAGTACTGCATCGTATGCCTTTCTAGCGTTGGCGCGATTTCGCACAATCTTCGACTCGTCCTTTGTCTCAAGCGCTATTTTGGAGAAGGTCAGGCCTGTGGCCACTTCGGTGCGAAGGAACTCTAATCCGACAGCATCGGCATCGAGAAACGGATTGGCATTAGGTGGTTCCTGTCCTACACCCCGAGCGACGTGGTGACTTTTCGCGTGATCGATTGGGTTTTGTCTTCATCGTGGCGTCCACCAGCTGTGAGCACATCAGATGGCGTAACCTGCACATGGACGTGAGCTGTTGTGGCATGATTTGGCAAGGCGTCTTCCTACGGGCTACCGTTGCTGAAATCTTTACGCCAAGCATTGAGTAATCAACTTCTGCGCCAAAGCCATTAAACAAAATCCCCGAAGAAAGTTCCAATACGGCAGTTAGGGTATTCCTAGACTGCCGCAAGTTGCTGCGAAGGGCTCTCAGGCGAAACATCCTCCGGCCCAGGAGCGCTTCGTTGGGTCCGAGTTGTATATAATATGCAATCTACTTTCAAAGGGATCCAATGGCAGGCGCCAATCAGAGGCTGACATTTCCGCGCGTCGAATGTTGCGGCTCCGCTTCCCGGCTCGTCGGGTCCGGTATTGCGGCGCTGGTTTTGTCGATTAGCCCTAATCTGCAATCCCAGGCTGCCCGGGAACGCGTTAGTCCGCCCCTAAACAGAGTACTCGTGCATACTGCAATAAAACACGACATCTCGGCTCCACTTTCCATGGAGATCGCTACTGTCGAGAAGCCCGCGCAGGTCGAATGCGAGGGATTGGCTTGCGGAACCTCGCCCGGGGCTTTCGCGGATGAACTAGAACCTGACCAAAGCAGCTCACCAGAACCCTTCGTTCCTCCCCCGCCCCCACCCTCAACCCTGCCGGCATCGGCTATCGCCGTCGAGCAGACCTCGCAAGGACCACGATCGGCAGCCCTGATGGTGGAGAGCTTTGACGGACTCGGGTCTGGGTTTGGGGGGTTCAACGGCGTCGATTTTCGCAATCCGTCCGACAATAGTCTTGCAGTTGGCCCAGATCACATCGTGCAGATTGTGAACTCGCGGATTGCAATCTATTCGAAGAAAGGTGCGAAATATCCTGCCACGGGAACTGTTTTATATGGGGCGATGCCTACCAGGTCCGTGTGGGCAGGTTTCGGCGGTGTATGTGAGGCGCGCAACAACGGAGATGCGGTGGTCCGCTACGATCAACTTGCCGAAAGATGGTTGATCGTCATGCCGATTTTTTCTCGCATCGATCCCAGCGAGTTTTCGGAAAGAGAGGGCTTGGCTGGTGGCGAGCCGGTCCCGCCCGGCCAGCTTGCGAAATCTGGAGAGCCGTCGTCACCCGGTCCGGCTGCGGCACCTCCTGCAAGCCTGCCACCATCTTCTTCCCGTGAACCGAGGCCGCCCGGTGCGAAGAATAATGGAGTTTGGGCCATGTGCTATGCAGTCAGCACTGGTTCGGATCCTCTCGGAGCGTATTACCGCTATGCGTTTGAGCGGACCCTCTTCCCGGATTACCCGCGACCCGCTGTCTGGATGGATGGCTACTACGTACCAACCAGCACCGGTGACGAGGTAATTCAGAAGCACATATGCATTGCGCAGCGCGCGAAGATGCTTCTGGGGCAGCCTGCCAGGGAGCAATGCATCATCATCGACGGGGTGAATTTCCTAAATAGTTCCGACATCGATGGCCAAAAAGCGCCACTCCTCGGGACACCGAACATCACGATGGCGGCCGGCGGCACGCAGCTCAAGAATATTTTCGAGGACGACGGCATTTATTACTGGAAAGTTCACGTCGACTGGCAAAATCCCGCCAACACGAAAGCAGATGGGCCAGTAAAGATTAAAGTTGCTCCCTATCACTACCTCTGCAATGGGCAACTGTCGAGTTGCGTGCCCCAACCTAACACTGAACGACGGCTCGATGCGCAGGGCGACAAAATCATGCAGCGACTCGTCTATCGCAAAGTTGGCAGACGCGAGTCGATCATTGCGGCGCACTCGGTGGCGACGCGGGGCGGCGGGGGAGGCGTGCGTTGGTACGAGTTCCGCCTCGATAAGAATGGAGACCCGAAGTTGTATCAGCAAGGTACTTATGCACCTGGAGGCCATTACCGCTGGATGCCTAGCATTGCGATGGACAAGGATGGGAACATCGCCGTCGGATATTCGTTCGGTGGGCTACCGGACTTTCCTGGGCAGCGCTTCGTAGCACGCCGGGCCGATGATCCGAAAGGAAGCCTAACGCTGCGTGAGTCCGTGTTGGCCAAGGGGGAGGCATCCCAGACCAACACACTACGCTGGGAAGACTATGCGACCACGGCACTGGATCCTAGCGACGACTGCACATTTTGGTATGTCGGCGACTATCTGTTATCAGGTGACACGGCGTATCGCAGCCGAATCGGGGCGTTCCGTTTGCCCAATTGCAAGAGGACACGCTAGGGGCAATCGGAAGAATCCGACAAGCGGGCCTACGGAGAGGTAAGTGCGGTTCTTGGCGAGGCCAGGCGCACGAGCCCAACTGCAATCAGCGCAAAGATATGTGGATCGAGCCGATTTGGAGGGGCGGGGAATGATTAAAACTAGGGGCGGTTCCGGGGTCCGCTGAACCTTCCAACATCATTTTGCGAACTCTTTCTGGGAAAGAACCCGCCTCTCAAGAATGTGGGCTAGCGACCTCAATCTTTTAGTCAAGCAATTTGCTCGTTTCTATAAACGCTCGAATCAGGTCGCCATCTTTGAAACCTGCCTGGTTGCGAACTCCAGAGTTGACGTCTACGGCCCAAGGATGAACCTGGCGAATTGCACTTCCAACGTTCGCTGGCGTGAGGCCGCCGGCCAAGATGACCGGCGTTGAAATTTGCTTGACGATTTGCGAAGAAATGCTCCAATCATGGGTAAGGCCAGTGCCGCCAACCTGGTCTGTCGCTCTGTTGACGGAGTCCAACACAATTGCATCAACTCGCTGATCCAAATCTCGGGCTCGCTCAATCGCGCTTGGACCCTCGACACCGATTTTGGCAATCACCTTCCTAGGCGCGAGTGCCCGCCTTAACGTATCGATTAAGGCGGGCGTGATGTCACTATGTAACTGGACTGCCGCGCTGGGAATGGTGTCAGCCAGGGCGAGCACGGAATCCGGATCCTCCAGGTGAGTTACCAGAACGCTTGTTACGAATGGTGGCGTGCGCTCACAAATCTCAGCAGCGAGGTTCGCGGGTACGAAGTCGGATGAGGAATGGAGTTTCCCGACCAGAACCCCGATCGCGTCGGTTCCTTGCTGCACAGCGATTTGCATATCCGCCAACGAACGGATACCACAGATCTTTACCCGCGCCATTGTGACCGAATAGGAAAACTGTACTCCGAACGGCAGAGGGTTTGCACTGTGACCGTGTCAGCCGTGCATTCTTTGCCAAACCTCGTCGCCGCTGCACATTGATCGATCACAATCTATGCCCGACAGAGTCAGCGATTCGCCCTTGGTGACTTGCCGTCAACCGGCGAGATAGCATTTAGGGAAGTTTCCAGCAATAGCAACATCTCGTGATGCTGCTCTCGTACCAGCTTCTGTAGATCTTTGGATTGTCCGTGCAATAGCGCAGATCGTTCCCTGAGCTTGCGGGCTTGCTCCAAAAGGAGCTTAACTCTCTCTGTCTCGGATTGCGAGAGGGGCATGGGTATGAGGGCTCTGGATTCAGCTAAACGTCTTCTCCAAGTTGTCGAAGATCAGCCTTCAACTGCGCCATTTCCGAGTTTATCTCTCTCGCGGACTCTTCGGACAGTTTTGTACCGGGAATGAAACGCAACAATGCTTCGTAAGCCTTTCTGGCGTTAACACGATTCCGTTCTACCTTCGATTCCTGCTTAGATCGAAGCGCAATCCTGGAGAATGTCAGTCCTGCTCTGAGTTCCGCGCGTAGGAACTGGTTTTCAGCTGCAAGCATATCAACCCATGGACCAGGCAATGAAGACCTCACCCTGTCCCCAAAATCTCAACTCATACAGCGTGCCCCCAGACAACCCAGTATGGCAAGCGTCACGGTCTGCCTCTTCGGCTTCTAAAAGGCGCAGTTCAGAACAGGCCAAAGTAGAGAAAAATCAATAGCGCTCATTCCAGAAGTCAGTGCGTCATAGAGTCATTTCAGCCGTTACGACGGGAAACGGGCCTCAATGTTGGATATTTTCCTGTGCAGTTCTGCAAGTTGGTCACGAACGCTAGCGACTGAATCAGTTGGTAGGTGGTTCGGTTCTTCGATATGCGCGTGTACCGACTGAGCTGTATGCGTAGCCCTCTCAATTGCTTGCCGCCCTTTCTCAGTCTGACCGAAAACCAGGGCATTTTCCGCCGTCGAACAGTAATTTAAAGCGGCTGTGAGCTGTGTACGTACTGCCTGTAGGCGCAACCGCGCAGCTCTCGACCGCACCGCTTTGAACGAATGGTCCTTTTCGACAGACATACGAAGCTTTTTCTGCCCAAACTGCGGCGAGCGGCGGATTAAGTCTCAAGGACTACCGAACGCCGCCGGGAGGCCAAAGCGCGGCGCGCGACGTGACGACAAAGAAAAACATACCAAAAACGCGGGGGGCGGCAAGAGGCCAACAAACGCCAGCTACGAAGTTCAGTCTGCGGGAGTTCTGCGCGTGAGTGGAATCCTCAGCAACGTAGCCAACACAATAAAGAGCTCTCGACTTATTAATAAATACGATAATAGTAGGGCTGTTATGTTTACCATTCAATAACCATACTAAGAGATGTCGCAGGGAAATGGTGTTGGATGTAGTTTCATTCGAGCAGTTTGGCTGTTCGACGTGCCAGACGGTCGAGAAGCGCCAAACTCGCAAGGGGTGGTTTCCCCGGCAAGCGTCGGTGTGTTGACAACATCCCAAGCACGCGTCCGGAGGGAGAGATCAGCGGAGTGGACTGGACCGATAGAACGCCAGCCCGCAAGACAATCTCGCGAGATTCGACATCGAAACAAAGGGCATTTCGCACGTCGGGAACTACAACGCGGCAACCCTGCTGCTTAGCCACACCGCAAGCACTCTCGGAACCGCGGACAACCGCGAAGTAGTCAAGAAACTCGCTATCGAAGCCTTGGCTAGCAGCAATTCGTAATCCGCCTTCAGCACGGTCGAAAAGCTGAATGTTTCCGAAATCCGCCTCTGTGATATCAATGGCGAGATGGAGAACGTAAGAAAGAGCGGCAGTGCCACCATGGCTTTCCAACCTTTGTTCACGCGTCATGCGAATATCGCTGAATGCGACCTTCCAATCGGAATCACGCATAAGGCAGTCGGAATTCTGCAACCTTGCCAGTGTTCGGTCTAGTAGTCGCGTTGTTTCGGCGACGGCGACCAGATTTCGAGTCATCAGTTGTTCAGCGGTCATGTTGCACCTTCGATTGGACACCCTTCGGGACGTTGACTCGACGCTTCGATGATTCTTTCATGGCCTGCGCTTTCCGGGATATCAAAGTGCTACGCCACAAAAGATATGCTGACTGCTTTCGCAGCTGAGAAGATTTAGCGGAGTTCCTTTCTCCGAGAGCTGGCCATGTCCGATCACTACAGCACAAAGAGTGGAAAGTCTACCGCCAACAAACGCCAACTACTCCGCTTCTTGCCGGACGAAGCAGGCGGCGATCTCACAAGCATGCGCTTCTTGTTCGCTAGTTTGCTCCGCATCAAGATCGGGGCACTCTAACCAGCTGAGAGGCGAGGAGAGGGCAAGACGGATTTTTCCTCCCACAGCCACGACAAATTCTTGACAGTGCGATGACAACACACATCGATTGCTCTCTCCTTATGAGTTGTGCTGAAACCTCTGTCGCAATCTCTCTCTCTATCCGACTCGAACCGACCCCCTGTGGAGGACAGAATGAGAACGATCACGATGATTATCGTTGCCGTCGCGGGGATCAGTATTACCGCGGGCAGCGCAGAAAAACGCCAAACCCTCGAAACTGACAATTCACCTTCGCGATTATTGCGATCCAACCAGCTTCAACGCGGCCCTTGGAAACGGAAACCTGTAACCGCGATACGTCAATAGGTTCCATAACCTTTATGGATTTTTGACAGATCTCAGCATGGACCTTTGAAGGGTAAAGCGAGAGGGAACCGTGGTCAGCGTACATAAAGGCTACCAACAGAAACGTTGGTAGCCTTTTCCCTTTTTCCAGACTAGAGATACCCAGATGATAAATTCCCGACCCTAGCGGTTCAGCAGACTACTCGCCGGTGTTGTTCTTCTGGTGACATAGTTTGCCTCGATTCTGCCTGCAGATTTTCGATATTCCTCAAGCAGTGGGGTTGTAGGGCACACTCTTGAATCGCTATTTCTGAGTTACCGTCAGCTCCAAGCGGCGATTTTGCGCCCTTCCTTGCTCCGTATCGTTTGAGGCGATTGGCCTGTCCTGGCCAAGCCCGTTGGTTGCAATGCGGTCAGCGCCGACGCCTCTGTTCACAAGCATCTGCTTTACGGCGTTGGCGCGATCGAGCGAGAGTGTCCGGTTGGCGTCTGGCGCACCTGTATTGTCGGTGTGCCCAGACAACTGCACCTGAGCGTTGGGATAGGCATTGAGGATCTGCGCCAGGTTTGCCACCGTGCCTTGGGAAGCAGCTGTAAGCTGAGTGGAATCTGATTCAAAGTTAAGCTGATCGAAAACGAAGGTTTGCGGCGCGGCTTGGCCGGTATCAGAGAGAAATCTGGCGAGCCTGTAGTTAATGGAATTCGTGGGTACGGCGATATTCGTGCCGCCGGGAAGAGGTATTCTCGACAGAGCGCCTTGCGTGGTTACCACCACGTTCCTGCCCGCCACTCGGGCTCGACCTCCGATGCCGCGGAACACCCACACCAGACCGAGCACCGCGATGGCGATTAGTAAGAGAGGTAGCAACCATCTGAATCCGCCAGGCCTTTTTTCCAGAGCCCGGGTCGCGCCTACAGGAGCCTGGTATCTGGGGGTGTCTCTGAAGGCGTCTGTGTCGGGGGCCACGCGCATCCCAACGGGAGCAGGCGCCCGGTCGCCAAGCAGTTTGAACAGCCCTGCGGGAGCCGCAGCTGCGAACTCATCTTTCTGCTGGGTCAGCGAGTTTGCCAGCCCTGTGGCGTTGAGGCCATGGGCGGCTGCATACTTTCCCAGAACTCCGAGGGTCAGGGGCGCAAGCATGGCCATGAGCTTGCCGGACGACGACGAACTGATACCGCTGGAACGGGCGACCAGGTCGGACACACCGGTCGTGTGATCGCCAAAGATTTTTCCCATCAGCGTCTGCCCCGAATTCATGAGGCTGCTGCTCTCAATTCCGCTAAAGGAGGAAGAGACGTTGTTGAGAAGTCTTCCGAGCGCGGGTTCCCGGCTGAGACTGCCCAGGGTGGATGCTCCCTCCGATGTGGAAGCCATGTTTGTCAGCCCGGTGAACACACTAGCGATGCCACCGTGCATTGCCTGCCGGGTTGCACTCTCAGATTCGCCAGTCATGACACTCGCGTTGCGTACCACGTCGGGTGTCAAATAAGACTTCGCAGCGGAAAGCAAACTATCGAAACGAATTGATTGTGGTAAGGCCATAACAAAAAACTCCGAGTTACGAGGAATTGGTGTGGAAGTAAGAGAGTTGGTGCGAGCTAGTGTTGATACAAGTATCTCAATTTGCAGGCAGCCGTAAAACTCGAAAAACTGACAGGCCCATCGAGATTCGAGACCAGAATTGCTCAGCCCCAGCAAGGTTGAGATTGGTTCTTATCGTGGCGATGTTTTCTCGAGGTTATCGAGCAGCGTAAGTTCCACAAATCCGACAAGGCACTCCAATATTGGCTCAAAATCTTTGCAAATTTGACTTACGGATTTTTGGTTGAGGCTAATTCCGGATCTGCAAAATAGGAAAATCCCTCTCTCGAAAATTCTGGTAAAAGCTTTTCCCCGCCTTTAGCTTCCCTGATTACTCTGCTGGAAGTTGATTGCTCGGGATGACCGAGGCATGGGTGAAGAGCAAGGCACATATTTATTTTGCGATGCCGGTTGGTTAGCGATTGCTAGCTCGGAAATGGGCGGATGCTAAATACCCCGGGTAGAATCGCGAATGGTGCGAATACGATTCCTCCAAACCAATTGGCATAGAACAGGTCTCCTCGCCGCAGCAAAGGAGCTAGTGCTAAACAAATCATTGCCAGACCCGTGAGTCCCGCGACGATGCGGGTTAAGGGAGGCGGTGGCTGGGTATTTAGCATTGCAGCTCAGTTTATTTCTTAAGGGTTGAGCGACATCGATTTTGCAACAAAGCAACGTTGCTCCTAAAATTCCTGCTTAAGTCGTGCCTTTCTTTTACATAATTCACGAGGAACAGCGACTGGTCCTTTCGATAGGATGGGGGCGGGTGACCTTCGACGAGGTCAGGGCTCACCGAAGCCAGCTCCTGAGGGACCCTGATTTCAGTCCAACATTCAATCAATTGGTTGACCTCACCGCCATCACGGATACGGATATCTCAGGTGTGTACGTCCAGTGGTTCGCGTCAGACTCAGTCTTCTCGCCTACCTCTCGACGGGCGGCCGTAGCGACCAGGCCAGACATCTTTGGTGTGCTAAGGCAATTCGAGGCATACCATGGTGAACGCGCCCGGGTTCACGTGTTCTATGAATGGGATTCTGCACTGGAATGGCTGGATATACGTGACGTTTCGTGCCAGTTATAGTTGACGGTTCTGCAGTGATCCCCGCGCTGCCATAGAATGAATCGGGCTTAAAAACCATGCCCGAGTCTCAGTGCTTCAACGATTACCATGTTGACCCTGAAAAGGCGAGCGCCGATCCGACGGGTCGTTATTCTCTAAATTTTGTTCCCTACCCAGGCTTCTTGGCTCCCCTTCGTTGGGGAGACGGGTTGTCTAGGGCGTTTCGTGGACGCAGCGCTTATCAGATCGGCGACTCTCTCCTGCAGGCTTTCGATCGCGTCGGACCGCTGCACAGGCGGTGGGGTACTCCCCTTGAGCTCGAGGCCTTGCGCCGCAATATTGCGCTTTTCAGTCGCAACATCGACCAGGGCCCCTTCTTATCCCCCATCGGTCGATTTCTGCTTCGACGTTTCATGAAGGCTCATCTGCACAATCGGGCACGGACGATTGCTTTCTACGAGGGCAACCGGGCTTTTATAGAGAGCAATGGCCGCTACGATGCGCCACTTCTTGTGACAGGATCTTTCAGAAGCGGGACAACGCTATTGCAACGTCTGCTTACCGAAGATCCTAACACCCGCTCACCACTAACCTTCGAGCTCGAGCGCACGACGCCTCCGCGTCAGGCTGGCCAAGACCCGGCTCTGGATCCTCGTGTAAAGAAGAGTGCGGCGACGATGGCGCTCCTGACCCGGCTTGCACCGGGTTTTGTCGAGAAAATTGCGGAGTCCCACCTATGGTCGCCGTTGGAACGAGAGGAATCGCTACCCTACTGTCAGATACACAACGGCCTGAGCATCATGAACGCGCCCGGCGCCGGGAGGGATTTCCTGCGCAGTATGTGCCAACCGGATGTGGCGGACGCGCTGCTGAAGTATGAACGGAATTTCTTTAAGATGCTTGATGCATACTTGCCGGCACGTTCACATTGGACGAACAAGTCGCCCGCTTATGCATTGTACTTCGGCAAGATTTTCCAGCACTATCCGAACGCGCGCGTCGTGGTGACGCACCGCCATCCCGGCAAGACCATGGCTTCTGCCTGCAGATTGTTTGAATCGTGGCTCGTTCCTTTCGACCTCAGCGGTTCCCTTGACAAGGTCCGCCTTGCCGATATCATCACCGATGTGTTTCGTAGTCTCTACTTGACGCCATTGACCTACCGTCAGGGCAACCCAGATCGCGAGGGACAGATTATCGATTGCCGGTACCTCGATCTTGTCAGTGATCCCATCGGTACGGTCAAGTCCATCTATGAACGTTTCGCTCTTGAATACAGCCCAGCTTTCGAAAAGCGCATGACGAGTTATTTAAAGGCCAACTGGCAGGGCAAGCACGGACGCCACAAGTACAGCAACGAGGAGTACGGGATCGATCTGCAACGCTTGTACGATCAAAACCGAGAGTACTTCGAGTACTACCGATACCGAATACAACCGAATGGCGATGATTGAGAGCTAGTCCAAAGCCCTCCCGCAACCGCCCAGTAACATTTGTTCGCGAGTTCGCCGGGCAACGCCGCCCACGCTCCCCGATGCCGCACCTATACTCGTCAGCCCCCAACCGCCACTCTGCTTTGGCTGGGCAACATCGATCTAAAATCACTGAGTGCATGAATGTTGGCCAGTGGGTCTCGTCCCCACCAAGCCGCTCGCGGTTAGGGAGAGTTCTCTGGCGTGAAGGGCACACCAACGTGAATTGTGGCCCCTCGCATCGGGCTTCGAATCGATCACTATCGCTCCATTAACCAGTCGAACGCGTTCTCGCATCCTGGTGAGCCCGAGCCCACGGCCTCGCCTCGCGGCATCGGATGCCCCGCGTGAGCTCCTACCTGCGATGAGACGGTTCTCGAAGGCAATAGACTCATTCAGTGCCAGCTTCGCAGCTCACTTCCTCGTAGAGGATCGGCGAGCCAGACCATTTCGTGGATTGTCACAAGGATGGCTGGAATATCGTAAGTCGGCAGGGTTCCCGGAGAACCATCGACTACGCTGAGAGACGTTCGGCATTGCTGCGTTGCGCTAGCGGGATACGCACCTGAATGTTTGTTCCACCCATTGGTCTTGGTTCAATGCCAATCGTTCCGTTTACCAGCCGAACACGCTCCATCATGCTAGTGAGACCGAGACCCTTACCCCGCAGCGCTGTATCGACATCGAAGCCCCTGCCTGAATCCCTAATCATCAGGTGAATTCCACCGGAATCTTC
>Ga0207674_10000271_pt1 | contig 65366 bp, 66 predicted proteins | sample KBSCornC72_FD_184303 | JGI IMG/M metagenome (GOLD analysis project Ga0207674, IMG submission 184303) | Corn rhizosphere microbial communities from Kellogg Biological Station, Michigan, USA - KBS Corn C7-2 (SPAdes) (version 2) | ecosystem: Host-associated > Plants > Roots > Rhizosphere > Soil ...
AATCTGACGATTGCGGGCCGCAAGGCGACGGACCAAACGACTGCCAATCTCGAACTGGGAAATTTTGTCGACGGCGTGCAATTCAAGTGACGCAAATGGAGGGGACCCCAATGAAGTTTAGATTCGCGCGGCGCGCGACCGCGTCGGTACTGGCGATCGCAGTTGCCGCCGCACCGCTCGAGGCCGCTGCACCGGTAGCGATGAATGTCGACGTAAGCCGCCCAGGCCCGAAGATCAGCCGCGACATCTTCGGCCAGTTCGCCGAACATCTCGGTACCGGGATCTACGATGGTATCTGGGTGGGACCGAATTCGCCAATTCCAAACGTCCGCGGAATCCGCACTGACGTGGTGCAGGCGCTGCGAGCGCTTCACGTTCCCAACGTGCGCTGGCCAGGCGGTTGCTTTGGCGACAATTATCATTGGCGCAATGGCATCGGCCCCCAAGCGAACCGCCCGGCGACGCTAAATCCCGATTGGGGCGGAGTGATCGAGCCGAACAGCTTCGGGACTCACGAATATTTCGACTTCCTCGGCCAGATCGGCTCCGAAGCCTTCATTTCCGAGAACGTCGGTTCGGGCACCGTCCAAGAAGCGGCCGACTGGTTCGAATATATGACCTCAGACAAGCCGTCGACGCTCGCCAAGGAGCGCGCGGCCAACGGGCATCCAGCGCCATATAAGGTCAAATATCTCGGGCTCGGGAATGAGAACTGGGGGTGCGGCGGCGCTATGTCACCCGAGCATTATGTCGAGGAGATGAAGCGCTTCGCCCGCTACACGCGCAACTACAACCCAGTGCAGAATGGCGAAAAGGCGGGCGACAATGCGATGAAGCGCGTCGCCGTCGGGTGGGACAGCGACAAGAGCGACTATACCGAGGCCGTCATGGCGGCTTGGAAGAACAAGACCTGGTCGTGGGACATCGAAGGGCTATCGCTCCACGGCTACACCATTCCCGAAATATGGGACAAAAAGGGGCCGAGCTTCGCCTTCGGCGAGGACCAATATGCAAAGGCGATCGGCAAGACCCTGAAGATGAACGAGTGGGTCGCCAAACAGTCGGCGATCATGGACAAATATGACCCGGACAAGAAAATCGCCCTGTTCGTCGACGAATGGGGCATCTGGACCGACCCGAACCCGGGCAGCAACCCGGGATTCCTGCAGCAGCAGAATACGCTCCGCGATGCGGTCCTTGCGGCGCTCAATCTCAACATCTTCATGCGCCACGCGGATCGCGTACGCGGCACCAACATCGCCCAAATGATCAATGTGCTTCAGGCCATGGTCCTCACCGATGGACCCAAGATGGTGCTGACCCCGACCTATCACGTCTACCGGATGTACGTTCCGTTCCAGGACGCAGCGCTGGTTCCGGTCAACTTCGACGCAGGCACCTACCGCAACGGCGATGTCGCTGTTCCGCGCGTCGACGCGGTCGCGGCGCGGGACACGGCCGGACACCTTTGGCTCGCACTCACCAATGTCGATCCGAGGGAACCCACGACGATGATCGTCAGCATCGCGGGAGTAGCCGCCCATACCGCGGCGGGCGAGGTACTAACCGCGCCAGCGGTGGATTCGCACAACACATTCGAGCGGCCGAACACTGTGCGGCCAATGCCATTTCGCGGCTCGATATCAGGCGGCAAACTGCGCTTCGACTTGCCGGCCAGGTCGGTTGCGGTCGTACGGCTGGATTAAGGGTCGCGGCTACCCGACGCGTCTTTAAAGCAGCTGCGACATCAGTTGACGGCGGCGCGCGTGATGGCGAGAGCAGGGCTGAAAACCGAGGTGGTGTGTGAAGGTCCTCTTCTACGGTCAATTGGCGGATATGATCGCGTCCGAGCTCGAGGTGAACAGTCCGGCTGGCTGCTCAGTCTCACAGCTAAGGAAGCGGCTGGCCGCCGAATACCCGCTCGCCGAGCAGACCCTTCGAAGCAAGCGCGCGCGAACCTGCGTTGGCGATCAGTTGGTGAATGACGACCATGTCCTAAGCGCCTTAGACACGGTTGAATTCCTTCCCCCGGTGTCAGGCGGATGAGCATCGTCGCTCGCCTCGAGGAGAGCAGGTTGCGTCCGGAGCAGGAGCTCGCGGCACTGCTGGAGCAGGCGAGGCAAGACGGTGCTGTTGTGAGCTTCGTTGGCGTCGCTCGCCCGACATCGAAGACGGGAGCTTCGGTCGATCAGCTCGTGCTGGATCACCATCCAACGCTGACGCTCCAGTCTCTGCAGGAGGTCGCGGTGAGTGCTGCCGAGCACTTCGACGTTACTCACGTGAGGGTAGTTCATCGATGCGGCAAAGTGCCATCGGGCGAGCCGATCGTCTTCGCCGGCGCGGCCTCTGCGCATCGGCGAGCGGCATTCGACGCTGCGGATTATCTGATGGATCGGCTCAAAACCGACGCGGTCTTCTGGAAGCGAGAAATCGGCGAGGCCGGCTCGGAATGGATTGAACCGACGGACGCCGATTATTCCGACCGCGACCGCTGGGGCTGACGCGTGGCGGGAATCGACGAAAGCCTAATCTTTTATCCACTGCGCATCGCCGTGCTTACCGTCTCTGACACCCGTGACGAGAGCACCGACAAATCGGGCGCACTGCTTGCCGAACGGTTCGCTGCAGCCGGCCACGAACTTGCCGGCAAGGCGATTGTCACCGACGACGTCGATGCGATCCGGACCCAGGTCCGGGCATGGGTGGACGACGGGAATGTCGATGTCGTCATTTCCACCGGAGGCACCGGCTTTGCGCCGCGAGACGTGACGCCCGAAGCGATCAGGCCCCTCTTTCGCCGCGAGATGGACGGCTTTGCAGTTCTCTTCCACCAGGCGAGCTTCAGCACTGTCGGCTTCTCGACGCTGCAGTCGCGCGCCTTTGCCGGTCAGATCGATGACACCTTCATCTTCTGCCTGCCCGGATCGACCGGCGCCTGCCGGGACGGCTGGGATCTTGTGCTTAAATTTGAGCTCGACAGCCGCTACCGCCCCTGTTCACTCGCCGGCCAGGTGCCGCGGCTGAGGGACCTGTGTGCATGAGCAAGCTCACGCATGTCGACGAAACCGGCCGTGCCCGAATGGTCGACGTTTCGAACAAGGACGTGACGGCGCGCACTGCAATCGCCCGCGGGCATGTCACCTGCAGGCCGGACACGCTTGCGCAGGTCCGCGCTGGGACCGCGCCGAAAGGGCCGGTGATCAGCACCGCGGAGCTGGCCGGGATCATGGCTGCCAAGCGCACCGCCGAGCTGATCCCCTTGTGCCACCCGCTCCCGCTCGCCAAGGCTCATGTGAGCATTGAGCTGGACGAAGATCTGCCCGGCTTCCAAGTCACATCAGAGGTGCGAACCAAAGCCGTCACTGGAGTAGAGATGGAAGCGCTGACCGCCGTATCGGTCGCCTGCCTCACCTTGTTCGACATGCTGAAAGCAGTCGATCGCACGATGGTCATTGGCGGGATCGAGGTCGTGTCGAAGAGGGGCGGCAAGTCAGGCAGCTGGACGCGCGAATGATCAGCTTTGGCGAGGCAGTGGAGCTGGTCCGCTCCGCCGCCCAACCGCTCGGCACTGAGAGCGTCGCGCTAGCCAAGGCGGCAGGACGAGTGATCGCCCGTCCGATCGTCGCAAGGATCGATTCACCGCGATCCGACGTGTCGGCCATGGACGGCTATGCCACGCGCGAAGCCGACCTCGACACCTTCCCTGTGTCATTACAGATCGTCGGCGAATCCTTCGCCGGAAAGGGCTGGCCAGGCGAGATCGCGCGAGGCGAGTGCGTCCGGATCTTCACCGGAGCGCCGGTCCCTTCAGGCGCTGAGCGGGTGGTCATCCAGGAAAATGTCCGCCGCGATGGCGATGTCGCAATAATCGCTGAGCGGCCCGGTTCCGCACGCCACATTCGCAAGCGCGGCTCGGATTTCGCGGCGGACGAGGTACTGCTCCCAACCGGTCGCTTCCTGGATGCGCGCGCAATTGTTGCGGCCGCGGCAGCAGATGTTGCCGAACTCGCCGTCGTTCGGCGGCCGCGCATCCACATCCTCAGCACGGGCGACGAGCTCGCGGAACCTGGCACTGCCACTGCGCGCGACGATGCAATTCCCGAAAGCGTCTCCTTCGGAGTCGCGATCCTGGCGGAGCAATGGGGTGCAGAAAGCATCGGCCGGACGCGGCTCCGCGACGATCTGCAAGCGATGCGCCAAGTCGCAGAGGCTTCGGTCGAAGCAGCCGACGTCGTGGTCGTCACCGGGGGCGCATCGGTCGGCGAAAGGGATTTCGCCAAAGCGATGTTCGAGCCCGCGGGACTGGAGGTCATTTTTTCGAAGGTCGCGATCAAGCCGGGCAAGCCGGTGTGGCTCGGTCGTGCACGCGGCAAGCTCATCATCGGCCTTCCTGGCAATCCCACTTCGGCTCTCGTGACAGCACGCTTGCTCCTTGCGCCGCTGCTCGTCGGATTGACGGGTCAGCCGATTGAGCGGGCGCTCGCCTGGCGTAAATTGCAGCTGACAATACCACTTGAAGCGTGCGGATCGCGGGAAACTTTCCATCGCGCGCGCCTGATCGGCGACAGCGCTGAAGTCCTGGAGTTTCAGGATTCGAGCGCTCAGAAGGCGCTTGCCGAAGCCGATTTGCTAGTGAGGCAGCGCGCCAATTCACCGGCGATCGCGAGTGGACAGGATGTTGAGGTACTCAACTTCTAACCCGCGAGGCGCCGTTCGGCCTTCGCAAGATGTTCCGGCGTGTTTATGTTGAAGAAGGGATCGAGCGGCTCCGACGGCCATTCGACAACCGCGCAACCGACTGCCTCTGCAAGCCCCCTAAGTGAACGCCGTCCCGTCGCGACATAGACCTCGAGCTGATCGGCGGCGGACACCTTCCATAGACCACAGACCGGGTGCACATGGCCGCCACTGCTCGATAGCGCGCAACTCTGATCGGCGATGGGTGCGGCCAACCGGTTGAGAAGGTCGTCTGGCAGGAAGGGCATGTCGGCGGGAATGATGAGAAGCAGCTCACACTCGCGTGCGATCGCAAACTGCAGAGCGCTCGCCAATCCGCCGAGCGGACCTTCGACATCCTCGCGATCCTGGATCATCTCAACCTTGCAGCCCCGCACCTGCGCGGCATCGCGCACTGCAACGGCGAGCGTCGCCGACCACATCCGCGCCTGCCGAACCGCCCGGTCGATCAATCGCTCTCCACCGAGAATTCGGAGCGGCTTGCCGCCGCCGAGCCGGCTTCCCTCGCCTCCCGCGAGGATTACGACGGCGATTTCTGGGCTCATGTGAAGAGCAGCTTCGCTCCGGCGATGACGAGCACCGCGCCGAGGGTTCGTAATAGCCACGGTCGGGGTAGCCGCTCGACGCCGAGCCAGGTGCCGAGCAAGGCGCCGGCGAGTACCGCGCCGAGGAAGATCGGAAGCTCTATGGGCAAGCGTCCGACCGAGGCCGCATTCCCGGCAAGCCCCGCCACTGAGTTCAGAAAGATGAACGTGGCGACGACGCCGGAGGTGCGCCGCGGCTCCTCCCAATGATTGAGGATGATAAGAGGACTAAGGAAGATGCCGCCGCCCGTTCCCGTCAAACCGGCCAAAAGGCCAAGGACTGCCCCAGCCGGGAGGGTTATCCATGACGAAGGTGCGATCGGAGTGCGGTAAGCCAACATCTTTGGCTGCCACAACAGGCGCGCCGCCGCGAGCCACAGCAGCACGCCGACGAGCGGCTTGTAATAGATCCCCGGCAGATGGATCCCACCGCCAACGAACGCAGCTGGGGTCGCAGTCAAAGCAAAGGCGAGCACCAGCTTCCAATTGCTCAAGCCGCGTTTCCAGTAACGCCACGCTCCAAAGCCGGCGACCAGCAGGTTGAGGGCAAGCGCGGTCGGCTTCATCGTCTCAGGTGCGATCGAGAACAACGCCATTGACGCAATGTAGGCCGACGCGCCGCCGTGACCGACGCTCGAATAGAGCGCCGCGCCCAAGGCGAAGAGGAGCGCTAAGCCGACTACAGTTGTTGAATCCACGCAGCCCTAATGCCGATTGCTCCGGAGTTGGAAAGAGGCGAGGCTGTGCCTGAGCAATGCCGTCATTGCGAACAGGAAATGCACGGAGGAGGACAGTCGAGATGAGTGACCCGACTGAGATCAGTGATTCGCCCGGGGTGGAGCTGCCCGGCACCGCCGGCCAGGTGGCAAGAGAAAAACCTGAGCTATGGCGCGCTTTCCAGGCCTTGGGCGCGGCGACAGGCGCCGCTGGCCCGCTCTCCGAGCGCGAGCAGCGATTGGTCAATCTGGCACTCGCGATCGGCGGCGATAGCGAGGGCGCCACCCACTCGCACACGCGCCGGGCTGTCGCCGAAGGGCTATCGGCCGAAGAGCTTGATCATGTCGCTTTCCTGGCAATCACGACCTTAGGGTGGCCACAGGCCATTCGCGGTCTCAGTTGGATGCGCGATGTGACGAAAGGTCGCTAGCCACCTGTGACGCTCATGTGGCGTGCAACCGCGGGCTGCACGGCTTCGATACTGAACTGATGGCCCTTGGGCTTGCCTGCGAGCAACTCGTCGAGGGCCTGGGTTACCGCCGCGGCACCTTCGGTGCGAAGGAGGTTGCGAAGCTCCACCTTTTGATCATGGCCGAGGCAGCCATAAACCGTACCGGTTGCGGAAACCCGGATCCGATTGCACCCGTCGCAGAAATTGTTCGTCAGCGGCGTGATGAAGCCCAACCGGACGCCACCAACCTCATAATATCGCGCCGGGCCCCCAGTCCGCTTGAGCGAAGGAATCAAATCGAATTCTCGCGTCAGTTGCTCACGGACTTCACTGAGCGGCAGATAATGCTCGGTCCGGTCCTCCTCGACCTCACCAAGCGGCATGGTCTCGATGAGCGTCAGGTCATGGCCCTGCGATGAGCACCAGCGCAGCATCGGGGTAATCTCGTCCTGATTGATGCCGCAGAGCGCCACCATGTTAATCTTGATCTTGAGGCCTGCCGCGGATGCCGTCTCTATCCCTTGCAGCACCTGGTTCAGATCACCGCGTCGCGTGATATGGCGGAATCGCGCCGGCTCGAGGCTGTCTAAGCTGACATTGATCCGGCGAATGCCCGCGGCGGCCAGCATCGGCGCGTAGCGGTCGAGCTGCGTTCCGTTGGTCGTCATCGTCAGCTCGTCGAGGCCGCGACCGATGCGCTCGCCGAGCGCGGGGATCAGCTGGTCGACGCCCTTGCGCACCAACGGCTCGCCGCCGGTCAGCCGAATCCGAGTGACGCCGCGCGCGATGAAGATGTCGGCGAGCCCGACGATTTCTTCTAGGCTGAGCACGTCCTTCCGCGGAAGGAACGTCATTTTCTCGGCCATGCAGTACCGGCAGCGCAGATCGCACCGATCGGTTACCGACATGCGCACGTAAGTGATGCGCCGGCCGAAGCCGTCGATCATCGGTCTCGAAAGGGTCGAAGTCTCGCTCACCACTGGTCGACGGTGATCTAGACCATTCGCGCTAAGCGAGACAGCCGAGAAATCATCCTTGGACCCAGGCCGCCTCGGCCTAAGGCAAGCTTTAGGGCCGCAGCCCGGCCGTAATCGCCCATTCGAGCGAGAATGGCCCAGAACTCCCACCGCGTCGCGGCGCGGTCTTTGGCGGCGGCCGCTTCTTCACTGCCGCCGTCTTGGATGCAGGTGCAGCTGCAAAGGCCGGGGTCACCGCGGACGCGAGCAAGCAAATCGCGACCGCGGTGACCACCACGCGCCGGTGTGAAGGGGACTTCCCCGGCACGTTTACTCATACCTCAAAGCATGGATTGGATTGGCCCTGGCGACCTTCACTGCATGGCCAACCACGGTCGCAACCGCAATTCCAAGCGCGATCACCGCGGCGACGACGAACGGCAGCGGAGTCAGGGGAATCCGTTGGTCGAAGGTGTTGAGCCAATCGCGCATCAGCCACCAGGCGACCGGCCATGCGATGATGTTCGCAATCATCACCGGCCGGCTGAACTGCCACACCAGCAGCCGGACGATGTCGCGGGTCCGCGCGCCCAGCACCTTGCGGATGCCGATCTCCTTCGTCCGCCGCTCCGCAGTGAACGCCGCTAGCCCGAAGAGCCCCAGACAGCCGATGATGACGGCCAGCAGGGCGAAGGCAGCAAAGGTCTGCGCCCGAGCGTCCTCCTTCTCGTACAGCTCGCCAATCACGTCCTCGCTGAACTTTGCGTTGAACGGGACCTCATTGGTGATCTGCTTCCACTGCCGCTCGACCGCCGCCTTCAACGTCGCCGGATCGCCGCGATAGCGGATGATCAGCCAGCCCGGTCCCGCGGTGACTTTATGGAACATCATCGGCTCGATCGGCGTGCGGACCGAGCGGAAGCGCGTGTCCGCGACGACCCCTATGATGTTGATGTTCATAATGCCGGCTTCATCAGAGAGCAGCTTGCCCCTGACGACTTTGCCGACGGCGTCCTGAACCGATTTGAAGCCGAGCTTCTTCACCGCATAATCGTTGATTACGACATTGACGCCGCGCGCGGCGATTGCCTTCTCCACCTCCGGCTTCGGCGGATAGGGCTGTGTCATGTCGTCGATCGGCCGATTGGCATCGAACCAGCGGCCGGCCGTCAGCGCCAGGCCCATGGCGTTCAGGTAATCCGCGCCGACGTTATACTGTCCGATCAGGATCTGCCGGGGCGTTCCCGGAGGAATGATATAGGTGTTGCTCTGATTGTTGGTCGAAACGCCGATGTCGGTCAGCGCCGCGGCCTCCACACCAGGAACCCGCTTCATCTGGTTCACGATCATGTCGGCCTTGGGCCAGAGCTGCGCGCGGCCCAGTTCCTCGACCTGGAGGATGTGATCGCGCTTGTAGCCGGGATCAGCCGAACGGGCGAAGACCGTCTGGCCATAGATCACGGCCGTGCAGATGATCAGTCCGATCGAAACCGCGAATTGGAAGACGACGAGCACGGTGCGCACACGTCCTGAACCGGGGGTTTCGGCCGCTGAGCGGTTGGCCTTGAGCACCTGCGCCGGCTGGAACCGCGAAAGGAAGAAGGCCGGGTAGATGCCGCTGGCGATTCCGACCAGCAGGGCGAGGCCGATCGCCGGCAGGAGAATCCCGTCGCTGCCGAGATAATTGAGCGCGATGTCCGCATCGAGGAAGGCCGCAAACGGCCTCACCAGCAGCTCCACCAGCGCAAGCGCCAGCAGCATCGACGTGCCGGAGATCAGCACCGACTCGCTGATGAACTGCACGATCAGCTGCTTGCGCGTCGCGCCGAGCACCTTGCGCAACGCGACTTCACGAGCGCGCTGGCTGGCGCGGGCGGTGGCAAGATTGGTGAAGTTCACGACCGCCATCCCGAGGATGAGCGCCGCAATGACTGCGAACGTCGTGATCGAGCGCCAGTCGTTGCCCGGCGTCATCGGCGACTCCTGCGCCTTGCCGAGGTGCACATCGCGCAAGTTGACGAAGTGCCAGTCCTGCTCGTCGCCGGCGTTGGAGCGCAGGTTGCCGTTCATCTCGTCGGGGATGTTGCGCTTCTCCCACGCAGGCATCTGCGCTTCGAGCTGGCGAACGTCGGTGCCCGGCCGAAGCTTGGCGAACACATAGCCGGATTGGCAGCCCCAGCATTTGGTCAGAAACTCCGGGTTTTCGGCGTAGAATTGATTGAAATCTAGCCTGATGACGGCCTCGACCTTCATGCTTGAGTTTTTGGGCAGGTTCTTGAGCAGGCCAGTGATCTTCAAATCGCGCTTCACACCCCTCGTGATGATCGTCATCGTTCGTCCGACAACCTGGTCGGTACCGAAGCGCTTGATCGCCTCATTCTGCGTGATCACGGCCGTCTCCGGCGCATTCAAGGTGCCGCCGGTCAGCAGCGGCAGATTGACGACCTTCAGGAAATCGTCATTCGCGAAGAGCCAGTTCTTCGTTGCCGAAGCCTGGCCGTCCTTGACAAAGACCGGCTCATTATCCTGCACGTAAACTGTGCGTTCGACCTGCGGGAAATCCTTCTTGATCCGGTCTGCCGAAACGTAGGCGGACATCTGCAGAAAGGCCGGATTCCCGTCCTTTGGATGCGCGTACCAAGCCTGCAGTTCGTACGTATTCTCCGCATCGGGAAGCCATTCGTCGTAGCTCCGCTCGTAATTGATGTAGAGCAGGATCAGGACACAGGCCGCCATCCCAATCGCGAGGCCGGCGATGTTGATGATCGAGTAAGTCTTGCTCTTCGCGAGCGCTCGCACCGCGACCGTCCAGTAGTTCCGCCACATGGTGACCATCCCCTGCAAGAGTTGGACTCCTTGACCCGCTCAAAGGCCCGCCGCCGCTCATCGAGATCCCACCGTCGGTGCGAGGTCTCCGGCACCTTTATTCGTACCTCAAAGCATGGATTGGGTTAGCGCGCGCCACCTTCACCGCGTGGCCTACAACCGTCGCGACCGCGATGCCGAGTGCGACTGCAGCAGCCGCCAAGAATGGCACCGGCGTCAGCGGGATGCGCTGGTCGAAGCCGTTAAGCCAATCGCGCATTAGCCACCAGGCGACCGGCCAGGCGATGATGTTCGCAATCATCACCGGCCGGCTGAACTGCCAGACCAGAAGTCGGACGATGTCGCGCGTCCTCGCGCCGAGCACCTTGCGGATTCCGATCTCCTTAGTGCGCCGCTCGGCGGTAAAAGCGGCTAGTCCGAACAAGCCAAGGCAGCCGATGACCACCGCCAGCAAGGCGAAGGCGGCGAAGATCTGCGCACGAGAATCTTCGGCCTTGTAGAGTTCGCGCATGATGTCGTCGCTGAACTTGGCCTGGAAGGGCACATCGCTCACGATCTGCTTCCACTGGCGTTCGACCGCCGCTTCTACAGTTGCCGGATCCCCGCGATAGCGGATGATCATATAGCCAGGACCCTTGTGCTGGTCGGAAAACATGATCGGATCGATCGGTGTTCGCACCGAGCGGAAGCGGGAGTCGCCGACGACACCAACGATGTTGATGTTGACCATCCCCGTCCCCTGCTCGAACAGCTCGCTCTGAACGACTTTGCCAACGGCCTCTTGCGGCGATTTGAAGCCCAGCTTCCGCACCGCATACTCGTTCAAAACGACATTCACGCCGCGCTTTGCGTAGGCGATCTCCTGCTCCTTCTGGATCGGGAAATTGAACGTCGCATCATCCATCGGCCGATTGCGGTCGAACCAGCGGCCCGCGAGCAGCTTCAGCCCCATCGCATCAATGAAGCCTTCGTCGACCCCATATTGGCCGATCGTCACCTGCCGGTTCGTGCCGGGAACGATGATTCCAGTATTGTTGTTGTTGTCAGTCGCGACACCAATGTCGGTTAGGCCAACCGCCTGCACGCCCGGCACACGCTTCATCTGCTCGACGATAGCCTGGGCTCGGTCGAGCAGCTGGTAGCGGTTCAGGTCCTCGACCTGCAGGATGTGATCGCGCTTGTAGCCGGGATCGGCGGCGCGGGCGTACACCGTTTGCCCGTAGATCACGGCCGTGCAGATGATGAGCCCAATCGACACCGCGAACTGGGCGATGACGAGCGCCGTGCGAAGCCGGCCGGAGCCGGGTGTTTCGGCCGCCGAACGATTGGCCTTGAGCACTTGCGCCGGCTGGAAGCGCGAGAGGAAGAACGCAGGATAGAGCCCGCTGACAATACCGACAATGACGGTAAGGGCGATCGCCGGAAGCAGGATTCCGTTCCAGCCAAGATAGCTCAGCGAGAGATCGGCATCGAGAAAGGCCGCAAACGGCTTCACCAGCAGTTCCACCAGCGCCAGCGCGAGCAGCATTGCGACCGCCGAAATCAGGACCGATTCCGCGACGAACTGGACGATCAGTTGCCTGCGGGTTGCGCCCAGCACCTTGCGCAGCGCAACTTCGCGCGCCCGCTGGCTCGCCCGCGCGGTGGCGAGGTTGGTGAAGTTCACCACCGCCATGGCGAGGATCAGCAACGCAATGATCGCGAAGGTGGCGATGCTGCGCTCGTCATTACCCGCAGTCATGGACGCGCCCTGCGCCTTGCCAAGATGGACGTCCTTGAGGTTGACGAAGTGCCAGTCCTCGTCCGTGCCTGGATTGTAATTGACCGAGCCGTTGGGCTGGTCGGGGATGTTCCGCTTTTCCCAAGTGGGCATCTGTGCTTCGAGCTGCTTGACGTCAGTGCCCGGCCGAAGCTTCAAATACACCCACCCCGACTGACAACCCCAGCAGGTGAGGAACTGCGGTTCTTTGGCGAAGAAGCTGTTGAAGTCCAGGCGCTGAATGGCGTTGATCTTCAAGCTGGAATTCTTCGGAACATCCTTAAAGACGCCGGTGATTTTGAAGTCTCGAGTAACGCCCTTCGAGATCGTGGTCATCGTTCGGCCGACCACTTGGTCCGTCCCAAAACGCTTGATCGCCTCACTTTGTGAAATGACGGCGGTCATCGCCGCTGGAGTGCCAGTGCCGTGCAGAAGCGGCAGGTTGACAACCTTCAGGAAATCGCCGTCGGTGATCAGATAATCGTCTGTCATCGAGGCCTGCCCGTCCTTCATGAAGACTGGCCGTGTGCCGAGCGCGTAAACAGCGCTCTGGACTTGCGGGAAGTCTTTGAGGACGCGGTCTTTAGTGACGTAAGATGACATCTGCAGAAAGAGCGGCTCGCCGTCTGTCGGGTGCGGATACCAGGCCTGCAGTTGGTAGGTGTTCTCCACGTCCGGGAGCCATTTGTCGTAGCTGCGCTCGTAATTGATGTAGAGCAGGATCATGACGCACGCGGCCATCCCGATGGCGAGGCCGGCAATGTTGATGACCGAATAGGTCTTGCTCTTGGCAAGCGCCCGAACCGCGACCGTCCAGTAGTTCCGCCACATTCTGACTGTCCTGTGCAAGATTGAACTTCCGTTCGAGTTCAGGCGGCGCGGCGCCGCTCCTGGAGGATGCGGCCGTCGAGCATGTTGACCACGCGGCTCGCGAAGTCAGCGTGCGACGGCGAGTGCGTGACCATGACGATCGTCGAGCCTTCCTGGTTGAGCTGGCGGAGCATGCGCATGACTTCCTCGCCATGAGCGGTGTCGAGGTTGCCGGTCGGCTCGTCGGCGAGGATCAGCTTGGGCTCTCCGACCAGCGCACGAGCGACGGCGACGCGCTGCTGCTGACCGCCCGACAGCTGTGTTGGCCGATGCTTGGCGCGATGAGCAATCCCAACCTTGTCGAGCACGCGGTCCACGCGCTCCTTGCGCGAGGCGCCGCTATGGTTGTGATAGAGAAGCGCGAGCTCGACGTTCTCGCGAACGGTCAGCTCGTCGACCAGATTGAAGCTTTGGAAGATGAAGCCGATGTTTGCCTTGCGCGTTTCCGCAAGTTGCGACTCGCTCAGGCCTGCGACCTCCTGACCGTTGAAGATGTAGCTCCCACTCGACGGGCTATCCAGCATCCCCATGACGTTGAGCAGGGTCGACTTGCCGCAGCCCGATGGTCCCATGATCGCAACGAACTCTCCGTCGGCGATGTCGAGATCGACACAATCGAGCGCGGTCGTTTCAACGGTGTCGGTACGGTAGGATTTGGTGAGGCCAGTCATGGTCAGCACGAGTAGTTCCTTTCGTTACTCGCCGGAGCCGAAGCTCAGGTGGTTCTTGTCGGTGAGACCGCTGTAGGAGGAGGTGATCACGCGCTCGCCGGGTGAAAGCCCTCCGAGCACTTCAATGTAATCGGCGTTGCGCCGGCCGAGCTGGACCTGCCGCTTGGTCGCGCCCCGACCGCTCTTATCGACGACGAAGATCCAGTTGCCGCCGGTGTCGTTGAAGAAGGCGCCGTTGGGAATCAGCAGCGCTTTTGAGGAATCGCCAAGCGTCAGCTTGGTCTGGACGGTCTGGCCGCGCTGGACCGAAGAGGGCGCGGGTCCATCGAACAGGAGGTCGATCTGAAACTGCCCGTTGCGGACCTGCGGATAGACCTTGGCGACCTTCAGTCGGTAGGTTTTGCCGTCGACATCAGCAGCCGCAGTTTGTCCGACGTGGACGCGGCCGAGATAGAATTCGTCGACGTCCGCCTGGAGTTTGTTGCCGCCGGTGCTGTCAATTTGTCCGATTCGCTCGCCCTGCTGCAGCGATTGGCCGAGCTGAATGTCGAACCCGCTGAGATCGCCGGTCACCGGAGCGCGGATGCTGAGCTGGCCAAGGTTGCTGCGGGCGATCCCCATGCTGCTGTTAAGGGATGAGGACGCAATGCGCAGCTGCTGCAGCTGGCTCGATTGCAGCGCCTCAGTCTGCGCAATGCTGCTCTTCAGAATCGCGAGGCGCTGCTGCTGGTAATTGAGGTCGTCCTGTGTGTCTTTGAAGCTTTTCATCGACACGAAGCCTCGCTCGGCGAGCGGCTTGTAAAGATCATACTGCCGGCGCGCTTTAGCGAGCTCGGTCTCGGCCTGATTAAGGTCGCGCAGATTGCTGTTACGGGTCTGCGTCAGCGCCAGCTCTTGGCTGCGCATATTGTTAAGCTGCTGCTCGACCTCGGCCTGCTTCTCGAGCGTCGAGAGCTGCAACTCGGCGTTCGACAGCACTGCGAGCTGCTGCCCTTGCGTTACATGCGCGCCATCTTCGACAAGCTTCTGATCAACCCGGCCTCCCTCGACCGCGTCGAGATATACGGTGACCAGCGGAGTCACCCGTGCGCGCAGGGGAAGAAAGTCGTCGAACGTGCCGGATTGAGCAGCTGCGATCGACAAGCGGTCCTGCGCCACGGTGAGCGAATCCGAGCGGGGCGCGAAAAGCCAGAAGAGCAGGATCAGCAGCAGGACCGCGGCGGCGCCACCGCCGATAATAATCCTCTTGTCGAGCCGCTTGCGAACGACCACCCGGTCCATCGCGCCCCCGCTGACGGCGTCGGAATGGCTGTGCTGGCGCAATTCCACGAGGCTCACTGTCCACCTTCGGGCAGCGATTGTCCGGAAACGGACACGCCGGAGCTCGCATTTGCTCGGATCCGCTCTCTTGAAGTCGCAACGGGCGAAATGTTCATGCCCTAGTTGCTGCAAGCGTCGTGCCAATTCCGACGACTGATTTGTTCGAACAAGCACTGTTCGTTTCCGGACAGTGGCGCTACAGAAGTAGCGTGGTGCCACCCTTCAGCCTTGCCGTAGTCGTCGACGACGATCCCGACATCGCACTCGCGGCGCGGCTCGCGCTTCGCGACCTGTTCGAGCGAATCGAGACTTTGAGCTCTCCGGCCGAGCTTCTTCCGCTGCTCAAGAAGCAGAGCCCCGACGCGATCCTGCTCGACCTCAATTTCGAGCGCGGGGCGACCGATGGACGCGAGGGCCTGAATTTCCTCGGCAAGGTGATGGAAATCGATCCCGATGCAGCGGTCGTGATCATCACAGCGCATGGAGCGGTCTCGGTCGCGGTCGAGGCAATCAAGGCCGGCGCCAGCGACTTCGTCGCGAAGCCCTGGAGCAACGAGCGCCTCGCCGCGACGGTGCGGAGCGCGGCAGCTCTCCGCCGAAGCCGCATCGAGGCACGGACCGAGCGCGGCCGAGCCTCCGAGCTGGCCCCGTCCGGCGAAACGCCCCTGCTGGGCAAATCGCCCGCGATGGAGCGCGTTCGCACCTTGATCGACCGCGCTGCGCCGACCGACGCCAATGTGCTCATCCTCGGCGAGAACGGGACTGGGAAGGAAATTGTCGCGCGTGAGATCCACCGGCTGTCACGGCGCAGTGATCATCCGATGATCTCGGTCGACCTCGGCGCAACAGCCGAGAGCCTGTTCGAGTCGGAGCTGTTTGGGCACGTGAAAGGCGCCTTCACCGGCGCTGAGAGCGACCGAATGGGCCGCTTGAAGGCCGCCGATCACAGCACGTTGTTCCTCGACGAGATCGGCAACCTGCCGCTCCATCTGCAGCCCAAGCTGCTGACTGCCCTCGAGCAGCGCGAGGTGGTCCCGGTGGGCTCCAACAAGCCAATCCAAATCGACGTACGCGTAGTGGCGGCCACGAACGTGGCGGCCGACCAGCTTTCAGACGAGAAGCGCTTCCGCCAGGACCTGCTCTTCCGCCTGAACACAATCGAGATTGAACTGCCACCCTTGCGCGAGCGGCGCGAGGATGTGCCTGTCCTGCTGGACCATTATCTGGGCCTCTACGCGCGCAAATATGACAAGCCGCAGCGAGAGCTGCCGTCGGCGGTGCTCCAGCCGCTTCTCGAGCATGACTGGCCAGGGAATGTCCGCGCGCTTAGGCACGCTGCGGAACGAGCCGTGATCATGGCCGACGGCGACCATTACCGGATCGAGGATTTCCCACTGCCGCAGCGATCGAAGGCGGCATCGCTGTCGGTCGAAGGCGATACGCTCAACCTCGACCAGCTCGAAAAGCAGATGATCGAGCGGGCACTTAGGATGCACCATTTCAACGTCTCGCTCGCCGCCGCGGAACTGGGCCTATCGCGCGGCGCGCTCTACCGGCGCATGGAGAAGCATGGACTTTAGGCGCAAGTTCGAGGTCGGGCTCGCCTGGCGCACGTTTCTCCTAATCGTGGCGATCCTGTTGGTCGCCAAGGCCGCCGCCACTCCGGGGGTTCGAGCCGGTCTCATCGTCGCTGCGCTGGTCGGGGCCGCCGCGCTCGCCAGCCTGTGGAATTTCATCCGCCGCACGAACTTCCTCGTCTCCCGCTTTGTCGAATCCGTACGCTTCGAGGATTACTCGCAGCGCTTCACTGATCCGAGCGGCGGCGGCTTCGACGTGCTCGGGGCAACGCTCGACCAGGCACTGAAGACACTCCAGGCGCGGCACATGCAGGAGAGCGCGGAGGGGCGCTATCTGGCGGCGATCGTCGACGATGCGCCGAGCGCGCTGCTAACCATTGATCAGAACGGTCGCGTCGAAATCCTCAACAAGGCTGCGCGGCAGCTGTTCGCGCGACTGCCGCTCAACCGGTTGGAGGACTTGAATGCGCTCGGCCCGGAGCTGGCGGCGGCGGTCCACCTTCCGCCCGGCACGCGCAAGATCACGCGGCTGATGCTCGAGGGCGTTCCACAGAAGGCGATCTTCGCGTCGGCACAGGTCGCACGCCTCGATCAGCCAGTGACGGTGATCTCTATCCTCCCGGTCCAGAGCGAGCTGGGTGCGCTGGAGGTCGCCGCCCAAGCCGATCTCGTCAGGGTGCTGACACATGAGATCATGAACTCGCTGACGCCCGTCACCTCGCTTGCCCGCACCGGCGCCGAACTGGTGTCGAAAGCGGCGAAAGACGACGCCACGCTCGCCGACGCCAAATCAGCCACAGAGACCGTCGCCCGCCGCGCGGAGGGCATACTCCGCTTCGTCGAAAGCTATCGCGAGTTCGCGCAGGCGCCCGACATTCACCGCCGCCAGTTCAAGGCGCAAAGCTGGGCCGAGGAGATCATGCGCCTCGCGCTCGCCAACGCTTCGGATCGGACCATTGACGCCCGCGTCGAGGTTGAGCCGAAGACCATGAGCCTCAATGCGGATCCGGAGCTGCTCGCGCAGGCCTTGCTCAACCTGCTGCGCAATTCGATCCGCGCTACGACAGAGCTTGCGGAGCCGATCCTCGTCCTTGGCCTCGCGCGTGAAGCCAATGGTCATTTCCGCATCGAAGTCCGCGATAACGGGCCCGGTATTCCCGCCGACCGCCGCGAGGACATCTTCCTGCCCTTCTACACGACCCACAAGGGCGGCAGCGGCGTCGGCCTCAGCTTCGCCCGGCAAGTTGCCTTGGCTCACGGAGGGTCGATATGCGCGCTCGACGCGCCCGAAGGCGGCGCCAATTTACGGATGGTGATCTGAAGTGACGGAGAAGGCTCCGCCGAAATCGAGGCTGAAGCAGGTGCGGTTGCTGCTGTGGATACTGGTGGTGCTGGCCGCGATCGGTGCGGCAGCGCTGTATCTGATCCCGCATCAGCAGACCCATACGCCCGAAGCGACTGCTGGTCCCGTAAAGTTGAGCTACGGCGGGCCGTTCACGCTTGTGGGCGATGACGGCAAGCCCTTTTCGAGCCAGGCGCTGGCGGGCAAGCCCTACGCCATCTATTTCGGTTTCACCCGCTGCGGCGACGTCTGCCCAACCACCCTGTCGCGGCTGGTGAAACTCCGTCGCCAAGCGGCCAACGACCAGGCGGTGCACATCGTCTTCATCACCATCGACCCAAAGAACGACGGGCCGAAAGAAGTCGGACAATACGCCTCACTATTCAATGCACCGATCATTGGCCTGACTGGAAGCCAGGCGCAAATCGACCGGGTAAAGAAGCAGTACGGCATCTTCGCCCAGCCGATGCAGCACGCGCAGCACGGACAGGAGATGGAGCATACGGCGATGGTCCTGCTGTTCGAGCGCAATGGACAGCTCGCCGGCACGATCTCGGCCGACGAGCCCGACGAGGTTGCGCTCGCCAAGATCAAGAAGCTCATCGCCTGACGCCTTGGAACCCGCGCGGCTCAACGCCACTTGGACGGCAATGACGAGCTATCGGCCCGATCCGAAGATCCTGACGCTCGGGGCCGAGTTCTACGACCTTGTTGAGCCGGCGCGCTTTCCCAAATGCGTCCCGCGTTTCCTCAATGAGCGCTGGGCCGAAGCCGTCGGCCTTCGGCTGGATGAAGAAGGATGGGCGCGGCACTTTTGCCGGTTCAAGCCGCTCCCAAGCAACCTGACGCAGCCGCTGGCGCTTCGTTACCACGGGCACCAGTTCCGCGTGTACAACCCCGAGATCGGTGACGGCCGCGGCTTCGCCTTCGCGCAACTGCGAGACGACCGCGATCGCCTTCTCGAGCTCGGCACAAAGGGCTCCGGCCAGACCCCATACAGCCGCAACGCCGACGGCCGGCTGACGCTGAAGGGCGGTTTACGCGAGGTGCTCGCGACCGAGATGCTCGAAGCGCTTGGCGTTAATACGTCAAAGAGCTTCGCTTTGTTCGAGACCGGTGAAGCGCTCGAACGCGGCGACGAGCCATCTCCCACCCGCTCCTCGGTGCTGACCCGGCTCAGCCACGGTCACATCCGCATCGGTACCTTCCAGCGCCTCGCCTTCTTCGGCGAAATCGACAATTTGAAGAAGCTGACGCGTTACTGCCTCGAGAATCTCTACCGCGATCGGCCCACGACAGATGATGCCGAAAACGTGCTTCGTCTCTTCGACTTGGTCAGCACCGCCACCGCGAGGTTAGCCGCCTCTTATCTCGCGGCCGGTTTCGTCCACGGCGTGCTCAATAGCGACAATATCAACGTCACCGGCGAGAGCTTCGACTACGGGCCCTGGCGCTTCACGCCTTATTGGGATCCGGACTTCACCGCCGCTTACTTCGACCATTACGGCCTCTACGCCTTCGGCCGGCAGCCCGAGGCGATCCACTGGGACCTCGCGCAGTTCGCCGGCTCTCTGTCGCTGGTTGCCGAAGCGCCGCCCTTGTCCGATCTGCTCAGCGGTTGGAGCGCGAGGTTCGAGGAGGCGCTTACCGAGGCGATGCTGCTTCGTCTTGGCGTCGCTCCCGGCAAAAACGACCGCGAACTCGCAGGAGCGCTGATTCGTGCACTCGCGACCCGTCGCCAGCCGATCGATCGTATCTTCTTTGACTGGCGCGGCGGCAATGATCCGGGTGCCGATATCTATCCGGCGGACCAATTTCGCGAGCTCGCCAGGTTTCTCAAAGGACGCGAACGTTCGAAGAGCCACTCCTACTGGTCTGACGAGGAGCCTTGCTCGATGCACATCGACGAAGTCGAGGCGATCTGGTCGGCGATCGACCAACGCGACGACTGGCAGCCCTTTAACAACAAGGTTAAGGCCATTCGAACGATGGGGGATGCAATAAGGCAGGATGCACCGGCAGGCTGAAAAGACGTCCGGGACGGCCGAGCATGCGGGCAAGGGTCCGCGGCTGATCTCGACCGATCCCGCGACTGATGCGGAGATCTGGTCGGGCGAGATCGGCGATGCCGCAGCCGAGGTCGCCGCTGCGCGCGCCGCCTGGCCGGCGTGGGCCGCGCATTCGAACGCCTTTCGCATCGAGGCGGTGCGCCGCTTCGCCAATGTCGTGCGCAAGAATGAAGCGGAATTCGCCGAGCTGATCGCGCACGAGACGGGCAAGCCTTTGTGGGAGGCGAAGACCGAGGTCGCCGCAGTCGTCAACAAGGTCGAGATCTCAGTCGAAGCCTATGCTGAGCGAACGCCGCAGCGAAAGATGGAGGCCGCGCTCGGTAATCGGGTCGCGGTGCGGCACAAGCCGCATGGCGTGCTCGCGGTGCTCGGCCCATATAATTTCCCGGCGCATCTTCCCAACGGGCACATCGTCCCAGCACTGATTGCTGGCAATGCTGTCGTGTTCAAACCGTCAGAAAAGACTCCGGCGACGGGTGAGATGCTCGTCCACTGCTTCCATGAGGCGAAAATTCCCGAAGGCGTTGTGCGCCTCCTGATCGGCGGTCCAGACCAGGGCCGCGCCTTAGCGGGAGAGAGCGGCATTGATGGCCTGCTGTTCACTGGCTCGGCGCGGGCCGGTCTGTCGCTTCACCGGCAGTTCGCCGAGACTCCCCACAAGATCCTGGCGCTCGAGCTTGGCGGCAACAATCCGCTGGTCATCTGGAACGCGAAGGACATCGAGTCCGCCGCTGCAATCGCCGTTCAGTCCGCCTATCTCTCCGCCGGCCAGCGCTGCACCGCGGCGCGGCGGTTAATCGTCGAGGACGGCAGTCATGAGGAGGTTCTCGAGGCGATCCTGCAGCTGATCGACCGAATCATCGTCGATCATCCGTTCGCTGACCCACAGCCGTTCATGGGGCCGGTCATCGACAATACCGCGGCCGACCATGTCCAGGAGCAATGGCTCAACCTGATGATGAAGGGCGGCAAGCCGCTGCGACGGCTCGATCGCCCGTTCGCTGAGCGGCCCTATCTCACACCCGCGCTGATCGACGTAACCGAGGTGCGCGACCGACCGGACGAGGAGATTTTCGGGCCTGTACTGCAGCTCATTAGGGTGAAGGATTTCGATGCGGCGATCGCCGAGGCGAACAACACCCGCTTCGGTCTCGCCGCGAGCCTCGTCGGCGGAAGCCCGGAGCTGTACGACAAATTCTGGGCCAATGTCCGTGCGGGTGTGATCAACTGGAACAAGCCGACCAACGGCGCTCCGTCGAATGCCCCGTTCGGCGGTATCGGTATTTCGGGTAATCATCGGCCGAGCGCCTTCTACGCCGCGGATTATTGCGCTTATCCGGTAACCAGTAGCGAGGCCGAACGTGCCCGCGCCGCGATCGGTGAAGGCCTGCGCGACCCCAACATGCTGGAAGACTAAAAGCTTAACGATGGATCGCTTCAGCCGGTCCTCGCGTTCAAGCCCACGTGAGTAACAGTAAATGGATCGGCACGGCCGTCGGCCTTGCCCTGTGCAGCGTCACTCTTTCCTCCTGCGAGCGCGGAGGAAATTCTTCCAATCAAACCGGATCGCAGCAGGCGCCCGCGCAGCAGATCGCCTGGAACAAGAAGGTCGAGAAGCAGCTGCTCGACGCCATCGCCCAAGCGCCGGCGAACGGGCTGAAACCCGACTTGTTCCTTAAGGGCGATCTGCCCAAGGAAGATGCACAGCGAGACTCGGTGCTGACGCAGGCGGCGCTCCGCTATGCCGAGGCGCTCGCGCACGGCTACGCTGACCCGAAGAAAATCTCGGCCGTCTATACAATTCCGCGAGCTGCCGACGACGTGCGGCCCGGCCTCGCGCAGGCAATCCAGAACGGCAATGTGGCAGACTGGCTCGCTTCGCTGCCGCCGCAGACAGACGAATATCGAGCGCTCTCGCAGGCACATCTCCAATATTTGAAGCTCGCGAGCCACACGCCGTTCCAGCCGATCCCGGCGGGCAAGCCGATCAAGCCCGGCCGCCGCGATCCGCGCCTGCCAGCGATCGCATCGGCGCTTCGGTCGGTCGGCTATCTGGCCAATCCATCCTTGCAGCAGCGCTACACGGGGCAGCTCGTCGCCGCCGTGAAGCAGCTGCAAACCGACTGGGGTATCAAGCCGGATGGAGTCGTCGGCGGCGACACCTTCGAGGTCCTCAATCTCGGCCCTGGCGGATACGCGCGCCAGCTGGCGATCGCGATGGAGCGGCTGCGCTGGCTGAACCGCAACGCGCCGCAGACGCGCATCGACGTCAACACCGCCGCCGCCTTTCTGGACTATTGGCGCGACGGCCAGCATCTCGACCGCCGCAACGTGGTTCCCGGTGAGCCCGAAAAGGCAACGCCGCAGATCCAAGCGAGCTTCAAACGGCTCGTCGCCAACCCCTACTGGCGCATTCCGGATTCGATCTACAAAGAGGAGTTGGCAGACAAGGGCGCAGGCTATTTCGCCAGGAACCAGATGGTCTTCAAAGACGGCAAGCTAGTCCAGCTGCCCGGTCCCAAGAACTCGCTCGGCCTCGTCAAGTTCGACATGGAGGACCCGCAGCAAATCTACATGCACGACACGCCTTACAAAGAGCTGTTCGCGCTTCCCGAACGGCACCGCAGCCATGGCTGCGTCCGAGTCCAGGACGCGCTCGGCTTTGCGAGCATGCTGGCGAGCCAGGATGGCGTCGATGCGCAGCTCCAGGAAGCGTTGGCGAGCGGCGACGAGAAATGGGTGAAGCTCAAGACCGAAATACCGGTCCGGATGCTCTACCACACAGCTTATTGGGACGGCTCTCGGATCGAGTTCCGGCCTGACGTCTACGGGTGGGACGACGATGTTGCGGCGGCGCTGGGACTCGTGCGCGGTATCCTGCGCCGGCCGGTCCAGAAGAGCGCCGACATCGGACCCTAATAGCTGAGGGCGCCGGACCCAGCCGACGCCCTCACCCCCTTCCCGTGACCACGGCTTTCCCGCGGTCACCCCATTCAGCTGCCGCGCATCTCGGGCAGACGATCTTCTTCAGCCAAATCGCTGAACTTGGTGAACTTGCCCTCGAAACGAAGCCGTTCCTTGCCCGTCCCGCCATGGCGGTTCTTGGCTACAATGACCTCAGCCATGCCGGCCACCTGCCGGTGTTTGGCCTCCCACTCCTCGAAGGCGGAGAATATCTCTGCAGCATCGCCCGGGATCGGATGTTTGGGTTCGTGGGCCTTCAGATAATAATCCTCGCGGTAGATGAAGAGCACGATGTCGGCGTCTTGCTCAATGGAGCCCGATTCGCGCAGGTCGGAGAGTTGCGGTCTCTTATCTTCGCGCTGCTCGACCGCGCGGCTGAGCTGCGAAAGACCGATGACCGGCAGGTCTAGCTCTTTGGCGAGCTGCTTGAGGCCACGGCTGATCTCCGAGATTTCCTGGACGCGATTGTCTCCAGCGCTCCCCTTCCCGCTTCCCTGGAGCAGCTGGAGATAGTCGACGACGACCAGGCCAATTCCCTTTTGGCGTTTCAACCGCCGAGCTCGAGCGCGCAGTGCAGCAATCGTCAGTCCCGGAGTGTCGTCGATATAGAGAGGCAGGCTGTGCAGCCGGTCAGCGGTCCGGGCGAATGTCGCGAACTCCTGACGCCCGATGTTTCCAGTGCGGATTTGCTCGGCAGTGACCTGCGACTGCTCCGACAAAACACGGGTGACGAGCTGCTCGGCCGACATTTCGAGACTGAATATCGCCGCCGGCGCTCCGGCGGCGCGAGAAGCCTCGATTCCGTCCGCCTGGTCCTGGAGGAAACGCTCCGCTGTCGCAAAAGCTATGTTGGTCGCCAGCGCGCTCTTTCCCATGCCCGGCCGGCCGGCGACGATGATGAGGTCTGACCGCTGAAGTCCGCCGATCCGCGCGTTGAGTGCGGTAAAGCCGGTGGTGATGCCGGTAAGGCCGCCGCCTCTGTTCAGTGCCGCTTCCGCACTGCGGATTGAAGCCATCGCGGCCTCGCCGAAGCTCTTCGCCTTGCCTTCCGCGCCGCCCTGCTCGGCGACTTTGTACAGTTCGGTTTCGGCGCGCTCGATCTGAGCAAGTGGGGCAACGTCCTCACTCGTATCGAGCGCGCCTTCCACGAGCTCGCGGCCGACGCCGATGAGGGCACGCAGCAATGCGAGGTCGTAGATTTGTCCGGCAAAATCGCGGGCGCCGATCACCGCTGCACCGGATCCCGTCAGCTGGGCGAGATAGGCCGGTCCGCCGACCTCCTTCATCCCCTCGTCCGCCTCGAACAAAGGCTTGAGGGTCACTGGATTGGCGATCCGGTTGCTGTCGGTGAGCTTCAGGATCGCTTCGTAGATCCGGCCGTGCAGCGGCTCGAAAAAATGATCGGGCTTCAGCTTGAGCTGAATGTCCTCGACCAGCCGGTTGTCGATCATCAGCGCCCCCAGGAGCGCCGCTTCCGCCTCGACGTTCTGCGGGAGCGATGAACTTGATGCCGGTTCAACCGGCTCGGCAATACGCAAGACTTCAGCCATGAAAGGTCCCCTACGCCGTTAAGCGTCCAACACCCAACGAGAACATATGTAGCACGCCTGTGGATTGGTTGTGAACGAATCGCGCAGCGGTTCACCCGAATTGGCGAATCTGGAATTCGCCCCATCCACAGAAATAATCCCGCCGAAATTGATGCGTGCAACTCGCCTCGTTACGCACTCAGCATGGCGATCTTGTCCGACCGTTGGATTCGCGAGCAGGCGCAGACGCACGCCATGATTGAGCCGTTCGTCGAGGCGCAGCGCCGCGAGGGCTGCATCAGCTACGGTCTCTCAAGCTACGGATATGACGCGCGCGTCGCCGACGAGTTCAAGATCTTCACCAATGTCGATTCGGCGACCGTCGACCCCAAGGATTTCGCGTCGAACAGCTTCGTCGACCGCAAGACCGACGTCTGCATCATCCCGCCTAACAGCTTCGCCTTGGCCCGGACCGTCGAATATTTCCGCGTGCCGCGCGACATCCTCGTCATCTGCCTTGGCAAGTCGACCTACGCGCGCTGCGGGATCATTGTGAACGTCACGCCATTGGAGCCCGGATGGGAGGGCCATGTAACCCTCGAATTCTCCAACACCACGCCGCTTCCGGCCAAAGTCTACGCCAACGAAGGCGCGTGCCAGTTCCTGTTCCTGCAGGGCAACGAGCCGTGCGAAGTCAGCTACGCCGACCGCGCCGGCAAATATATGGGGCAAAAAGGCGTGACTCTGCCGAAGCTCTAATCACGCTTAGTGCGACACGGTCACCTGATTGGCGCGTTCTTCACCCGTGCGCTGTCGACGCTCCAGGCTCCGGCTCCAGCTGCGGCGAGGTAGAGGAAGATGAAGCAGTAGAGGATCGCCCCTTCGCCCATGTTCACCGCCGGCCAGAAGCTCTTCGGGAAGTGCATCATGAAATAGGCCACGGCCATTTCGCCCGCGGCGATGAACGCTGCGAGGCGCGTGAATAGGCCGAGCGTCACCAGCACGCCCGCGAGTAGCTCAATCACCCCCGCCGCGACAAGCAAAGGCGGCAGTGGCCCGGGCATCGGGAACGGCGCCGGAAAGGCGAAGAACTTCATCGTCGCATGCTCGAGGAACAGCAGCCCCGTGACGATGCGCAGCAGCGCGAGGATCTGCGGCTGCCAGCGCGAAAGCCAGGTGAATTCCATCGGCATTCTCCATCAAGGATCGTTACGTTGGCTTATCGGCCGCGGCCCATAGCGCGCCAAGTGTCATGCATGTTCCTTAGCCTTCGCCTGCTGAGCCGCGTGTGCCGAGTCCTCGGCGAGGAGCTGGCGCGACCGGATGATCGTCTCGACCCATCCAGCGAACGCGTGCGCAACGACCGAAACAAGGTCTTTCAATGGTCCGTCCTTCAGGCAACCACTCTCGTCGAAGCTGTCGTTGCTGACATGGCCGAGATAGGCCTCAGGCTGCTGCATGACGGGCATGTTGAGGAATACTGCGGCCTGGCGGATCTGGTGGTTGGACCCAAAGCCGCCGATGCTTCCGGGCGATGCGGTGACGATCGCAGCCGGCTTCTTGTCAAACACGCTCTGGCCATAGGGGCGCGATCCAACGTCGATCGCATTCTTGAGCACTCCGGGAATGCCGCGATTGTACTCCGGGCTGCAGAACAGCACACCGTCCGCCGCTGCGATCTGCTGGCGGAAGCGAACCCACTGTTCGGGCGGATTGGCGTCGAGATCCTGATTGTAGAGCGGCAAATCGCCAATCTCGATCATCGAGCAGTCGAGATTGTCCCCGCGAAGGCCGCAGATCGAGCGCGCGACCTTGCGGTTGAGACTGTCCTTGCGAAGGCTGCCGACGATGATCGCGATCTTGTAGGCCATGGCGTGTCTCCTGCTCGCCGGCCCAATACGCCGCGGCTGGAAAAGTTGCGATGGCCGGCCCAAGCCGGCGGAGCGTGCCGCCGGCCCTAGCTTTAAGCTTACTGCTCCAGTTCCTCCTGGAGCTGCTTCCATTCCTTCTCGGTCAGGCAGGCCCGCCTCGGCAGCCGGCTTCCGGTTGTCTCGAGTTGCCTACAGATTTTCTTCTCCGCGGCCTGCGGCGCGGCGCTACCGCCCGACAGGCTGACGGCCTGTTGCGCGTCGGGAGGCGCGACCTGGCTGGAAACCGCAGGCGCCGCCGCGTTGGCCGGGGCGGCGGCAGTCAATAGAGCGGCACAAGGCAACATGAAGAGCTTACGCATGGTCATCTCCCCTTTTTTGGGTGATGGAAATTTACGGCGTTCACCTCATGTGTGGCCATCCGCCCGCTGTCGTCCGGCAGAGGCGCGAAGCCGCCTCGTCGAAGCGATTTCGACGAACGCCGTTCGTCGATGAACGTCAGATAAACGGCGGTTTAACGGCGCCGACTCGAGTGACGGATGTTAGGAGGTCGACCGCGCCGACCGTTGTTGCGGGTTCGGTCGCGGCGCTGCGGTGCGGTCCGGCCGCCGTAGCTGCCCTCCGGAAGCTCGAAGCGGAGCGAGCCTGAGACCGGGTTCGCTTCAGCCAGGCGCAACGTCAGCCGCTGTCCAACGCGATACGTCTCGCCCGTTTCGTCACCGACCAATGCGCGCGCAGCTTCGTCGTAGCGGAAATATTCCTGGCCGAGGTCTTTCGCGAGCAGAAGACCGTCGCCACCCAGATTGTCGACCGCGGCGAAGAAGCCAAACGGCTGCACGCCGGTGATCCGGCATTCGACCAGCTGTCCTTGCCTGTCGGCGAGGAAGGCGGCGACGTAGCGGTCAATCGTTTCCCGCTCGGCCTCCATCGCGCGGCGCTCGAGCATCGAGATTTGCTCGCCGATCTGCTCGAAACGCTCCTCTTCGCCCGCTGGCAGCCCGCCGTCACCCAGCTTGTAGGCACTCACCAGCGAGCGGTGGACTAGCAAGTCGGCGTAGCGCCGGATCGGCGACGTGAAATGGGCATAGGTCGCAAGCGCGAGCCCGAAATGGCCGAGCCGCTCGGGCCCATAGCGCGCCTGCATCTGCGTGCGCAGCAGCTGCTCCATGATCTCTTCGCGGCCGTCGGCGTCGCCGACGCGCTCGATGACGCGATTGAACGTGCCGGGCTTGATCACCTGGCCGAGCGTGAACTCGATTCCGAACGTCTTCAGATAGTCCTTCAGCGCGGCCAGTTTCTCACGGCTCGGCGACTCGTGGACGCGGTACATCACCGGCGCCTTCTTCGCCTCGAGCGCGCGGGCAGCCGCGACATTGGCGGCGATCATGAAGTCCTCGACCAGCCGATGCGCATCGAGCCGGTCGCGCGGTGCGATCGAAGCGATGCGCCCTTTCTCATCCAGCATCACCCGCCGTTCGGGCAGGTCCAGCTCGAGCGGATCGCGCTTCTGCCGCGCTGCGAACAAGGCGCGCCAGCACGCCCACAAGGGCTTTAGCGCTTTCTCAACCAGCTCCCGAGGCACCGGCCCTTCAACTTCTGGCATCGAGCAGGTCGGCGAACTGACCTCGATTCGCTCCTCGCCGGCCGCATCGATCGCCGCCTGCGCATCCTCATAGGCGATGTTCGCTGCGATCCTGACCTTCGCGCGAGTGAAGCGCCAGCTGTTGAGATTGCCGTCCCGGTCGATCTTCAGGTGGCACGCCATCGCCGCCCGATCTTCGCCTTCCTTCAGCGAACAGACGTCCGCCGACAGCTCCTCCGGGAGCATCGGAACGACGCGATCGGGGAAATAGACGCTGTTGCCGCGTGCCCGCGCCTCGCGGTCGAGTTCTGAGCCGGGTCGGACGTAGAAACTGACGTCGGCAATCGCGACGATCGCATTCCAGCCACCCTGTGCGTCGGGCTCGGCCCAGATCGCGTCGTCATGGTCGCGCGCGTCCTCGGGATCGATTGCGACGATTGGCAAGTGCGTCAGGTCCTCGCGCTCGCTAAGCAGCTGCTTCGCCACGCGATGCGCCTCGTCGATCGCCTCCTGCGCGAACTCATGCCTCAGCCCGTGCTTGTGGATCGCGATCAGGCTGAAGCTGCGCGGTGCAAAGGGATCGCCAAGCACGGCATCGACGCGAGCGCTGACCCTTGGCGGGCGGCCGGTCACCTCGCACAGCACTAGGTCGCCGACTTCTGCATCCTTGAGGTCGGCGATGAAAAGCTCGCGCCGCTCGCGCTTGTCGACCGGCGACAGCCAGAAGCGCTCACCCTCCTGCTTCACCACGCCCAGCGCGAGCTCGGCCGACCGGGCAAGCTTTTTCATCGGGTGGGCAATGAAGCCCTGCCCTTTCTCTTCGGTCCGGCAAAGCACCCGGTCTCCGATGCCGAGCGCGCCCTTGCGCCCGCGTTCGAGTACCCGCAGTCGCGGTGGCGGCGTCTCCGCGTGCCACTGCTCGGGCACCGCCCAGACGCTCCCGCCGTCGTCTACCGCTTGGACCCGCAGCACCGTTACCTTCGGAACACCGCCCGCCTGATGGAATGCACGGCCGGGCGAGCTGTCGATCAACCCCTCGTCGGCCATGTCCTTGAGCAGCCGCTTGAGATCGATCTTCGTCTGCCCCGACAGGCCGAAGGCCCGCGCAATCTCGCGCTTGCCTGCCGGCTGGTCGGACGAAGCGATGAAGTCGAGGATCTGCTTGCGACTGGGTAGGCCGGTGGAGCGATTGCGGGGCATGACGTTGTCCTAAACGCAAGACCGAGGCAAAGCGACGATGTTGGTTGGGAGGAGCGTGGGGCGTGTTCGGATGGGAACCGGGGATCGGCGATCCAACCCTTTATGGTTGGCTGACGGTCGCCGCTTATGCGCTCGCCGCTTTATGCTGCTGGCGGGCCTCAAGGCGCGGACGCTCGCGCGAGCGGCGGTTCTGGCTGTTGCTTGCAGCGGTCATGGGCTTTCTTTGCATCAACAAGCAGCTCGACCTGCAAACGCTCTTCACCGGCGCCGCTCGCTTCGAAGCGCGAGCGCACGGCTGGTACGCACAGCGGCACGAGTATCAGGTCGCGTTTATCGTGGTTGCGGCGGCCATCGCACTGATCCTGATCGTCGCTATGCTCCGCCGGTCAAGGCGGGCCAGCGGATCGGTGCAGGGAGCAACCGTTGGCTTGGGACTGCTACTGCTGTTCGTTCTGGTCCGGGCAAGCTCGTTCCACAAGGTCGACTGGTTGATCAGCCGCAATTTCGGCGGCTTGCGAGCCAACCACCTGCTGGAATTGGGCGGAATCGCAATCGTCACGATTTTCGCGTTCGCGGCGACGAGAAGAAGAGGCGGTCGGAGACTAGCCTCTGCCTAGACCTCGGCTCAGGGCTTCTTCGCAGGAGCCACGTAAGGCTTGAACGCGCCGCCGGGCACGGCCGAGGCGACAGGGCTCTCGAAGCCGTCCTTGCTCACAGACGAGACGCCGAATACCCAATCGTCGACGCGGATGTGGGGCAAGACGACCCTGCACAGAGGGAAAGTCGTTCCACGTTTCTCATTGATGTCGAATCGAGTGTGCTCGGCTAACTCGCATTCCTTCGGTCTATTTACCCTGACCGATCTCTCCCACTGGTTTGAGTCGGTGCGTCGCCAGCGAACAACATAGCTCCAGACATTCGGCACTTGCGCCCACGTAATCGTCGTATCCGTGCTCACCGCCCCCTCGACCTTCGGTTCCGGCGGCGGTGGGGCGCTCGCGATTGACGCAAGCGCGGCGACGTTCAGCTTGGTCATCTTGGCGAGATAGGCGAAATCGACATGGTCGATCGTGTCGCCGTATTTGATCGCGTTCTCGGTCCGCAGATCCTGGTGCTGCCAATTGTAATTCTCGACCGCGACGCTGATCCGCGCGGCGGGAAAGCCGGCCTCAAGGAACGGGATGTGGTCGCCTCCGCGGCCGAAGCGGTCGGTGCGCCAGATCTGACGCACGTCAAGCCCGATCTTCAGCCGGTCCGCGAGGCTGTCGAGATAACGCGAGATGTTGCGCGATGGCGCGTCATTCTCGCCGCCGAGGCTGTGCGTCTGCGCGGCGAGCTCCGCCTGCCCCTGGGACCTCGGACCCTCGGAAATCACGCGCGCATGCGTGGAATCGCATGTGGCGTCCGAAGAGCACGAGTTGCCGATGATGTCGTTGTTGAGGACCGCGACAACGTTCCAGCCCTGCGCCTTGGCGTAATTCGCCAGCACCTTGCCGCCGTAGAGCCCCTGCTCCTCGCCCGACAGCGCGGCATAGACGATCGTTCCGGGAAACTTGTGCTTGGAGAGAATGCGTGCCGCTTCCAAAACCGCGGCAACGCCGGACCCATCGTCGTTCGCCCCCGGCGCATCGGACGTCGAGTTCATGATGTCGGTCACCCGGCTGTCGATATGCCCCTGGATGATGACAACGTCGTTGGGCCGCTCGGTCCCACGCTGGATCGCAACCATGTCGCGCACTCGCGTCGGTGTCGGGATCCGCGCGCCGGTGAAGGTCTCGGATGGGTCGACGATGGTCAGACAATTGCCGCAAGCCGCGGAGTCGCGCTGAAACTCGCCCCGAGCCCATTCGAGGGCCGCGCCGATGCCGCGCTTGGGATCAGTCTGCGACGACAGCGTGTGCCGCGTCCCGAAGCTGACGAGAGACTCGATCGTGTGCCGGAGCTGCGCCTGGCTGACGGGAGCAACGATCGCACGGAGCTTCGCGTCGGGCGAAGGCGGTGGCGGCGCTGCGCCGACCAGAAAAGTTGCAGACAAAGCGAGACAGGCGAGCGAGGTTCTCATTCGTTCACCTCTGGCACCGCAGCGGTCGCAGTTCCAGCGGTTCGCAGCCGCTGCTCGCGCCACAGGATTACGAGGCCCGCAGCAATGACGATCGGCGCACCCAGCCAGGTCCAGTGCGACGGTAATTGACCGAAGATCAGCCAACCGAACAGGCTCGCCCATAGCAAGGCGGAATAATCCATCGGCATCACCAGCGCGACCTGGGCAAGCCGCAGCGCCCCCGTCAGCAGCAGCTGCGCGACACCGCCGGCCAGGCTGAGACCGGCGATCACCGCGAACGTCTGGAAGTCGTGCGGTTTCGCAACGAACAGCATGACCAGCCCCAGCGGCACGAGTGAGCTCACCGCGAACCAGAAAACGGTGGTAGCCACCGCTTCGGTCGCTCCGAGGCGGCGGATGGCGATGGTAGCTCCGGCGGTGCTTAGTGCCGCAGCCACCGCGACCGCTCCGCCATGCACTTCGATATGGCCGCTCCCGGGCTGCACGATGACCAGGACTCCCAGAAAGCCGGCTAGCACCGCGCTCCAGCGCCACCAGCCCGTCCGCTCGCCAAGTACGAGGGCTGCGAGCAGAGTGGCAAAGATGGGCACCGAAAAGCCGATCGCAGTCGCTTCGGCGAGAGGGAGGAGAACGAAGGTGAGGAAATTGAGACCCATGGCGATCACGCCGATCGCCATCCGCGCGACGTGCGCGCCCACGCGCTTCGTCTTGAGCGAGGCGAATCCGGGCCCCATCGCGACCCACACGACGGCGCATAGAGCGGTGCCGATCTGGCGATAAAAAAGGCTCTCGCCGACCGAGACGCCTTGCTGGCCGGCCCACTTCACGCCCGCGAACATCGCCGCCAAAGCGATAGCGCTCGCAAGGCGCAGGGCCATGCCGAGCGCAACGTGCGGAACTGCCGGCCGGTCGGTGTCGAAGGCGCTCGCCATGCGCCGCTTGCCTAGCCAGAAGCCCGCCGAGCGACTAGTGGAGCCGCAATCTCAAACCAGCAGAATCGGGACGCGTTTCATGTTGCGCACCATCGACCATTTCATCGGCGGATCCACCTTCGCCAGCGGCGAGCGTCAGAGCGAGGTGTTCGATCCCAACCAAGGCCAGGTCCAGGCTCACGTGCGGCTCGGCAGTTCCGCCGATCTGCAGAAGGCAATCGACGCTGCCAAAGCCGCGCAGCCCGCGTGGGCGGCGACGAACGCGCAGCGCCGGGCACGCGTGATGTTCAAGTTCAAGGAGCTCGTTGAGAAGAACATGGACGAGCTCGCGCAGCTGTTGAGCTCCGAGCACGGCAAGGTCATCGCAGACTCCAAAGGCGACGTTCAGCGCGGCCTTGAAGTCATCGAATACGCCTGCGGAATTCCGCAGTCGCTGAAGGGCGAATATACGGTCGGCGCCGGTCCCGGCATCGACGTCTATTCGATGCGCCAGCCGCTCGGAATCGGCGCTGGGATCACCCCGTTCAACTTCCCAGCGATGATCCCGATGTGGATGTTCGGAATGGCGATCGCTTGCGGCAATGCGTTCGTTCTGAAGCCTTCAGAGCGCGATCCAAGCGTCCCCAACCGCCTCGCCGAACTGATGAAGGAAGCCGGCCTTCCGGACGGGATCCTCAACGTCGTCCACGGCGACAAAGAGATGGTTGACGCGATCCTCGACCATCCGGACATCGCCGCTGTGAGCTTCGTCGGATCGAGCGACATCGCTCAGTATATTTACTCGCGCGGCACCGCGAACGGCAAGCGCGTCCAGGCATTCGGCGGCGCGAAGAATCACGGCATCGTCATGCCGGACGCCGACCTCGATCAGGTCGTCAACGACATCGCCGGCGCTGCATTCGGCTCGGCCGGTGAGCGCTGCATGGCCCTCCCGGTGGTGGTGCCCGTCGGCGACCATACCGCCGATGCTTTGCGCGCCAAGCTGGTGCCCGCAATCGAGGCGCTCCGCGTCGGAGTATCGACAGATCCGGAGGCCCACTACGGCCCCGTCGTCAGCAAGGCGCACAAGGAGCGGATCGAGAATTACATTCAGATGTGCATCGACGAAGGCGGCGAGCTGGTCGTCGACGGCCGCGGCTTTACGCTGCAGGGGCACGAGGAGGGCTTCTTCATCGGCCCGACCTTCTTCGACCATGTGAAGCCCAACATGAAGAGCTATCAGGATGAGATATTCGGCCCCGTCCTGCAGATGGTCCGCGCCAAGGACTTCGAGGAGGCACTCAGCCTGCCCTCACAGCACGAATATGGAAACGGGGTTGCGATCTTCACCCGCAACGGCCACGCCGCACGCGAATTCACCGCGCGCGTGAATGTCGGGATGGTCGGCATCAACGTACCCATACCGGTGCCGGTCAGCTACCACAGCTTCGGCGGCTGGAAGCGCTCGGGGTTCGGCGACATCGGCCAGTACGGCCAGGAGGGCCTGCGGTTCTGGACCAAGAACAAAGTCGTCACTCAACGCTGGCCCGACGGCGGCGCGCACGGCGAAAGCGCCTTCATCATCCCGACTATGGGGTGAGCCGCCGACTGGCTCGAAATCGCTTTACAAGGTAAATGCACCTCCATCGTTCCGGCGATGGGGGTGAAACATGATCCTACTGACTTTTGCAGCGTTCGCGCTGGCGCAATGGACTGGCCCAAGAACAGAAGAGTACCGCGGTCCCGGCAATTTCTGCGGTGGAGGCTATGCGGTCCGGCTGGCGAGGGGAGACCGGGCGCTAATCCTGCCGCAGGGGCAGGCGCCGCAGGCCACGCGGCTGGTCCTCGCGGGCCGCGAGGTCAACATTTTGACTGGAGCAAGAGCAGAACCCGGAAGAATCGTCGTGAGGTATGGCGGCTCCGCAGTGACGCAGCAGAATGACGGCGGAGCTGTCGCCTACATCATCTCGGACCAGACGCCCTATGGCCTGCGCGTGACGAGCGACGCCTTCCATGGATTCAAGCGCGACGGATGGTTCTTCGCCAAGGCGAATTTCGGCGAAGGAGCGGACGAGCGGGTCAGCTGCCTCTCCGCGTACAGCTACTGATCGAAAGTGTCCCCGGGAGGGGCACTGCAACAAGTTGCGCACCAAGGTTGTTGAACGGACATGCTCCGCGTGCCCTGGATCAGCTGCCTTCTCGTGCTGACGTTCGCTGCGTGCGGCGGCAATGGTCCGGTCGACAAGAAAGCCGAGAACACTGCTGGGCTGCCTGACGTCAACGTCGCCGCGCCCAGCGCTGCCGGAGAACCGCACGTCCAAACCGCGCCAGCCGAGGCCGCCCCGGCTCGAGCGGCGAGCGTGACGATCCCGATAGCTATCAAGGGTCGCTGGGGATTGACGCCCGCCGATTGCACGACCGCGCTCGGGGACGCCAAAGGGCTGCTGGTGATCAACGCCGACGAATTGCGATTCTATGAGTCCCGCGCGGTCCCTGCAGCGGGCACCGATAGTGATGCCGACTCGATCAGCGGCAATTTCGTCTTCACTGGCGAGGGCCAGACCTGGGTCAAATTTGAGTCGCTCAAGGTCGACAGGGGCGTGCTCACGCGTACAGAGACCAAACCAACGGCGAGCTTCAGCTATGCGAAATGCGGCTAGAATCCTGATCCTGGCACTTGGCGCGACAGCGTTCGCCGCCTGCAGCAAGCAGCCCTCGCAAAATGAAGCGGCGAGCCAGGAGATGTCGATCGACGGCAATCTCGCCCAGGGACAGATCCCACCAAATGCCGAGATCGAAACCCTGCCGCCCGACGAGAGCAGCGGCACTTCGTCGGGCGAACTCAATTCCGGCCAGGATAATCCCGATGTGAACGACCTTTCGAACTCGCATTAAGGAGAAGGAGGACGATGAAACTCTATTATTCGCCGGCTGCCTGCTCCCAGGCGCCCCACATCCTGCTCCACGAGATTGGCCTCAGCCATGATGCCGCAAAGGTCGATCTCAGGAGCAAGATGGTTGAGGACGGTCGATCCTATCTGCAAGTCAATCCGAAGGGTTCCGTCCCGGCCCTCGAGCTCAATAATGGCGAAGTGCTCACCGAAAATGCTATCGTCCTGCAATATCTCGGCGACCGCGCCGGCTCTGATGTGCTTCCGCCGGTCGGCGACTTCCGCCGCTATCGCGTGCTCGAAATGGTCAATTTCATCACCACCGAGCTGCACAAGAGCTTCGCACCCTTGTTCAAGCCCAATGCCGGCGAAGAGACGAAGCGCTTCTACCGCGACGTCATTCGCGAACGCCTCGACTATGCCGAGAAGCGGATCGGCGAAGGTCCGTTCCTCTTCGGCGAGACGCTGACGATTGCCGACCCGTACCTGTTCGTCATCAGCGGCTGGACCGACAAGCTGATCGGCCTCACCAACTGGCCGAATCTGACCGCTTTTCGCGAGCACATGCTTCGGCGGCCCTCGGTTCGGCACGTGCTTCGGTTCGAAGGATTGCTACAAGAGGAAGCCGCGGGCTAGAGCGCCCGCGCAATGAGCCAGTTCGACCTCACCGAGGACCAGCTCCAGATCCAGGAGATGGCCCGCAAATTCACCGCTGACGCGATCAGTCCGTTTGCGGCCGAGTGGGACGAGAAGCATATTTTCCCCCGGGATACGATCCGCGAGGCGGCGGAGCTCGGTTTCGGCGCGATCTATGTTTCCGAGGAAAGCGGCGGGATTGGCCTCGGACGGCTGGAAGCCGCGTTGATCATGGAGGCGATGGCCTACGGCTGCCCCTCGACCAGCGCCTTTATTTCGATCCACAACATGGCAAGCTGGATGATCGACCGCTTTGGCTCGGCCGAGGTGAAGGCGAAGTATCTGCCCTCGATGATCACCATGGAGCGAATCGGCAGCTATTGCCTGACGGAGCCCTCGTCCGGCTCCGACGCTGCAGCGCTCAAAACCAAGGCTGTGCTCGACGGCGATCATTATGTCGTTTCCGGATCTAAAGCCTTCATCTCGGGCGGCGGCGAGAACGAGATTTACGTGACGATGGTCCGCACCGGTGAGGAAGGGCCCAAGGGCATCTCTTGCCTTGTGATCGAAAAGGGCATGGCCGGGGTCAGCTTCGGGGCGCAGGAAAAGAAGCTCGGCTGGCATTCGCAGCCCACCGCGCAGGTCAATTTCGACGAGGTGCGCGTGCCGGTCGCCAACCGCGTCGGCGCCGAAGGCGAAGGCTTTCGAATTGCGATGATGGGTCTCGATGGCGGGCGCATCAACATTGGCGCCTGCTCACTGGGCGGCGCGCAACGCTGCCTCGACGAGGCGAGCAACTACACCAAGGGGCGGCACCAGTTCGGGCAGCCTATCGCCGACTTCCAGGCGACCCAGTTCACACTTGCCGACATGGAAACCGAGCTGCAGGCGGCGCGCTACCTGCTTTACGTCGCCGCTGCCAAGGTCACCGACAACGCGCCCGACAAGACCCGCTTCGCGGCCATGGCCAAGCGCCTTGCGACCGACACCGGCTCGTCCGTCGTCGATCGCGCTCTCCAGCTGCACGGCGGCTACGGCTATCTGATGGACTATCCGATCGAGCGCTTCTGGCGCGACCTCCGGGTCCATTCGATCCTCGAAGGCACCAACCAAATCATGCGCGTCATCGTCAGCCGGGACATGCTCCGCCAGTGACTGACGATGTCCTGATCAGTGTCGAAGGGGGTGTCGGCCGGATCCGGCTCAATCGCCCCAAGGCCATCCACGCGCTCACGACCCAAATGTGCGAAGTGATGAGCGCGGCACTGCTCCAATGGCGCGCCGATTCGGGTGTCGAGCTCGTAATCATCGACCATGCCGAGGGGCGCGGCTTCTGCGCTGGTGGCGACGTCGTGATGCTCGCACGCAGCGGGAATGAAGATGCGTCGGACGCCAAGCGCTTCTTCTTCGCCGAATACCGGCTCAACCACCTACTGTTCAGCTATCCCAAGCCAACGATCGCAATCATGGATGGGATCACGATGGGCGGCGGCGTCGGAATCTCCCAGCCATGCGATTTCCGCATCGCGACCGAGAATACACGCCTCGCGATGCCCGAAACCGGTATCGGTCTGTTCCCCGATGTCGGCGGCGGCTGGTATTTGTCGCGCCTCCCCAGCCGCGTCGGCCAGTTCATGGTGCTTACCGGCGCACGGCTCGACGGCGCGGAGTGCCATTACCTCAACCTTGCGACCCATTATGTTGATCAGGCCGATCTCGAAGAGTTGGTGGATCGCATCATGAAAGCGCCAGCGCGCGCCCAGGGCGCGCTTGGAGCAGCGGCCAGATCGGTCCCTGCGGCAAAGATCGAAACGAACCTCCCGCAGATCACGCGTCTGTTTGCCTCCGATCAGCTTGAGGAGGTGCTCGCCGCCCTCGAAGCCGAGGAGAGTGACTGGGCACGGACCGAGTTGGCGACCGTCAAGTCGAAGAGTCCGCTGTCATGCAAAGTCTCGCTGCGCCTGCTCGCGCAAGGCACGCACCGCACCAACTTCGCCGACGAGATGAAGGCCGAATATGCGCTCGCCGGCCGCGTGGTCAGGACACACGACTTCCGCGAGGGCGTGCGCGCGCTGCTCATAGACAAAGACAACTCGCCCCAATGGGAGCCGGCGACGCCTGAGGAAGTCACCGACGAGATGCTCGACATCCTCTTCGCCCCGCTGCCCGAAAGCGAAGCTTGGAAGCCGTTCCCGGAGATCAATGCATGAGCGAGTATAACACGATCCAAGTCGAGCAGCGCGGCGCGGTGACGCTCGTCACTTTAAACCGGCCGCAGGCGCTCAATGCACTCAACTGCGAAGTGCTGAGGGAACTGATCGACGCCTTTACCAGCTATGACGCGGACGAGAGCCAGCTCTGCCTAGTCCTTACCGGCTCCGAAAAGGCGTTCGCCGCGGGGGCGGACATCAAGGAAATGCAGAGCCAAGGCTTCGCCGAAATGTATTCCTCCGACTTCTTCGCCGGATGGGAGAAGGTCACCGCCACGCGCAAGCCGTGGATAGCCGCAGTTGCGGGCTATGCACTCGGCGGCGGCTGCGAAGTGGCAATGATGGCCGATTTCATCATCGCCGCCGACACGGCGAAGTTCGGCCAACCGGAGATCAAGCTCGGCGTCACGCCTGGCATGGGCGGTTCGCAGCGGCTGACCTGGGCGATCGGCAAGGCAAAAGCGATGGAGATGTGCCTGACGGGGCGGATGTTGGATGCGGTCGAGGCCGAGCGCTCTGGGCTGGTTGCCAAAGTGGTGCCCGCGGTCGACTTACTCGATGAGGCGCTCAAGACCGCCGAGGCGGTCGCCGCAATGCCGCCGCTTGCCGCAATCGCGGTCAAGGAAATGATCAACGCCGCCTTTGAGATCCCGCTTGGCCAAGGCATCCGTTTCGAGCGCCGGCTGTTCCACGGCCTGTTCGGAACTGAAGACCAGAAGGAAGGCATGACTGCCTTCGTCGAGAAACGGCCGGGGAATTGGAAGGGGCGCTGAATCATGGCACGCATCGCTTTCATCGGACTTGGTCACATGGGCGGCGGGATGGCGCCGAACCTCGTGAAGGCAGGCCACGAGGTCCGTGCGTTCGATCTCGTGGCCGAGGCGGTCCAGCATGCAGCGGAAGGCGGCTGCACGCCTGCCGCATCCGCAGCCGACGCAGTGCGGAACGCAGACGTCGTCATCACCATGCTCCCTGCCGCCAAGCACGTGCGTGCAGTGTACGAGAATGATGTGACGCCAAACGCCGGACCAGGCACCCTCCTGATCGACTGCTCGACCATCGACGTGCAAAGTGCGCTCGAGGTTGGCGAGGGCCTGAAAGAGCTTGGCTTCGAATTCGTCGACGCGCCGGTTTCCGGAGGAATTGCGGCCGCGGCAGGCGGAACCCTCACTTTTATGGTCGGCGGTACCGACGAAGCGTTCGAGCACGCCAAACCCTTCCTCGAGCCGATGGCCAAGGCAGTCATTCATGCCGGCCGCCTCGGCGCCGGTCAGGCAGCGAAGATCTGCAACAACATGATTCTCGGCGCGACCATGGTTGCGACCTGCGAAGCCTTCGCGCTTGCGCAGAAGCTCGGACTCGACCTCCAGACCTTCTTCGACATCTCGTCCAAGGCCTCGGGTCAGAGCTGGTCGATGACCAGCTATTGCCCGGTCCCGGGCGTCGGTCCCGAAACGCCGGCGGACCATGATTATGAAGGCGGCTTTGCGGCGGCGCTGATGCTCAAGGACCTGAGACTCGCCGCCGATGCCGCGCTGAGCGTCGGCGCTTACACGCCGATGGGCGCCGAGGCCGAGGAGCTTTACCAGCGCTTCGTCGACCGCGGCGGCGGCAACAAGGATTTTTCCGGCATCATCAAGATGATCGACGACAGCTGGAAAGTACCGCAAGAATAAGTCGCCTAACCACAGGAGAGTCCATGCGTATCCTCCCATTTGCCTTTGCGTCCGTTGCTATGCTCGTAGCTGCGACCGCCGGAACGAGTGCGGTCACCAAGGTCAGCGGAGTGAAGGCCGCGCAGGTGATGCACGAGCGGCACGAGGGCATGGAAACGGTCGGCAAAGCGTTCAAAGCTCTCCATCGCGAGTTCGATTCCAGCGCGCCATCCGTGCCGACGGTTCGGGCGTCCGCTGCTCAAATGGCGAACCTTGCAAAGAGATCGTCGGGATGGTTTCCCGCAGGCACTGGACCGGACGTCGGAAAAACCGGCGCTAAGCCCGAAATCTGGCAGGCGCCGCAGGATTTCACGGCCAAGCTCAGCGCCTTCCAGAAAGCCGCTTTGATCTTCAACGCCGCAGTTGCCAGCGGTGACATGAACGCTGCGAAAGCGCGCTACGCCGACCTCGGCGGCACCTGCAAGGCGTGCCACGACAAGTATCGGACGGAGATGCACCACTGAGCGGGGGCTCCGGCGCGAAGCAGCCGGTCTGGGATCTGCCCGTCCGGGCGGTCCACTGGCTGCTCGCAGGGCTAATCGCGTTCAGCTGGTGGTCGGTCCATAATCATCACACGGACTGGCACATCTGGTCGGGCCTAGCGATCCTGACTTTGTTGATCTTCCGGCTACTGTGGGGCTTCGTCGGCAGCTCGACCGCGCGCTGGTCGAGCTTCGTTCGCGGGCCGGCTTCGGTCTTTGCCCATTTACGCGGACGCTGGAACGGCATCGGGCATACACCGCTCGGCGCGCTCAGCGTCGTCGCCATCTTCTTCGCGCTCGCGGTGCAGGTGGGCCTCGGCCTGATTTCCGAAGACGAGGATGGCCTCTACACTGGGCCGCTCTATCGCCTCGTCAGCATCGATACGTCCGACAAGGCGCGCGACAACCACGAGCTGTGGTTCAACCTCATCCTCGGGCTCATCGTGCTGCACGTCGCTGCGATCATCTTCTATCGCTTCCGCGGCAAGAAGTTGACCAAGCCGATGATCACTGGGCGGGCGATACTCGGCCCCGGCACGCGGCCGATGCGGCCAGCGAATTGGTGGACCGCGCTGATCTGTTTCGCGATCGCTGTAGGAATCACTCGGTGGGTGATCGCCGGAGCGCCACCACTCTCCACTCCCTAGCAGCGAGGGAAGCGAGAGGTGGGGACACGCGAGCCCTCGCTTCGCTCGGACCAACTAGCTGCCCCTCCCTTGCAGGGAGGGCAGCAAAGCGCCACATCGCGGCCATGCTGATCCGCACCGAACAGACGCCCAATCCTTCCACCCTCAAATTCCTGCCGGGCCAGACCGTGGTGGACGCAGGCACGCGCGATTTCGCGGATGCGGAGAGCGCCGAGGCGTCGCCGCTCGCCAGGGCCCTGTTCGACAGCGGCATGGTCGAAGGCGTCTTCTATGGCCGCGACTTCATCTCGGTCACCGCCGCGCCAGGCGTTTCTTGGGCCGACCTCGAGCCGCTCGTCCTCGAGACCTTGCTCGACCATTTCGTCAGCGGCACGCCGTTGTTCGCGGCCGGCACTGCCGCCGGTATCCACATCGCTCCCGCTTTCGACATCGAGGAAGATCCCGCCGACGCCGACATTATCGATCAGATCAAGGAGCTGATCGAAACGCGGGTGCGCCCTGCGGTCGCCCAGGACGGCGGCGACATCGCCTACAAGGGCTATCGCGACGGGCATCTCTATCTCTCGATGCACGGCGCCTGCTCGGGATGCCCCTCCTCGACAGTGACGCTCAAACGCGGGATCGAGAGCCTGATCCGCCATTACGTGCCCGAAGTAGAAACCGTCGAGGCCGTCTAGCCTTCGGCTTAACTTTCAGGGGCTTGCGGCCTCACGCCGCATGTGACCACTATTCCACCCATGCTTCTGGCTTTCGATACGTCGAGCGCCGCTTGCACCGCCGCTCTGTTCGACGGTTCGGGCGAGTGCATCGCGCGAGCTGACGAGATCATCGGCCGCGGCCATGCCGAGCGCCTCGTACCGATGATCGCCGAGCTGATGGACGGCCGCTCAGCAACGGAGATCCTCGTCGGCGTCGGTCCGGGGAGCTTCACCGGAATCCGCGTCGCAATCGCAGCGGCGCATGGGCTCGCTATTGGATGGGGCGCTCAGCTCAAGGGAATGTCTTCGCTCGCGCTTCTTGCCGCGAGTGCGGACGGCCGAGGCGAAGTCGCCGGAGCCGTTCTCGGCGGGCACGGCGAGTTATTCGTCCAGCAGTTCGACCGCCCGAGTCTTCGGCCAACGTCGAAGGTCTGCAACGCGGCCCCTGGGCAAGCGGCTCGCCCGACATCCGCCGTGCTGGTGGTGGGATCAGGCGCGAGCAAGCTCGTTGACGCGCGCGGTTGGGGCGAAGCGCGCGAGCTGTGGCCGTCAGCAGCTAACTCGATGAAACTGCCAGAAACGTTGCGAAATCTTGCTCCGAAGCCTGTCTATGCGCGCGCGCCGGATGCTCGCGTACCGGAGGCGGCATGATGGCAACGATCGAGCGCGAAATACGCATTGAGACGGGTTCATCGGGCGATCTCGACTCTGTCATGACAGTCATGGATTCGGCGTTCGGCGGCCGCTTCGGCGAAGCTTGGACTCGCTCGCAGCTCGCTGGGATCCTTCCGATGGGCGGGGTTTCGATGATGATCGCTACCGAGCCGAGCAGCGGCGAAACACTCGGCTTCTCCCTGTTCCGTACCGTCGCCGAGGAATCAGAGCTGCTCCTGCTTGCCGTCCGCCCCAGCCATCACCGCCGCGGCGTGGGAAGCCGCTTGCTCGACGATTTTTTGGAACGCGCACGAAAAGACGGAGTAGCACGAGTTCACCTGGAAGTTCGTGACGGAAATCCAGCGGTCGCTATGTACAGGTCCGCCGGTTTTTCGCCCGTCGGCCGGCGTCGCAATTATTATCACGCTGCCAATGGTAAGCGGTTCGACGCAATTACGCTCGCTTATCAACTTTAGTGAATTCTATTTTAGATTCCGGTAACGCTAACATCCCGTTGCTTGTCAGAAACTACGCGCGTACTAATATACTCGTGCAGTCAGCGACTGCATTGCCTTTGCTCGTAGTTTAGGAATTTCCCATGGCTGACTTGGAAAACCAGGAAGATACGCTGTTGACTTTGACCGCCGATATCGTCGCGGCTCACGTCAGCAACAATAGCGTTGCAGTGAATGACTTGCCGAATCTCATCCAGAACGTTCATGGCGCGCTGACCGGCATTTCCGGCAGAGCAGCCGCCGCTGAACCGAAACCCGAGCCGAAGGTTTCGATCCGCTCTTCGATTAAGCCCGACTTCATCGTCTGCTTAGAAGACGGGAAAAAGTTGAAGATGCTGAAGCGGCATTTGATGACCCATTACAATATGACTCCCGATCAATACCGGCAGAAATGGGGCCTTTCCGCCGATTATCCGATGGTCGCGCCCAATTATGCGGAGCAGCGGCGCACGCTCGCCAAGTCGATCGGGCTCGGCACTAAGCGCAAACGGACGCGCAAGTAACGATGTCGCGTGGGAGCGGCTCACAAAGTCGCTCCTCGCCCTTTGACCAGCCGCAGTCCGATGCCTAACTTAGCGTCATGACGCGGACGATCGATATCGAGGCACTATGTGCCGACAAGGGCCTGCGCATCACCGAGCAGCGCAAGGTTATCGCTCGCGTGCTTGGCGAGAGCGAAGACCATCCCGATGTCGAGACGCTTCACGGGCGCGCCGCGGCCGTCGATCCCAATATTTCTATCGCGACCGTCTATCGTACGGTGCGGCTATTCGAAGAGGCGGGAATCCTCGAGCGGCACGAGTTCGGCGACGGCCGCTCGCGCTACGAAGCCGCATCGGAGACCCACCACGACCATCTGATCGACGTCGAGACTGGCAATGTCATCGAATTCGTCGATGACGAACTGGAGGCGTTGCAGAAGAGAATCGCTGAGAAGCTCGGCTTCCGTCTCGTCGACCATCGCATGGAGCTCTACGGCGTCGCCCTCAATCGCGATCGATAGATCCTCTGCAGTTCGAATGAACGCTCGTGCGGTCGTGCGGACCGCGGGGCTGGCCCTGCTATTCGCCGTCCTCGGGCCGATTCATATCGTCACCAAGGCGTTGCTTGGCCGTTCGCCATGGCCGCCGCGCTTCCTCGCCACGTCGGCATGGATCGTCGGCGCACGGGTCCAGCGGAACGGAACAGCAATCCACGGTCACACCTTGCTTATCTCGAACCATGTCAGCTGGCTCGACATCCTCGTGATGGGAGGCGCAACGAAATGCGCCTTCGTCTCCAAGGACGAGCTCGGTCACCCGCTGATCCACTGGCTGGCCGATCAGAATGCGACCGTTTATGTGAAGCGCGCGCATCGCAAGGGCGCGAAAGATCAGGCGAACACGATCGCCAAGGCGCTCGAGGGCGACAAACCGGTCGTTCTGTTCCCGGAAGGCACCACCGGTCCCGGCACACATCTTCTGCCGTTCCGCCCGACTCTGCTCGAGGCGGCGAATTTCGCCGCAAAGGACGTGGCAATACGCCCGGTCGCCCTAGATTATGGCTCTTCGGCAGCTGAAATCGGCTGGTGGCATGAACCCGGCAAGGATAATGTACTGCGACTGCTCGGGCGGCGCGGGACGTTGCCAGTTACCGTGCATCTCCTGGAGCCGCTCGACCGCACCGGCGACCGCAAGCAGCTTGCGAGTTTGGCACGTCAAGCAATCACCCAAAGGCTTGGCTTAACCTCGCCCGCCCACTCGCCTATAGACGAGGTCGAATGACTCCCAAGACTTTCAAAATCAAGAGCTTCGGTTGCCAGATGAACGTCTACGATGGCGAGCGGATGGCCGAATTGCTGAGCCAGCAGGACATGACTGCGGCCGCCGAAGGCGAGGACGCGGACCTGGTCGTGCTCAACACCTGCCACATTCGAGAGAAGGCGGCGGAGAAGGCCTATTCCGATGTCGGGCGCCTGAGACGCGAAGACGGTTCGAAGCCGCTGATCGCCCTTGCCGGCTGCGTTGCCCAGGCGGAGGGGCCGGAGGCGAAACGCAGGTCCAGCATGATCGATATCGTGGTGGGCCCGCAGGCCTATCACCGCCTGCCCGAGATGGTCGCTGAAGCGAGCCATGGTGCGCGTCCTGTCGACACCGACATGCCGGCAATCAGCAAGTTCGACGCGCTTCCAGCGCGGCGCCGCGCGACGCCTTCAGCTTTCCTCACTGTTCAGGAGGGCTGCGACAAATTCTGCACCTATTGCGTCGTTCCCTACACGCGCGGTGCCGAAATCTCGCGTCCGTGGGGCGACATCGTTGCCGAGGCGCATTCGCTGGTCGACGCCGGTGCACGCGAAATCGTGCTGCTCGGACAAAATGTGAATGCCTGGGCGGACGAAGAGCGCGGCCTCGCTGACCTCATCCGTGCGCTCGCAAGAATCGATGGGCTTGAGCGCATCCGCTACACGACCAGTCACCCCGCGGACATGACGGACCAGCTCATCGCCGCCCACGGTGAGGTCGACAAGCTCATGCCCTACCTGCACCTACCTGTGCAGTCGGGTAGCAACCGAATCCTCAAAGCAATGAACCGCAGCCACACCACAGAAACCTATCTCGCTACGCTCGAGAAGGCGCGCGCCGCTCGCCCGGATATCGCGCTGAGCGGCGACTTCATCGTCGGCTTCCCCGGTGAGACTGAGGAAGACTTCGAGGCGACGCTGCAGATCGTTGACGCGGTGCGTTACGCGTCAGCTTATTCGTTCAAGTACAGCCCGCGGCCGGGAACGCCGGCCGCAGTGATGGAGGATCAAATCCCGCGCGACATGATGGACGACCGGCTGCAGCGCTTGCAGGCCCGGATCGGCGAACACCAGCTTGCTTTCAATCGCTCCAAAGTTGGCACGGATACGCGGATCCTGATCGAACGGCGCGGAAGACATGAAGGTCAGATGATTGGCCGCACGCCTTGGCTGCAGTCAGTACACCTCGAGTGCGGCGCCCAACCCGGCGACATCATCGACGTGACGCTGATCGCCGCCGGGCCGAACAGCATGACCGGCGCCGAGTGTCAGCAGGCCGCCGCCTGATGGCCCGCCGCGACCTCGCCGCAGTCCCCGACCGCGCTCGCCTCGAACTGGAATTCGAGCAGCCCTACCTGCTCGGGCCCTTGTTCGGCGATTACGACCGCCACCTGATCACAATCGAGAACCGTTTGGGCGTGCACATCGCTGCGCGCGGCAACCGCGTGCAGATCGAGGGCGATCCCGACGCCGCCGCGCGCGCGCGCGACGTGCTCGTCGGCCTCTACAACCGCCTCGACAGCGGGCACGATGTTGACTCGGAGGCAGTTGAGGCGGTGCTCGGCATGGCCGCGCAGCCGCATCTCGACGGCATCATCCAGGAGGAAGTCACCTCCGCTCCGAAGGTGATGATCCGCACCCGCAAGAAAACGATCGTTCCGCGCTCGGCGATGCAGACGCCGTACATGGAGGCGCTCGGCCGCGACGACATGATCTTTGGCCTGGGCCCGGCTGGCACGGGCAAGACCTATCTCGCTGTTGCGCAGGCCGTGTCGCAGTTGATCACTGGAAGCGTCGATCGGCTGATCCTCTCGCGCCCAGCGGTCGAGGCCGGCGAGCGCCTGGGCTTCCTGCCAGGCGACATGAAAGAGAAGGTCGACCCCTATCTTCGGCCGCTCTACGACGCGCTCTACGACATGCTGCCGACCGAGCAGGTCGAGCGCCGCATCGCATCGGGAGAGATCGAGATCGCGCCTTTGGCTTTCATGCGCGGCCGCACCTTGAACGACGCCTTCATCATCCTCGACGAGGCGCAGAACACGACGCCGCTGCAGATGAAGATGTTCCTGACGCGTTTCGGAATGCGCAGCCGGATGGTGATCTGCGGCGATCCGCATCAGGTCGACCTTCCCGACCCGTCCAAATCCGGTCTCGCCGATGCGGTGAGCCGGTTAGACCGCGTTAAGGGCATCGCCGTCGTCCGCTTCACCGCCGCCGACGTCGTTCGCCATCCGCTGGTCGGGCGCATCGTCGATGCCTATGAGGGTCCGAATGCCATTCGGGACGTGGGGGCATGATGCTCGAGATCGCATTAGAAGCCGATGAGGAGTGGGACAGTAGCCGCTCCTGGGAACAGCTCGCCCGAAAAGCCGCTGAAGCTGCAATAGCCGAGAGCGCCTTCCCGCAGCTTGTCACGTCGAAGCGGCCGATTGAAATCTCGGTGCGGCTCAGCGGCGATGAAGAAGTGCGGGCGCTGAACGCCGAGTGGCGCGGCAAGGACAAGCCGACAAACGTTCTCTCTTTTGCGATGCTGAAAGAGGATGATCTGAGCGATACAAATGTTGCCGGACCAGAATTGTTGTTGGGTGACATCATCCTCGCGCGCGGCGTCTGCGAGGCGGAGGCAGCGGAAAAGGGCCTCAGTGTCGAGGAGCATGCGGCTCATCTGCTCGTCCACGGTACTTTGCACCTGCTCGGCTACGATCATCATGACGACTCCGACGCGGCGGACATGGAGGTTCGGGAGGTCCGGGCGCTTGAGCGCCTTGGCATCGCTAATCCCTATGAGGTTGCGAACTGATGGCGACTCGGCAGGACGATGGCCGATCTCGCCTGTGGCGCGGCATGCGCCACCTGATCTTCGGCGAGGATAGCGAGCCGACGCTTCGTGAGGAGATTGAGGAAGCGATCGACGAAGCCGAGGAGTCTCGCCCCGTCGCTGGCGATCTGTCGCCTACGGAGCGGCAGATGCTCCGCAACCTGCTGCACTTCGGCGAGGAGACCGCGGGCGACATTTGCGTCACTCGCGGCGACATTATGGCTGTTCCCTCCGACATCAGCTTCGACGACCTCGTCCGCGCCTTCGCCGACGCGGGCCACAGCAGACTCCCAGTCTATTGCGAAAGCCTCGATGAAGTGGTCGGCATGGTGCACATCAAGGACGTGTTCATGGCGAACGTCGACCCCTCAAAGGATCGCTCGCTACCCGCCCTGATGCGTGACCCTTTGTTCGTTCCAGAGTCGATGGGCGTGATCGAGCTGCTCGCCCGCATGCGAAGCCAACGCATCCATCTTGCGATTGTCGTGGACGAATTCGGCGGCACGGAAGGCCTCGTTACCATCGAGGACGTGGTGGAAGAGATTGTCGGCGAAATCGAGGACGAGCATGACGAGGCGGAGCGTGGCATGCTGACCATGCTCGACGACGGGCTGTGGGAAGCCGACGCCCGGCTCGAGATCGAGGAACTTGCGCAGGCGGTTGATCCCCGCCTCTCGTCCGAGGAGGATGAGGTCGACACGCTCGGCGGTCTCGTCTTCCTGCTCGCTGGCCGCATCCCGCAGAAAGGCGAGTGCGTAACCCACCCTTCTGGCTGGAAGCTCGAAGCAGTCGATTCCGATCCCCGCCGCATCATCCGCGTACGCTTGCACTCACCGGAATCGCAGCGGGTCGAAGCGGACTAGTTTTTCGCGAACAGCTTGGCCGGATCGGCCATCGCCTTGAACTCGAGCGCGTTCCCCGCAGGATCGAGCAGGAACATCGTCGCCTGCTCGCCCGGCTCATTTTGGAACCGAATAGTAGGAGCGATTACAAACTGGATACCCGCGCTTTCCAGCCGATCCGCCAGCCGCTTCCACTCCGTCATCGGCAGCACCAGTCCGAAGTGCGGCACTGGAACGTCCTCGCCGTCGACCGGATTGGTTCGGCGCGCTCCCACTGTCTCGGGCGCCAGGTGGGCGACGATCTGATGTCCGTACAGATCGAAATCGATCCAATGGTCGGCGCTGCGCCCCTCCGGACAGCCCAGCAGTTCTCCGTAAAATCGACGCGCGGCGGCGAGGTCGTCCACGGGAAAGGCGAGGTGGAATGGCGGCAATGTCATGGCTCCCGGTTTGAACCTCTAGACGCTACGCCGCAACCAAGGGCGGAGCGGGCGATTGTCTAACGATCCGGAGATCGGCGATGAAACGAGCCGCCGCGCCCCTAATTCTTCTCGCTCTCACCGGCTGTGGGGGGCCGGCGCGTCTGCCGCTTGAGGCCGGCATCGGACCATCGCCGCAGCTGCCGCCGCCCGAGCATGCACTGATCCCGGCGGTGAAGGTCGCCAAGGCGACGGGCTGGCCGGCAGGCCTGACGCCGGCAGCCGCTCGGGGTTTGAAGGTCAACGCTTTTGCCAAAGGTCTCGATCACCCGCGCTGGCTCTATGTGCTGCCCAATGGCGACGTGCTTGTTGCCGAGAGTTCCGGGCCCGGGACTGATCCGGGGCCGCCGGGGCTGAAAGGCTATTTCTTCAAGAAATTCCAAGAGAAGGCCGGAGGCGCGGTCCCGAGTGCTAATCGTATCACTCTCCTACGCGACGAGGACGGCGACGGCATCGCCGAATTCCGCTCGACGCTTGTGAGCGGCCTTCGCTCGCCCTTCGGCATGGCGCTCCTCGGCAAAGAGCTGTTTATCGCCAACGCGGATTCACTGGTCGCCGTCCCGTTCACGCCCGGCACAACAAAGGTGATCGCACGGCCGCGGCTCGTGACGATGCTTCCCGCCGGACGTAATCACCACTGGACCAAGTCGCTCGTCGCCTCGCCTGACGGGCGCTTGCTGTACGTCGGCGTCGGATCGAACAGCAATGTCGGCGAGAACGGCATGGCCATGGAACGGGGCCGCGCCGCGATCTGGCAGATCGATCCAGGCACCGCCACTTCAAGGATTTTCGCAAGCGGCCTGCGCAACCCGGTGGGCATCGCGTTCAATCCACAAAGCGGCGCGCTTTGGGCCGCGGTGAACGAGCGTGACGAGCTCGGAAGCGACCTCGTTCCCGATTACCTCACTTCCGTCCGCGAGGGCGCCTTCTATGGCTGGCCCTACAGCTATTATGGCCAACATGTTGACGTTCGGGTGAAGCCGCCGCGCCTCGACCTTGTCGCGCGAGCGATCCCTCCCGACTATGCCCTTGGCCCGCATGTCGCGGCGCTTGGCCTGACGTTCAGCGCCGGACAGCGGCTCGGTCCGCGCTTTACGCAGGGCGCCTTCATCGGCGAGCACGGCTCCTGGAATCGCAATCCGCCAAGCGGATACAAGGTCGTGTTCGTGCCCTTTGGCGGTGCCCAACCTACCGGCTTGCCGATCGACATTCTCACGGGCTTCATCAGCGGCGGCAAAGCCTTCGGCCGTCCCGTAGGAGTACAAATAGCGCGTGACGGCGCGCTGCTCGTCGCCGACGATGTTGGCAACACGGTATGGCGGGTTAGCTCCGCCTGACGTCTGAGGCTTTTGTTGTACGGCCGTAGCGGCTAGCGATTGCGACCCATGCGTATCGCTCTTTATGCGTTGGCCGCCGGCGCCATCTCTGCCTTCGCCTTTGAGCCGACTGCGCTGTGGCCGCTGCTGCTCATCGCCTTTGCATTTCTGTGCGAGTTCACCTGCCGCGCGAAGACGCTCTGGAGGTCAGTCCTCACCGGGTGGGCCTTCGGGCTCGGCCAGTTCGTCGTCGGCCTCAACTGGATCGCGACCGCCTTCACGTACCAGTCGAATATGCCGGCGTGGCTCGGTTGGATCGCGGTCGTGCTCCTGTCTCTCTACCTCGCAATGTATCCGGCGCTTGCGACCGGCCTTGCGTGGCGATTTGGGCGCGCGAACCGCGTTGTCCTCGTCGCTGTCCTCGGCGGTGCCTGGACCATTACCGAATGGCTCCGTGGTACGATGTTCACCGGTTTTCCCTGGAACCCGGCCGCAGCCGCGTTCGCGCCAACGCCGCTGATCGCCGTGACGCCGCTGATCGGCACTTACGGTTTGTCGGGGCTGGCAGTGCTGCTCGGCGGCGCGGTCTGGCTCGAATATTACAAAAAGTGGCTACCGCTGGTGGTGATTGTTGCGGTCACCGTTTTGTTGTGGGTCCTGCCTTCCTCGCCGGTTCCACCCGATCCGCTTGCTGTCGTGAACGTGCGCATCGTTCAGCCGAATATCGGCCAGCAGGACAAATGGCGTTCCGGGTTCAGCGAAGAAGCCGCGCGGCGGCTCGCAACCCTGTCCGGTGCGCCGTCGGCTGAGCCGCGGCTGCTCCTCTGGCCGGAAGCGGCGGTTACCGATCCGCTCGAGGACGCGCGCACCGACGAGCACCAGGCTTTCGCCGAATTCGAGCGCACTCGCGCCGCCTCGCTGCTCGGACCCAACGACCGTCTGCTGACCGGCGGCATCGCCGTAACCTCCAAGGACGGGATCAACGTCGACGGTGCCGCCAACAGTGTTTTCGTCCTCGCGCCGGGCGGCAAGCTCCTCGGTCGTTACGACAAGGCGCATCTGGTGCCCTATGGCGAATATCTGCCGATGCGCCCCTTACTCTCGGCGATCGGCCTTTCGCGCCTGGCGCCGGGGGATATGGATTTCGCATCAGGACCGGGACCTCGCACGATCAACGTCGGCGGCGAGTGGGGCAAGGTCGGCTTCCAGCTCTGTTACGAGATCATCTTCTCCGGCCATGTCGTCGACGAAAGACATCGCCCCGCCTTCATCTTCAACCCGTCGAACGATGCCTGGTTTGGCCGTTGGGGCCCGCCGCAGCATCTCGCCCAGGCGCGGCTGCGCGCCGCAGAGGAGGGCCTTCCCGTCCTCCGCGCGACGCCGACCGGCATTAGCGCGGTGATCGACGGCCGCGGAAATGTGGTGAAGTCCCTTCCGTGGCGAACCCAAGGCGTGATCGACGCGGTCCTTCCGCCCGCCGCCAGCTCGCCACCGCCGTTTGCGCGCTTCGGCAATGTCATCCCGCTGCTGCTCGGCTTCGGCCTGATCATCGGCAGCATTGTGCTGGGCCGCCGCCGCCGCTAGAGGCGCGATATAAAGCTTTCCTTATATCTCAATCCCAAGGACCCGCTTCCATCCATGCGCAGCTCGTACCTGTTCACCTCCGAATCCGTTTCTGAAGGCCACCCGGACAAAGTCGCCGACCAGATTTCCGACGCCGTCGTCGATCTCTTCCTTTCGAAGGATCCGGAGGCGCGTGTCGCCTGCGAGACGATGACCACAACCAATCGCGTGGTGCTCGCCGGTGAAATCCGCGGACGGGGCATCATGGACCAGGACGGCAACTGGGCACCGGGGGTGCGCGAAGAGATAGAGCAGACCGTCCGCGAGGTCGTGAAGAGTATTGGCTACGAGCAGGAGGGGTTCCACTGGGACCGCTTCGACTTTGCCAATCACCTTCACCCGCAGTCGGCGCATATCGCGCAGGGTGTCGACGCGGCCGAGAACAAGGATGAGGGCGCTGGCGACCAGGGCATCATGTTCGGTTTCGCCTGCGACGAGACACCCGACCTCATGCCGGCCACGCTTTACTACAGCCACAAAATCCTAAGTGAGATGGCGAAGGATCGCCATTCCGGTGCAGCGCCGTTCCTTGAGCCCGATGCCAAGAGCCAGGTCACTCTTCGTTTCGAAGAGGGCAAGCCTACCAAAGCCACCGCGATTGTCGTCTCAACGCAGCACAAACCGGGCTACGACAAGGGCGAGAAGCAGGCCGAGCTCCACGCTTATGTGAAGGACGTGGTCGCCCGGGTGATGCCGCAGCAATTGCTCGGCAACGAAACTGTTTATCACATCAATCCCACCGGCGCGTTCGAGATCGGCGGGCCCGACGGCGACGCCGGCGTCACCGGTCGCAAGATCATCGTCGACACCTACGGCGGCGCCGCGCCGCACGGCGGCGGTGCCTTCTCCGGCAAGGACCCGACCAAGGTCGATCGCTCGGCTGCCTATGTGGCGCGCTATCTCGCCAAGAACGTCGTCGCCGCCGGCCTAGCGAAGCGCTGCACGATCCAGCTCGCTTATGCGATTGGCATCTCCAAGCCGCTGTCGCTTTATGTCGATACGCACGGCACCGGCACCGTGGGCGACGACGCGATCGAGGAGGCGATCGGCCGTATCGGCAAGCTCGGCAGCCTGACCCCGCGCGGTATCCGCACTCACCTTGGCCTTAACAAACCGATCTATCAGGCGACCGCGGCTTACGGCCACTTCGGTCGCAAGGCGGAGGGCGAGCTGTTCCCCTGGGAACGCGTCGATCTCGTCGACGACTTGAAGTCGGCGATCGCCGCCTGACGCTTAGCGGCTCGGGCCCGACGCTGCAGCGCTTGGCCCGACCTCACTGCGCTTGGCCGCCGCTTCGATGTTCTCGTGAAGTGGCCGGTGAACGAAGGGATGAACGCTCCCAAGCGCCGCGCCCCAAGCGACCAGCGACAGGAACAGGCCGATCGCTGCTTCTCCCGCCGGAGTCGGGCCGCCGCTCGCCAGCGGCAGCACCATGACCGCACCCGCTGCCCAAAGCGCGAACCCGAACGCCATCCCGAACAGCCACCCGCCGCGCACGTCATTTGCAGCACGCCCGAAGAGATATCCGTAAACGGCCCCGGCGAGCGCCATTAGCGGGACTCCGGCGGCGACGGTCGTCAGCTCGGAAGTGCGCAGAATTCGTGCTTCGACAGAGAGCGAGCCGAACAGATAGAGAATTGCAATCGCTGGGACGGTCGCGACGACGCCTGATAGTGCGCCCGCGATGAGTGGCCGTTGAGTTGGACCGGGATCATACCCATGCGCGCTAAGGAATATGGCCATCAGCCAATTACTTCCGTGACCGCCTTGCACTCGCGATAGCCCGGTCGATCGCGATGTGCATCGATGAGATGCTTGTACGAGAGGGCGACTTCACGCGGATCGCGATTCAGGTCGAACAGCCCCACCGGATCGATGATCCCCAGCGGCTTTTCAATTCCTCGGTTCCAGTCGATCTGGTCGGTCAGGCTGTACCAGGTGAAGCCGATGATTGGTACGCCGGCCGAGCGTAGCAGCTGGACATTGTGCCACTGCCGCCAGAGCCAGCGCGAAGCGTCCGCCGCATCGGCCCGGTTCGTCTCCGTGTGCATCAGCGTTCGCCGGTACCGCTCCCAATATTGGCTAGCGATCACATACCAGCCGAACAGCTCACCGAGCGCGCGCGCCCGTCCATCCCCGCTGACCAGCCGCTCGTTCCACTCGTAATAATCGAGCCCAAGTACTGTCCGCTTCGGCGGTTTGCTCGCCATGAACCAGGCGAATTGCTCGTCGCCGACGCCGTGCTTGCGCAGATGATCGCGCATTCGTGGTGAAACGTCGTGCGAATAGATCAGGTCGAGCGGGAGGAACCGCCGCTCGTTTTCGAACTCGGCCGTTTGCTGAATGTCGTCGTCGGGACAGCAGGGCTGGTAGAATTCGCTGCTTTCGCTGTTGATGAACACCGCGTCGGGCCGCGCTGCCAAGATTGCATTGGTCATATGGATCGACGCCGAGGCGAGGTTCACCACCGCCCGCACGAACGCGCTTTCGTCGCGCAGTTGCTCGTTCCAGCGGCCGTCGAGCGCGCTCATCCGCGCGCAGACATACATTTCGTTGACCGGAGTGTAGAAGCGGGCCCACGGATACCGTTTGGCGAAGGCATCCGCATATTCCGCCAGCGCGGCCGCAATGTCCGGATTCTGGAAATTCTCAAGCCAGGCCGGCAGACCGAAATGACACAGATCAATGATCGGCTCGGGGCCGAAACGCTCGAGCTCCGCAAGCGGCTCGTCGCTCCACTGCCAGTCAAACTGCCCCGGACCCAAAAAGATGAGGTGTAGCGGCGGTCCATAGCGGATGTGGGTGACGCCCACCTCGCGGGCGAGCTCGAAATCTTCGCGCCAGCGCCGGTAATGCCCCGTCGCGGCCATCTCGTCGCGACGCCACCGCCCCTGTTCGGTCGTCGGATAGCTGCACTCGATCCCCGTAGCGAAGATGAACCGGCCATCCGCAGGCACGCGCTTTCCGCTGTGGTTGCGCGGCTCCTTCGACGTTGGTGGAGTGGAGCATTGCCGCGTGGCCGGATAGCCGACGGGATGCGTGTAGATCGAACCGACCGTTAGGCCAAACAGGGCATGGCCGAGCAGGAGCCCGCCTAGTCTCGTCTGTTCGAGTCCGGCCAGGAACATGTGCCAGTCGAGCTTCGCAATGTCCTGGTGCAGATGCATCAGCCGAAGCTGCGGATAGACCAGCAGCGCGGCCAGCGCTGCGGGAAGCGCTGCAAACGCTAGCCCCTGCAAGGGGGGCGGCCAGTCAAGGCGCGCCCAGAAGAAATAAGCGTAGAAGAGCGCCCAGATCGCCCCGACCGCCGCGTGCGCTGCAATTCCGGCCGGCCACCATTCCGCGGCGCTTCCATTCGGAAAGGCGAGCGTCCCCAGCTCCCGCACGACGTCGAAGCTATGAAAGCCGAGCAGCATCAGAATGCGCAGCACTGCTTCCCAGACCAGCGCCCCCGCCGCACCTGCGAGGATCGCCTTATGATATGCGACAATCCTCAGCATAGCTTAGGGTCCCGTCGGTATCAGCGACATAGAGGTCGCTGCCGACCAGCACGACGCCAAATGGCGAGTTCAAGTGATCGAGCAAAATCGGCACCGGAAGCAGCATGCTGTAAACCGAGTGCCGAACAATGCTGATCAGCTTCGGGCGCGGCTCTGCAACGGCGTTAGCCATGGCTCGTCACGTCTCCTCGCTTATTCGACGCTCAGGCTGACGGTGAGTTCCCATTCCTAAGGTCAACCGCGTTCAGTTCGGCTGCGCACCGGCACGCCTGCAGCCTTGCTGAATTTCGCCGGGAACTGGCGCACGATACCGACGGTCAGCATGTCAGAGAACATCAGCATATGATCGTGTTATTGACCTCCATTGAGCGAAGACTGATCCAGCCCTCCCTCGAAGCAGTGCTCGGGATCTTGAGAACGAAACGGACCCGCAGCCAAGTTCCGGAGTTTGACAATTGTTATGGGTCCGTTTGGACCCGCTCAAAGGCTAAGAAATGGCCGCATTCGTCGATCGCGTGACCCGAAGGTTCCGGATCAGTTCCACGGAACGGTGCTTCCTCGAGGAGCTGCAATCACATCCCGCTCGCGTCTCACGCGGTGAGCATATTGCCCGCGCCGGCGATCCGACCGACCGCGCTTTCGTGCTGATGACAGGCTGGGTGATGAGCAGCAGCGGCTTTCCCGATGGCCCACATCAGGGACGCAGGCTGCATTTTCCCGGCGATCTCCTCGCCATGCCAAGCGTGCCGATGCGCCGTCACGCCGAAGACATTCTCGCAATCTCGAACGCCGTGATTTCGCCTTTCCCCAAGCAGAAGCTTGCGAGACTCTTCGAAATGCCGCGCTTGGCCGCGATCATGTACATGTTCGCGCAAGCCGAGCGGATCACCGCCGGCGACCGCCTCGCGAACTTAGGGCAGAATTCATCGAAAGCACGGGTCGCCTTCCTGCTGATGGACATCCTCCACCGGCTGCGCTCGGCCGATGCGAGCATCCAGGACACCTTCTACATGCAACTGACGCGCGAGCAGGTCGCGCAATTCGCCGGTATGACTCCGGTGCACGCGAGCAGGATGTGGTCGGCGCTGATCAAAGACGGCTTGATCGCCTGCTCGGGCCGGGTGGTCACGATCCGCGACGAGTCCCGCCTCGCCAAGCTGTCGCATTACCGCGACCGGGGCGACTTCGATCATGAGTGGCTGAAGTTGGTCGACGCCCGGGCACGTGCGACGGTCGAAGAATGCTCACCATAGAAGGCGGTGATCACCGCTTCCTTCAAGTCCGCGCAGCTGGGTTCCTTAACTCGCGCGATTATCGCCGCTTTGAGGCAGAATTTGCGCGCGAGGTCCAGCGAAGGATCCCTCCAGTCCCGCTGTTGCTCGATATGAGGGGATTTCGCGGCTGGACACCCGCGGCGCTTCTGCGCGACGTCGCTTGGGACATTAGCAACCGGAAGACCTTTTCGAAAATCGCAGTCGTCGGCGACGCAGGCTGGCATGAATGGAGCACCCATGCCGGCATGCTGCTGTTCCGGGCCGCGCTCAAATTCTTCCGTTCCAAGGAAGAGGCGAAGCATTGGCTTGGAGTTGCCGAGGCGCGTGCGCCAACCTAGTCGCTCGCGCAAATGACTGCGTTCAAATCTGGCGACCCGCTCACCCTCAACCGCCTCTACGGCCGCTCGAGCGGGCACAAGCTGCGCAAGAGTCAGCAGGAACTCGTCGATAAATTGCTCCCCCAACTGGAAGTGCCGGCTGAGGGCGAGATCACTTCGAGTGCGCTGTTCGGCGAGGACCGCCCGCTGCATTTCGAGATCGGCTTCGGCTCCGGCGAGCATCTCGCCGACCGCGCCGACATGCTTCCCGATCATGGCTTCATCGGCGCCGAGCCGTTCCTCAACGGCGTTGCGACCGCGCTGGGTCACATCCGCGACAGGCGTCTCGCTAATATCCGCCTGTGGCGCGGCGACGCGCTCGAGGTGCTTCAGCGCGTCCCCGATAAAAGCTTGAGCTTCCTCTATCTCCTCCACCCCGATCCGTGGCCGAAGGCGCGCCACGCCAAGCGCCGTATGGTCAACGACCGTCCCGTTGAGCTCTTCGCGTCCAAGCTCAAACTCGGCGGCGAGTTCCGCCTGGCGACCGACGATCCGACCTATCTCACCTGGTCGCTGATGATCATGCAGCGCCACGAACACCGGTTCGAGTGGCTGGCCGAGCGGCCCAAGGACTTCCTCGAGCCGTCCGGCGGCTGGATCGAGACCCGCTACGGTGCCAAATCCCGGCGCGAGGGGCGGCGGCCCTATTACCTGCGCTATCGCCGCGCCTGAGACGGTGTCAGCCGCAACATCCGCGCGCCGTCTCCGTCCTCAAGCAAATAGATCGCGCCGTCCGGCCCTTCGCCCACCCAGCGGATGCGGTGGCCCAGATCCCACTCGTCGACCTTGCGCGCGCTGTCGCCGCTGAACGTCACTTGGATGACACCCGGGCCGGTCAGCGTCCCGATGAAGCCACTGCCCTTCCACTGCGGAAATAATTTGCCCGAATAGATCAGCAAACTGGTCGGCGAGATCGACGGAACCCAATAGAGCTTCGGCGGCTCGATATCCTGCCGCGTCGAATGCTTGGCGATCGGCACGCCGTCATAATTCTCGCCCTCGGAGACCAAAGGCCAGCCGTAATTCTTGCCCGGCAGAATGAGGTTCAGCTCGTCCCCTCCGCGCGGACCCATCTCGGTTTCCCAAAGGCGCCCGTGCGCGTCAAAGGCGAGACCATATGGGTTGCGATGGCCTGTGCTCCACGTCTCGGCCGGGGTGAGATTCGGGCCGGGCCAGCGGAACTGACGCACCGGTGCGTTCTTGGCCGCCTCCGAATTTCGTGGCGGATCGGTGATGGTGACCGTTGGGGCGGCCATGCGGCCGGCCAGCGGATTACCCGGCGCCGGCTTACCGTCGAGCGTCAGGTGGAGGATCTTGCCAAGCGGCTGGTTCGGGTCTTGCGCAGGCGTGAAACGCTGCCGCTCGCCCGAGCTCAGGAACAGCGACTTGCGGTCGGGCGCGAAGAGAATGATCGCGCCGAACTGTCCGCCCTCACCGCCCGCCGGATCGCGCCACAGCACCTGCAGGCCCTCCAGCACTTCTCCACTGAGTCTGGCTCGCGCCAGCGCAAGGCCGCTTCCGCCATTGGCGGACGGCTCCGAGTAAGTGAAATAGACCAGCCTGTCAGAGGCGAAGGACGGCGAGAACTTCACGTCGAGAAGGCCGCCCTGGCTCGACACGACGACCTTGGGCGCACCGGCGACTGCTCGCTTCTGACCGGTGTTCAGGTCGACCAACCAGATTCGGCCAGGCTTCTCGGTCACGATTGCCGTTTTGGAGCCAGGCAGGAAGTCCATCGCCCAGGGCGAGTCGAAAGTCGCAACCGACGTTGACACGAACGGCCTTCCGGAACCGGTCGACGGCTGGGCCGTAGTGGATGAGCCGTTGCCGCAACTCGCGACGGCCATGAACAGGGCAACTTGCATAAGGCGTTTGGTCATTCGAGTTCATTCCATCCACGTAAGGTGAACCGCGCTTCGGCCGACGTCCACTAAGAGGCATGATGCAGCCCTGCTCCTTACTCTCACTGGCTATTGCGGTTCCCCCGCATGTCGTCGAACAGTCCGAAGCTAAGGTCCGGGCGCGCGAGGCGTTCGGCGGGAACAAGGCCCTGTTCGATCGTTTGGCTGGCGTGTTCGACAATGCCGGGATCGCCCGGCGCCATATCGTCGCTCCGCAGGATTGGTACATGCACGGCCACGGCTGGCACGAGCGCAACACCGTCTACCTGAAAGCCGCAGAACAGCTGTTCATCGACGCTAGTGCATCGGCGATCGAGAAGGCGGGACTTAAGCCGGACGAAATTGACGGTGTTGTCACTGTTTCAACCACTGGAATCGCGACGCCGAGCCTCGACGCCCGCGCTTTCGCGAAGGTGGGTTTCCGGCCGGACGTCCGCCGCGTCCCCGTGTTTGGCCTCGGCTGCGCTGGCGGTGTGAACGGCCTCGCCCTCACTTCCCGGCTCGCACTGGCCGATCCCGGCAGCGTCTGGCTGTTCGTTACCGTCGAGACCTGCTCGATTTCGATCCGCCTCGACAGCGACGATCCGGCGGCGGTGGTCGCTACGGCCTTGTTCGGCGACGGCGCCGCTGCGGCGGTCGTCACCAGTGGTCTCCACAGCCTCGCGCGAATTACCGGCTCGGCTGAGAAGCTCTGGCCAGACACGCTGCGGATCATGGGATGGGACGTTGATGACCCCGGTTTGTCGGTCGTGTTCGATCGCGCCATCCCACCCTTCATCGAAGAAAATCTCGCTGAGGCCGTGGACCAAATGTGCGCCAAGCTCGGCATCGTTCGCGACGACATCAATCGCTTCTGCTGCCATCCCGGAGGCGTTAAGGTGATCGACGCGATCGAAAGCGCGCTGGAATTGCCGCAAGGCGAGCTGAACCTCGAGCGGGAGGTGTTGCACGACTATGGCAATATGAGCGCGCCGACGGTGCTGTTCGTGCTCGAGCGCCTCCTCGAGCGCGGATTGCCCGACAAGGTGATGATGGCCGCCTTCGGCCCCGGCTTCACCTGCGCCGGGATGCTGCTCGAAGCCGCGTGATTCTCAACTTGGTCATCTTGGCGCTGGTGACGCTCCAGCGCTTGGGCGAACTATGGCTGTCGAACCGCAACACGGCTCACCTGCTCGCACAAGGCGCAAAGGAGTATGCGCCCGGCCACTACCCGCTGATAGTCACGCTGCACGTCGCGTGGTTGGCCGCTCTGTGGTGGCTCGCGCCCGTGCGTCCGATCGACACTTTCTGGCTTACGCTGTTCGTGCTGATTGAGCTCGCCCGCATCTGGGTCCTCGTTTCGCTCGGCCCGCGCTGGACGACGCGCATCATCGTCCTGCCCGATGCACCGCTTGTCCGTCGCGGCCCGTATCGCTGGATCAATCACCCCAACTACTCCGTAGTTGTCGCTGAGATCGCAGTCCTGCCACTCGTCTTCGGTCTCTGGCAGATCGCACTCATCTTCTCAGGGCTCAACGCCGCAGCCCTCACCATCCGCATCCGCGCCGAGAACCGCGCGCTCGGCCGCTAACGCAGCTTGCCCTTACCGCTGCTCGCGCCTATATCGCGGCTCTCTCCTCGACATCGTCAGATGCTGAGGCTGGGGCCCCTCGGCTCCGGTCCGAGAGCCGTTTGAGTTCAATGGAGTAGTTGATTGACCGACGTTGCGGGTCTCGCTGAGCGGATCGAGCCCGAGGTGAAAAGCCTCGGCTACGATCTCGTGCGCGTGGCGATGATCGGCGGCACGTCTGACCCGACTCTGCAGGTGATGGCCGAGCGGCCTGACACGCGCCAGCTGGACCTTTCCGATTGCGAAGTCATTTCTCGCCGACTCTCCGAATGGCTCGACGCCAACGACCCGATCGAGGGCAGCTATCGACTCGAGGTCAGCTCCCCCGGAATCGACCGGCCACTGACCCGCCTGAAGGACTATTCCGATTGGGCCGGCTACGAAGCCCGCATCAGCGTCGCTGAACCGCGCGAAGGCCGGAAGCAGTTTTCCGGCACGCTTGAAGGCCTCGACGGTGAGAATGTGAAGCTCACCGACAAGGGCGGCCACACTCACATGCTACTCTTTTCGGAGATTTCATCGGCCAAGCTGCTCTTGACCGACAAGCTCATCAACGCCACCGCGCCGCTCAGCATCGAGGGCGCCGATACAATTCAGACTTTAGAGGAACAGGAATAATGGCCACCGCACCAGCTGCCGTCAGCGCCAACAAGGCCGAGCTGATCGCGATCGCCGACGCGGTCGCGCGCGAGAAGCTGATCGACAAGGGCATCGTTATCGAAGCGATGGAAGATGCCATCCAGCGCGCCGCGCGCTCCCGCTACGGCGCCGAGAACGACATTCGCGCCAAGCTCGATGCAGAAACCGGCGATCTTCGCCTGTGGCGCGTCCTCGAAGTGGTCGAGGAGCCCGAGGATCACTTCAAGCAGATCGACCCCGATCGCGCGCAGAAGCTGCAAAAGGGTGCGAGCATCGGCGACTTCATCGTCGACCCGCTGCCGCCGATCGAGTTCGGCCGCATCGCCGCCCAGGCCGCCAAGCAGGTGATTTTCCAGAAGGTCCGCGATGCCGAGCGGGAGCGCCAGTATGAAGAGTTTAAGGACCGCGTAAGCGAAGTCATCACCGGCGTCGTCAAGCGCGTCGAATTTGGTCACATCGTCGTCGACCTGGGCCGCGCCGAGGGTGTGATCCGCCGCGACCAGCAGATCCCGCGCGAAATGGTCCGCGTAGGCGACCGCATCCGCTCGCTCATCATGTCCGTGCGCCGTGAAGCGCGCGGACCGCAGATCTTCCTTTCGCGCGCACACCCCGACTTCATGAAGAAGCTGTTCGCGCAGGAAGTGCCCGAGATTTACGATGGAATCATCGAGATCAAGGCCGCCGCCCGGGACCCTGGCAGCCGCGCCAAGATCGGCGTGATCAGTCACGACAGCTCAATCGATCCGGTCGGTGCCTGCGTCGGCATGAAGGGCAGTCGCGTCCAGGCCGTCGTCCAGGAGCTTCAGGGCGAGAAGATCGACATCATCCCGTGGAGCCAAGACACGGCGACGTTCGTCGTCAACGCGCTCCAGCCCGCGACTGTCAGCCGCGTCGTGATCGACGAGGAAGAGGCGCGCATCGAGGTCGTCGTTCCCGACGACCAGCTCAGCCTTGCCATCGGTCGCCGCGGCCAGAACGTGCGCCTAGCCTCGCAGCTGACCGCCTCGCAGATCGACATTCTCACCGAGGCCGACGCCAGCGAGAAGCGCCAGCGCGAGTTCATCGAACGCTCGTCACTGTTCCAAAGCGAGCTCGACGTCGACGAGACCTTGTCGCAGCTACTGGTCGCCGAAGGCTTCACGAGCCTCGAGGAAGTCGCTTACGTGCCGGTCGACGAGATCGCGTCAATCGAAGGACTCGACGACGACATCGCTTCTGAGCTTCAGAATCGTGCCACCGAAGCCCTTGAACGGCGCGAGGCCGCTTCGCGCGAGGAGCGGCGTGCACTTGGCGTGTCGGACGACCTTGCCGAGATGCCGCATCTCAACGAAGCAATGCTCGTGACGCTGGGCAAGGCCGGGATCAAGACGCTCGACGATCTGGCTGACCTCGCCACTGACGAGCTGGTGCAGAAGAAGCGCCCCGAGCAGCGCCGCCAGCGCGAGCCGAGCAACCGGCCCGAGGACAAGGGCGGGATCCTCGCCGAGTACAGCCTGACCGAAGAGCAGGGCAACGAGATCATCATGGCCGCTCGCGCGCACTGGTTCGAAGAAGAACCGGCCGCTCCGGCAACCGAGGAGGACGCGGTTGCGGGCGAGGAGCAATGATCAACTAGAAGCGCACGTTCCGGAGCGCACCTGCATCCTCTCCCGGCGGACTGCGCCGAAGGAGGAGCTAATTCGGCTCGGGCTCTCGCCTGACGGCGAAGTCGCGCCCGACGTTCGGGCCCGCGCGCCCGGCCGAGGCGCCTGGATCGGCGTCGACCGCGTGGAGCTCGATCAGGCCAACGCCAAGGGCAAGCTTAAGGCTGCCCTCCAACGCGCGCTCAAGACCAATGATGTGAAAGTCCCCGCCGACCTCGGCGAGCGTACTCAGGCGGCGCTGCGCCAGTACACGCTCGACCGGCTGGGCATGGAGGCGCGCTCGGGTAACCTCATCAATGGCGCGGATCGCATCGAGAATGCTGCCCGATCAGGCAAGGTCGCGCTGCTGATCCACGCCGCCGACGCCAGCGAAGACGGGCGCAGGAGGCTCGACCAGGCCTGGCGCGTCGGCGGAGGAGACCCACGGGGGGTGATATTCCCGCTCCCGCGCACTATCTTGTCGATGGCACTTGGGCGCGAGAATGTGGTACACGTCGCCCTGACCGATCCCGCCGCCGCTTCGCGTGTTTCCCACGCGCTCGGGCGTTGGCGGGCTTTTACTGGCCCCGATCGTGGTCTTGAAGGCGGCGAACCCGCCTTGGGGACCGGCTCGGCTGAAGAAAATTTGACGAAGGAATAGAATGGCAGACCAGACCGAAAAACCGAAGCTTGGCACCCGGCCCCCGCTGGGCCTCAAGCGCACGGTCGAGACCGGCAAGGTCAAACAGAGCTTCAGCCACGGCCGCTCCAACACGGTCGTCGTCGAGGTCAAGAAGCGGCGCATCCTCGGCCGCCCGGGCGAAGCTCCGCCGCCCGAGGCGCCCAAGCCTGAGCCCGTCGCAGAAGCCCCCATGCCCGCGCCGAAGGCGGCTGCGCCCGCGCCGCGCAAGCCGTCGCCGCAGGACGACATCACCACCCGCAAAGAGCTGCAGACAAAGCTGCTGCGTGAGGCCGAAGAGGCGCGTCTTGCCTCCCTCGAGGAGGCCCGCCGTCGCGAGGAGCGCGTTCGCAGCGCCCAGAGCGAGGACGAACGTCGCCGCGCCGATGAGAATCGCAAGGCCGAGGAAGCAGCCGCGGAAGAATCGCGGCTCAGGGCCGAGGAAGAAGCCAAGCGCGCCGCCGAAGCGCCTGCCGTTCCCGAAGTCGCCGCTCCAATCGTCGAGGACGACGACGAGCGCACCGTTACGCGGCGTCCAGGCGGCCACGCTCCTGCTCCGCGCCGCCCTGAACCCGCGCGCCCGAGCCGCGGCCGCGGTGACGAGCAGCGCCATCGCGGCAAGCTAACGGTCACTCGTGCGCTCTCCGACGAGGATGACAGCCGCGCTCGCTCACTGGCAGCGCTCCGCCGCGCCCGCGAGAAGGAAAAGCGCCACCACATGGAGGTCGGGCCGTCGGCCAAGCAGGTCCGCGACGTCGTCGTTCCCGAAGCGATCACGGTCCAGGATCTCGCCAACCGAATGGCTGAGCGCGGCGCCGATCTGGTCAAGGCCCTCTTCAAGATGGGCATGCCGGTCACCCTCACCCAAACGATCGACCAAGACACGGCCGAGCTGCTGGTCACGGAGTTCGGGCATCGCATCAAGCGCGTCAGCGACAGCGACGTGGACATCGACAGCTCAGAGGACGTCGACGCACCCGAGACGCTGAAGAGCCGTCCGCCAGTCGTCACGATCATGGGCCACGTCGATCACGGCAAGACGTCGCTGCTCGACGCAATCCGCGGCGCGGATGTCGTCGCGCACGAAGCGGGCGGCATCACCCAGCATATCGGCGCTTATCAGGTGACCCTGCCCGACAAGTCGAAGGTCACCTTCCTCGACACGCCGGGCCACGAGGCGTTCAGCGAGATGCGCGCTCGCGGCGCCAACGTCACCGATATCGTCGTCCTGGTCGTTGCGGCCGACGACGGCCTCCGCCCACAAACGATCGAGGCGATCAACCACACCAAGGCCGCCGGCGTGCCGATGATCGTTGCGATCAACAAAATCGACAAGCCCGAAGCGAAGCCGCAGAAGGTCCGCGAGGAGCTGCTGCAGCACGAGATCATCGTCGAGGACATGGGCGGCGAGGTGCAGGACGTCGAAGTCTCGGCTACCAAGAAGACCAACCTCGACAAGCTGCTCGACGCGATCCAGATCCAGGCCGAGATCCTAGAGATCAAGGCGAACCCCGACCGCGCCGCCGAAGGCACCGTTATCGAAGCCAAGCTCGACAAGGGCCGCGGCCCGCTCGCGACCGTGCTCGTTGAGCGGGGCACGCTTCGGGTCGGCGACGTGTTCGTCGCCGGCGCGTCAAGCGGCAAGGTCCGCGCGCTGGTCGACGACCATGGCCGCCAGGTGAAGGAAGCCGGGCCCTCGGTCCCGGTCGAAGTGCTCGGCCTCTCCGCGGTTCCGTCCGCAGGGGACCCATTCACCGTCGTCGAGAACGAAGCGCGAGCGCGCGAAGTCGCGACCTATCGCCAGGGCGTGCTCGACAAAAAGCGCACCACCAGCGCGCCGATGAGCCTAGAGAATATGTTCGCGAGCCACGCGTCGACGACCAAGGAGCTGCCTTTGGTCATCAAGGCCGATGTACAAGGTTCGGTCGAAGCGATTGTCCATGCGCTCAATCGCCTGTCGACGGACGAAATCCGCGTCCGCGTCCTCCACTCGGGCGTCGGCGCGATCACCGAAAGCGACGTCACGCTGGCGAGCGCCAGCGGAGCGCCGATCATCGGCTTCAACGTCCGCCCCAACGCCAAGGCACGCGAAGTCGCGGAGCGCAACAAGGTCGAGTTCCGCTATTACGATGTCATCTATCACCTCACCGATTGGGTGAAGGGCGCGATGGCGGGCGAGCTCGGCCCCGAGATCATCGAGACGGTCGTTGGCCGCGCCGAGGTGAAGGAAGTCTTCCCCGCCGGCAAGAAAGACAAGGCCGCCGGCCTGCTCGTCCTCGAAGGCGTTATCCGCAAGGGGCTAAACGCCCGACTTACGCGCGAGGACGTCATCGTCTCCAAGACGACGATCAGTTCGCTGCGGCGATTCAAGGACGACGTCGCCGAAGTGCGCGCCGGCCTCGAATGCGGCGTGCTGCTGGCCGACACCAACGACATCAAGCCGGGCGACAGCCTCGAGGTGTTC
>Ga0207674_10000273_pt1 | contig 65119 bp, 57 predicted proteins | sample KBSCornC72_FD_184303 | JGI IMG/M metagenome (GOLD analysis project Ga0207674, IMG submission 184303) | Corn rhizosphere microbial communities from Kellogg Biological Station, Michigan, USA - KBS Corn C7-2 (SPAdes) (version 2) | ecosystem: Host-associated > Plants > Roots > Rhizosphere > Soil ...
GCTTCCGCGGAGAGTCCGCCTTGAAGCCGATTGCTAGTCCTGCTTGCCGCTTCGCGGCGGATAATCCGCCTCGAGTCCTGCCTGCTCCTTCAGATGGGGTGACGGCGACACCACGTCGGTCGCGCTGTCGATCTCGGTCAGCGCCTGGTTGCACATCGACAGTGCGCGGCCGGTGCGGCCCGCCGCCACCTCCTCGCGGATGGCCGCTATGTAAGCGCGCAGCCTCTGCGCGAAAAGCTCGGCTTCTTCGAGTTCCCGCGTAAGCCGCTCCGCGCGCACTCCGCTGTCGTCCGCGCGATCGTCGCCGGCCATGATGGCCTCCTCGTCTTTGCAATGCGCCGCACCGGCCGGCGCACGTCGATTGTGCGCCATGTTCCGCGAGCGTTTATGCTTGTGCGGTCGCGCGCGCTGCAAACGGCGGCGGCGCGATCCGGTGCATGAGCGAAAGAGGAGACATGAGGCTCGATGAGGTCGAGCGGGCGATGCTCGCAGGCGAGATGGGACCCGTGCGACAGATGGCGCTGCGCCACCAGATCACGGTCGGCGACTTCTTCGGCGCGCCCGATTTCGTGCCGGTATCGCAGGCGCATGTCATGGCGGACACGGAAAGCCTCGGCGAGGCGGGCGTCGCGTGGCTCGAAGCGCTCGCGCGCCATCCCGCGTCGGAACGGCGCGTTCGCGTGCCGACGATCACCGACCCGCGCGGCACCGACTTCCTGCACGCAAAGCTCCTCGGCCAGGCCGGGTGGATGCTTACGCTCGAACAACGCGCGATCGATGCGTTCGTGAAGCTCGGCGTGCTGATGACCGACACGTGCATCAATTACCAGACCGTGCAGGCACCGTCGCGCGGCGAGCACGTCGCATTTGGCGACACCGGCGTGGTCATCTATTCGAATTCCGTGTGCGGTGCGCGCTCGAACTTCGAGGGCGGACCTTCCGCGCTGTCGGCGGGCCTCACCGGCCGCACGCCACGCTATGGCTTTCACCTCGAAGCGCAGCGCCGCGCGACGCTGCATGTCGTCACCGACTGGACGCCGCAGACGCTCGACCAATGGGGCGCGCTGGGCGGCGTCATTGGCCGCCTCGCCGGGCATTACTGGGCGGTGCCGGTCATCGAAGGCATCGAGCGCGCGCCAGGCTCCGACGAGCTGAAGCACTTCGGCGCCGCCATGGCAAGCTTCGGTTCGGTGGCCTTGTTCCACATCGTCGGCGTCACGCCGGAAGCCCCGCGACTGAGCGACGTCGTTGCGCCGGGTGGCGCACTTCCCGAGCACCGCGTCGGCCGAGCCGACGCGCAGGCGCTCGAGGCGTCGTACCGCGTGGACGAGGCGATCGATGTCGTCGTCTTTTCCGGGCCGCAGTTGAGCCTGCTCGAGCTCGCGAGCCTCGCCACGCTGTGCGATGACCGGCGCTTCGTCGTTCCGGTGCTTGCGGTGACGAGCCCGCAGATCAAGCCCGACGCGGATCGCATGGGGCTCACCGCGCGCATCGAAGCCGCCGGCGGCACCGTGCTCGCCGGCATGTGCTTCTACCAATCGTATGCGCGGGAAATCGCACAGGCCAACGGGTGGAAGCGACTCGTGACCAACAGCGCGAAGATGGTCAACATCCTCGGTGGCTACGGCTATCAGCCGATGCTCGCGTCGATGGAGGCATGTGTCGACGCGGCGTGCACCGGACGTCTCGCATGAACACGTTCACCGCGCGGCACGCGATGGGGGAACGCGTCGAAGGCATCGCCCTCGTCGCGAAGGACGGATTTTCGGCGCGCTACGATCTCGACCGGCTGCAGGGCGTGTTCTCGCGTCCCGCACACAAGCTCGCCGGGCAATCGTATCGCGATCGCATCCTGGTGCTGGACGCGGCGAAGGGCGGGGTCGCCACGGCGTGGATGCTGCACGAAATGAAGACGCGCGGCATCACCCCGCTGGCGCTCGTCTTCAACGCGGTCAACCCGATCATGGCGCAGGGTGCGGCACTCGCCGATCTGCCGATGCTTGCCGGATTCGACTGCGATATCACTTCGGTGATCGCCAGCGGTGCGCGCGTCGAGCTGATCCCCGATCAAGCCCTCCTGAGAGTGCTCGGCTGAACCGATGATGCCGAGCGAAACGATCATCCGGCGCAACAACGTTACCTTCGCCGGCCGAAGTGACGGGCCCGTCATGATGTTCGCCCACGGTTTCGGATGCGACCAGAACATGTGGCGATTCGTGGCCCCCGCTTTCGCGTCCACCCACCGGCTGGTGCTGTTCGATTATGTGGGCTGCGGCCATTCCGACATGACCGCGTTCAGCCGCACGCGCTATGCGTCGCTCGACGGTTACGTGCAGGACGTGCTGGAGATCTGCGCTGCGCTGGACCTTCGCGACGTCGTATTCGTCGGCCATTCCGTAAGCGCGATGATCGGCCTGCTGGCAGGGCTGCGCGAACCGGCCCGGTTCTCGCGCCAAGTCATGATTGCGCCGTCCCCGCGCTACATCAACGACGGAACGTACGTCGGCGGATTCGAGCGCAAGGACATCGAGGATCTCCTTTCGCTGATGGACCACAACTACATCGGCTGGGCCTCGTTCCTGGCACCCGTCGTGATGTCCAACAGCGACCGTCCCGAGCTCGCCGACGAGTTGCAGGCGAGCTTCTGCTCCACGGACCCGGTCGCGGCGAGCGCATTCGCGCGGGCCACCTTCTTCGCCGACAATCGCGACGATCTCGCGCTCGCCCGGGTCTCGAGCCTGATCATTCAGGTGCGCGAGGATGCGATTGCGCCGATGGCGATTGGCAGCTACATGCACACCCGCATGGCGAACAGCGAGCTGGTCGTCATCGACGCAACGGGGCATTGCCCGCATATGAGCCATCCTGGTCTGACGCTCGGAGCGATGCGGACGTTCGTGGAGCGCGGACTTGGTTCCCGATGAGCCGCTGTCGCTCGAGCGCGAGGCCGCGGCGCACGCGCCCTGCGGGCTGCTCACGTTCTCGGACGACGGCACGATCCGGTATGCGAACAACTGCCTCCATCGCTGGCTGGAAAAGGCGCCCGGCTCCCTGCTGGACACGCGCCTCGACGCTGTGCTCTCACCCGCTTCGCGCGTATTCCACAGCACGCATTTCTTTCCACTGCTCAAGCTGCACGGCGTAGCCGACGAGATCTACCTGACGCTGCGCACGGCTTCGGGTACGGATTTGCCTGTGCTGGTGAATGGCGTGCGCGAGACCCGGGGAGATTCGCCGCTCAATCATTGCGGGCTTGTCACGATGCACCGGCGCAAGGAGTTCGAGGCGGCCCTGGTGGAGGCGCGACGAGCCGCCGAGGCGGCGACGACGGCGAAAGACGAGTTCCTCGCGGTCGTGTCGCACGAGCTGCGCGCGCCGCTCAGCGCCATCTCGGGCTGGATCCACCTCGCACGCTCAGGCAAGCTCGACGCGACGATGATGCACCGCGCCCTCGAAACCATCGAACGCAATGCGCAGACACAGGCGCAGCTCATCGAGGATCTGCTCGACGTGTCGCGCATCATCAGCGGCAAGATGCGCATCAGCCCGAAACCGCTCGATCTTGCCCCGGTGCTGGAGCGCGCGGTCGAGACCGCTCGACCTTCTGCCAACGCGAAGCAGATAATGCTGTCGGCCGCACTGGATCACCACGCAGGTATCGTGCACGCCGATCCGACGCGGATGCAGCAGATCGTCTGGAATCTCGTGTCGAACGCCATCAAGTTCACTCCCAAAGGCGGTCGCGTCGAGGTCGTGCTGAGCCGTGTCGGCTCGCACGCCCGGATCGCCGTCGCGGACACGGGCGTGGGTATTTCCGCCGAGCAGCTGCCGTACGTGTTCGAGCGTTTCTGGCAGGCGAGCCCAGGTGGACGGCGTGAGGCGTCGGGCCTCGGCATCGGGCTGTCCATTTGTCGAAGTCTCGTCGAACTGCAGGGCGGCTCGATTCGCGCGGACAGCGCGGGCGCAGGCAAGGGCTCCGTCTTCATCGCGGAGTTTCCGCTCGCCATCGCGTTCGGACCGGACGCGGGCGCTGGCGCGCACGATACGGACGCCGAGGTACTCGCGGGCACCTCGCTCGCGGCGGTCCGCGTGATGGTCGTCGACGATGACGCCGGCTCGCGTGAGTTGCTTCGGATGCTTCTGCAAAGTGCGGGCGCAACCGTCGATACGGCGGCTTCGGCGGACGAAGCGCTGGCGCGAATGCGTGCCGAGCGGCCCGATGTATTGATCTCCGATGTCGGCATGCCGGGCAAGGACGGCTACGCACTCGTTCGCGCGCTTCGTGCCGATCCCGGGATCGGGCGCAATGCGATTGCCGCGATCGCGGTCACCGGGTACGCGCGGCCGCAGGACCGTGTCAGGATCCTGCGCGCGGGCTTCCAGGCGCATCTCGCGAAGCCCGTGGAACCCGACGAGGTGCTGGCGCTGGTGCGCGCGCTTGCCGGTTCGGCGGGTTCCGGCTCGACGTAGGGGCCGCGGCACGGTGATGCGCCGCGATGCTTCAAGATCGGTTCAAGCGCGCTGCACCCTTCGACGCATCCCGGCTGCTGCCGCAACAAGCATAAGCAGTGACAGCAGCACCACGCTCCACCGGCCGAGCGTGGGGATCGGTTGTGCTGCGATCGCCGGCGCGGCTTGCACACTTACTGCCGCCGTCGCCGTGTTGTTCGCTGGAGACGCATCAATGACCCCGGCCGGCGCGTTGACACTCGCCGTGTCGACCACATTGCCGCTCGCGTTCGAAGCCACGGTCGCGGCGATGACGTAAGTCACAACGGCGCCCGGCTGCATTGTCACGGCCGTCGCCACATTGCCCGCTCCGCTCGCTGCATCACACGACGTTGTCACGCCGCCACCGCTGCCGACATTCGTGACGATGCAGGTCCAGTTGCCGAACGTCACCCCGCCCGGCGCAATGTCGGAGACGACGGCGTTGGTGACACCGGCGGGACCGTTGTCGGTCAATGTCAGCGTGTACGTCAGGTGCCCGCCCGGCAGCACTGTGCTTGCGCTTGCACTCGCGGTGATCGCAAGATCGACACTTGCCGGCACGGGCGGCAGCACCACGTCGGTGTCGCTCGCGGCGTCGTTGGCCGGCACCGGATCGATGACACCGCTCGGCACCGCGATCGACGCGCTGCTGCTCACGGTACCGCTCACGGCCGTGACGTTCGCCGTGACGACGATCGCGTAGCTTTGGCCGGGTGCAAGCGCAGGCAGCGCGAACGCACCGCCCTCGAGCGCGGTGAGCGTCGGTGGCGTCACGCATTGCCCGGGAACCGTCGCGCAGGTCACGGCGCTCTTGTCGAGGCCCGTCACCGATGGATCGGCGAGAACGGCGCCGGTTACGGCGGATGGCCCGTTGTTGATCACGGTCACGATGTAATTCGTTGCGGTTCCCGACGTCAGCGACGTGACACCGTTGTCGATGCCGACGCCGAGGTCGGCGATCCCCGGCAGCGGGGGCAGGACGATATCGACATCGGTTGCGCTGTTGTTCGTCGGGTTGACGTCGATCAGGCCGGCCGGCATTGCGATCGTTGCCGTATTCGCGAGCGCGCCGCTCGATGCGGTAACGTTCGTGGACACGGTGATCGCATACGACGTGCCGGGTGCCAACGGAGGCAGCGCGAACGCGCCGGCGTCGAGCTCGGCGGCCGTGGGTGGCGTCACGCACTGTCCCGGCAGCGGCGCGCAGGCCACGACCGTCTTGACGAGCCCGGCCATGGCGGGATTGCCAAGAATTGCGCCGGCGATCGTCGTCCCGCCGCCGTTGGCGACCGTGATCGTGTACGCGGTGCTTGCGCCGCTGGTGACGGCCGCGATCCCGTCGTCGATGCTGATGGCGAGATCGTCCGGTGGCGGCGGCGGAGCGGCGATCACCGTATCGGTGTCGCTCGCGCTGTCGTTCGCTGCAGTGGCATCGAAGACGCCAGCGGGCGCGGCCACCTTGGCCGTCGTCATGACGCTGCCGCTCGCCGCGCTGTCGACATCCGCGGAAATCGTGTACGTGACGATGGCGCCGGGCTGCAGCGTGGCCGTCGTATCGAGGTTGCCGATGCCGCCCGGCGTGCCGCATGCGGTCACGACGCTGCCGCCGCTGCCGGAATCGGTCACCGCACAGGACCAGGCGCCAAACGTGAGGCCGGCGGGCGCGGTATCGGTCACCGTGGCGTCGGTGACGGCGTCGGGCCCGTTGTTCGACACGCTCACCGTGTACGTCGTGCTGCCGCCTGCGCTCACGCTGCCGACGCCGTCGGTGTTGCCGATTGCCAGGTCGGCGTTCGCGCTGCTGATGGTGAAACTCGCCGACGACGATGGCGTATCGACGCCACTGGCACCGTTCGTCGCGTGGCCGATCGCCGTGTTCACGACGACCGTGCCCGCCGTGCCGGCGGCGACGATCGGACCGACCGTGCACGTCGTCGCGTCGCCGACGACCAGCGGATCGGTGAACGTGCACGACGACAGGTCGACCATCGCGTCGGTGACGCCGATGCCCGAAAGATCGAGCGCGCCGGTGTTGACCAGCGTGAAGCGATAGAACACGTCGTTGCCCGCGGCCACGCCGGTCGCCGAAGACCACGGCCCGAGTGGCGACGTCGCCACTTCCTTGACGAGGCTGAATCCCGGCAACGCGCCGACGTAGTCGGCGGTCGATGCGGGCGACGTGAACGTGCTGCCGTTGAACGTCCCTCGAGCGGTCGCGGTGTTCGACTTCGCGCCGAGCGCGGCGAGCACCGGCCCGACGACGCATGTCGCCGTCGGATCGAGCGTCGCCGAGGCGACCGGCAACGCCGGCAACGTCGACGGACTGTTGCTGGTCTGCCAGGCGCAGGCTGCAGGATCGACGCCGGCCGCCGCCAGCACCGGATCACTTACGCCGAACGGATCGAGCGGCACGTCGCCGGTATTCTCGACCGTGAAGCGGTAATAGAGAGGCGTGTCGGGCGCCACGGCCACGAAAGCGAACCACGGGCCGGATGCGCTCGTGCCGATCTGCTTCAGCACGCTGCTGCGCGGGCTTGGCGACGTGACGTCGAGCGTGGCGCTCGCGGTGTTGCCCGTGCCGCCGGCCGCGTCGCCCACGTTGCCCGTCGTCGTCATGTAGGTGCCGGCAACGGCGCTCGTGACCGCAACGCTGACCGTGCAGCTTCCCGCCGCGGGAATCGCGCCGCCGGAGAGCGCGACGCTTGCGCCGCCCGGGCTCGCGGTCAGCGCTCCGCCGCAGGTGTTCGCGACAGCAGGCACCGCCGGGTTCGCATTGACGAGATTCGCCGGGTAGGCGTCGGTGAACGACACCGCCGACAAGGCGACCGCAGCATTGGGATTGGTGATCGTGAACGTCAGTACCGAATTCGCGCCGACCTGCACCGAGGCCGGCGTGAACGACGCGGCGATCGACGGCGGCACCAGCGCTTGCAGTGTCGCCATTGCCGATCCGCCGGCCGTGGCGTTCGTGCCGCCCTCGGCGGTGGCGAGGAAGCCGCTCACATTGGTATGCGTGCCCGCCGTGGTGACCGTGACGTTGACGCCGATCGTGCAGGAGCCGCTTGCCGGAATGGTGCCGGACACGAACGACAGCGACGTATCGCCGCTCGCGGGCGCCCAGACGCCGCCGCACGTGCTCGTCGCCGAAGGTGCGCTTGCCACCTGCATGCCGCTCGGCAGGCTATCGGTGAAGCCCGCGCCCGTCAGCGCGACGCTGTTGGGATTGGTGAGCGTGAACTGCAGCGCCGCGTTGCCGCCGACGGCGACGCTGGACGGCGTGAACGCCTTGCCGAGGGTCGCCGGCTTCACGGTTCCGCAACCGCCGATCTTCACGTTGTCGACGTACAGATCGGCATCCGCGCCGCTGTTGCCGGCGTTGTAGCCATAGATGCGGAAATACGTCAGTCCGCTCGCGTTGGCGGTGCCGCCGAACGCCGGGGCGTACGTGGCGAACGTGGCTGTCGGAGCGATCACGCTGCCGTACGGCGTGAACGTCGTGCCATCGAGGCTGGAATAGAGCTGCAGCGACTTGGGTCCATGCAGCGAGTTGTCGATGCGTGCGTCGAACGAGAACGTGATCGCCGTGTAATTCGTCGTGTCGGCCGCGAACTCGACGTAGTCGTTGTTCGATGTCGTCAGCGACGCGGCGGTCGAGAATCCGTTGGCAGACCACGAATTCACCGGATTGCCGATCGTCGCGTCGATCGTCGACGTGATGCCGAGACCCGCGGCAGCGACCGCGCTCGCGACGTCGGCGGCCTTGAACGAAAACGCGGGCGGAACGGCCGATCCCGCCGCCGGCGCCATCGCCCATTGCGCGAGTGCCAGACCGCACACGTTGGTCGGCGGGGTGGTGGCCGAAATGCCGAGCGTCGCCGTCGTATCGTGGCCGGTATCGACCCCATCGACGATCAAGTCGCCTGACGTGTTGACGTAACCGCCGCTCGACGGCGACGCGGGGACCGTCACGAGCACGCTGATCGTGCACGCACCGTTCGCGGGAAGGGTCGCGTTGCTGACGACGAGTGTGCTCGCCCCCGCGGTCGGCGCAAACGTCGGCGCGCCGCAACCGCTGGTCGAAAACGTTGCCGGACTCGCCACCACCATCTGCCCGCCGCCGAGCGTCGGCAGCGTATCGGTGAAGCCGGCGCCGCCGATGGCGGCCGCATTGGGATTGCCCAGCGTGAAGGTCAGTGTCGACGTGCCGCCGGGCGCCGTCGACGCCGGCGTGAACTGCTGCGTGAAAGTGAGCGCGGCCGGATCGACGATGTTCGCGACGATCCCGTGCACCCCGAAGTCGGCGTTGTAGTGGAAGCTGCTGCCGGAGAAGTCGTAGAGCAGCGTCGACAGCGCCTGCGACGTGCCGCCGCCGCTGATGATCTTGATCGTATAGAGCGTGACCACGTTGCTGCCGCCCGCCTTGAAGTCGCCGCCCACGCACGAGCGATAGTTCGGGCTCGCCGGATTGCTCTCCCATTTGCATGCATCGGCGTAGAGCTTGTCGTTGACGAGCGGCGCAGGCCCCGGCACGAATGGCGAGTTGTCGGCCGAATACGTCGTCTGCACCGACTGGATCTGGAAGATCGCGTTCGACAGGTTGATGAACGCCTCGAACTGGTTGTAACCCTGCGTCGCAGTGCCCCCATCGAGTTCGATCACATAGGTATTGCCGACCACGAGCCCGACGCTCCCGCCGGCGGGTATCGACACCCCATCGACCTTGATGCCCGTGATCGAATTACGGCTCTGCGAGATGAGGTGCTCGACGTAGAGCTCGCGTGGCTGCGGCGTGGACGCGCTGTTCACGCCATCGGTCGCGCTGATGTGGTAGCGCCGGACCGTGTCGAACGCTGCCGGGTCGCGGGTGATCTGCGCCTCGAAATACGCGTCCGCGCAGCCATTGGCCGCGATCGCCGGGAGATTCAGCGAGTTCTGCGAGCCGGGCCGCGTATTGACGAACGTGTTCGCCGAGTCCCAGACGAATTGCACGCCGACGTTGGTGGCGGGCGTCGTGCTGCAGACGCGCGCGCCGATCGGGAAGTTCTGCGGTCCCGACGCCGGACTGTTGCTGTCGAGTCCGACGACATTCCAGGTCAGCGGCGTGACGCTGAGCGTCGCATCGGCGATCGCCGGCAGCCATGCGAAGGAGGTGATTGCAGCGCATGCCAACCCATCGGCAATCCGCCGCGCGACAGCGCGCGCGCGTTGGCTCGTCCCCATTGAAACCTCCCTCGTTTGCCGCGCCTCGCGTGGTGTGCGCAGCTTGGTGTTATGACCGCTTCACATCGGAAACCGGGCTCGCGTACGCAAGAAGCATGCGCGGCCTCGAAGCACACATCGACGGCGTTCGACAAACGATGCGTGCACCCGCGACGAGAGTCGTCGCGATCGTGCGATCAGACGCGCGACAGGGCGCGATCAGCGCCGGCGGAAGTTTGCGGGCGGTGCCGAAGGCCGCGCTGCGCGGGCGACGCGGTTCACCGGGTGAAGGCGGTCGAAGCGGTCGAAGCGGTCGAAGCGGTGAAAGCGCGGTGCCTTCAGCACGACGACGCCCACTGGATAGCCGAAGACCGGACAACCGAAGACGGTGGGATCGCATCCGGGTGGATACGCGGGCGAAGCGGCGTAGTCGGCTGCCGGCGCGGGCGGCACGACATTGACCGTGACCTGCACGGGTGGCGCCGGGGCGACGGCGCGATAGGCAACGACCGGCGCCGGCGGTTGCCGCTGTGCCCGATCGACCTGGTCCTGCAACTCGGCCACGCGCTCGTTGAGTGCCTGCATTTCCGCGTCGCGCGCGGCATCGCGCGGCGGAGCGGGCGGACGCACCTTCGACGGGTCCTCGTGCACGACGCGGCTCACGTGCACGCCCTCGGGCGGCGCAAGGTTGCTGACGTTGAGTCGTCCCGAAACATCCGTCCAGGTGTAGACGTCCGCATGCGCGAGCGGCACACCGAGTGCGCCGGCGAGCACGGCCGACACCGCGGTACGGAGAAGGAACGGATGCATGATCGGACTCGCGACTGCCTTCGGCAATTCTATGCCGCTGCGCCGAGCGTGGGTAGCATCACGATTTGAGCCGGTAACCGGTCCGGAAGATCCAGGCGACGATCACCAGGAACAGGACGAGAAACGCGATCGTCATCCCGAGGCTAACAGCGATATCGACGTCCGCAATCCCGTAGAAGCTCCACCGGAAGCCGCTGACGAGGTACACGACCGGATTGGCGAGCGTCGCCTTCTGCCAGAACGGCGGCAGCATGTCGATCGAGTAGAAGCTGCCGCCGAGGAACGTGAGCGGCGTGACGATCAAAAGCGGCACGAGCTGCAATTTCTCGAAGCCATCGGCCCATATGCCGATGATGAAGCCGAGCAGGCTGAAGGTGACCGCGGTGAGCACGAGGAACAGCACCATCCACACCGGGTGCGCGATGTGCAGCGGCACGAACAGCGCCGCCGTGGCGAGGATGATGAGCCCGAGGAGGATCGACTTGCTGGCGGCCGCACCGACGTAGCTCACGACAATCTCGAAGTACGACACCGGCGCCGACAGCAGCTCGTAGATGGTCCCCGTGAACTTGGGGAAATAGATGCCGAACGACGCATTCGAGATGCTCTGCGTCAAAAGCGACAGCATGATGAGGCCCGGCACGATGAACGAGCCGTAGCTGACGCCACCCACCTGCTGGATGCGCGAGCCGATCGCCGCGCCGAACACGACGAAGTAGAGCGACGTCGAGATGACCGGCGACACGATGCTCTGCAGCAGCGTGCGCCGCGTGCGCGCCATCTCGAAGCGGTAGATCGCGCGGACCGCGTGCAGGTTCATGTCCGCGCCTCGTGCACGAGGCTCACGAAGATGTCCTCGAGCGAGCTCTCGCTCGTCTGCAGGTCCTTGAAACGGATGCCCGCTTCGTCCAGCTGTTCCAGCAGCGACGCGATGCCGCTGCGCGCGCTGTCCGCCTCGTACGTATACGTGAGATCGTTGCCGCCGTTGACGAGCTCGAGCTTGTAGCCCGCGAGCGCCGGCGGAATGCGCTCGAGCGGCTCCTGCAGGTGCAGCGTCAACTGCTTGCGGCCGAGCTTGCGCATCAGCTCGACCTTGTCGTCGACGAGGATGAGCTCGCCCTTGCTGATGACGCCGATGCGGTCGGCCATTTCCTCGGCCTCCTCGATGTAGTGCGTCGTGAGGATCACCGTCACGCCGCCACTGCGAAGCGAGCGGACGAGCGACCACATGTCGCGCCGCAGCTCGACGTCGACGCCGGCCGTCGGCTCGTCGAGGAACAGGATGCGCGGCTCGTGCGCGAGCGCCTTGGCGATCAGCAGCCGCCGCTTCATGCCGCCCGACAGCGTCATGATGCGGCTGTCCTTGCGATTCCACAGCGACAGGTCGCGCAACACCTTCTCGATGTGCGCCGGATCGGGCGGCTTGCCGAAGAGGCCCCGGCTGAACGACAGCGCGCCCCAGGGCGTTTCGAACGCGTCGGTGGTGAGCTCCTGCGGCACGAGGCCGATCAGCGCGCGCGTTTCGCGGTAATCGCTGCGGATGTCCTTGCCGTCGACCCGCACCGTGCCCTCGGTGGCGTTGACGATGCCGCACACGATGCTGATCAGCGTCGTCTTGCCGGCGCCGTTCGGACCGAGCAGCGCGAAGATCTCGCCGCGGCGGATGTCGAGATCGACGCTCTTCAGGGCGGCGAAGCCCGAGGCGTAGGTCTTGGAAAGATTCTTTATGGAGATGATCGGCGGCATGGCCTTGGCCGGCGCAAGCGGGACGCCATTGTGGCAGGCCGCGGCGGGAGCGCCGCGCGGCGCCGATGACATCATCCGAGCGTCGACGGCACGAATGCGAGCCATTTCCTGCCGCGCGTGCGCTCGGCGACGAACGTATCGCGCACGGCATTCAGCCGATACGTGAGGTAGGCGCGATGGCGCACGCTCGACAGGCGCTGCGGCTTGAACACGCATGCGTTGGTACCGTCGCAGCGCGCGGAATGCACGAGCAACCCGTTCTGGTCCTGCTCATGCAGGAAGCGGCCGATGCGCTGCGTGAACGCGTAGCTCGTGCGGCTGGTGAGCGCCGGATACTTCGCTTCCTTGCCGCGCAGGTCGATCAGCAGCGCGTCGCAGCGCACGTCGAAGAGGCGTCGCTCCGTCACGATCTCGCGGTCCTCGCCTGCGTAGCTGTCGAGCACGAACCGGTACCAGTGCCAGGCGGTCTCGCACACGGTCGTTTCGACCGCCGTCGACCCGTACCAGACGCCGTACAGCGTTCCATCGGAAAAGCGCGTGGCCTGCCAGTGCGACGCATCGAACGTGTAGCTGATGACGCTTCCGTAGTCGAAGGGACGGGTGATCACCGGTGCCTCGGTCGCGATGCGTGACGCGGCTTCCGCGGCAATGGCCACGTCCCAGTCGGCTGGGTTGTCGGAAAGGTCGTCGAACAGGTGCTGCGATTGACGAATGCCCGGGATGTTGCGCACGAGGTCGCCGTGGAAGTCGACATTCGCATCGACCAGATCCGCCTGCATTCAATGCCCCTCGCCGCCGGGCGGCAAGTCAGCTTCCCCGCTGGAAATCGAGGTAGCGACGCAGTGCGAGCAGACCCTCGAAGCCGTGCTCGAGGACCACGTCGACCGGGCGTGCGCCGAGCCGCCGATTGGGCTGCGTCATCCAGCGGTAGGCAAGATCGCGATCGTGCGGAAACAGAATGCGCAGCGACTTGTGGATGCCGAGCAGGTGCCCGGCACGGTCGAGCAGGTCGCGGTTGTCGGCGAGCGGCTCGCCGCTGCGATAGCGGGCGAGCGTGCTGCGGCTGCCGGTGGAAAGGCCGAGCGCGTCGGCCTGCTCGGCGGTCGTCAGGTTCCAGTGCTCGAGCAGCGTGGTGACCATCACCGCGAGGCGGCCGCGTGCCTCGCGGCTGCCCGGCTCGATGGCGATGCGCTTGCGTGCGACGGCTGGCATCGCAGACCTTGTCGTATTGATGGTACGTTTATTGTACCAAAAAAGACAACGCCGTCAAACCCGCTTCGCTACGCCATGCGGCGCGGCCGCCGCAGCATGCTGCTCAGGTTCCGCGCCGGAACTGCGCCGCGAGACGCTCCGCGCCGCGCGCGAGGATCGCGACGTCGACACCCACCGCGGTGAACAGCGACCCTGCCTCGATGCAACGCTTCGCGAGTTGCTCGTCGCCGACCAGGATGCCGGGTGCCTTCCCGCAGCGGCGGATACGCCGCAGTGCATCCTCGATCAACGGCACGACCTTCGGATTCGCCACCTCGCCCGCATAGCCCATCGAGGCGTGCAGGTCGGCGGGACCGATAAAGATGCCGTCGATTTCGTCGATCTGCGCAATGGCGTCGATGTGCTCGAGCGCCTGCTCGGTTTCGAGCTGCACGAGCAGGCAGAGCTCCTCGTGCGCGTGCTGCGCGTAGTCGCGCACGCGGCCGAAGCGCGTGGCACGCGTCGCTCCCGCAACGCCCCTGACGCCGGCGGGCGGATAGCGCATCGCCGCCGCGGCCGCGCGCGCCTCGTCGGCATCCTGCACATACGGGATGAGCAGTGTCTGCGCGCCGATGTCGAGCACACGCTTGATCGTCACCGTGTCGTTCCACGGCACGCGAACGACGGGCGTCGACGGATACGCGGCCACCGCCTGCAGCTGCATCAGCAGCGACTCGAGATCGTTCGGCGAATGCTCGGTGTCGAGCAGCAGCCAGTCGAAGCCGGCGCCGGCGACGATCTCGGCACTGTAGTGGCTGGACAGGCTGCACCACAGGCCGATCTGCGACCGGCCGGCGGCGAGCGCCCGCTTGAAATGATTGATGGGCAGATCCATGGTCACTCGCTAGCCGGTTTCAGCACATGAACGGTGTCGCGCCGTACGGCCTGTTCACCCTGCATCGGAAGTCAACCCTGCCGCTTGGATGCCGGCGATCGCGCAGGCCTCGTCGTGGTCCGCCTGGTCGCCGCTGACGCCGACCGCGCCGACGACCTCGCCGCCGACATCACGCACCAGCACACCGCCCGGATTGGGAATCAGCCGTCCACCGCTTGCCGCTGCCAACGCCGCGAAGAAGCGCGGATTCTGCTCGGCCTTGCGCGCAAGCTCTCGCGACCCGAGCCCCATGCCGAGCGCGCCCCATGCCTTCCCGCGTGCGATGTCGACGCGAAGTATTCCACAGCCGTCCTCGCGCTTCAGCACGATGTCGTGTCCGCCGGCGTCGAGTACGACGACGGCCAGGGGACGAAGGTTCTCCGCGCGCGCAGAAGCCAGTGCGGCGTCGACGATCGCCTCGGCAACTTCGAGGGCCAGCACGTATCCGCGGTCGCTCATGCCTGCAGCGTCGCCTCGGGAATCTTGTCGTCACTCGGCGCGCTTCTGGCCGGCGCTTGCACCCCCGGCATCGCCGCACGCATCGCCACCACCCGGTCCCGGGGAATGTCGTTGAGCCGCATCGCTGCACGCATCATGACCGCGGCTTCGTTGACCATGTCGTCGATGAGAACAAATTCGCCTTCCTTCGCGCGCAGGTCTCCTGCGCGCGGTCCGGCCGTCGGGCTCGTGCCGCCCGAACCATAGATGCACGTCGGAATGCCCAGCCGGTTCGCGTCGATCGCGTCCGTGCAGTACGGAGGACAGAACCTGGCCGGCACGTCGGCTCCGGTGATTTCATGGTGCGCGTCCACGACGGACTGGACGACAGCATGTGTCGCCGAGATCTCGGTTCCCGGCCGCGCCATGTAGTACTCGATGTCGACCGGTCGCTGCAGCTTCTGCTGCGCAATTCTCGTGACCACCTCGGTAAATTCGCGCTGGACGTCGATCGGGTAGCGATTCGGAGGGAACCGGATGTCGACGTACAGCTGCGCGAGATTGCATGTTCGCGCAGCGCGCCACGGGAGCCCCCCGCGCATGCACGCGCGGTTCACCGCCGGCACGATGCCATGATAGGTGTGCTGCTTCTTGTACTCGGCAATCCAGGTGCCGAGCTCGTTCCACAGAAGCCACATTTCATCGAGCGCGCTCAGCGTCGAATCGTGAAACGCGCTGTGTGCGAAATCGCCATGGACGCTTACCTTGGCCCAGGTGGTTCCCATGACGCCGGTCGATGGCACCTGCGCGGTCGGTTCGCCGAGGAAATGAAAATCGGCGGTGACGCCGTGGATCAGCATGTACCGCATTCCCATGCCGTAACCATGGTAATGCTTGCCTTGAAACTCGTCGACCGCCGCCATCTCGATTTCGCCGGCGGTGCCGCCGATCACCAGTTCGCCGCCGAGCTTGACGCCGGCGCGGCGCATGGCGTCGATGCCCGCAATGTATGAAACGAACGCGTTCTTCATGTTGCAAATGCCGTTGCCCCAGATGCGGTCGTCCTCGAGCACCGCGTGGTTCTTCCATCCCTTCCCGTGCAGGTAGTCCTCGTCGCCCCGCACGGACGTATCCATGTGCCCGCTCATCAGGATCGTCGGCCCCGCCCCACTACCAGGCAGACGGCCGATGCAGTTGTAGCGATCGTCGTAGATGTTCTGCAGCTGCGTCGCGCAGCCGACCTCCTTCAGCGCGCGCTCGAGAGCACGCGCCATGTTCCCTTCCTCGCCGGTCGCGCTCGCAGTGTTCACGAGCTCGGTTGCGAGATCGACGACCAGTTTCCGATCGACGAGACCAAGAAGCTTTTCCGGATTCATGATTGGACTCCTTCAGTGCGCAGCGCGCTTTCGCGTCGGCGCGGTTGCCTGCTGCCGGTATCGTTGGTGAGAACAGCGTCGCTCGCGTCGGGTCGCCACGCGGCCTACACATCGCCGAGAAATTGCATGTAGCGCCTCATGCTCCTTGCCAGTACCGCCCTGAAGATGCGGTCGACGACGAGACCGACGACGCCGAGCGATAGCAGTCCGACGAACAGCTGGTCGGTCTGAAGCAGCATCTGCGAATTCATGATCAGGAATCCGAGGCCCTCGCTCGCACCGATCAGCTCCGCGGCGACGATGCCCATGAAGGAAAAGCCCAGCGCCACCCGCATGCCGGTCAGCACATAGGGCACTGCGGAAGGCAGGATGATCTTGACGAAGACCTCATACTCGCTGGCGCCGAGGCAGCGCGCCGCGCGGATGCGGGTGACCGGCGTGCGCGAGACGCCGGCCGCGGTATTCAGCAGCACGATGATCACCGTGGCGTAGATGATCACGAAGAACTTCGACAATTCACCGATCCCGAACCACAGCATGGCCAGTGGCACGATGGCCACCGGCGAAATGGGCCGGATCAGCTCGAGCAGGGGATCGGCCAGCTCGCGCACGATTCGCACGCGTCCAATCAATGCTCCGACAGCGATACCGACGACGCAGCCGACGGCGTAGCCCACGAGCACGCGTCTCATGCTCACGGCGACGTGCATGAACAGCTCGCCGGTCAGCATCATCCGCCATGCCTTGCTGAACGTCTGCTCGGGCGTGGGAACGAGCGCCGGGTTGAAAAGGGTGCCGACCGACAAGTGCCACAACAGTAGCGCGAAGCCGATCGAAATGCTCGCCATCAGCAGCCTGCGCCCCGCCGCTGCAAACGCGATGCGTCGCACGCCCGGGATGGGGACTCTGCCCACGCCGGGGGCGGCGCGATCGGCGGGCAGCGTCTCTGCTCGTCTCACGTCAGCGCCCCTTGTGCACGCCGCCCCTTGTGCACTTCTTCCAGCAGCATGCCTTCCAATATCTTCACGAGCTCGACGAACTCGGCATCGGTCGTTCGTCTCGGACGGGGCAGATCCACGACGATCTCGTCCCTGATCGTGGCCTCCGGTCCGCTGGTCATGACTGCGATCCTGGTTCCGAGGATCAGCGCCTCGACGATATCGTGCGTGACGTAGAGAACCGTCTTCCCCGTCTCTTGCCAGATCCGCGACATCTCCGTCTGCAGCAGGCGCTTGGTGATCGCATCGAGCGCAGCGAACGGCTCGTCCATCAACAGGATGTCGGGTTCCATGATCAGCGCCCGCGCGATCTGGACGCGCTGCTTCATGCCACCCGAGAGCTCGAACGGAAACTTGTGCCCGTGATCTTGCAGGCCCACCATATGCAGATAGCGCGTCGCGCTGCCGGCATAGCCGCGGGCTCGCGCCGCGCGCAAGCGCGGCCCGAACAGCACGTTCTCTTCGACGTCGAGCCACGGGAAAAGGGCTTCGGCGGCATCCTGGAAGATCATCGAGCGGTCGACGCCGGCGGCGAAGATCGGACTCGTCCACTCGACGCCGGCGTCGTCGCCGACGAAAACGATTTCGCCGCTCGTCGGCGGATCGAACCCCGCCACCATACCGAGCAACGTGCTCTTGCCGCAGCCGCTGGGGCCAAGGAGGCAATAGAAGTCTCCGCGGCGCACCGAAACGTTCACATCACGCGTCGCGGCGTACTGGCCACCTCGGCTGTCGGCGAACACCTTGCCGACGTGCTGGAACCGCAGCGCGCTCCATTGGCGCGTCCGCCTGTTACTCGCGCGGTCGTGCGTAGCGCCGGCATTCATCGGGAACCGCGCTCACGCGACGAAGCTGGTGCCAAGCTTTTGCAGATAGCGGCTTTCGAACATCGTCTGCCAGTCGATCCTGGCGCCGATGAAGTTTCCGACGCCGTCCATGTCAGAGCGGAAGTTCGGTGTGTAGGCGATGTTCCAGTCGATGCGCTCGATCATGTCGCGCGTGATCTTGACGTCGTCGAAGCGTATCTGCGCGGCGACGATCTTTGCCGCCTCGTCGAGATTGCCGGGAATCCATCGGCCTGCCGCGTCGAGTCCCCGGAGGAACGCGAGCAACTCGGCCTCGTGCGCTGCGGCGTATTGCTTGCTGGTCGAAACGGCTTCCCATTCCTCGAAGTATCCCTTGCCCGTGGCGAGAATATGCGCGTCCTTCACGGCCGCAGTCGCACGCCAGCCGAACGGCTGCCAGATGACGAACGCATCGATGTCGCCGCGCGCGAGACCCGTCACCATCTCGGCCGGCCGAAGATTGATCATCTGGATGTCGCCGACGCTCATGCCGGCCTTCGATAGATAGAGCTTCGTGAAGTACTCCGACGTCGAGCCGAGCAGCACACCGACCTTCCTGCCCTTGAGATCGCTCGCGTTCTTGACATGGCCTTGCGCGACGATGATCGAAAGCGAGTTGTAATGCGCCTGCGGGCAGAGGCCGATGAAGCCCTGCTGCCATAGCCGTATCGACGGCAGGTCGCCTGCGACGAGAATCGAGCCCTTGCCGGTGCGGAACGCATCTGCAGCGACGGAGCCGCTCGCGAAGTTCGTGATCTTGACCGGCAATCCTTCCTTCTCGAAGAACCCCTTCTCGGCGCCGACGATGATGTTCCCGAAGTGAGGCGTCGTGCCGATGTAGATGTCCATCGGCTGGAGCTTCGCCTGCGCAGTCACGAGTCTCGGGATGCCGCAAGCGGCGAGCGCCGCTGCCGTGCCGAACGTCTTCAGCGCGTTGCGTCGTGAATGATTTGCCATGTACGCCTCCTCCTCGGTGTGCAGGCCGCGATCGAGCGCCGCGGGTCGCCGGAACCTACGCTTGCATCGACACCCCTCCTTGACGGCGAGACAATAGCGCGCCGGAAAGCATAGAGCAAATGCACTCACTCTATGTTTTGCATGCACGACATCTATGAGCAAGATGATGGGCGCTCGCAACGCGAACGCCGCGCGGGACCCGAGCTCGAACGAACCTAGAGGATCTTTCCGGGGTTCATCAGGTTCAACGGATCGAACGCCTGCTTCAGCGTGCGCATCATCGCAAGCTCGACGTCGCTCTTGTACCGTGCAAGCTCGGCGCGCTTCGCCTGCCCCACGCCGTGCTCGGCGCTGAAGCTGCCGCCGAGTGCGTCGACGACGTCGTAGAGCACCGGGTAGAGCGGTTTGGACCAGTCGCTTTGCGCTTTCGGCCCGGCAGGCGGCAGCACGTTGAAGTGCAGGTTGCCGTCGCCGACGTGCCCGAAGCATACGATGCGAACGGCCGGCATGCTGCGCAGGACGGCGTCGGTGGCGTCCGCGATGAATCGCGGGATGCGATCGACCGCAACCGCGATGTCGGAGCGAAGCGCAGGCCCGGCAGCGCGAATGGCGTCGGGAATGCTCTCGCGCAGGCGCCACAGGTCCTTGCCCTGTGCGACGGTCTGTGCGATCACCGCGTCGGCGACGCTGCCCTGCTCGGCGCTCTCGGCAAGCAGCCTTTCGAGGCCCTCGCGCAGCCCGCCGTCGCGGTGGGAACCAGCAACGTCCAGCAGCACGTACCACGGATGCGGCTGTCCGAACGGATCACGCGTCCCGTGGACGTGCGCATAGACGAGATCGAGACATGCGCGCCCGATCAGCTCGAACGCGATGAGCGCGTCGCCCTGGCGCTCGCGAATGGATGCAAGCAGCATCACCGCGTCCTCGGGCTCGCGCAACGCGACGAGTGCGCTCACTTGTTCGGCAGGCCGCGGAAACAGCTTCAGCACTGCCCCGGTAATGATGCCGAGCGTGCCTTCGGCGCCGATGAACAGATGCTTGAGATCGTAGCCGCGATTGTCCTTGCGCAGTGCACGAAGGCCGTTCCAGACGCTCCCGTCGGGCAGCACGGCCTCGAGCCCGAGCACGAGATCGCGCGCATTCCCATAGCGGAGCACGTTGATGCCGCCCGCATTCGTCGACAGGTTGCCGCCGATCTGGCAGCTTCCCTCGGCGGCGAGGCTCAATGGGAAGAGGCGCCCGGCCGTCGCCGCCGCTTCCTGCACCTGCGCGAGCACGCATCCGGCCTCGACCGTGATCGCGTCGTTGCGCGCGTCCACCGCGAGGATGCGATTCATCCGTCGCAAGGCGACGACCACCGAGGTCCGGCTTGCATCGGGAATTGCGCCGCCGCACATCCCGGTGTTGCCGCCCTGCGGGACGACGGGCACGCGCTCGCGGCGACACAGGCGAACCACGTCGGCGACTTCGCCGGTGCTTGCAGGACATGCGACGGCGAGCGCTTCGCCGCGAAACGCGCCGCGCCAGTCGCTGACATAGGGCGCCACGCCGACTTCGTCGACGAGCACGTTGGCGGCACCGATGCAGCGACGGAGCGCTTCGATGAAGGCCGCGCTAGAGCTCGACACCCGCTCCGTCCTCCCACAACCGCACGACCTCGGCCTGGTCGTGTCCGTAGCCATAGCGCTGTGCCGCTTCCCGCCACAGCGCGTGCGTCGCTTCGGCCACCGGTGCGCGCGCGCCGATGCCCCGTGCGAGATGGGTGACGATGCCGACATCCTTCGCGATCAGCCCCATCGCCATGCCGGTGCCGAAGCGGCGCGTCATCACCTGCGGGACGATCTTCTTTTCGAGCGGGTGCTGCCGGCCGGCGCACATCGAAGCGAGCGCCTCGGCCATGAAGGCCGACCCGAGGCCGAACTTCTTCCCGATCGTCATCGCCTCGAGCAGCGCGATGAAGGTCGCGGCGTTGACGAAATTGGCGATCGCCTTCAGCGCATGACCCGACCCGCTCGCCCCGCAGCGCCACGTGCGCCGGCCGAGCGCGCTGAACAGCGGCATGCAGCGCTCCACCGCGTCCGGCTCACCACCGGCCATCACGTCGAGCGTGCCGTCGCGTGCGAACGGCACGCCCCCCATCACGGGCGCATCGACGTAGGCTAGCCCGACGCGCGCGAACTCGGCGGCGATCGCGAGCGTCGACTCGGGGCTCGACGTGCCCATGTCGATGACCACGGCATCATTACGGCGCAGCGACGTCGCCACGCCGCCGTCGCCGAGCATGACCGTGCGCACCGCAGCGTCGTCGGGCAGCATCGCGATGACGAACGCCGCCTGATCGACGGCCGCGGCGATCGACGCCGCAGCGATCCCGCCATGCGCGCCGACGAAACGCTCGACGAGATCGCCGCGCAGGTCGTGAACGCGAAGCGAGGCGCCGCACGACGCAAGCCGCGCCGCCATCGGCGCGCCCATGTGCCCGAGGCCGATGAACGCGATCGGGCCGATTTCATCCAGCGAGGCCGTCACCGTCCGGCTCCCGTCGCCATTCCCCACCGGTTCACCGTCACTTGCTCGAGGAGCTGGAACACGACGCGCTCGAAGAACAGGCCCAGCAAGCCGATCACGAGGAGCGCCGCCAGCATGACGTCGGCGTTCAGGAACTCCTTCGCATCGAAGATCAGTTTCCCGAGGCCCCACTGCGGGCTTGCGAGAAGCTCGCCGCCGATGACGGCGATCCATGCGCGGCCGAATGCCAGGCGCACGCCGGTGATGATCGACGGCAGCGCGGCGGGCCAGACGACGTGGCGAAAGAGCCGCGCGCCGCGCGCATTCATCGCGTGCGCGGCACGCAGCCACAACGGATTGATCGTGCGCACGCCCATCCACACGTTGTAGAGCAGCGAGAACGTCGACGCGTAGACGACGATCAGCACCGTCGCGACATTGCCGATGCCGAACCACAGCACGACGAGCGGCACCCATGCGAGCGACGGGATCGGCATCAGCACGGCAAGTGGCGGACGCAGGATCCGCTCCCACAGCGGATGGCGGCCCATCAGCATGCCGAGCGGAATCGCGATGGCGAGCGCGATCGTGAGCCCGATCGCGACGCGCAGCATCGTCGCCAGCGTGTGCCGGAAGATCGAGCCGTCGGCGATCATCGCGACGAGCGCCGCGACGATCGTCTCGAGCGGCGGCGTGATCGCCTGCGAGAAGATGCCGCTGCGCGCGAAATACTCCCAGGCGGCGAGCAGGAGGGCGATCGCGATCGCGCCGCGGGCGAACGGCACGACGCGCATCCTGCGCGCCGGCGACGGCGCCGTTGCGGCGATGGCGACGACGGGCTGTCTCGACACGGCGGTCATGCGCTCATCATGCCCCACCGAACGACAGTGGCCTTCTCCAGGCGCATGAACACCTGCCGCTCGAGCAGCATGCCGACGATGCCGATCACGGCGATCGTCGCCAGCATCACGTCGGTGTTCAGGAACTGCTGCGAGCCGAAGATCAGCCATCCCAGTCCGCGCGTGACCGACATCAGCATCTCGACGGCGACGAGGATGCGCCACGCGGACGCGAGCCCGAGCCGCAGTCCCGTGAGCACGTAGGGGAGTGCGCCGGGCAGGATCACCTTGGCGAAGATCGCCCGCTCGCTCGCGCCCATCGCCTGCGCCGAACGCACCCAGATCGGCTTCACCGCCTTGACGCCTTTCCACGTGTTGATGATCACGGTGAACGACGTCGCCACGGCGACGAGCAGGATCGCCGGCACGTCGCCAAGGCCGAACCACAGCACGAACAGCGGCGCGTAGGCGATGCCGGGAATCGGATACATGAAGCTGACGATCGGCAGCAACGCGTCCTCGATCCACTGCACGCGGCCCATCAGCAGACCGACGACGATGCCTGCGACCGCGGCGAGCACGAAGCCGAACAGCAGCCGGAAGAGCGTCGCCGCAGCGGCGGCGACCATCGTTCCGTTCCCAGTCAGCCGGACGAGCGTCTCGGCGACCGCCGCGAGGCCCGGAAAGAGCTTCGGCGGGAACACGCCGGCCCATACGGCGGCCTGCCAGGCGAGCGCCATGACGACGAAGGCCAGCGATCCCGCGGCCACCGTGCCGAGGCGCGACATCGCCGCGCCGGCGAGTGCATGACGCCCCAACGCTAGCGGCTTCGCCGCTGCGCGGTCCTTCGCCGCGGCGAAATCGGATCCTCGGGGCGGCCCGGCGGACGTCATGCCTTCTTCGCCTCCGCGAGCACGCTTTCGTCGAGCGCGCGGTTCCAGTCGGGCACGGCGGGTATCTGCTTCTGGCCGAGCAGGACGCGTCCCTGCTCGTTCAGGTAGTCGCGCAGCGCCGGCGTGAATTCGGGCTTCACGTCGAGCTTCGCGAGCATCCTTGTGAACGCGGCCTCCTTGACGTCGTAGCCCTGCGCCTTGAATTCGTTCCAGACGATCTCGACCGCGCGCTTCGGGCTTTCGTTGACGATGTGCACCGCCGCGAGCCAGCCGCGCAGGAACGCGACGACGTCCCCGCGGCGGCTCTCCAGCACCGGCCGGTTGATCGCGACGAACACCGGTTGCAGGTCGAACTCGCCGTAGTCGACGAGCACGGTGCCGAGGCCCTCGATCTCGGCGACGGACGGAAACGGCTCGACGCCGGCGAATGCGTCGACCGATTTGCCGACCATCGCCGCGATCTCGTTCTGATGCGGAATGTTCGCGATCTGCACGTCGCCTTTGGCGAGGCCGAACTTCGGCAGGATCTTGTTCTGGAACACGTAGTCCGTCGACGAGCCGAGCTGCGACGCGACGCGCCTGCCCTTCAGGTCGGCAACGGACCGGATGCCGCTGTTCTTCGCGGCGACCACGGCGTTCGTTCTGCCGGCGTACATCGCCACCGCGATGGCAACAATATCGCCCTTGGCTGCACCGACGACAAACGGTGCGGCGCCGAGCACGCCGATGTCGACGCGGCCGGCGATCATCGCGTCGCGGGTCGATTTGCCGCCGTCGAAGCGGAACGGCTTCACCTTCGCGCCCGCCTTTTCGAACGTCTTTTCGGCCTCGGCGACCATCGCCACCGATCCCCACGAGGTGTTCTGGAAGCCGAAGTTGAGCGGCGGCGAGTCGGCCCGCGCAGCGCGCGGCAACGCGAGCGCGAGTGCCGCGCTGCCGGCCGAGGCGAGGAAGGCTCGCCGGGTGATCCATCGCGTCATGCCGGGGCGTCCTTCACGCGGCGCGAGGGGCGAGCTCATGCTTTCGTCGCCTGCGTGAGAACGCTCGTGTCGAGAATCCGGTTCCAGTCGGGCACGCTCGAAATCTGCTTCTCCTTCACGAGCACGTCGGCCTGCTCGTCGAGGTACTGCTTGAGGTTCGGCACGTACTGGGGCTTCACCTCGAGCTTCGTGAGCATCAGCTTGAACACGGCCTCCTTCGTGTCGTAGCCCTGCGCCTTGAACTGGTCGAAGACGATGCGCGCCGCGCGCTGCGGCTCCTTGTTGACGATGTCGACCGCGGCGAGCCAGCCGCGCATGAACGCGACGAGATCGTTCTTGCGCTTGTCGAGTATCGGCGCGTTGACCGCGAGGAACACCGGCTGCATGTCGAACTGCGAATAGTCGACGATTGCGTGCCCGAGGCCCTCGACCTCGGCCACCGACGGGAACGGCTCGACGCCGGCAAACGCGTCGGCCGACTTGCCGACGATCGCGGCGACCTGGTTCTGGAACGTCACGTTGACGATATGGACGTCGTCCTTCGTTAGGCCGGACTTGGGCAGGATCTTGTTCAGGAACACGTAGTTCGTCGCGGAACCGATCTGCGACGCGACGCGCTTCCCTTTGAGGTCGGCGATCCTCCTGATTCCGCTGTCCTTCGCCGCGACGATCGCGTTCGTCTTGCCCGCGTACATCGCGACGCCGATGGCGCCCATATCGCCCTTCGCCGCGCCGACGACGAACGGCGTGCCACCGAGCACGCCGACGTCGATGCGGCCCGAGATCATCGCGTCGCGCGTCTCCTTGCCGGAGCCGAAGCGGTGGAACTTCACGCTCGCGCCGGCCTTGTCGAACGTCTTCTCGGCGTCGGCGACCATCGCCACCGTGCCCCACGACGTGTTCTGGAAGCCGAGATTGAGCGGCTGGCCGGCCTGTGCCTGTGCGCGCAACGGCCACGCGCCCGCAAGGGCGGCGGCGCCGGCGGCCTTCAGGAAATCGCGACGCTCGGTACGTCCGTTCATGGTTCTCCTCCTTCGATGAGTGTTGCCTTCCTGCGTCCGCCGGCGGGCGGTTCTCGTAGTTCAATGCATGCCGAGATGCGCCAGTATCCGGCGCTGCGCGTCGACGAACGGCGGCGAAAGCGGATCGCGCGGCCGCGGCAGGTCGAGCGAGATTTCCGCCTTCACGCGTCCCGGGTGCGCGTCGAGCACGACGACGCGGTCGCCGAGATACACGGCTTCGGCGACGTTGTGCGTCACGTAGACCACCGTCTTGCGCGTCTCGCGCCACACATCGGTGACGAGACGCTGCATCTCGTCGCGCGTCATTGCGTCGAGCGCGGCGAACGGCTCGTCCATCAGCAGCACGCCCGGACTGTAGGCGATGGCGCGCGCGATTGCGACGCGCTGCTGCATGCCGCCGGATAGCTGATGCGGATAGGCATCCGCGAATTCCTGCAGGCCGACGAGGCGCAGGAATTCGAGCGCGACGCGCTTGCGCTCGGCGGCGGGCATGTTGCGCATCTCCAGCCCGAACTCGACGTTGCGGCGCGCCGATCGCCACGGGAAAAGCTGGGCGAAGTCCTGGAACACGACGCCGCGGTCGTGCTCGACAGCGTCGAGGCGCGCCCCGCCGATCAGCACCTCGCCGCCGGTGGGCCGCAGGAAACCGGCGATCATGTTCATGATCGTCGTCTTGCCACAGCCGCTCGGCCCGAGCAGGCACAGAAATTCGGATTCGGCGACGGTGAAGCTCACATCGTCGACGGCGAGCACCTCGCGCGCCTCGGTGCGATAGCGAAGCGATACGTGCAGCAGGTCGATCCGTTGCGCCATGCGGTTCGTGACCCTCCCTGCGTCAGCCGCCCGCCACGGCGCTGGCCCGGTGTGCGTCGTTGCGCAATTGCGCTGAGCGCACGGTCGCCGCGGCAAGCATCTCATCGAGCGTCACGGCGGCACCACCGCGTGACGCCGAGACGATCGCCGCCTCGACGGCGGCAAGTGCCTGGCAACCGTTGGTGGCGGACAGCTCGCACGACCGGTCGCCACGCACCGCTTCGGCGAACTGCTCGAGCTCGTCGCGAAACATGTTGCCGGGGGGCACGGGAACGCGCGTGCGCGCTGCCGGGCCGTCGCCACGCGCTTGCCGCTCCAGCACGGCGTGCTCGTGCAGGCGCGCAGGCTGTGCCCACAGCGACTGGTCGACCGCATAGTCGACGCTCGCGCGGTCGCCCGTCGCCTGCACACGATATTCGCCGGGACTCGTCCAGCTCGTGACGATGCTTCCAAGCTTGCCGTCGGCGAAGCGGATCGACACGACCCACTGGTCCTCGACCTCGGCGCCGACCGGCGAAAGGCGCGCACTCTGCGCGGAGACGGCGGCGAGGTCACCGCCGAGCGCGCGCAGCGTGTCGAACTGATGGATGCCGATCTGGGACAGCGGTCCGCCCGGCGCGCTTGCGCTGTAGAAGCGCCAGTCACCGCGCGTTAGCCTGAGGCCGCGGTCGTTCGAGAACGTGGCCTGCAGATGCGAGACGCGGCCGAGTTCACCCGCCGCGATCGCACGTGCGATCCACCGATTGCCGGCGAGCATGCGCGCGCAATGACCGACGGCGAGAACAATTCCGTGCGCGGACTCGAGTGCGGCCATCGCAAGGCCGTCCTCGAGTGTGTGCGCGATCGGCTTCTCGACGAACACGTGCTTGCCGCACGCGGCCGCCTGCGCGGCGAGCGCCCGGTGCCGGTCGTTCGGTGCGGCGATGACGACCGCCTCGATGCCGTCATCGTCCCACACGCGGTCGAGGTCATCGGCCGCGCGGATGCCGGTCGCCGCCGCAAAAGCTTCGCGGCGCTCGGGGGTGGGGCTGAAACAGCGCACGATCTCGAGGCGCGACCCGCGTGCCGCCTGCGCGAGCACGTGTGCCCAGGCGCCGGTCCCAAGCAGCGCGGCGCGAACCGGTTGCGGCGTCGCCGAGCTCATCGTTCCGCCGCGCCCCATCCGAGCGCCGCGAATGCGCCGCTCATTGGCCGCCCGTGCCCGTGACGCTGGTGCCGCCGCACACGAACAGCGCCTGGCCGGTGATGAAGCCGGCGTCGTCGTCGAGCAGGAACGCGACCGCGCGGGCAATGTCGTCCGGCGTGCCGAGGCGCTTGACCAGAATCATGTCGACCACCGTTCGCCGCTGCTCGCTGCCCGGGGGATGGCCGCGCGCCCAGTGCTTCGTCTCGACGGGACCGGGCACGACGGCGTTGACCGTGATGCCGTGCGCACCCGTCTCGATTGCGATCGTTCGCGTCATGCCGATGAGACCGGCTTTCGCCGTGGAGTAGACGGTGCGCCCCATCTTGCCGAGTGCTGCGCGCGAAGAAATGTTCACGATGCGGCCGAAGCGCGCTTCGCGCATGCCGGGGACGAACGCCTGGGTGAGCAGCATCGCCGCGCCGAGCGTGATGCCGGTGACGTACTGGAGCTCGTCGATCGTCGCGTCGTCGAGCAGCGCGGGGCAGTTCGCACCGGCGTTGTTGACGAGGTAGCGGACGTCATAGGTGCCCGCGACGCGGCGCGCGGCGTCACGCGTTGCCGCCATGTCCGCGAGATCGACGCGCTCGAAGCGAATGGCCGGGTGGTCGATCGTCGGCGCATTTCGCTGCATCGTCACGACGGTGCGGCCGGCGTCGAGCAGCCGCCGGGCGATCGCCTCGCCGATTCCGGCGCTGGCGCCCGTGACCACGGCGACAGGCTCGCGCTCCATGCGCTCGGGCAACGCCTTACAGGTAGTCCGGGATCTTCCAGCTTCCCGGCTCGGCGTTGACGACGCTCTTCGAATGACCCGGCCGCCGATCCGCGTACACCTTGCCTTCCTTCATCACGATCTGGATGTTCTTCTTGTCCTGCAGGCAGCGTATGTCGGCGAGCGGATCGCCCGCGACGGCGACGACGTCGGCGAGCTTCCCCGCCTCGAGCGTGCCGATCTGCTTGTCGAGCTTGATCGCGCGGGCGGCGTTGCGCGTGCACGTCAGCAGCGCATCCATTGGCGACATGCCGAGATTGACGTAGATCTCGAGCTCGGCGGCGTTCGTGCCCATCTCGGGGTCGAACCCCATGTCGGTGCCCATGGCGATGTTGATCCCCGCCTTGTGCATCTTCTGGAAGGTGTCGAAGCAATTCTCCTGGATGCTCTTCATCTTCTTCAGCACGAACTGCGACGTTCCCTGCTCGCGGCGCATCTCGATCGCGTGGTCGGTGCGGTGCGACAGCGTCGGCGTCACGTGGGTGCCCTTCTCGCGGATCATGCCGATCGTCTCGTCGTCGGAGAACACCATGTGCTCGATCGTGTCCGCGCCCGCGGCGAGCGCCATCCGCTGCGACTGCGGCGTGAAGCAGTGCACGGCACAGATCTTGTGGAATGCATGCGCCTCGTCGACGATCGCGTCGAGCTCGACCTGCGTCATGTTGCGGATGTCGGGCTCCTCCTTGTCGGTGCCGCCACCACCGGATGCACAGGTCTTGATCACGTCGGCGCCGTGCAGCAGGTTCGTCCGCGCGAGCTTGCGCAGCTCCCATGGGCCGTCGGCATTCTGGAAGCCCAGCCGCTCGGCGGCGCGCGGCTGGATGAGATCGAGGTGCGAGCCCGTGATCGTCGTGAACGCGGCCACGAGCATGCGCGGCCCCTCGACGATGCCCATGTCGATGGCGTCGCGAATCGCGCACGCCTCGCGCACGAGGAGCCCGCGGTAGGTCTGCAGGCCCATGTCGCGCAGCGTCGTGAAGCCCATGTCGAAGCAGAGCTGGGCATGGAAAAGCCCGTACATCTGCTGCAACTCGGGCGTGATTTCCCACTGGGCGACACGGAAATTGTGAAACGTCAGGCAGTTGAACATCATCGTGTGCAGATGGATGTCCAGCATGCCGGGGATCAGCGTCGCCTTATCGCAATCGATGATATCGGCGCCGTCGGGCACCTTGATCGTCTTGCGCGTGCCGATCTGCGCAATGCGCGTACCGTCGACCACGAGCACGGGATCCTGCACCGGCGCGGCGCCGGTGCAGTCGATCATCCGCGCACCGAGTACGTAACTCAGCCTGCCTTCCCCTTCCGAAGTCCGTGCCATGATGCTTTGCCTGCTCCTGATCAGGTATTGGGAATGACCCGCGACGCCTCAACGCGCTCACTCGCGCGCTCCCGGGACGCAGGCGCCTTGCTGGCCTGGCGCGCGCCCGCGCGAAAGACCTCCATCGTCTGCTTGAAGCGCGCATACGTCTCGGGGCGGATGGTGAGGTTGCGCTGCGCGCGCCCGCCCTCGAATGCGAGCGTCGCGAACGTGCGCTTCACTTCGTCGGGCGCGATGCCGCGTGTGATGAAGACGAGGCGCGAACGACGGTCGTCGCCGTCGGGCCACTGCTCGAGCGCCGCCGGCTCGCTTAGCACGCTCTGTACCGCATGCACCGCGTAAGGTCGCCCTTCGACGTTGAGGATGCCCTTGACGCGCAGCAGGCCCGCGCCGCGAAAGCCGGCGAGCAGGTTCATCCACAGCACGAGCCCCGGAACGGTGATCTCGCCGTCGTGCGTGAGACTGAACGTCCGGATCGACGGATCCTGCGATGCGGCGGGCGTCGCAGTCGCGTAGCGCGGGTCGGACAGCCACGCTTTCGCGTCGGCGCTGCGCGCGTCGATCGCGTAGCCGCCAGCGTCGAGCAACGACAGGTCGAGCTCGCCGTGCGTGGCCGCGCATTGCCGTGCGCCGGGGTTGAGCGACGCCAGGCGCTGCGAGAGTGCGGCGAGCGCATCGTCGCCGGCGAGGTCGCGCTTCGACAGCACGAGCACGTCGGCGACGGCCGCCTGCTTCATCGATTCCTCGTGGGCGCCGAGTTGCGCGACGCCGTGCACGCCGTCGCAGACCGTCACCACGGTGCGCAGCTCGAACGCGGCCGACACCGCGACATCCGCAAGAAGGATCTGGATGATCGGCACGGGATCGGCGAGGCCCGACGTCTCGATCAGCACCCGGTCGAACTGCGCCTCGGCGTGGCTTGCGCGGTGGTCGAGCAGATCGAGAAGACTGGTCGCGACTTCCTCGTGCACGTGCCCGCAGACGCATCCGCCGTCGATGATTCGCGTGCGGTGCCGCGGTGCATCGACCAGCAGGTGGTCGACGCTCACTTCGCCGAATTCGTTGACGACGACCGCGGCCCTCGCATAGTGGTGCGACTTCAGCAGGCGATTGACGAGCGTCGTCTTCCCGCTGCCGAGGAAGCCGGTGACGAGCACGACCGGCACGCGGTCGGCGCCAGCATCCGTCACTCCGCGGCTCCGACGTGCTGAATGCGCACCGATCTGAAGCGTTGCATCGCAATCCTCCTGGCGTCGTTCGATGGTCGGCCGAACGCGCCTCGCGTGAAGCGTAATCCAGGAGGACGAATAGATCAAATGCAAGCGATGCATTGCTTGCATCGATGCTATCTATCGACGCCGGCTCTTCGCGCCTTTCGTGCCGATGGTGCCGCGATAGTTCGCTCGGATCATCTCCGCGAGCCGGAGTGCCGCTGTCGATCGGTATCCGCCGCGGCGCCACAATATCGCGAGCGCACGGCGCGGCGCCGGATCGACGAGGCGCACGACGCGCGCGACTTGCTCGTTGCCAACGGCGCCTTCGGAGACGACTGTCGCGAGATCCGAATCGCGCACGACCGCGAGGATCGGATCGACCGCGTTCATCTCGATCGCAATCTTCGGCTGCAGGTTACGGCTCGCGAAGAAGCGATCGAGAAACTGGCGTGCGGCGAATTCCGGCGTCAGCAGCACGAGCGGGAAATCGACGATGCGCCGCATGGTCAGCCGTGGACCGGTGGCGATCCGGTTGCGGGCACCGACGACGAGGACCAGCTCTTCATCGAAAAGCCGTTCGGCAACGATGTGCTCCTTGTCCTCCGAAACGTATGCGAGCGCAAGGTCGAGGCTGCCGGCGATGAGCTGGCGCTCCATTTCCATCCGTGACAGGAGCCGCGCCTCGATGCGAACTCCCGGGAACAGCAGCGCGAACTGTGCGAAGACCGGTCCAAGCCCCGAATTGGCAAACGAATGGAACACTGCCATGCGCAGCGTGCCGCGCATGAGGCCCTTGAGGTCGGAGATCGCCAGCACGCCGGAATCGAGCTCCTTCAGCGTGCGCTCGCAGAAAGGCTTGAACGTCGAACCCGCCGACGTGAGCGTGACATTGCGCACGGCCCGCTCGAAGAGGATCGTGCCGAGATCCGATTCGAGCTTGCGTATCTGGTGTGAGAGCGTCGGTTGCGAGATGCCAAGCGTCTGCGCGGCGCGCGTGAAGCTGCGCGCCTCGGCGACCGCCGAGAAGTAGCGGAGCAGTCTGATTTCCATGCGGGTGCGGCGAAAGTCGCGACGACCTGCGGTGCGGGCCGGGGGCGCCAGTGTTGACGTGTTTCGACCGACGGTCAATAGAACGGGTGCATGGGCGGCAGGACGAGATGGATGTCATCTATGGGGCCAACGGGTGCGTCGCGACCGGAAGCGTGCCGCCCTGGTTTCCGTCCCTCTCGACGCAAGACGCAACGCCGGCACGATCGCGCGCGTTGCCTTGCCGCGCAAAGCTGTGGGACACTTCGCCGATCGCGCGCGTCAATCCGACAACAACCACAGGCGCCGCGAGTCCCGGTCATCTGGAGGAACGCGACATGAAGTCGATCAAAGGAGCATTGACCGCGGCGGCGGCGCTCGCTGCGGTGCTTGTCGTTTCGATCGCGCCGGCGCAGGAAAAGTATCCGTCGCGTCCGGTGGAGATCATCGTCCCGTGGGGACCCGGCGGCGGCGCCGACCAGCTCGCGCGGCTCACCGCGAAGCTCACGGAGCCGCTCCTCGGCACCTCGTTTCCGGTGATCAACACGCCGGGGGCGACCGGCGCCACCGGCATGGCCAAGCTGCTCGCGGAGCAGGCCGACGGCTATGCGATGGCCGTCTACATTGCCGACACGAACGCCCTGCTTGCCGGTCCCAATCCGCGCTGGAAGCTCGGCGACATCACGCCGATCGCCGTGATGATGCAGGTGCCGTCGTTCCTGTTCGTCGCCGAGAACAGCCCGATCAAGGACTGGGCGCAATTCGAGAAGGAAGCGCGCGCCAAGCCGAAGACGCTCAAGGTCGCGACGCTCGGCTTCGGCAGCGTCGACGACATGACGCTGCAGTTCCTGGCATCGAAGGGCATCACGGTCGTCGAGGTGCCGTACGCGAAGCCGAGCGAGCGTTACGTGTCGGTGATCGGCGGCCACGTCGATGCGCTCTACGAGCAGGCGGGCGATGTGCGCCAGTTCATCCTGAACAAGCAGATCCGTCCGATCGTCATTTTCGGCAAGGAGCGGCTCGCGGCGTTCAAGGACATCCCGAGCTCGTACGAGCTCGGCTATCACATCGCGCTGCCGCAGTTCCGCTCGTATGTCGTCAAGGCGGGCACGCCGCCGGAGCGCGTGAAGATCCTGAGCGATGCCCTGGCCAAGGCGGCGGCCACCCCTGAGTACCAGAAGTTCCTCGAAGAGAATTTCTCGGCGAAGGACAGCTTCATCCCGGCGGACAAGGCCGAGCCGTATCTCGCGGCGCAAGTCGCGGACATGAAGGCGGCAATGGTGCAGAAGCAGTAAGCGACGGTTGCGTCGGCGCATGTTCGGCAAGCTCACGTCGCTCGCGCCTTATGTGGCGCTGTGCGCGGCGGCCGCGTGGCTGTATCGCGATGCGGGTGCGTTCGCGGCGGCGGCGCGGCCCGGCCAGCTCGGGCCCGATTTCTGGCCGCGCGCGATCCTGGTGCTGCTGATCGTCGTATGCGTTTGCGAGATCGTGCGCCGCCTGCTGTTCGAGGGCACGGCCCGCGATGAATCGGCGGCGTCGCCCACGAGCGGCGGCGCTGATGCGCAGGTTGCATCCGAAGACCGCTTTGCGTGGTGCCTCGCCGGCGGCATAGGCCTCACGATCGCGTACGTTCTCGCACTCGACTGGCTCGGCTTCTTCGTCGCAACCGCGCTCTACCTCGCGCTGTTCATGGCCGTCGGCCGCTACCGGCGCACGCGCGTGATCGTGTCGGCCAGCGTGCTCGGCAGCCTCGCCTTCGTCTACGTGTTCATGAAGATCGTCTACGTATCGCTGCCGCTCGGCCGAGGCCCGTTCAAGGCACTGTCGGTTTGGCTGCTCGCGCTGCTCGGCGTGCGCTGAAGCGGCGCCCGCGATGGACGAAACGCTGCATCAGCTCGGGCTCGGATTCCTGCACCTGCTGACGCTGCCCAACGCCGCTTCGCTCGGCGTGGGACTCGTCGTCGGCATGCTGGTCGCGGTGCTGCCCGGGCTCACGCTGGTGATGGGCGTCGTGCTGGCGCTGCCGTTCACGTACGGCATGAGCGTCACGCCGTCGATCATCCTGCTCACGGCAATGTACCTGTCGGGAACGTATGGGGGCGCGTTCACGTCGATCCTGTTTCGCATCCCGGGCGAGCCGCTCGACGTGCCGCTTCTGTGGGACGGCTACCCGATGGCGCGGCAGGGAAAGCCCGCGCAGGCACTGGGCTGGACGCTGCTTGCAGCGCTATGGGGCGGCCTCATCACCTGCGTATCGGCGGTCGTGCTCGCGGTGCCGTTCGCGCACTTCGCGCTGCGTTTCGATTCGCCCGAATATTTCGCGGTCGTGCTGCTCGGTCTGTCCGGCGTCGTCGCGCTCGGCGGCGCATCGATGGCGAAGGCCTTGATCAGCCTGTGCATCGGGCTTCTGCTTGCAACGGTCGGCGTCGACGACACGTATGGCGTCGACCGGTTCACGTTCGGCGTTCCGATCCTGAAGGACGGCATCGAGTACCTGACGGTGATGGTCGGCGCGTACGGGCTCGGCGAGGTGCTGACGCGCATGGAGCAGGGATTCGCCTCGCCGTCGATCGACGCCGGCAAGAAGGTCGAGACACGCCTGCCGCGCTGGCGCGAGATCTGGCCGCTGCGGCCCACGATTGCGCGGAGCTCGCTGATCGGCATCCTGTGCGGCATCGTGCCGGGCGCGGGTGCCACGGTCGGCTCGTTCGTCGCGTACGGCATCGAGGGACAGTACGGCAAGCGGCGCGCGGAGCTCGGCACCGGGATTGCGGAGGGGATCGTCGCGCCGCAGGTGGCGTCGACCGCGACCGTCGGCGGCCACATGGTGCCGCTGCTCGCGCTCGGCATACCCGGCAGCGGTGCAACCGCCGTGATCCTCGGCGCGTTCCTGCTGCACGGCGTGCAGCCGGGTCCGCAGATCTTCCAGACCGAAGCGGCGATGGTCTACACGATTTTCGCGTCGATGTTCGCCGCGGTGTTCGGCATGTGCCTGCTCGGCTACTTCGCGATCAAGCCGCTGATCCGCGTGCTGCAGCTGCCCGAGGCCGTCACGTCGGCGTTCGTCGCGCTGTTCTGCTTCGTCGGCGCGTACAGCGCGCGCAACAGCCTGACCGACCTGTGGATGATCGTCATCTTCGGCATCGTCGGCTATCTGTTCGAGCGCTTCCGCTTCCCGATCGCGCCGATGGTGCTCGGCTGCATCCTCGGTCCGATCGCCGAAACGTCGTTCATGACCAGCATGATCGCCTACCAGAACGACTGGACGATTTTCTTCACGCGGCCGATCAGCGGCACGGTCATGGCACTCACGGTGCTGGCGCTTCTGTATCCCGCAATGCGCTATGTGCGCCGGTCGATGCGGACACCGCGAACCACCGTGAGGCACGCTTGAAATGCGTTCCGGCGCGCGTGCAATTCGCACTCGGGACGGCAGGTGCCGTCGCCTGGCTGGCGATGCCGGCGCTCGGCCAGGAGATCGCCGACGACAGGGATGCCGCGGAGAGACACATCCGGGTCTTCGTGACGGGAAGCAACATCCCGGCTGTCGAGCGCGAGACCGGCTTGCCGGTCCAGGTCATCACGCGTGACGAGATCGAGCGCGCGAACTTCCAGACCGCTGCCGAGCTGATCAACAGCATCTCCGCAACGACGAGCTATAGCGCGTTCAATGTGGCGCAGGGTCTCGGCGGCGGCGGTGGCGGCGATGGCCTCGGCTTCGCGGGCGGGGCGCTGCGGGGACTCGGCTTTCAGTTCACCGTCGTGCTGGTCAACGGCCGCCGCATAGCTCACCATCCCCTCGCGCCGCGCGGTGAGGATCTCAATTCGATTCCCCTCGCGGCGGTCGATCGGGTCGAGGTGCTCAAGGACGGGGCGTCGGCGATCTACGGCAGCGACGCCATCGGCGGCGTCATCAATTTCATCCTGCGCAAGGACTACCGGGGCTTCGATGTCTCCGCCCAATACGCGTCGCCCGAGCACGTCGGCGGCTATGAGAAGCGCATCACCGCTTCCGGCGGCTTCGGCGATCTCGCCTCGCAGAAGTTCAACGTCCATGCGACCGTCGACTACGAGAAGTCCGGCGGCATCGAAGCGCGCGACCGGCCGTTCGCAGCGAGAAGCTACATTCCCGACTACGACATCGACCGCACTTCGCTCGAATCGTCGCCCGCGAACGTCGGTACGCCGCTCGGTCAACGCAACCCGAGCGGAGACCCGGGCAACGGGTACCGCAATCCGTCGTGTGCGCCTCCGCAATCGTCGTTTACCGCAAGCAACCCGTACGAGTGCCGCTGGTTTGGCGACGGTTCGGTCGCACTCGTGCCGCCGACCGAGCGGCTGCACGTCGTCGCGTCGCTCGCATGGCAACTCGACCCGCAACACCAGCTCTTCGTCGATGCAACGTGGGCCCGGAATCGATTCACCTACACCCCCGGTCCCACGGCGGTTTCGAACCTGACGACATCGCCCGGCAGCGATGGCTTCCTTCTACCGCCGGCGAGCCCGTTCTACCCGCACGCGTTTGCGAGAACATTCGGCGTCGACGGCACACCGCTCGCTCTGTATTGGCGCGCAGTCGAGCTCGGTCAGCGCACGATCGAGCCGACCGCAGAGCAATGGAGCGCCGTCGCGGGAATGCAGGGCCTCGCGATGGGCTGGCGCTACGACGCCGCATTCAATTACAGCCGCGCGCAGATCGAGACGCGTTACGCGAACGGTTTCGTTCGCGAATCGGTGCTGCTTCCCATCCTGAACAGCGGTGTCGTCAACCCGTTCGGCGCGAACACGGAAGACGTCGTCAACGCAATGTCGGTGGCGAAGATCGACGGCGTGCTGTCGAGCGGCAGGTCGAGCATTGCCGTGCTCGATTTCCACGCGTCGAAGGACGTGCTCGCATTGCCTGCGGGGCCGATGGCGCTTGCAGCCGGCATCCAGGTGCTGCGCGAAAAGCTCGAGCAAACTGCCGAGCCCGTGCTCGCATCGGGTGACGTGCTCAACACGAATTCGGCCGCATCCCTGTCGGGATCGCAGAACGTCGAGGCGGCGTTCGCCGAGGTGGCCGTTCCGCTTCTCGAATCGCTCGACGCGAATGTCGCCGTGCGCTACGACCACTACGACGATTTCGGAAGCACGACCAACCCGAAAATTTCCGTTCGATGGCAGCCCGTGTCGAGGCTGCTGTTGCGCGCTTCGGCGGGCACGGGCTTCCTCGCGCCGAGCATTCAGGGTCTGTTTCGCGGGTCGGCGCTCCTCCTCACGCCCGAAGCGCACGATGACCCCGCGCGTTGCCCGCATACCGGGTCAGTGCAGGACTGCAATCGACGCTTCCCGGCGCTCTTCGGCGGCAACCCGGCGCTGCAGCCTGTCGTCTCGCGGCAGTGGAGCGCGGGCGCCGTGCTGGCGCCGACGCGCACGCTTTCGCTCGGCATCGATTACGTGTCGATCCTGCTCGACGACCGCATCAACTTCATCTCGAGCGTCCAGGTCTTCGACCAGTGCCCCGACGGCATCACCGGCCGTACCTGTCAGCTGATTCACCGCGGGTCGATCGATCCGGCAAACCCCGCGCTGCCCGGTCCGATCACGCAGGTAGACCAGTTCCTGACGAACCTCGGCAAGGCGAAGGTGAGTGCCATCGATGTCAACGCGCAATACATGGCGCCCACGCAGAGGTTCGGGCGGTTCGCGGTCGCGCTCGACGGCACTTACAACGTGCAGCATCTCGAGCAACAGGCCGACGGAAGCTACGTCGATCTCGTGGGCAAGTACTCGACGTCGGGCGGCAACCCGGGCGTCGTCCCCCGCTGGCGTCACTATCTCACCCTTACCTGGGCGTACGGGTCGTGGACGGCAACCCTCTCCGAGAGTTATCAGACCGGAACGTACGATCAGGCGCCCCCGGCCGGATCGGGTCGGACGTCAAGGCGGATCGCCGCTTACGACGTCTGGAACGTCAGCGCCATCTATGCCGGTTTCGCGCGCTGGACGTTGTCGGCAGGCATCAGGAACCTGCTCGATCGCGACCCGCCGTTCTCGGTTCAGGACCAAAGCCTCCAGGTTGGATATGATCCTTCCTACGCCGATCCGCATGGCCGTCTGTACTGGGCGGGTGCACGCTACTCGTTCCGATAGACCGCCGCCATGCAGGAGCTCGTGCGCGTGAACGGGACGAACAGCAATGCGTGCCGCCGTCGTGACGAAGGCCCGATGCGTCCTCGGCCGTTCAGCGGTAGTCGCGATGTTCGCGACGGCTGCCGCGGCGCCGGATCGTGCGACAGCAGCGACGACGACACTCGTCGACATGCCGACGCGCAGCGTCATGCAGCGTTTCCTGTATGTGCGTCCGGACGCGCCGGTCGCCAATATCGTTTTCCTCCCGGGCCTCGACGGTGTCCTGGGCATCGAGGACGACGGATCGACATCCACGCTCGCAGGCCATTGCGCACCGTTCATGCGCAACCGCGAAGCGTTCGCCTCGCGCGGTTTTGCGCTGGCGCTCGTCGACCGGACGTCGGACCACAAGGTGCGCCAATTCGTCGATGTCAACGAGGTCGTCCGGTACATGCGCCGCCGCGACGACGTTCCGACGTGGATTGTCGGAGGCAGCGGATCGACGATGGGCGCCCTGGATTTCGCTGTCGAGTACCCGCGTGACGAACGGCTCGGTGTTGTCATTTTTTCTCCGGCGGAGCTCGATGCACCGCGCATCGCGCGCGTAACACGACCGACGCTCGTCGTCTACCACCGGGACGACGATTTTTCCGGGCCCTTCGTCGGCGCGCTATTCGACGCGTTGACCGCTGCGCCGGCCAGGGAGCGCATCGAGCTGGCCGGTGGCGGTGGTGGCAGCGAATGCGGCGGACCCCATCTGTTCATGGGTATCGACGCGCAATTCGTCGACGCGATCGCCGGCTTCATCTTGCGGCACAACGCGTTCGGCCCTTCGCTCGAACCGAACGTCCGGTAGGCGCATGGACCTGCCCATCCGCGGTTACCGGTTCGACGATTTCCGGCTCGAAACAACCAAGCGCCGGCTCGTGGGTCCGCGCGGTGACGCGATACCGCTTTCCGGCCGCGCCTATGACGTCCTCGTGCAACTCGTCGAGCATCGCGACCGCGTGGTCGGCAAAGAGGAGTTGCTGCAGTGGGTCTGGCCGCAAACGATCGTCGAGGACAACAACCTCAATCAGGCGATAACGGCGGTGCGCCGGGCGCTGGGCGATACGCGCGGAGCGCCGCGCTTCATCGTCACGATCGCGGGCCGCGGCTACCAGTTCGTGTGCGACGTTTCGCCGCTGGTCGAGCAACCCGTTGAATCGCCCGCGCTGGCGCCTTCGCCGGCGCCCGGACGCGAGATCGACTCGGTCGCAGTAACGGCCGGCGAGGTCGACGCAAACGTTCCAGGTGGGTTGGAGGACACCCGCAAAAACACTTCGGTGCCACGCCGTGCGGTGCTCGCAACGATTGCGGTCGCCGCAGCAGCCACCGGAGCCACGCTGTGGTGGAATCGCGCGAAGCAAGCGCCTGGTCGTCCGCGGTCGATCGCGATCCTGCCGTTCAAGCCGCTCCTTGCCGATGCCCGCAATCCTGCGATGGAGCTTGGCGTGACCGAGTTGCTGACCAATCGGCTGGGCCGGTTGCCCGGCATCGTGGTCCTCCCGCTCAGCTCCGTGATGCGCTTCGCCGCGGTGGACAGCGACCCGCTCGACGCCGGGCGCCAGCTCCACGTCGACGCCGTTGTCGACGGCCGCGTCTACATGCAGGACGATCGAGTCCGCATCACCGCTCGCCTGCTCGCAGTCGAAGGCAGCTCGCTGTGGGCAAACGCGTATACGCAGCCCGCGGGCGAGCTTCTCGCGGTACAGGATTCGCTTGCGACAGAGCTTGCGAGCGCGCTTACGTCGGAGCTTTCGGACGAGACGCGATCGGGTGTCGTCGCACACGAGACGTCGGACGTCGAGGCCTGGCAGCTCTATGCCAACGGCCGGTATCAGATCGAGCGCCGCGATGCGGCAAGCTTGCGCCGCGCGGCCGGTTTCTTCGACTCGGCGCTGGCGCGAGATCCACGGTTCGCGCTTGCGAGTGCCGGCCTCTCCGACGCGCACACACTCACCGCGGTCTTCGGCATCGAGCCGCCGGTGCAAGCATTCGCGCAGGCGCGACGCGCAGCGCTCCGCGCGATGGAGCTCGATCCAAGGCTGCCGCCGGCACACGTGGCACTCGGACATGTCGTCACGCAGTACGACCTCGATCTGCCCGGAGGCCGACGGCACTACCAGCAGGCGTTGCGCCTGCAACCGGAGTTCGCGCGTGCGATGGGGCAGATGGCACTGAACCTGATCCAGGCCGGCGACCTCGCGGGCGCGAACGATGCCATTCGCGAAGCGCGCGCGCTCGAGCCCGCGTCGCTCGCATTCATCGCGCTGTCCGGATGGGTGACTTATTTCACGCGCGCCTACGGCGACGCCGAACGCCAGCTTTCGCAGCTCGTGGAAGCTGCCCCCGACGCCGCGCTGCCACGACAATTTCTCGCTCGCGTGCTGCTCGCCAAGCACGAGGGCGTACGCGTCGTACGCCTGCTGGAGGGACGCAACGACCCCGCGCCACCGACGTTCTCGAACCTTGCACGCGCATATGCGCAGATCGGCGACGCGAATTCCGCCAAGGCGGAAGTTGCGCGCGTCGAAGCCTTGGCATCGCAGGGATACGGCGTGGGCTTCGACCTCGCATTGATCCACCTCGAACTCGGGGACCGCCCGCGCGCGCTCGACGCGCTCGAGCGCGGCATGTCGGATCACTCGCAGATGCAGGGCTATCTGAACGTCGAGCCGGCACTCGATCCGCTGCACGGCGAGGCTCGGTTCCGTGCCCTTGTCCGGCGGCTCGCGCTGGCCTGACGCGGGTCGCGAGCGGCGTCGGGGCAACTTCCGGCCCGTAGCTCAGACGTTTTCATAACGATTCAGCGGCGGCCAAAGACCGCTGCGCTCGTACTCGCCATTCTGTTTCCCGGAACGCGGCAATCGCGCTGCGAATCGGGGAGGCAGCAATGAATTTCACAGCGTTTGCACGTGCCATCGCGGCCGTCGCCATGTTCGTTGCGCCAGCGCCATCGGTGGCCACGGAAGCCGTCGTTGCTGGAGCCTCGAGCGCCTGGACCCCGGCCAACAGCATGTCGATCGGTCGCGCGGGTCACACTGCAACGCGGATGCGAAACGGCAAGGTGCTGGTTGCCGGTGGATACACGCTTGATGGCGACTATGGCCGGTGGTCGCAGACAGCCAGTGCCGAGATTTTTGATCCCGCCACCGGCACATGGAGCGGCACGAACGGGATGATCAATGCCCGGGCAAACCACCAGGCGGTTCTGCTGAACAGCGGCAAGGTCCTGGTCGTGGGCATCGGAGCCAAGGCGGGGCCAAACGCGGAGCTTTACGACCCGGACACCGGTATCTGGATTCCGGCCGGCAAGGCAGCCGACGTTCCGCCAAGCGGTTCCACCACGTTGCTTCCCTCCGGAAAGGTGCTGTTCGCCGGTGGCATCGTGAGCGACGTCGTTCGGGAAACGTATTTGTATGACCCCGACGCCGATACATTGGCCGCGACGGGCAGCCTTAACGTCGCCCGCTTCGCTCACGGTGCGGCCCTGCTCGGTGATGGCCGGGTGCTCGTGGCCGGCGGATTCGACTTCACCAATAGCATCGACGGCCGTTTGACGGAACGGGCAGAGGTGTACGACCCGGCCACCGGATCCTGGCGTTTTACCAGCGATCTCACTCCGGCAGAGTGGTTTCCCGAGGCGACTCTGACATCGCTTGCCAACGGAAGCGTGCTGCTCTTTGCGTTCCGCTTCGCCGCGGGTGCGCACGAGTCGCGAAGCACGCTTTACGATGCTTCTGCCGAAACCTGGATCGACGGCGACACCGGTCCCGCGGGAGGCATTCATCACACCGCCACGCTTCTTTCCGACGGGCGCGTTCTCGTCGTCGGCGGTGCCGTTGTCCCTGATGATGCACGCGTCTATGAACCGCGCACCGCGACGTGGAGCCTGGCCGGTTCGCCCGGTACCGCGCGCCTTTACCATACCGCGACGCTGCTCGCCGATGGCCGCGTGCTCGTTGCAGGCGGCGAGAAGCCTCTCCAAAACGATTCGACCAGCAGCGTGGAGATATTCCAACCCGCGTCGCCATCCGGCCTCGCTCGGGTGATCGAGTACTACAACGAAAGCCTCGATCACTATTTCATCACGGCGACCGCCGACGAGATCGTGAAGCTCGACGATGGCCAGTTGGCGGGCTGGCGGCGCACCGGATATCAATTCAACGCGTACGAAGCGCCCGTCGCCGGCACGTCACCGGTGTGCCGTTTCTACAGCGTCGCCTTCGCGGGGAAGGGCTCGCACTTCTACACGCCGCTCGACTTCGAATGCGGGAAGCTGCGGGCGGACGCGCACTGGACGCTCGAAAGCGCCGCGGTATTCCACATCGCGCTCCCGTTGCAGGACGGCGCCTGTGCCGCCGGTCTTGCACCGGTTTATCGGCTCTTCAACAACGGACAGGGCGGCGCGCCCAATCACCGCTACACGACCGATCGCAATGTGCGCGCAACCATGATCGCGCACGGCTGGGTGCCGGAAGGCCTCGGCCCGGACGCGGTGCAGATGTGTGCGCCGTAATGGCCGATTCAAGCGCATTTTTCCGCCGTTCCATCCCGCAACCACGAAAGGAGCTCCCATGTTAGCCAGACTGGTCACAGGTAAGGCACTGGTTCTTGCCGTCGCGCTTCTGATTCCATGCTTCGTCTCCGCCGCAAAGCCTGCGATCGATCCCTCGTACGCCGAGGGCAAGACGTATTACATGATCGGCACGCACGTGATCGTCGGCGCTGCGCAGTCGCAGCCCGAGGCCTACGCGCATGCCGAAGAGCTCTACCTGATCGGCTATCCGCAGGCCGCGTTGCCGCTGCCGTCCGGATACGTGCCCCAGTGCAACCCGTGTTTCCACGCACCTCCGGACTTCATCTTCCACGATCATGTCCTGCCGGGCGCGCCTGGATTGGGGAACGACGGCACCGCCGGTGTCTGGAAAGCGCCGTGGAAGATCATCCTGCTCATGTATACGATGGAAGCGGTCAGCGATCCGAACTTCGTGCCCGTGAAAAGCGAAGCGGAACTCGACGCTGCCGAAGTGGCAGGCAAGTTCCAGGCGATTGCGCCTCCTGGATCGGAAAATCCGTATGAAATCGACACGGGCAACTTGCTGATCTGCCCGTTCGTGGCACCCGCAGCGTAACGCGTGGCAAGTGAGACGGTGCCGCGGTCACGGGGCGCCGTCTCGCGCGGCCCGTGGCTCTACGGGCGCACACGCCTGTCAGACGCGCGTGTCGATCAAGCGGGGCGTCACGGCGCCAGCGAAGCGAGGGGCTTTCCCTTTTCGACGATGTAAACGGCAAGTACCTTCACCGTCTTTTCCCCGCTTCTCGCGTCGTGAATGGCATTGACCGGAATCTGGTACGAATCGCCGGCATTCAGTGCCAGCGGCGGCTTGCCTTCGACGAGAAGCGTCATCGTTCCTTCGATCACGTAGCCCGTCTCGGCACCCGGATGCGTGTGACGTCCGATGTTCACATTCGGCGAGATTTCGGCAATTCCCGTCACCGTCTCGTAATTCGACGAACCCGGTACATCGACCTTCTGCAACAGCGTGCGCTTGATCGGCGCCGGGGCGCCGCTTTGCTGCGCGAGAACGGGCAACGACAACGCCAGCGTGACCACCGCGAGTACGCATAACGATTTCGTTTTCATGACGGTCCCCTTGCGCGTTTGTGGGATGCAAGCATCGCTGCAATGAACGGGCGCGGTCGACGCAAGAAGAACGGGTTCAAAGCGCCTCGCTCAATCGGGCGATTGTAGGCCCGCCACGCCCAGGCGAAAAGCAGCGTTCACTCCGAATCGCGCACTGACAGGAACGTCTTCATCCGCGCAAGCTCGTCGTCCAGCGAACGCGCGAACGCGCGGCCACGCGGCGCAGTGCCGCGCACGTAACCGATGTCGCTCGCCAGCGTGCCGTCCGTCATCGTCAGGTTCGCCCAGCCGGGGACCGCATCGCCGTACAGGAGCGGGAGCGCATAGTAGCCGAGCCTGCGCCGGGAAGGCGGCGTATACGCCTCGAAGCGATACCCCCAGCCGAAGAAGCGCTCGAAGCGCACGCGATCCCAGACGATCGGATCGAACGGCGCGAGCAATCGCACCTCGCCGTCCACCGCATCGGCGATCTCCCGCGGCGTCTCGTCCGCCGGCCAGTACCAGTCCGCACCGTCGACTCTTGCATGCGCAAGACGGCGCTTCGCGCGCGCGAGTGCGTCGTCGATGCCCTGCGCAAGCTGCGGTGCGGCGTAGCGCAGCCGCCGCACCAGCGGCGACAGGCGCGCTGCGGGCAGCGGCGCATACTTGCGCACGACCCTGTCGACCAGCGCATCGAGCCTGGCCCGCGGCGACATCGGCGGCGCGTGCGCAGGCCTGGACTCGCGCACCGCGTAGATCCTGATCCCCGCCTCGCGCCGCACGACGCGCAGCCATCCGCGATAGTGCATCGCGTCGAGCAGATGCGTCGTCGCGCTGGAGCTGCCGCCCCACGCATTGACGACCGCACCATGCGCAAAGTGCGCGTCGACGTCGCGCGGGTGGACGTCGCCGCGCTCGCGGACGAACTCGAGCACGGCTTGCGCCCGCTTCCTCCGCGAAGCGCTCCATGCCGGCCGCACGGTGCGCGGGTGCATGAGCGCGTAAACGGCGCGCGGAACGAAGCCGTAGTTGATGACGAAATCCTCCTCGACGTCCAGCGCGGGGTAGCTGCGGTCGAGGTCTCCCGCGCGATACCCGGCGACGCGATGGCGCAGCGCGAGATCCTGCGCACGCGCCGGCGCACGGATCGGATCGGCCTGCACGAAACCGAGACGCTCGATCGCGGCCTGCAGGCCGGCCGGCGCGAAGAGACTGCGCGCAATCGCGTAGCGGCGAAGATCGGCGGCGTCAACGACCGGAGTCATCGGAAGTGTGCTGAAGATGCACGGCAGCGGCTTGTCGCGCGTGCGGCGCGTTATTGTAGCGGCCGCCCGTCCTCGACCCGGTACCCGCATGCTCCACGACCCCGCCCGGCACGAGCCGCTCGCCGCAATCGCATGGGACGAAGCGCGGGCGCGCGGCGCCGTCGCACACATCGTCCGCCGGACGGAAGCACGCTTCTCGCCCGACGATTACTGGCCGTTGCATCCGCGCGACGTCGCCGGCGCCGACGCGGCGCCGGCGTATCCGCTCTACCACGGCGCAGCCGGCGTCATCTGGGCGCTCCAGTATCTCGCGGCGACCGGTGCGGCGACGCTGCAACGCGACTATCGTCCGTTCATCGCGCCGCTATTGCAACGAAACCGCGACTGGCTGCGCTCGTTCGGCTGCACGTTCGATGCGTCCTACCTGATGGGCGACACCGGGATTCGACTTCTGCAGTTCCGGATGGTCGCGAGCACGGCGACCGCCGACACGCTGGCCGCATTGATCGAATCGAACCTCGACAATCCGACGCGCGAGCTGATGTGGGGGTCGCCGGGAACGCTGCTCGCAGCACTTTTCATGCACGAGTGCACCGGCGAACGGCGCTTTGCCGATCTGTTCCGCGCGACGTCGCGCCGCTTGTGGTCCGAGCTGGAATGGTCCGCCGAGCACGCGTGCCGATACTGGACACAGGATATGTACGGGCAGCGGTCGAGCTATCTCGACGCGGTGCACGGCTTCGTCGCAACCGCATTGCCGCTCATCCGCGGGCGGCCTCTGCTTGCCGCCGACGAATGGGAGCACTGGGCCGCCTGCATCGAGGACACGATCCGCAAGACCGTCACCCGCGACGGCGCCTGCGCGAACTGGCGCGCGTGGCTGCAGACTGCTCCGGGTCGCGCGCCGCCGCCCCTCATGCAGTTCTGCCACGGCGCTCCCGGATTCGTCGTCTGTCTCGCCGGAATGCCGGGCGCATCGCTCGACGAACTGCTGCTCGCCGGCGGCGAAGCGACGTGGGCCGCAGGGCCGGTCGGGAAGGGCGCGAACCTGTGTCACGGCACGGCCGGCAACGGCTATGCATTGCTCACGCTCTACCGGCGTACGCGCGATCCGCGCTGGCTCGAGCGAGCACGCGCATTCGCGATGCACGCGATCGGGCAGCTCTTCGCCGCGGAACGCAGCGTCGGTGAACTGCGTTACTCGCTATGGACCGGTGACCTTGGCCTCGCGATCTATCTCGTCGACTGCATTCGCGGCGACGCCCGGTTTCCGACGCTCGACACCTTCTGAACGTCGCGGGTGTCGCCCGAGGCGGACGTCGGACCGATGCGTACACGGTTTTCAGCGCGCGGCCGGGTTCGCTACCCCGCCAATCCCGCAATAGTGCTCGCATGCTTCCTGCGAGATCGCCCCGCCGCGCCGACGCCTGACCGGGTGCCGGGGCTTCTCCTCTTCCTTTGCAGCTTCGCAACGTCGCAGAAAGCGCTCGCGGCAGGGACGCCCGGACCATCGAGGTTTCCGGTGCGCCACGGCCCGCACCCACTGCCGTCGATCGCGCGGTCGGGCCCGCGGCGCGCTCGCTGCGCCTTCCCGTCACCACGCTGCCCCAGCCCGACGAGACCACCTGCGGTCCGACGTGCCTGCACGCGATTTACGCGTACTGGGGCGACGTCGAGCCGCTGCCGAGCGTCATCGAGCGCATGTGGCGGCTCGAGCACGGCGGAACCTATGCCGTCTACCTCGGCTGCGACGCGCTGCGCAACGGCTACCGCGCGCGCATCTACACCTACAACCTCACGGTGTTCGATCCGACATGGTTCGCAACTCCCGGCGTCGACATCGCGTCGCGCCTGGTGATGCAGCGCAACGCCAAGGACGAGCGCCGCGGGCAGCACGCGGTCGACGGCTATCTCGAGTTTCTCGCGCGCGGCGGCCGGCTGCGCTTCGCGAACCTGTCGGAGCATCTGATCCGGCGCATCCTGCATTGCCGGCTGCCGATCCTGACCGGCCTTTCGTCGACCTACCTTTACCGCTCGGAGCGCGAATGTCCCGACGGCACGGCGGACGACGTGCGCGGCCATCCGGTCGGCCATTTCGTCGTGATCGCCGGCTGGGACGACCTGCGCCGGCGCGTGATGGTCGTCGATCCCTATCAGCCGAATCCGTGGGGTCCGTCGCACGAGTACTGGATCAGCGTCGATCGCGTCGTCGCCGCCATCCTGCTCGGCATCGTGACGCACGACGCGAACCTGCTCGTGGTGTACCCAGCCAGGGGAAAGCGATGAGCGGCGCCGGGCCGTCCCAAGCCGCGAATTGCTCCCCCTCGGGGGGCAGCGCAGCGGCGACAGCCGCTAGCGTGGGGGCCCTCAAATGAGCGGCGCCGGGCCGTCCCAAGCCGCGAATTGCTCCCCCTCGGGGGGCAGCGCAGCGGCGACAGCCGCTAGCGTGGGGGCCCTCAAATGAGCGTGCTCGTCGTCGTCAATCATCCGCGCGACTGGCCCTTCGAGATCGCCGGCACGCGCATTGTCACCGCGCGCGACTACCTGACCGATCCCGCGTACAGCGAGAACCAGTCGGCACGCGTGCTGAACCTCTGCCGCACCGATCGCTACCAGGGCCGCGGCTATTACGTGTCGCTGCTCGCCGAGGCGCGCGGCCATCGGCCGCTGCCGGAGGTGAAGACGCTCGGCGACCTGCAGTCGAGCGAGCCGCCCGACCGGCTGCTCCCCGCCACGTTCGGCGAGCAACTGCAGCGTGCGCTGTCCGCGCACTGCGACGCGACGTTCGCCCTCGACGCATACTTCGGCCGCGACCCCGCGAAGCAGAACGACGGGCTCGCGCAACAGTTGTTCGCAGCACTTCGCATCCCGCTCCTGCGCGCGCATTTCCGGCACACGGGCGATCGCTGGCAGTTGCGCGACCTGTCGATCCTCGCCGTGACCGACATCGAACCGGCGCAGCGGCCGCTGATCGCCGAAGCGGCGCGCGATTACGTGACGCGCGCAAGCCGGCCGCGAGCGAAAGCGCCGGCAAGCGGCAAGCCGTCGATGGCGATCCTGTTCGACGCCGACGAGCCGCAGCCGCCATCCAACCCGGAGGCCATCGAGAAGCTTTGCGCGGCGGCGCGCGCGCTCGGGATGACGGCGTCGGTGATCGGCCGCGACGACATCGACCGGCTGCCGAAATTCGACGGTCTCCTGATACGCGACACGACCAACGTCAACCACTACACGTACCAGTTCGCGCGGCGTGCTGCCGCCGAGGGCCTCGTCGTCGTCGACGATCCCGATTCGATCCTGAAGTGCACGAACAAGGTCTACCTGAACGAGCTGCTGTCGCGCCATCGCGTGCCGGTGCCGAAGACGCTGATGGTCCACCGCGACAACGTCGACCAGATCGTGCCGCTGCTCGGGCTGCCGTGCATCCTGAAGCAGCCGGACAGCGCGTTCTCGCTCGGCGTTGCGAAGGTCGAAACCGCCGATGCCGTGCAGGACGCCCTCGCATGGCTGTTCACGAAATCGGATCTCCTCGTCGCCCAGGAATGGCTGCCCACCGCGTTCGACTGGCGCGTCGGCGTCTACGACCGGCGCCCGCTCTACGTCTGCAAGTACTTCATGGCCCCCGGTCACTGGCAGGTGGTGAAACGGGAATCGGGCCGCACGCTCGAAGGATCGACACAGGCGCTTTCGGTGGGCGAGGCCCCGGAGATCGTCGTGCGAACCGCCGTGCGCGCGGCGAACCTGATCGGCGACGGACTCTATGGCGTCGACCTCAAACAGGACGGCCGGCAATGCTACGTGATGGAAGTCAACGACAACCCGAATCTCGACACGGGCAACGAGGACGGCGTGCTGAAGGACGCGCTGTACCGCGAGGTGATGGGCGTCTTCCTGCGCCGGATCCGCGAGCGCGGGCGCACGACGACGTCCTGAGCGCCATCGCTGCCGCGCGGGCGCCGATCGCGGCGTTCGATGCGTACGGCATCGAGCTCGAATACATGATCGTCGACCGCGAGTCGCTTGCGGTGCGGCCGATCGCGGATCGGCTGCTGAAGGAGCTCGCCGGCGCGCGTGGGCCCGACGCCGACGCCGCCCCGGCGGCGGTGGAATGGTCGAACGAGCTGGTGCGCCACGTCGTCGAGATCAAGAATCCGCTCCCGGTGAGTGACCTCGCATCGCTTCCTGTCCCGTTTCACGACGAAATACGCGGCGCGAATCGCGTGCTGGCGCGGGCGAACGCGCGGCTCATGCCCACGGCGATGCACCCGTGGATGAACCCGCGGCGCGAGACGTGGCTGTGGGACGGCGACATCTATCGCACGTACGATCGCATCTACGATTGCCGGCGTCACGGCTGGGCAAACCTGCAGAGCATGCACATCAACCTGCCGTTCGGCGACGACGGCGAGTTCGCGCGGCTCCATGCGGCGATCAGGCTCGTGCTGCCGCTCCTTCCCGCCCTCGCGGCGAGCTCGCCGATCGCCGATGCTGCGCCGACCGGGTCGCTCGACTCGCGGCTCGAAGCCTACCGCCGGATCTGCGCGATCACTCCGCACGTCGGCGCCAGCGTGATTCCCGAAACCGTCGAAACGCGAGCCGAGTACGAGGCGAAGATCCTGCGGCCGATGTACACCGAGATCGCGCCGCACGACCCCGATGGCGTGCTGCGGCACGAGTGGCTCAATTCGCGCGGCGCCATCGCACGGTTCGATCGCTGCGCGATCGAGATCCGGGTCGTCGACGTGCAGGAATGTCCGCAGGCCGACGTCGCCATCGCGGCAGCGACGTCGGCGGTCGTCAGATCCCTGTACGACGAGCACTACGCACCGCTCGACGAGCAGCAGGCGATCGGCACCGAGGTGCTGTACGACGTGCTGCTCGCATGTATTCGTGACGCCGATGCTGCCGTGCTCGACGATGTCGAATATCTGCACGCGCTCGGCGTGCCGACGTCGCGCTGCGTCGCGCGTGATGTCTGGTGCTCGCTGCTTGCCGATGCCGACGACGCGCATGCGTGGTGGCGACCGGTGATCGACGTGATCCTGCGCGACGGCCCGCTCGCGCGGCGGATCCTGCGCGCGGCCGGAAGCCGCCCTGACCGCGACCGGTTGCGGGTGATTTACGGCGCGCTCTGCCAGTGCCTCGAAGACGGGCGGATGTTCGCCTAGCGGCAAGGCGAATGTCGCGCGGCACAGGCAGCGTCTTTCTCGTCACTTGCGAGCATGGCGGCAACGACATTCCGCACGAGTTCGCCGGGCTGTTTCGCGGCCAGCGGCGACTGCTCGATTCGCATCGCGGCTACGACCCGGGCGCGCTCGACACGGCGCATGATCTGGCGCAGGCACTCGGCGCCACGCTGGTCGTCGCCACCGTGAGCCGGCTTCTCGTCGAGCTCAACCGCTCGCCGGGCCGGCAGTTTCGCAACTCGCCGGTCATGCGCGCCGTGAGAAAGGACACCCGCGACGACATCTGCCGTCGTTACTACCTGCCGTACCGGCTCGAAGTGGAACGCTTCGTCGCGCGGGCGATCGCCGGGCGAAAGCGCGTCGTGCACGTCTCGTCGCACAGCTTCACGCCGCGGCTCGACGGCGACGTCCGGCGCGCCGACGTGGGCCTGCTCTACGACCCCGGGCGGCGAAACGAGCGCGAGCTTTGCCTGCGCTGGCAGCGGGCGCTGGCGCGGCGCAGGCCGCAATGGATCGTGCGGCGCAACTATCCGTATCGCGGACGAAGCGATGGGCTCACCTCGTACCTGCGCAGGCGCTTCGGCGACGACGCGTATGCAGGCATCGAGCTCGAAGTGAACCAGAAGCACGCGCGAAGCGGCGCCGTGCCGAGCGCGGATCGCACGGCGATCGCGCATGCGCTGTGTGACGCCCTCGGGCGCATATCACCCGACGTCGTCAGCGCTTGAGATGCTGGCCGAAAAAGGCGAGCGTGCGCGACCACGCGAGCTTCGCGGCGGCGTCGTCGTAGCGCGGCGTCGTATCGTTGTGGAATCCGTGCTCGACGTTCGGGTACGTGTATTCCTGATAGCGGACGTGGTTGCGGTCGAGCGCTTCCTTCCACGCCGGCCACCCGGCGTCGATGCGCTGATCGCGCCCGGCGTAGTGAATGAGCAGCGGCGCCTTGATCTTCGCGGTATCGGCGGCGCTCGGCTGCGCGCCGTAGAACGGCACCGCCGCGGCGAGATCGGGAAAGCGCACCGCCATCATGTTGACGATGCCGCCGCCGAAGCAGAAGCCGACGGCGCCGACGCTGCCGTTGCATTCGGGATGCGACTCGAGGAACGGAACGGCGGCGAGGAGATCTTCGGTGCGCTTTGCAGGATCGAGCCTCGCGAAAAGCCTTGCCGCCTTTTCGTCGTCGCCCGGGTAACCGCCGAGCGGAGTCAGGGCGTCGGGTGCGAAGGCGAGGTAATTTTCCACCGCGAGCCGTCGCGCGACATCCTCGATGTACGGGTTGAGACCGCGGTTTTCGTGGATGACGACGATTCCCGGCAGCCTTGCCGAAGCCTTCGCCGGACGCACCAGGTAGCCGCGCATCGTGCCCGAGCCTTTCGGCGACGGATACGGCACGTATTCGGCGTGGATTCGCGTGTCGTCCTTGGGGACTTGCTGCGCGAGCGCGTAGTTCGGCCGCAGGCTTTCCAGCATCGCGGCCGCGGTCATGCCGCCGACGGCGAATTTCGCCGCCCGATCGAGAAATTCGCGCCGGCCGATTTCGCCGTGCACGTAGCCGTCGAAGATCGTCAGCACTTCGCGCGGAAAATCGCTGGCCTTCATTCGATCCATCGTATCGCCTCCGATTGAAACCGACGCAGGATCAGAGACGACTTTCGGCGCGTTCGTTCCGTGCATGAGCTCGGACGACGGTAATTCGTCTCCGACCCTGCTTGTCGCTACTTTTCGGCCGGCAGCACGATCGCATCTTCGGGGGCGAACGCGACGCCTGCGCTCGCACCGCGCGCGAGCGGCGCGTGCACGCCGGCGTCGAACACGAGCAACTCGCCCCACGGCGTGGCGAGCACGTACTCGATGCGACTGCCGAGATACGCGGCACGCCGGCACTCGGCCGGCAGGAGGCCGCGACCGGCGGCCGTCAACTGCAACCGGTGCGGACGCACGGCGAGCGTCGCCGGGCCGGCCGGCACGCCGTCGGCATGCACCGGCGCACTCACGTTGTTCGCGCGAAACGACGCTCCGCCCGCGGCCTGGACGACCTCTCCGCTGACGAGGTTCGCGTCGCCGATGAAGTCGGCCAGGAAGCGGCTCGTCGGCGCCTCGTAGAGCTCGACCGGCGTGCCCTGCTGTGCGATCTTTCCCCGGTCCATCACGATCACCTGGTCGGACACGGCGAGCGCCTCCTCCTGGTCGTGCGTGACGTAGATGACCGTGAGATCGAGCGACTGCTGCAGCTCGCGGATCTCCTGGCGCACGCGCCGGCGCAGCTTGGCGTCGAGGTTCGACAGCGGCTCGTCGAACAGCAGCACCGCCGGCTCGAGCACCAGCGAACGCGCAACGGCGACACGCTGCTGCTGGCCGCCGGACAGCTCGGACGGGAGCCGCTGCTCGAGTCCGGCAAGTCCGAGCATCGCGAGCTTCGCATGCGCGAGCTCGCGCGCCTTCGCCTTGCTGGCGCCCGTGGAGAGCGGGCCGTAGCACACGTTCTCGAGCACGCTCATGTGCGGGAACAGTGCATACGACTGGAACACCATGCTGACGTCGCGCTCGTTCGCCGCGCGATGGGTGACGTCGACGCCGCCGATCAGGATCCGTCCGCTCGTCACCGGCTCGAGTCCCGCCACCATGCGCAACGTCGTCGTCTTGCCGCAGCCCGAAGGGCCCAGGAGCGTCACGAGCTGTCCGGGCCGCACCTCGAACGACACGTCGTCGACCGCGGTGACTTCGTTGTAGCGCTTGCTGACGCCGGCGAAGACGACGCCGCCCGTAACGTTGCTCATCGCATCCCTTCCAGCCTTCATTGTGGCGCGACCACGACGGCCGCCGCACGCCGACCGAGGCGCGCCTCACCCACGAAGCGCTGCATGCCGAGCAGCACCGCGAGCATGAACAGCATCAGCACCGTCGAGTAGACGATGGCCAGCGGATACTCGCCGGCCTCGACGCGGTTGATGATGTAGACCGTCGACAGGTTGTACTTCGCTGTCGCGAGGAAGATCACCGCCGACACCGCGGTCATGGCGCGCGTGAAGCTGAACACAAGCGTGACGAGGATCGCCGAGCGCAACAGCGGCATCACGATGCGGGTCAGCGTTCGCCACGTGGAAGCGCGCAGCGTCGCCGACGCCTCGTCCAGCGTGCGGTCGATCTGCGCCAGCGACGCGACGCCCGAGCGCACGCCGACCGGCATGTTGCGGAACACGAAGCACAGCACGAGGATCGCCATGCCGCCGGTCAGCTCGAGCGGCGCGATGTTGAAGGCGACGATGTACGACACGCCGATGACGGTGCCGGGCACGGCGAAGCTCACGAGCGTCAGGAACTCGAACGCGCGCCGCCCTGCGAAGCGATGGCGCGTGATGACATAGGCTGACAACAGGCCGACGAGTGCGGTGAGCGGAGCTGCGACGAGCGCCACCTCGATCGTCGTGAACAGGCTGTCCCATGCCGAACCGCTGAAGAGCAGGCCGCGCGCCGCCCACTCGAGGCGGAAGCCGTCGAGGAAGTGGCGGAACGACGGCGTCATGTCGCCGCGGCCGATGTCGCGCACGAATCCGCCGGTCAGGATCACCGCGTAGCACATGAGCGTGAACACGATGAACGCCGCCGCGATCCAGAAGCAGGCGACCCACAGGCGGCGCGGCAGTGCCGCGGGCGCGCCGCCGTCGCCCTTGCCGCTCACCGTCACGTACGACGCGCGGCCGACCCAGCGCTGCTGCAGCACGAATGCGATGAGCGTCAGCGCAAGCAGCACGATCGCGAGTACCGCGGCACGGCCCGCGTCGTACTGCGCGCCGGCGACGGCGAAGAAGATCTTCGTCGAAAGGACTTCGAAATTGCCGGCGAGCACGATCGGATTGCCGAAATCGGCGAGGCTTTCGACGAACGCCAGCAGGAACGCATTCGCAAGTGCCGGACGCAGCAGCGGCCAGGTGACGGTGCGGAACACGCGTCCCGGCGTGCCGCGCAGCGTCTGCGCCGCTTCCTCGAGCGCGGGGCTGATCGCGTGCAGCGCGCCGTGCAGCAGCATGAACGAGATCGGCGTGAACGTGATGAGCTGCGCGATCGCCACGCCGGGCAGGCCGTAGATCCAGCGCGAGCGGGGAATGCCGAGCACGCCGAGCCAGCTCGTGATGAGTCCGGTGCGGCCGAACAGCACGACGAGTGCAAGTGCGACGACGAACGGCGGCGTGATCACCGGCAGCACCGACATCAGCTTCAGCACGCCGGCGTAGCGCTGCCCGCCGCGCTGCACGACGAGCGCGAGTGCGAGGCCCAGCAGCGTCGACAGCAGCCCGACGATCGTCGCGAGCAGCGCCGAGTTGATCGCGACACCGCAGCGGGTTCCTCCGCCGAGGCAGCCGAGTCCCCAGATATCGCTCGTCAGCAGACGCTCGCCGACGAGCTGCGGCGCGAAATGGCCGCGTGAATCCTGCACGGCGGACGTGAGCGCGCTGCCGATCGGATAGAAGATGAAGAGGACGAGCAGCAGGCCGATCGTGACGACGATCGTGGCGATCGTCGCATTTCCGGCGAAGAGGCCGGCGCGACCGAGTGCACGCGCGAGGCACACGGTGACTGCGGCAAGGGCAACGGTGGCGCCAATGCCGAACGGCGGACCGGCGACGCCGGCCATGAAGCCCTGCGCGAATGTCCATGCGAGTGCGGCCGCAGCGAAGAGCGCGGTGAGCCGCGTCGAGCCGAACCATGCGCAGGCGAGCGTCGCGATCATCGCGACCAGCACCGGAAGAAGCGCCGGCGCAGCGGCGTAATGCGGCCACTTCGTCAGTCCTGCGCCGGATGCGAGTCGCAGCGCGGACGCGCTGCCGTCCATCGCCCATGGCAGCAGCAACAGCGCGGCGAGCGCCACCGCCGCGAACAGCGTCGTCGTCAGATCCCTCGGCGCGCGGGGCGCGTGCGCTGCGGGAAGCGCCGCCGAGGGAAGCGACGTGGCCACTACTTCGGCAGCGTCGAGACCTCCTTGTCCCAGCGTGTGAGCAGCCGCGTACGCTCGGCCGACGAGCCGTACTTGGCGAAGTCGTAATTGATGAGCTTGATGTCGGAAAACTTCGGCGCGAGCGGCGACACCGGCGCGCTCTTGTTCGACGGAAGCTGATACGAGACCTTCGCCTCGAGGCCGATGGCCTGCGCCTCCGGCGTCAGCGCCCAGTCGTACCACTTCTTCGCATTCGCCATGTTCTTCGCGCCCTTGATGATGCTCATGCTGCCGATCTCGTAGCCGGTGCCCTCGCACGGCGACACGATCTTGAGCGGCGCGCCGCCGAGGATCTGGTACAGCGCGTCATGCTGGAACACGATGCCGACCATCGTCTCGCCGGTGGCCGCGGCACGCGCGGGTGCCGCACCCGACTTCGTGTATTGATTGACGTTCTTGTGCAGCGCCTTCAGGTAGTCGAATGCCTTGTCCTCGCCCATGATCTGCACGAGCGTGGCGAGCATGTTGTACGACGTGCCCGACGAGTTCGGATTGGCGACCTGCACCTCGTCCTTGAATTGCGGCTTGACGAGATCGGCCCAGCACTTGGGCTCGGGGACGTTCTTCTTCTTCAGAAGCTCGGTGTTGTACGTATAGCCGAGCGCTCCCGCGTAGATGCCGACCGTGCGGTACTTCGACTCCTCGGCCTGGCGCACCGCCCAGTCCTGCAGCTGCGCGAGCATCGGCGACTTGTAGGGCTCGGTGAGGCCTTCCTCGGCCGCCTGCAGATGCGGGTCACCGGTGCCGCCCCACCAGATGTCGCCGCGCGGGTTCGCCGATTCGGCCTTGATCTGTGCGTAGAACTCGCCGGCGCTCTTGCGCGTCATCAGCACCTTGATGCCGAATTTCTTCTCGAACGCCGCCACCATCGGCCGGCACCATTCCTCCTGCACCGTGCAGTAGACGACGAGCTCGCCCTGGGCGGCAGCGGCGAGCGGCACCGCCAGGAGCAACGCAGGCAACAGGGCCCGCAGGAACGCCGACATGCGCATGTTTCCTCCGATTCCGATAGTGCGGCGGGGGACAATCCCCGCGCTCGGTCGGCGAGTGTAGCGCAATTAAAGCGATTTCAGATATTGGACGAGATCGGCGATCTGGTTGTCGGGCAGCCCGAGCGACTTGCGCTGATTGTAGGTTCGCACGACATCCTCGAGCGTCGCGGCGCTGCCGTTGTGGAAATACGGCGCGTGCTGCCACAGCCCGTGCAGCGGCGCGGTCCGGTATTGCTTCGTGGCACTGCGCGACGCATAGCTCGGCGCGCCGTTCGGCTCGGGCTCGCTGACGACATCGGTCGGCGGATGCAGCCGCAGGTTCGCGTCGGTGAGCGCGTCGCCGCTGTGGCATGTCGCGCAGGTGGCGGCGCCGTTGAACAACGCCTTGCCGCGTTCCGCCGCAACGGGATCGAAACTGCCCGCGGGTGGCGGAGGTGCGGCGAGCGACAACTGGTAGGCCTGCAGCGCGGGCAGCTTCGCCGTGATGAGATCGTCGGTGCCGTTGGTCACGTTCACGCCGGTGCGCCGATCGGAAAAGCTGCCGTGGCCGCCCATCTGCGTCACGCCGACGTAGCGATTCCAGTACGCGATGTCGTCACCGTCGCCGGTCGACGTGATCCTGTGGATCCCCGCGAGACCGTACGCGGGCGGAATCACCTGCGGTCCGTTCAATCCGTCCTGATTGAAGCGCGGATCGTATTTGCCCGGACCCCAGCTCTTGTAGACGGCCTTGCTGGCGGCCGGTAGCGCGGGCGACAGCGCGATGATGGCGCCGGGATCGAGGTCGCGATTGGGCCAGCCGTCGAGACGCTTGCCGATTCCGGGCGCGAACGAATTGTCGACGGTCGAATGACATAGCGCACACGTAATGCCGACGCGCGTCAGCGTGTCGTGTCCGTTGACTGTCTCGACCGTACCTTTGACACCGACCACCGCGTCGAGCTTCAGCAGCGCGATCGTCGTGGCGGGACTCTTCAAGTCGATGCTGCCGTCCTGGATGCCGGCGACGACGGCCGCGGGCAGCGCATCGGCGTCGACCTTGAGGCCGACCGACAGCGCGGTCGTCGGGTCCACCGCCGCGCTGATCACTTCATGCATGCGTAGCGTATCGGTCCACTGCGTTTCGTCACCGAACGTGTCGAAACGAAAGATCTGCTTGCCCTTCGCGATGAGTGCAGGATCGGTCGTCTGCGTATCGTTTGGCGATGAACCGCCGCCGCATGCGCTGACGAGCACCGCCGCCGCGCAGGCGAGCGCGTAGCCGATCGATCTGCCGCGGAACGCGAATGCGCGACAACGAGCTTCGATCGCGGCGACTCGCGAAAAACGCGCGAGCGTTCCCTTGGCGTACGTTGGACGTGCCATCCGTTGCTCCGTTGGGCAGTGCGGGCGACGAGGCGCTGCGCAATGCAGCGTGCATCGCATGCGGTAATCGGCCCATTGGATGACGCGCCGGAGCGCGGCGTTCCCGCGCGGCTAGTCGCGGAGGCGAAACGCGGAGGCGAGCAGTTCGTACGATCGCTGGCGCGCCGCCGGATCGTGCGTCCACGTGACGACGACGATCTCGTCGAGCGCGAAATGCTGCGCGAGTTGGATGAGGCGTTCGGCGACGGCGCTGCCGGTGCCCACGATCGCCTTGCGGCGCAGCGCGTCGATCGTCGCGCGCTCGCTATCGGTGTACGGATACGCGTCGGCGAATTCGGGCGTCACGAGCGGCTTGCGCAAACCCTTCTCGAAGCCGACGCGCCAGAACTCGCGCGTTTTCAGAAGGTGCCGCGCGCGGGCTTCGGTGTCGGCCGCAAGCGCCCATACGCAGATCGTCGCTTGCGGGACCGGATGCCGCGCACTGGGGCGATAGTTGCGCCGGTAAAGCGCGAGTGCCTCTTCGGTGCCGCGGCCTTCGGTGAAGAAATAGGCGTACGCGTACGGAAGCCCGAAATGCGCGGCGAGCTGCGCGCCATAGTCGGAGCTCCCCAGGATCCACAGTTCGGGATACGTCGGCCCGCGGGGATTGGCGCTGATCGCCGCGAACGGATGGCCGTCGTCGAGCGGCTCGCCGCACACCCACGCGCGAAGCTCGTGCACCTGGCGCGGGAAATCCTCGGCCGCGTTCGAATACGGATTGAGCGCAAGTGCCGTAAGGCGATCCGAGCCGGGTGCGCGCCCGACGCCGAGGTCGATGCGTCCGGGCGCGATCGCTTCCAGCACGCGAAACTGCTCGGCGACTTTCAACGCCGAATAATGCGGCAGCATGACGCCCGCGCTGCCGACACGAATGCGCGATGTCGTCGCAGCGATCGCGGCCATCAGCACTTCGGGGGCGGTGCCGACGATGCTGTCGCTGCTGTGATGCTCCGACACCCAGTAGCGGTGATAGCCGAGCGCCTCGCAATGGCGCGCGAGCGCGAGTGTCTCCTGGATCGCGACGTGCTGGCTCGCGCCTTCGGCCGCCGTCGACTGGTCGAGAACGGAGAGCTTCAGGGTGTGAGCACGACCTTGACGCAGTCGTCCTGCTTCTTCGCGAACATCGCGTAGCCGTCGGGTGCGTCGTCGAGGCGCATGCGATGCGTGACGACGAAGCCCGGATCGATCTCGCCGTTCTCGATGCGCGCCAGCAGCGGCTTCATGTAGCGCTGCACGTGGCACTGCCCGGTCTTCATCGTGAGCGAGCGATTCATGAACGAGCCGATCGGGAACTTGTCGATGAATCCGCCGTAGACGCCGATGACCGAAACCGTGCCGCCGTTGCGGCACGCCAGGATCGCCTGGCGCAGTGCGAGCGGACGATCCGACTCGAGCATCAGCGCCTGCTTGAAGCGATCGTACGCGTACATGATACCGGGCGCGTGCGCTTCGGTACCTACCGCATCGATGCATGCGTCGGGACCCACGCCGCCGGTGAGCTCGTTCAGCGTGTCGAGCACGTCCTGGTCCTCGTAATTGATCGTGTCGGTGGCGCCGGCCTTGTTCGCGGCCAGCGCGAGGCGCTCGGGCACGCGATCGATCGCGATGATGCGCTCGGCACCCAGCAGCCGGGCACTCGCGATCGCGAACTGGCCGACCGGACCGCAGCCCCAGACGGCAATCGTGTCTCCCGGCGTGATGTCGCACATCTCGGCCGCCATATATCCGGTCGGAAACACGTCGGAAAGGAACAGCGCCTGCTCGTCGTTCATGCCACCCGGCACCTTGAGTGGCCCCACGTCGGCGAACGGCACGCGCGCGTATTCGGCCTGGCCGCCCGCGAATCCGCCGAGCATGTGCGAGTAGCCAAAGATGCCGGCCGGCGAATGTCCGAGCAGCTTCTCCGCCATCCATGCATTCGGATTCGAGTTCTCGCACAGCGAGTAGGCCTGCGCCTCGCAGGCGCCGCACTTGCCGCATGCAATGGGGAACGGAACGACGACGCGGTCGCCGACCTTCAGGTTCTTCACTTCGCGGCCGACATCGACGACCTCGCCCATGAACTCGTGTCCCATGATGTCGCCCTTCTTCATCGTGGGAATGAAGCCGTTGTAAAGATGCAGGTCGGATCCGCAGATCGCGGTGGAGGTGATGCGCACGATCGCGTCGCGCTGATTCAGGATGACGGGGTCGGGCACGCTGTCGACCCGCATGTCGTGCTTGCCGTGCCAGCAGGTTGCTTTCATCGTGGTTGTCCCCCTGCAGGTTGTCCGGGATGCTGCTTCACGTCGCCGATGCCGTACGGGCTGCCGTCGGAGCGCACGATTTCGCCGGTCTCGACGATCTGCTTGAAGCGGTGCAGGTCGTCGTAGATCTGCTGCTCCGGTGATTCATTGAAGAGCATGGCGGCAAGCCTGCCCGCCCTGCCGCCGGGCGGCCGGTACACCACGTCGACGCGCACGATGGTGCCGCGATTGCCGGGTCGCGGCTCGAAGCGCACGCTGCCGCGGTTCTCGACGTCGGCCCCCTCGAGCGACTGCCACGCAATGAGCTCGTTCGGCGTATCCGCGGTGATGCGTGCGTCCCATTCGACGGTGGTACCCGCCGGGCCATCGACCACCCAGTGCGAGACGCCGGGGCCCGTGTTGCGCACCGAATTCACGTGATACATGAAACGCGGAAAGTTCTCGAACTCGCGCCAGAACGCATACAACTCGTGCGGGGGGCGATTGACGACGACGCTTCGCGTCATCCGGATGCCCTCCTCGCCGCGCCGATCGCGCGTCAATCCGCGGGCGCAATAAAGATCGAGTGCGGTGACACCGAGCACGCCCGCGGCCGCGACAGCGACACCGCCCTTGTTCATCCGCGGCGACGCGCCGGCCGCCGCGAGCGTCGCGATGTCGACCGCATCGCCCGCCACGCGCGCCCAGACCGCCGCAGCGGGCCGGGTTCCCTGGCCGAAGATCATCAGCCCGCTTGCGAGCTCGCGCAGTCCGTACAGGCGGATGAGGTTCGTGTATTTGCCGTCACCGCCGACAAGTCGCGAAATGAGCCGCGGGGCGAGCATTTCGGCCAGGCCGAGCGAGACGCTGAACCACGCGAGCGCGTGGGCGAGGCGCTCGGCGCTCGCCTCGCCCAGGGGTCGCGATTCGCGGTGGCTGCCATGAGCGGCAGGGCGCGTGCGGCGCATCACTTCGGGCGCCGCATCCTCCTGCGGCCAGCGGGAACGGTAGTCGGTTTCCTGCATGTCGATCTCCTCTTCCGAATGCACGAGCGCCCGCGATCGTCGCGCGACGGTGGCCGCGCGACGATTGCCGATCGGCAAGAAGTTCCGGCGCGTTGGTGAATTGGCTGGGCTCGCGAAGCCCGGTGCGTGCCGTGCATGCGTGTTGAGACACGCATGTCGTGCCATCGTTGCCGCAAACGTGCGGCGGCGCCGCTCAGCGGACCGACATCATCACCGGAGCGTGATCGCTGGTTCCTACGTCGGCGAGGACCTTGCAGTCGGCGGCGCGATCGGCGATCGCGTGCGACGCGAGGATGTAATCGATGCGCCAGCCGATGTTGCGCTGGCGCATGTTGCGCCACGGCGGCCACCACGAGAACATGGCTTCGTCGCCGGGATGCAGCGCCCGCGCGACATCGACGAAATGCGTGCCGAGCAGCCGGTCGAAAAGCGCGCGTTCCTCGGGCCGCTGCCCGATCACGCCTGCCTTGCGCTCGCGCGGATGCACGTCGATGTCCGCGTGCGCGACGTTGAGATCACCGCACAACACCAGCGCGCGTCCTTCGGCGTGCAGCCGCGCCGCCCAGTCGGCGAGGTTCGACAGGAACGTGATCTTCGCCTGATAGTCCTTGCCGCCGTTGGGCACGTAAACCGATGCGACGACGAGATCGCCAAGCTCGACCTGGACGATGCGCGATTCCATGTCGAAACCGGGGTGCGTGAACGCGGGCGCATCGGCGTGCAACGCCTTGTTGACGTGCAGCGACACGCCGGAGTAGCCACGCATGCCGTGCCAGTACACGTGGTAATCGGCGTGTCCGCAGCGCTCGGGAATCTGTGCCGGTTCGGCCTTGAGCTCCTGCAGGCACACGACGTCGGGACGGTCGCGGCCGAGCCAGTCGCAAAACTGCGCTTCGCGGGCGCGAATGCCGTTGACGTTCCAAGTCGCGACTAGCATCGTGTGCCCGCGCGGCCCCGCGGTCTAGCGCTTGCGCGCGAGCGTCAGCCCGTCGCCGAGCGGCAGCAGCGACACATCGATGCGCTCGTCGCGGTGCAGCTTGTCGTTCAGCGCCTGCAGCGCCGCGGTGTCGGCCGTCGTGGCCGGGCGCGCGACGGCGCCGCTCCACAGCACGTTGTCGATCGCGATCAGGCCGCCCGGGCGCACCAGTGCAAGACAGCGCTCGTAGTAATCGTCGTACCCGGTCTTGTCGGCGTCGATGAACGCGAAGTCGAATGCGTTCGCGTCTCCGTTGGCAAGGCGCGCGTCGAGCGTCGAGCGCGCGGGCGCGAGCGTGAGGTGGATCTTGTGCGCAACGCCGGCCGCTTCCCAGTACGGCTTGCCGATGCGCGTGTACTCGTCGCTCACGTCGCAGGCGAGGACGTAGCCGTCGGCAGGAAGCGCCAGGGCGACGCTGAGTGCGCTGTAGCCGGTGAAAACGCCGATCTCGATCGTGCGCCGCGCACCGATCAGCCGCACGAGCAGCGCCATGAACTGGCCCTGCTCCGGCCCGATCTGCATGGCGGCGTGCGGATGCGCCTTCGTCGCTTCGCGCAATGCGGTTTGTGCCGGATGCTCGCGCAGCGAATGCGCCAGCACATAGGCGTACAACGAATCGTCGAGATTCAGCGTGCGGTTCGCCATGGATTCCCCGGAAGGCAAACGCGGTGCGATGCGCCACGAAGGCGCGTCCACCGCGCAGGTTGAAGTGCGCTCGCCTCTAGCGTCGCATGCGGCCCGCGATGTTCGCCATCGCGATCGTGAGCGCGGCCGCACCAAGCCGCTTCACGAGATCGGGATGCTGGGCGTAGAAGTTGCCGAGTGCGTCGAAGATGCCGGACCCATGCTGCTCGGCATGATTCGCGAGATCCTGCACTTGCGATGGCGAGATCTGCGAAGCCTGCTGCGGCGTCACCTGCGGCGTACCACCGCCGGTCAGCTGCCCGAGCAGTCCGCCGAGCGCCCCGCCGCCGAGCGATGACAGCGCGCCGCCGCCCAGCGACGACAGCGCGCCCTGCGGCAGCGAAGCGAGTATCTGGTTCAGCATTCCCGCCTGCTGATCCGGACTGGCCTTCGAATACACGTCACCGACCATCTGCCCGAGCGGCGGCGTGGCGTCCGAGCGCAGCGCATCCGAGATGCCCTGGCCCAGCACCTCGGGCGGCGCATGCTGTGCCACCTGGTCAAAATGTTGCTCCGCGCCGGGCGCCGCCTGGCCCGCCGGCACGTTCAGATACTTCTGCAGCAGTCCTCCGAGATCGAACGCCATGCGGCCTCCTCAGTCTACGGCTTGTACCACGCGGGAAATTCCTTCTTGAGCTCGGCGAGCTTCGGCAGGTCGTTGTAGACGATGTACGGCTGGTCGGGATGCAGCGCCAGGTAGTTCTGATGATAATCCTCGGCCGGGTAGAACTTGTCGAGCGGCACGACCTGCGTGACGATCGGCTTGCCGAACGTCTTGGCGGCGTCGAGCTGCGCGATGTAGCGCTCCGCGAGATCCTTCTGCTGCGCATTCGCATAGAAGATCGCCGAGCGGTACTGTGAGCCGACGTCGGGGCCCTGCCGGTTGAGCTGCGTCGGATCGTGCGCGACCGAGAAGAACACCTTCAGCAGCTCGGCGTAGTCGACCTTCGACGGGTCGTACGTCACCTTCACCGATTCGGCGTGTCCGGTGGCGCCGGTGCCGACCATCATGTACTTGGCCGTGGCCGCACTTCCGCCGGCGTAGCCCGACACGACGTTCGTGACGCCCTTGACATGCTTGAACACGGCGTCGACGCCCCAGAAACAGCCGCCGGCGAAGACGGCGGTGGCCTCGCCGGGCGCGCTCGTCTTCGGGACGGGACCCGCGTAATCGGGCACCGCGGCGTGCGCACCGAGCGCGGCGAACACGAACATCAAAAACAGGTTGCGCATGGGGATCTCCTTCGTTGGGACACGCGCAATGAGTTCGCTTGGGCGCGCCCGATCCTTACGACGTTGCGACGAGCGGCAAGTTCTGCAAGCCGGCCGGCGATCGAGGCGAGAACGATACCACCGGCGCAGCGAGCGCCGGGACCTGCCGCGCGAAGCGCCAACGCAAGTCCCGCCCGTGACCCGCCTGCCGGTGTCGGGTGTGACGCCCCTACTTGGTGCCGAAGATCCGGTCGCCGGCGTCGCCGAGGCCCGGCAGGATGTAGCCGTGCGAGTCGAGCTGGCGATCGATGGCCGCGGTGTAGACCGGCACATCGGGGTGCGCGTCCTGGAACGTCGCGATCCCTTCCGGACACGCGACGAGGCAGACGATGCGAATCGAGCGCGGCCGCGTCTCCTTCAGCCGCTCGACCGCCGCGACCGCCGAATGGCCGGTCGCGAGCATCGGGTCGAGCACGATGGCGTCGCGCTCGTGCATGCCGCCCGGCAGCTTGAAATAATATTCGACGGCCACGAGCGTCTTCGGATCGCGGTAGAGGCCGATATGCCCGACGCGCGCACCGGGCACGACGTTCAGGAATCCGTCGAGCAGGCCGGTGCCGGCCCGAAGGATCGGCACGAACACGAGCTTCTTGCCGTCGATGAGTCGCGAGCGCATCGTCTCGAGCGGCGTCGTTATCTCGATTTCGTGCATCGGCGCATCGCGCGTGACCTCGTAGGCCATCAGCGCGCCGATCTCGTTCAGGAGCCGGCGAAAGTTGGTCGTGCTCGTTTCCCTGCGCCGCATCAGCGTGAGCTTGTGCTGGATCAGCGGGTGATCGAGCACGTGCACCGCGGCCGCCGCTGCCGGCATCAGAAAACGGTGCCGTCGGACTGCACGCGCAATGGCGGCTCGCCGTTGCGAAAGCGCATCGCGAGCTCCCGGCCGGCCGCCCAGGTTCCGCCCTCCAGAATGCACGCGAGCGGCAATTGCGGCCGGTCGAGCTCGGCACGCACGCGTTGCGCGAGCTCGTCGAGCAGCGTGACGGTGAGTGCGCGCCACTCGACGACGAGCTCGCTTTCCGGCGCCCACGGCGTCGCACGATCCACACCGGGATCGAGTTTCAGCACGCCGGTGTCGATCAGCAGGCCACCGTTGCGGTATTCGGGCAAAGCGGTCAGCGCATCGCGATCGGCGACCGTGATGCCCGCCCATTCGAACGGCTCGAACAGCGAGTAGGCGAGCCATTGCGACAGCTTGTGAAACGGCACGTATCCCGCGCTGGCGCCGCTGCCGCGCGCATGCGGGTGACGCCAGACATCGCCGGGCGCGTCGTCGCCGCTCGGCCGGCGAGCGCGCCAGATGTCGCCGAAACCGTCGAGCAGCGCGCGCAGGATCGCCGGCGCCGAGACGCTCGTGGCGTGCAGCATGCTTTCGAACAGCGCCGATGGGCGCGCGGTCAAGCCGAAGCGGTCGGGCCGCGTTTCGAGCACGTCGCCCAGGCGGCGCAACAGCGCTGCGCGGCCGTCGAGTCCGACGAGCTCGTTGCGCGGTGTCACCTGGAACCACTGCGCCAGCGTTGCCGAGTCGATGCCGGTCAGCGCCGCGGCGTCGACGCGAAGCGGCTCGCCGGGCGAAGCCGACCACGCACCGCCGAGGAATGCGCGCAGGCTCGCCACGCCGAGCCCCTCGGAACGCGTGTAGTCGTCGATCGTCCCCGGCTCGCGGTAGCGCCACGCGCTGCCGGCGCCCGCGTCGAGCAGCACGCTGACGACGGTAAGGTCGATCTGTGCGCGCAACCGGTCGAGCGGCGCGTAGCAGGCG
>Ga0207674_10000275_pt1 | contig 64784 bp, 60 predicted proteins | sample KBSCornC72_FD_184303 | JGI IMG/M metagenome (GOLD analysis project Ga0207674, IMG submission 184303) | Corn rhizosphere microbial communities from Kellogg Biological Station, Michigan, USA - KBS Corn C7-2 (SPAdes) (version 2) | ecosystem: Host-associated > Plants > Roots > Rhizosphere > Soil ...
CGCTCGCCGACCTGATCGTTCTGGGCGGCTCAGCAGCCATCGAGGAGGCCGCGAAGGACGCCGGAGTCGATGTGAAGGTCCCCTTCACACCGGGTCGCATGGACGCGTCGCAAGATCAGACCGACGCGGCGTCGTTCAAGCCGCTGGAGCCGATCGCCGACGGCTTCCGCAACTATTACCGCGGCAAGTCGCTCATGACGCCGGAGGAGGCTTTGGTCGACAAGGCACAGCTCCTGCGGCTGACGGCGCCGGAGATGACGGTGTTGGTCGGCGGTCTGCGCGTGCTGGGTGCCAATGCCGGCCAATCCAAGCACGGCGTCTTCACCAAAGAGCCTGGGAAGTTGACGAACGACTATTTCGTCAATCTGCTCGACATGAGCACGGAGTGGCAGCCGTCGGGCGAGAACGCGTACGAGGGACGCGACCGCAAGTCCAAGGCGGTCAAATGGAGCGCAACGCGCGTCGATTTGATCTTCGGCTCGCACTCGCAGCTTCGCGCCTTCGCGGAAGTCTATGCCTGCAGCGATTCGAAGGAGAAGTTCGTGAAGGACTTCGTGGCGGCGTGGGGCAAGGTGATGAACCTCGACCGCTTCGACCTCGCCTGAACCAAAATGGAGCGGCGTTTCAGGACGACTGAAACGCCGCCCGCGCCTTGTCCATCCTGACACTAGCGCTTGGCGCCTTCCTGCCAGCGATGGATTGCCTTGATCGGTTCCCACTGATTGGGCGCGAGCAGGTTGACGACATTGAGCGTGAGATTGTCGCGGATCATGGAAGCCGTGAACACTTCGAAGGCGAGAGCGAGCACGACGACGTGCCTAGCACGGACGCGTGACGCGACGAAGAAGCCGAGCGACATCATCGCCGTGTCGGAGAGCGAGTTCAGGATCGAGTCGCCGACATAGCCGGCCGCGAGCGCTTGTTCGCGATAGTGCTGGATCACGGCCGGACTGTTCTCGACAATCTCCCAGGTGACCTCGACGCCCATGGCGAGCAGGAAGCGGGCGCCAAGCGGTAGGCGAGGTGCTGCGAATTTGAGAGCGGCGAAAAATATGAAGCCGTGGATGATGTGCGAAAAGCTGTACCAATCAAAAAGCTGTTGCGACATCTCCGGGCTGAACGGATCGCTCACCCAGAGGAGGATGCGGCCGCTCGCGGCGACGGGCGGCTGGCCGAAATGATGCAGCACGCCCGCCTGCACGCAGAGGAGAGCCGCGCCGATCAACCCATAGACGGCAGGCGCCCACTCTCGGCGTTTGTCGTCAACCAGCCGACTGACTATGAGACGCCCCCGCCGCCAGAATCACCTTCGATCTGACTCTGCCGACGCTCCAATGTCGAGCCCATGGTTCAAGTCGCGACGCCAAACCGCGCGTAGAGATCCGCCAGAACTTTCACTGCGTTTTCGGACTCGGCGCGATCGACCGTCTCGTTGGCATCGTTATAACCGCGCATGTCGCCGCCTTCGAGCACCTGGACCACGATGCCGTCGCGCCTGGCGAGCATGCTGACGCCATTGTAGTAGAGGCCGTAGGTCAATTCCGGCTGCGGAATCAGCCAACCGATCTGGCCTCGCACTGGAACGATGCTTTCGTCCTTGCACAGCGCGCGGGCGCCATAGCCCGTGCAGTTGATGATGGTGTTTTCCTTGAGATGCGCGACGTCGGAAAGCGTCGCGAATTCCGCACGCACGAATTTACCTCCAGCGGCACGAAAGTCGTTAAGCAGGGTGTGACCATAGTCGGCGATGTTGAACTTCATCTGCGAATTGCGCCGCACGGTCTTGACCGGAAACGGTGTAGAGCCTTCGGCCAATTCCTCTCCACGCGGCATCAGATCGCGGATGCGTTCGCTGTAGGAGGCGAAGCCGAGCGGATCCTCGGCTGGACGCGACTGGTCGGGAGCCGAGTCGAACAGGGTATACCGGTCGAACCACTCGACCGGACTTCCGGGAAGGCCGAGATAGCGGCGATAGCGATGAAAGGAGATGCGTGCCATCTCTTCCCATTGCGCGGCGAACTCCGGCGCAGCCGCGCTTGTCAGGGCGATGCGCGAATCCGGCGTCCAGGTTCCGGTGGCGCGCGCCGAACGCGTGTCGGGCAAGAGATCCTTGGCGTAGATCGTGACCTCGGCGCCGGCTTCCTGCGCGAGAATGGCAGACGTCAGACCGAGCGCGCCGCAGCCGATGACGGCGATCCTCTGCGGGCTTCCTGCCATCGCCTTGCGCACCGCAAGCGTGCCTGACCCCCAGGACAGCGACCAGCCGCTTCCGCCATGTCCATAGTTATGCACCACGAGCTTGTCGCCGACCTGTTCGGCATCGAGACGCGGGCCTGCCGCGCGGAAGGGACGCAGACACACGGTGATATCGAACAGTCGATCGACACGTGCGCGCAGCGGCGCCAGCGGCGGTGCGCGATCCACGCCTCTCAATGCCGACTGGCGAGGAAGACCCACGCAACCGACAAGCCCCGTCGCCGCCAACGCGGACGAAGCTTGCAGCAGTCGACGGCGATCGAGCGTGCGGTTCAACCAGGCGCGCCCATGAAGTCGCGCTTGCCCACTTCGAGGCCGAGGCTGCGCAAGATGTCGTAGGCCGTCGTATAATGGAAAAAGAAGTTCGGCAGCGTGAAACCGATCAGGAACTGCTCGCCCTTGAACGGCAATTCGCGCGTGCCGAATTTGAGCACGATGTCCTTCCCCTCGGTGCCGTCGATCTGCTCGGGCTTGGCCGTCTTGACGAAGGCGATCGTCTTGGCGACGCGCTCCTTGAGGCCCGCGATCGTCGTTTCCGGTGCTCCGAAATCAGGCTGCGGCAATCCGGCAAGTTGGGCGACGCAGCGCGCCGCGTGCGTGCAGACCTGCCCGACCTGCACATTCAGCGGAAACATATCGGGATAGAGGCGGCTCGAAAGCAGCACGGCCTGATCGAATTTTTTAGCTTCGGCAAAGCCCGTGGCCTTGTCGAGAATGCCGTTCAAAGCGTTCAGATTGCGCAAGAAAACCGGAACCGATACCTGATACATGGAAATGGTCATGGAGAATCCCTCGTCGTTTTTTCATCGGCGCTGTTGCAAATCTTAGCGCCAGCACGCGCCCAGTGTCGCGGTTTCGAAGTACGCCCGGACCTCGATGTCACGCACTTGCGTACTTCGAAACCGGAACGACATTGGGAGTCAATAGATTGCCAGTGTCCCTCGGGTTACGAAAATCGCCAGAGACTCATACCAAGCGCGGGCGAATTTCGTAATCAGGACACTGGCCGTCATGCTAGTCTTTCGTCAGAATAACAAGGAGACGCTCATGCTTGAACTGCATTACTGGCCGACGCCGAATGGCAAAAAGGTCACCATCCTTCTGGAAGAACTGGGCGTGCCCTACATGATCAAGGCCACGAATATCGGCCGGGGCGATCAGTTTCATCCCGATTTCCTGAAATTCTCGCCCAACAATCGCATGCCCGCGCTGGTCGACGACGAGCCGAAAGGCGGCGGCGCACCCATCCGGCTGTTCGAATCCGGCGCCATTATGATGTACATCGCCGAGAAGCACGGAAGATTCTATCCGCAGGAGATGGCGAAGAAGTACGACGTAATTCAATGGATCATGTGGCAGATGGGAAATCAGGGCCCGAAGTTTGGTGAACAAGGCCACTTCTTCCGCGCCGGACAGAATGCAGCGAATGGCGACCAGACTTACGCGATCAAGCGCTTCAGCGACGAGGTGCATCGGCTTTATGGCGTGATGAATCTCGGCCTGCATAAAAAGGAGTGGCTGGCGGCGGGCGAGTACACCATCGCCGACATGATTTGTTATCCCTGGGCATCCGGCTACAAGCTGCGCAAGATCGACCTCGACGAGTTTCCCAATGTGAAGCGCTGGATGGCGGCCATGGAAGCGCGTCCCGCGGTGAAGAAGGCAATGGAGGCGACCTTGCCGCCGTCGGAGGTCGAAGATCCCGCCACGCTGTCAGACGCCGAGAAAGCACGGCGCGCGAAGCTGCTCATCAATCAACGCGCGACACCGGTGCCGGCAAGCTGGGGCTAGTCGGTCAGCTTCATCCCCGTCGCGGCTTCGAGGTCCGCGATGGCCTGCGGGCCGCTCTCGACCTTGATGGTCGTCATGCCGAGCGCGCGTGCGGGCTTCAAGTTAGGGCCGAGATCGTCGAGGAACACGCAGGCCGCCGGCGTGACGCCGAGCTTTTCGCACATCATATGATAGATGCGCGGATCGGGTTTGCGGATTCCGATCTTGGAGCTTTCGATCAGTTCGTCGAACAGCACCATGATCTCACGGGCATAGATGGAGCGGCCCGCAGATACCGACGACGGGCCTTCGACCGTGTTCGACGGCATGTTGTTGGTGATGCAACCGGTCTTGAATTTGGTCTTGACGCGGCGCAGCGCCTCGATCATCTCGGGACGAAAGTCCCCCGACAGCAGCGGCAGGACATCCTTGCCGGGAATGTGATGACCAAGCGCGCGGGCCTCGTCCGCGAAGATCCTATCGAAGCCGTCGATGTCGATATCCGAGCGCTCGAATTGCGCCCAGGCATTGTTCTCGTGGTTGGTGGAGTTGATCTTGCGGATCGTGCCGACGGGGATGCCGTGCGCGCGCTCGTAGCGGGCGAACGCCTCGAACGGCGAGGTGGTGAAGACGCCGCCAAAGTCCCAAATCACAGCTTCGATCATGTCGTTCCTCGAAACACTTGCGTCAGGAAGCAGAGCGGGCGCTAATTGGTCAAGCTCCTTCGACGAGCTCATCCTTCGACGAGCTCAGGATGAGGAGTTGGGTGACGGCATGGGATTGAGTTTCCGCAAGGCAAGCTATGAGCCTGGCGTCGTTGCGTTCGGTAACGGCTCCTTCGCGTATCTGCAGCCGGATGGCGGCTGGGGCTTTTCCAATGCAGGGCTCGTGACAGACCAAGGCGAAGCGCTTCTCGTCGACACCATGTTCGACACCGCGCATACCCGCGCCATGCTGGACGGCTTCAAGAAGGTCTCCGACGCGAGGATCGGCACTCTCGTCAACACGCATCACAATGGCGACCACTGCTACGGCAATGCATGCCTCGAGCGGTGCGAGATCATCGCCACCGCCGCGGCGGCCGAAGCGATGAAACATGAAACGCCGCGCGGGCTGGCGCAATTCATGAAAGCTGCGCCGGGGCTCGGTCTGACCGGCGAATATCTCGTCCACTGCTTCGGCGACTTCGATTTCGACAAGACATCGTTCCGCGCTCCCGACACGACGTTCAGCGGCCATAAGACGCGGCACGTCGGCGCCAAGAAAGTCGAGCTGATCGAAGTCGGTCCCGCGCACACCGGCGGCGACGCGCTGGTGCACGTGCCCTCCGACAAAACGCTCTTCACCGGCGACATCCTCTTCATCGAAGGAACGCCCATTATGTGGGTCGGGCCGGTCGAGAACTGGATTGCGGCCTGCGAAACCATTGGCGCGATGGACGTCGAGACGATCGTGCCCGGCCACGGACCCGTCACCGACAAGAAAGGCGTGGCGCGGGTGCGCGATTATCTTTGCTACCTCCGCGACGAAGCGAGAAAGCGCTTCGACGCCGGCGTGGGCGCGTTTGAGGCCGCGCGCTCCATCGCGCTCGACGATTATGCCGGTTGGGGCGACAGCGAACGCATCGCCGTCAATGTCGCCACGCTCTATCGCGAATTCGGCTCGAAAGACACGCCGTCGGATGCCGCCACACTGTTCGGCTGGATGGCGCAACTATGGAAGGACAGGAAGTGACGAGTGCAGCGTCGGCGCGAATGATTGAGATCGCGACCTGGCTGGCGCTGGCTCTATTCCTCGTTGTCGTCATCGGCTTTGCCTGGAATCCCGGGCCGTTCGGCCAAGCGCTCGCTGCAACTGGAATTTCAGCTGCGATTCTGCATTCGTGCCTCACCTACGGATGGCAGAGGGCTTCGACCCTTCTCGCAATTTGTCTCGTCGTCTCATTCGCGATGGAAAACCTCTCGAGTGTTACCGGCTTTCCTTTCGGTCACTATCACTTTGTCGTCGGGGATTGGATGCCGCACATTGGAACCATTCCCATCATTGTCGGCTTTCTCTGGTTTGGAATGGGATACTTCTCCTGGATCGTCGCCGCTACGTTACTTGATCACGCCGACATGCGGCTGCGAGAAGATGGCAATCTCTTCGTGCTGCCAATCATTTCCGCCTTTGTCATGACACAGTGGGACCTGGTGATGGATCCACCAATGGCCACGATTTTTCGTGCCTGGGTATGGCACGATGGTGGCGCAGACTTTGGCGTGCCAATGTCCAATTTTGCGGGCTGGTTTCTAACTTCGTGGCTGTTTTTTCAGTTGTTCGCATTCATCCTGTCACTTCGAGCACCCCGCTCCCCGATAGTGCGCGAACCTATCTTGCGACTGACAGCGATAATACTCTACGTCGCTCCGGGACTGACGCACATCGTGCCGTGGCTGACGCAGCAGCCGCGCGCCGTCGCAGATGCCGCCGGACATGTCTGGCAGGCCAACGATATCCGCAGCACCACGGTCGTCACAATGGCGCTGACCATGGCATTCACGGCGACTCTCGCTCTCATGCGCTTGACACGAAAATGGAAATGAAACGACAGCGACTAGCTGCTTTGATATTGGAGGCATCATGACCGTCATTGTTTACGAGCATCCCCTCAGCCCTTATGCGCAAAAGGTGAAGATCGCGCTCGACGAAAAAGGCGTGGCCTACGAAACCAAGATGCCGAGTGCCATCGGCTCAGGTCAACCGGACCGCGAATTCCTACAAGCCAATCCGCGCGGCGAAGTTCCCGCCCTGATCGACGGCGAGACGATGATCTTCGATTCGACGATCATCCTGGAATATATCGAGGACAAGTGGCCGATCCCGGCGCTTCTGCCAAAGTCACCGGCCGAGCGGGCCAATGCGCGCACCATCGAAGACGTGATGGACACGCTGTTCGAGCCGATCAACTGGGGCATGGGCGAGATCCGCTGGTTCAAGCGCGCGGAAGGCGAGCGTGCCAGGACGCTGGAGGCGCGCGCGATGTCACAGGCGCGCGGCATTTATGAGTGGCTGACGCGTCACCTCGGCAGTGCGCAATGGTTCAACGGCGAGACGTTCGGATGGGGCGATCTTTCCGTCGTGCCTTATCTTAACGGTGCGCGCGGCAACGGCTTCGGGCCGGATGAGAAATCGCCGCTCGGCCAATGGCTCACCCGCGCCAATGCGCGGGCGTCGGTGCGCAAGGCCGCAACCGCGGCGGCCGACTCGCTCAAAGGCATGACGCAGGTTGCGGGCGCGGTGCAAAGCGGCGTCTTCAAGCGCGAATATCGCGATCATCGCCTGGAATGGATGATCCGCTCCGGCGGGTTGGACGTCGTGTTGGAAGGCATCAAGAACAACAACATCCGCTTCTCGAACGAATTGAGTTGACGACAAGAGATAAAGGAGTTTCACCCCGTGGCCCACGACATCATCCTGCACAACTATCCGAACTCGCCCTTCTCAGAGAAGGTGCGCGTCGCCTTCGGCATCAAGAAGCTCGCCTGGCGCTCGGTCATCCAGCCGGTGATCATGCCGAAGCCCGATCTCATTCCGTTGACCGGCGGCTACCGCAAGATTCCGGTGATGCAGATCGGTGCGGACATCTTCTGCGACAGCCAGATCATCCTGCGCGAGATCGAGCGCCGCCATCCCACGCCGAGCCTTTCACCCGAGAACAAGGGCGCGCCTTACGGTCTCGGTTTCTGGGCCGACCGCCAGATCTTCCAGGCCGCCGTCGCGATCATCTTCGGCGAGATCGGCGACATGGTACCGGAGGACTTCAAGAAGGACCGCGCGGCGATGAGCGGCGGCGGATTTTCGTCTGATGCGCTCAAGGCCGCCGTGCCGTTCATGCGCGATCAATATCGCGCGCATACCAGATTCCTTGCGGATCAGCTCGAGGACGGCAGAGCCTTCTGGGGCGGCGACAAGCCCGGCCTTGCCGACATTCACGCCTTCATGAATCCCTGGTTCGTCAACAGTGCGCTGCCGCACCGGGCGAAATCGACGCTCGAGGAATTTCCCAAGGTGCTCGCCTGGTACGAGCGCGTGCGCGCCATCGGTCATGGCACCCACACAGATCTGAGTCCGAAGGAAGCGGTCGCCATCGCCAAGAATGCGACATCGGAGGCCAAGCCGGCGCAGGATCCCCACGATCCCCATGGCAGAAAGCCCGGCGACAAGGTCCACGTCGCCGCGGACGATTACGGCCGCGATCCGATCGCCGGCGAAATCGTGTTCTGCAATGCGTATGAAATCGCGATCCGTCGCTCGAGCGCCGAAGTGGGCGACGTGGTGGTGCATTTTCCGCGCGCGGGATTTTCGGTGACTTCGGCGTAACTCTCAGCGCGCGCCGCTGCGCGGCATCACATAGGTGACGGAGAGAACGAGCGGCGTCGTCTTTCCCGGCGCCGACAAGGGTGCGACCAGGCTCTCACCCGCCAGGTAATCGAGCTCCGGCACCTGGAAATCGCGCACCACTCGCATGGGCTCGAGACGTTCCAGCACGGTGTCGTATACGCTGGTGTAGCTGCCGATAAGATCCGGCGGGATCATCTCGTCCAGAAATTGGCCGGTCTTGTCGCCCGCATAGCTCGCAAGCGCGGTGCCATGCAAACGAACGCGATAACGTGGGCCCTTGGCGGTTTCGACCCTTTCGAGAAGCGACATGTGGGGCATGTAAGCCTTCATCAGCCTGGCCGTCATGTCGGAGCGCGCCGGCATCGCGCGGCCCTTCGCCTTCTCACGCCAGAGTGCCAAAGCGCCCGACAGAGCCGGATGATTGAAGCCCGTCGCGGGGCCGCACGTGAAGGTCCAGCCTGAGGCTTTCGCTTGTTCGTTGAACGCCTTCATTGGGTCGGAGCGCGCTACGGTTCGCATGCCAAACTAATGCCCCTTGCCCGTCAATTTCCGGTTAAGCTTCGGTGGCGCCCTTTGCGTGGCGCTCCGAACTTATGTCACCCATTTTGGTGTGGCCGGGATAGCCGAGTTGGGGGATGGGATGGACCAGGTACTATCCGCGACCGTCGAAATCGCACAGGGCAAGCTCCAGGGCGTGGCCAGAGATGGCGTTCTCCGTTTCAACGGCATTCCCTTCGCGAAACAGCCCGTCGGACACTTGCGCTGGCGCCTGCCCGAGCCGCCTGAGCCCTGGGTCGGCACGCGCGACGCCTCGCGCTTCGGCAATATTGCACCCCAAATCGAAAGCGCCTCGGGCGCGGTACTGGGCGGCACGCCGGGCACGCGCTCGGAGGATTGTCTCTATCTCAATATCCAGACGCCAGCCTGCGACGCCGGGAAGCGCGCGGTTCTGGTTTGGATTCACGGCGGCGGCTTCGTCAACGGCGCCGGCAGCGTCGGCACCTACAACGGCAAATTCATCGTGCCGCGCGGCGACGTGGTGCTGGTCACGATCAACTATCGCCTGGGCGCCTTCGGCTTTCTCAACCTGCACGATGCGAGCGGCGGCAAGTTTCCGGGAACGGGTGCGGAAGGCCTTGCCGATCAGATCGCGGCTCTGACGTGGGTGCAGCGGAACATCGCGGCATTCGGCGGCGATCCGGGAAACGTCACCATCTTCGGCGAGAGCGCCGGCGGCATGAGCGTCGGCGCCTTGCTTGCCGCGCCTTCGGCCCGCGGCCTCTTCCACAAGGCGATCGCGCAATCCGGTGCCAGCGACATCGGCTATGCCCGCGACACATCGGCGAAGGTGGCGCACCATGTGCTCGAAAAGCTCGGCTCCGCCGATCCGTCTGATGCGCCTTGGGAGACCATCCTCGGCATCCAGAAGGACATGCTCGCATCGCCCCGCGAAGTGGGATTGGGCATGCCGTTTGCGCCCACGATCGACGGAACGATCCTTCCCAAGCGGGCCATCGACTGCGTTGCCGACGGCTCGGCCAAAGGCGTGCCGGTGATGACGGGCACTACGCGCGATGAGTGGAAGCTCTTCACGGTTTCGGCGGCGAACTTGCGCGCCATGGACGAAGCGCGCCTGCGCAAGATGACGGGCAATCTCGTCGGCGACGCCGCCGTCGGCAATTTGCTTCTTGGCTATGCCAAAGGGACGCCATTCGAGCGCTGGAACGAGGTGATGACCGATCACTCTTTCTTCATCCCGGCCACGCGGCTTCTCGAAAGCCAGGCCGCGCACGCACCGGTCTATGCCTATCGCTTCGACTGGACGTCACCCATGATGAACGGCGCGCTCGGCGCGTGTCACGCACTGGAACTCGGCTTCATGTTCGGCACCATGCGCGTGAAGGGCGCAGCACCCTTTTTCGGCGCGGGCGCCGCAGCCGAGGAACTGTCCAACGCGATGATGGATGCTTGGATCGCCTTTGCAAAAACCGGCAATCCGTCGAGCGAGGCTGCGCAGTGGCCAGCCTACGATGCGGCCAAGCGTATGACGATGATCTTTGGCGATGGCGCTCCGCATGTAGCGTCTGCACCGACCGAAGAGCGCCGTCTGGCGTGGCAAGCAATCCCCGCAGACAAGATCGGTCCTTGAGGCAGCAATACCCGGCCATGTCGAGGGCGGCCATGACGATTTGAGGATGGGCTTGTCGACGGATGGCCGCTGCGGTGGCTTCGTGCTAACCCGGGGCCATGACTTCCCATAAGATTATTCGTCTCAGGCCGAGGGAAGGCCGCCGCGCGCGCGCGGGCGCACCTTGGATCTTCTCCAACGAAATCCAGATGGACGCGGCAGCGAAGGCGCTGGAACCTGGAACGATCGTCGCCGTCGCCGGCGATGACGGCCGCGTGCTCGGAACCGGCTATTTCAACGCAAAGAGCTTGATTGCGGTGCGCCTGCTCGATCCCGCACCGGACACGATCATCGGGACCGGCTTCTTCGTGCGCCGTCTCGAGCGTGCGTGCGCGCTCCGTACGGCTCTCTATGACAGGCCGTTCTACCGCCTCGTCCACGCCGAAGGCGACGGACTGCCAGGCCTCACCATCGACCGTTTCGACGACACGGTCGTGGTCCAAGTCACGACCGCGGGTATGGAGAAGCTCATCGACCCGCTGCTGACGGCGCTCGAAAAGACGCTCGCACCCGCGAATGTCATCTTGCGCAACGACACACCGTCGCGCGCTCTCGAGGGACTCGACGACTATGTCCGCGCGGCCAAGGGCGATGCTCGGCGCATCGTGGTCGAAGAAAATCACGTGCGCTATTTCGCCGATGCGACCGGCGGCCAGAAGACCGGCTGGTACTACGATCAGCGCGACAATCGCGCTTTCATGGCCAAGCTGGCGAAGGGCAAGAGCGTGCTCGACGCCTATAGCTATAGCGGCGGTTTCGGCATCGCGGCGGCAAAAAACGGCGCGCGCGAGGTGATCTGTCTCGATTCTTCGGCTCCGGCCTTGGCGCTGGGCGAGGAAGCTGCGGCGGCAAACGGCGTGGCGGGCAAATTCGTCAAGGTCGATGTGTTCGAAGAATTGGAACGGCTTGCGGCAGCCAAAGAGATGTTCGACATCGTCATCGCCGATCCGCCGCCGTTCGTGCGCGCGCGCAAGGACCTCGAACCGGGCGCGAAAGCCTACCGCAAGCTTGCGCGTCTGGCCGCGTCTGTCGTCGCTCCGAACGGATATTTGATGCTCGCATCCTGTTCGCACAACATTTCGCCGGAACGCTTCGCAAGCGAGAGCGCGGCAGGCATTGCGCGTGCCGTGCGCAGATCCACCCTGATCCGCCAAGCGGGCGCTTCACCCGATCATCCCGTGCATCCGCTCTTGCCCGAGACCGCTTATCTGAAGGCGCTCGTCTATGCGCTCGACTGATCAGATCGTGATCTGGGTTCCCAATTCGACGACGCGATTGGGCGGAAGCTGGAAATAACCGGCCGGCGCCAGCGCGTTCGACGCGAGCCAGGTGTAGAGCGCAATGCGCCAGCTTCTAAGATCGGGATGCGCACCTGGCACCAACGTCTCGCGGCCGAGAAAGAAAGTGGACGTGTCGGGGTCGAGCGCCAGGCCAAGCGCGCGGCAACGTTCCAGCGCACCCGGAACGTCCGGCGTCTGGAAGAAGCCATAGCGAATTTTGACCTCGAAGAAGCCCTTGCCGAGCTTCGCGACCTCGACCCGCCGCTCGACGGGGACGAAGGGCACGTTTTCGACCGAGATCGAGGCAAGAACGACGCGCTCGTGCATCACCTTGTAGTGCTTGAGACTATGCAGGAGCGGGCCCGGGACAACATCGGTGCGCGCGGCGAGGAAGATCGCCGTTCCCGCGACGCGGGCGGCGGGAGCCCGCTCCAGGAAGACATCGAGCGGCAGCGTGTCCTCGCGCATGTGATCGACATGGACCCGGCGTCCAACGCGCCAGGTGTCGATCAGAACGAAGACAAGCGCCGCCATGGCAAGCGGCAGCCAACCGCCCTGCACGATCTTGAGCGTGTTGGCCGAAAGGAATGTCAGGTCGACCAGGCCCAGCGCACCGAAGACCGCGATGACGACCGGCATACGCCATTTCCATTGCCGCACTGCGACGATGCCGACGAGGAACGTGCTGATGACCATCACGCCGGTGACCGCGATGCCGTAGGCTGCCGCGAGCGCATCCGAAGTGCGAAAGATCAGCACGATGAGGACGACGCCGACCGCGAGCATGGCGTTGACGCGCGGAACGTAAATCTGGCCGTACTCGGTCGCTGAGGTATGCCGGATCTCCATGCGCGGCAGCTGGCCGAGCTGCACCGCCTGGCGCGTGATCGAGAACACGCCCGAAATCACGGCCTGTGAAGCAATGATCGTGGCCATGGTGGCAAGCGCGACCAGCGGATAATGCAGCCAGTGCGGCGCCAAAGCATAGAAGGTATTCGACGACGTCCTGGGATCCGCGAGCACGGCAGCGCCTTGACCGAAATAGTTCAGAAGCAGGCCCGGCAAGGCAAAGTAAAGCCAGGCGAACCGGATCGGTCCGCGGCCGAAATGTCCCATGTCGGCATATAGAGCTTCGCAACCTGTCACCGCCAGGACTACGGAGCCGAGCGCCACGAACGCGGTCCACGGAGTACGGATGAACAGGGAAATGCCGTACCAGGGATTGATCGCCTCCAGGATAAGCGGATCGTGCACGATCGCAACGATGCCCAACCATGCCATGACGATGAACCAGACAATCATCACCGGCCCGAACATCCTGCCGATACTTTCCGTCCCAAAGCGCTGCAGGACAAAGAGACCGATCAGAATCATCAACGTGAGCGGCAGAATCGCTTCCTTCAGGCTGTCGCTTTCAACGCCGAGTCCTTCGACGGCGCTCAGCACCGAAATAGCCGGCGTCAGCATCCCATCGCCGTAGAAGAGTGCGAGTCCGGCGAGCGATGCGAGTCCGATGGCCGTTTTGATGCCGCGGCCAAGACCAGTCGAACGGTGCGCGAGCGCGGCCAGCGCCATGACCCCGCCCTCGCCATTGTTGTCGGCGCGCATGATGATGAAGACGTATTTGACGGTCACAACAAAAATCAGGGACCAGAAGATCAAGGACAGCGCGCCGAGCACCGCAGGAGGGCCGGGAAGATTTCCGCCGGCGGCAATCACGGACTGCTTCACCGCATAAAGCGGACTGGTTCCGATATCGCCGAACACCACGCCGAGCGCACCCAGCGTAAGACCCGCTTGGCGCCTGAAAGTGGGACCTTTGATCACTGCTTCGCTCATCTAGATCGAGACCTGTGTGCCCAACTCCACGACCCGGTTGGGCGGAAGGTGGTAGAACCGCGCCGGGGACAGCGCGTTTGATGCGAGCCGCATATAGAGCCAGGTGCGCCAACGGCCCAGCTCGGAATGCTCCGCCGGGACCAGCGTTTCGTGGCCGATGAAGAAGGTCGCGGTATCGACATCGATGACGATGCCGAAAGGCCGCGCCTGGGCGAGCGCTTCTGGCACGTCGGGCATTTCGAAGAAGCCATGATGGATGCGCACGCGGAAAAAGCCCTTGCCCAGCTTCTCGACCTCCAGCCGCTGGTGATCCGGCACGATCGGCGTGTCTTCGACCACCACGTTGCAGATGATCACACGCTCATGAAGCACCTTGTTGTGCTTGAGATTGTGGAGGAGCGCACCTGGAACCACGTCGCTGCGCGCCGCCATGAAGACGGCGGTGCCGGCGACGCGCAGCGGAGTCTTGTCCGCCCGCTCGAGGAAGAGATCGATGGGAAGCGAATCATCGCGGATGCGGTCCTGATGGATGCGCCTGCCAAGACGCCAGGTCTCCATCACAACGAAGACGCCGGCGGCGATCGCGAGCGGCAGCCAGCCCCCTTGCGGAATCTTCAGCAGATTGGCGAGCAGCATCGTCACGTCGACCAATCCGAGCACGCCGAAAATCGCGACCGCGAGCTTGACGCCCCAATGCCACTGCTTGGCGGCGACCAGCGAGACATGGAACGTATCGATCACCATCACGCCGGTGACCGCGATGCCATAGGCGGCGGCCAGCGCGCCCGACGTACGGAAGATAAGAACGATCAGCACCACGCCGATCAGCAGCAGCGCATTCATCCGCGGTACGAAGATCTGCCCGAAATCCGTCATGGAGGTGTGGCGAATTTCCATGCGGGGCAACTGTCCGAGTTGCACCGACTGACGCGTCATCGAGAAGACGCCCGAGATCACCGCCTGCGATGCAATGATGGTGGCGCAGGTCGCCAGCACGACCAGCGGATAATGCGCCCAGCTCGGCCCCATTGAATAGAACGCCGTTGCCGCGTGATGCGGATTGACGAGAAGCGACGCACCCTGACCAAAATAGTTCAAGACGAGCGCGGGAAGCGCAACGAAGAACCAGGCGCTGCGGATCGGTACCTTGCCGAAGTGCCCCATGTCGGCATAGAGCGCCTCGCAGCCGGTCACGGCGAGTACGACCGAACCGAGCGCGACGAACGCCGTCCAGGGTTCGTGCGCGAACAAGGAAAGTCCGTACCAGGGATTAAGCGCAGTCAGGATGATCGGCGCGCGGATGATCCAACTGATGCCGAGGACCGAGAGAACGAAAAACCAGACCACCATCACGGGGCCGAACAAGCGTCCGATGCGTGCAGTCCCGCGGCTCTGCATGACGAAAAGCCCGATCAGGATCGCCAGCGTCAACGGTATGACGAGAGGTTCGAACGTATGACTGACGACGCTGAGACCTTCAACCGCACTCAGCACCGAAATCGCCGGCGTCAGCATCCCGTCGCCGTAGAACAAGGCAAGTCCCAGGATGGCACCGAAGCCGATCAGCATCTTGACGCGCCGCCCAAGTCCCGGCGAGCGGTGCGCCAGAGTGGCGAGGGCCAAGACGCCGCCTTCGCCGTTGTTGTCGGCGCGCATGATGAGGATGACGTATTTCAACGTCACGATGATGACGAGAGCCCACAGGATCAGCGATAGCGCGCCGAAGATGGCGGCTTGGCCGGGGACGGCGCCGCCCGTCGCCAGCACTGTCTCGCGCATCGCATAAATCGGGCTCGTACCGATATCGCCGAACACGACGCCGAGTGCGCCCAACGTCAGCAGGGCATCGCGCTTTCGCGAACGTGGCTCTGCCGGCGCATGTTGCGCAGCCGCCGTGTCGGCAGCAGCAAGGATGTCACTTGCCAGCGGTTGTGGGACGGATGCGTCTGTCTTGTTCACGGCGTGCGACTAGGGCTATCCCGCGGAACGTCTGTCGGAGCGGGACCGAGTCGAAGCACCAGTTCCGCAAAGGCGCGGGACATTAGTCTTGCGCCCGCGACAGGCAAAGAGGGGCGAGGCGGAATGGCACAGAAATGTCGCCAAACCACGGAATTCGTTCAGCGAATAGCTCTCGAGCGGGGTGCCGAAACGGTGGGAGCCGCGGGATAGTCGACCGTCGGATCGGACGCGGCGATTTGGCGGGCAATCAGGTCGTCGTCCGGTTTCGTGTTGGACGACACCAGCGGATTGGCCTGCCCCGGCCCGATGAAGCCGCGCAAGGCGTAGATCTTGGTGCCCCAGGTGCCGGAGCGGATATTCCAGACTTTCACTTGGCTCCAGTCATTGTCGGGACTGACGTCGATGACCGGATCGTTGACATAGATCGCGCCGTCGTTGAGCCAATTGGCGTGGTCGATGCGAATTTCGCGCGGCGTGACGAGCCGGCGCACGATCGCCACATGGGCGCGGTGCTTGCCGGCATAGCCCACCATGACCATGACGGAGCCTTCGACGGGGGCGGAGCTACGGTCATAAACGCCGGCGGCTTTCTCCCACCAGGTATAGGCATCGCCATGGATGTCGACGACGGAATGCGCCCGTACATAAGGAACGCACTGAACGGCGCCAGCCACCAACGCCGGCGAAGAATCGCGATCATCATCGGGGAAAAGCGTTGGATCGTCGGCAGGTCCCGCAGGCACGGTGCCGCGCTGATCACGGGCATAAGACGAATCGGGCGGTGAAGGCGCGATGCCATCAAGCGTGCCGCACCCTGCAAGCAGCGTGCACAAGGCAACGGCGGCGGCGTACCGCCCGACTTCGGCAGAAACCATGTATTGCCCCCTTTTTGTCCTGTTGCCGGTCTGAGAGCCATGCTCACAGGAAAGGTTCAAAACGCAGTTAGCCGAGACCGCCAACTTTTAAAAGCAATAAAAATGGTTGATTTCCGCGCTATTCTCTGGATCGGATTTCGCGGCTGGGCAGCGCCGTCGTCGCTCCCGAGAGACCCATCGCGCCGATTGAAACGAGGCCCGTGACCGCAAAAAAGAAGAACGGCGCGCTCCAGGCCTGCTCCGCAAAGGCGAAAATCGGCAGGAGCAGACCCGCAACCAGCTCCGGCCCGCCGCGCCAACCACCGGCATAGCGCTCGCCTGAGCGAAGCGTACGCTGAAAATTCAACTGCGAACTGAAGAAGGCCTCGAAGGTTGCGCGGCTGTTCGCCAGGATCAACCCGCTGGGGAACACCACGGCGAGCGCGATGGAGCGGGCAATGCAGGGCAGACGCTCGCGCCCGAGCATCACTTGGCCGAGATAGAGATAGGCCGTACTGGCGATGAGCCCGAGTGCGGAAACCGAGAGGCCGAGCAGCGAGATACTCAAGAGGTACACGACGTCCATGTACATGAGGGCCAAGCTGATGACGGCGCTGACAAAGGCGAGTGTGTAGAAGGCGAATTGGATCATCTGCAGCGACATGGCCGTCTTCTTCCACAGCGGCATGCCGCTCGCCCAGATCGCAGGCAGAAGCTTTCTTGCCGTCTGGGCATGGCCCGTGGTCCAGCGCGCCTGTTGCGCACGCCAGGCGGCGGCGGTGTCAGGCAATTCGCCTGGCACTTCGACGTCGGCAAGCAACGCGCTTCGCCATCCCTTCATCGCACAGCGCATCGACAGATCGAGATCTTCGGTCAACGTGTCGCCGGTCCAGCCGCCGCCATCGTCAATCGCGTCGCGATTCCACACACCTGCCGTCCCGTTGAAAGACATTGGCACACCGGCGCGAAACCGCGCTTCCTGTTCGACCGCGAAGTGCGCGTCGAGCAGCATGCCTTGCGCACGCGTCAGCCAATTCTTCGTGCGGTTGGCGTGTTTCCAGCGCGCCTGGACATAAGCAAGTCCGGAGTCGGCGATCAGTGCGGGAACGGTTCGACGCAGAAAATCGGTCGGCGGCACGAAATCGGCATCGAAGATCGCAACATACTGCGCATCGCTATGCTTGAGGCCGAAAGCGAGGTTGCCCGCCTTGAAGCCAGAGCGCTCGCCACGGCGCAGCACTTTCAGATTCACATCTTGCGGCACCACGCTCATGATCGCATGCGCGAGTTCCTCGGGGTCGCCGGAGCGCCCGTCGTCCAGAACCTGGATCTCCAGCTTATCAAGCGGCCAGTCGAGCCGCGCCGCGGCCGCGGCGACGCGCACCGCCAAGGGGCCTTCGTCGCAGACCGGCAGCTGAACGAGAACACGCGGCAACGCTTCGTCAGGCAGAAGCGGCCTGCGCACGCGCGGGGCCGGGCGGTACAGCCTGATGTAACCAAGGACGATCAGTTGCAGCGAAAGAGCGGCGATGACGCAGAGGACGCCCGCGAGCGAAATTTGCAAAATCAAGGATAGGCCGGTCATGCGAAGCGTTCGGACCCCACCAAAAAATTCCGAAAAGACGCCCCGTTTCCCGGGGGTTCTGCCTGGGCCCGAACTTGGAACGGGCAGCTAGCTTTAGCAAGGCTGAGCGGCGGCCTCAATCGAGGGTGCGGCGAAATCTGAGCAGCGCGATGGTGAGGACCGCGAACAGAAAGAGAATGAGCGGCCAGACATCCGGCCAGATCTCGACCGGCCCGTTCCCCTTGAGCAGAATGCCGCGGACAACGCGCAGAAAATGCGTTACCGGCAACACTTCGCCGATCCATTGGGCCCATACCGGCATTCCCCGGAACGGAAACGCAAAACCCGACAAAAGGATAGCCGGGAGCAAAAAGAAAACCATCATTTGCATCGCCTGGAGTTGCGACTGGGCAATGGTCGAAAATGTGTAGCCGACCGCCAGGTTCGCGGCGATGAAGATGAGCAGAACCCCGCCCAGCATGGCGAGCGAGCCGATCATGGGTACGCCGAAAATCAATTTCGCGGCGAGCAGGACCAATACGCTTTGCAGCATCCCGACCAGGATGTTGGGCGCGATCTTGCCGATCATGATCTCGGCCGGATGGGTCGGCATCGCCAGAAGGTTTTCGTACGTGCCACGCTCGCGCTCGCGCGTCAGCGCCATCGACGTCAGCAGCACCATCGTCATGGTGATGATGATGCCAAGAAGGCCCGGCACGATGTTGTACTGTGTATTGGCCTCGGGATTGTAAAGCAGGTGAACGATCGTCTGGAACGGCGGCGCGGACTGCGCGCGCTGCGCCAAGGGTCCGGTCAAATCATCGCGCAACGCATCTTGCGCAATGCGATTGATGGCGCCGATCGCATTGGACGACGACGCCGGATCCGTCGCGTCGGCTTCGACGAGCAGGTTTGGCTGCGCGCCCCGAACCAGGTCGCGACTGAAATTCGTCGGGATTTCCACGACGAAGGCGACGTTTCCCTCTGCCAGCAAGCGCCTGGCTTCGACCGGCGAATTCGTCGCCAACCGGATATCGTAGTATCCCGAATTCTGCAGCGCCGCGACGATGGAATCGGAGAAGACGCCAGGATCGGAAATTGCCACGGCGGCAGGCAGATGCTTGGGATCGTTGTTGATGGCAAACCCAAACAGCAAAAGCTGCATGATGGGCACGCCGACGATCATGCCGAACGTCAGCCGGTCGCGGCGCAGCTGGATGAATTCCTTCACGAGAATCGCAAGAATGCGCGAAAGCGAAAAACGCCGGCCGTTCATGACGGATCGTCTCCGTTCTTGTCCTGGAGCTGGATGAAGACATCCTCGAGGCTGGGCGGGGCCTCGTGGATTTCCAACCCCGGCCGGCCTTTGAGACGCTCCATCGCCTTCGTGAGCGCAGCGCGGTCACGACCGCTCACGTGAAGGGCGGTACCGAAAAAGGCGACAAACTCCACGCCCGGCGAACCTTCGAGTTCGCCTGCCAGCGCCCGCGCGCCCTCGCCCTCGGCGACGAATGTGAAGAGTCCTGAGCGTGCCACGACCTCGGCGACGGTGCCGCGCGCGACGATCGAGCCCAGATTGATGTAGACGATGCGATCGCAGCGTTCCGCCTCGTCCATATAATGTGTGCTGACGAGAACGGTCAGTCCTTCGCCGCTCAAGCGGTGGATCTCATCCCAGAAATCCCGCCTGGCCTTGGGATCGACGCCCGCGGTCGGCTCGTCGAGCAGCAACAATTTCGGCGCGTGCAGCATGCAGGCTGCAAGGGCAAGACGTTGCTTCCATCCTCCCGAGAGTGTGCCCGCCAATTGGTCCTGTCGGGCGGCAAGGCCAAGGCGGTCGATCGCAGCGGCTGCCGCATCGCGCGGGTTCGGCAACTCGTAGACGCGCGCGACAAAATCGAGATTCTCTCGGATCGACAGATCCTCCCAGAAGCTGAACTTCTGGGTCATGTACCCGACCTGACGCTTGATCTGTTCGGATTGGGTACGGAAATCGAAGCCGAGACACGTGCCCTCGCCCGCGTCGGCATGCAAGAGGCCGCATAGCATGCGGATGGTGGTGGTCTTGCCCGAGCCGTTCGGGCCGAGAAACCCCCACACCTCGCCTTCCGGCACTGCAATGTCGATTGCGTTCACCGCGGTCTTGTGCCCGAACCGCTTGGTCAGACCATGCACGTCGATGGCGAGCCCAGCCATCAGAGCGGCCGCACCTGCACCGGCTGGCCGGGATTGAGCCTGAGCCCCCCGGGCGCGCGGGCTTCGACCTTGAACACCAGCTTTTCGCGGCTGCCGTTGGAGAAGATGACGGGTGGGGTGAATTCTTCTTGTTGCGCGATGAATGCGATGGTCGCCGTCAATCCCTGCTGACAGCCATCGCAACTGATCGAGACGCGCTGACCAAGTTTGATCTTGGCGAACTGGGTTTCCGGCACGAAGAACCGCACATAGACATTCTGTGGCGGCAGGATCGACACCACGGGTGTCATCGCGGGCGCGTATTCGCCGGTGCGAAAATAGACATCCTCGATCCGGCCGGCGGTCTTGGAAACCACATCGCGTTCCGAAAGCAAGTAGCGCGCATTGGCAAGCGTGGCGCGGGCCTGCGCCTCTTGCGCGTTCATTTGGTTTATGCGGGCCACCGCTTGTTCATAATTGGACTTGGCGATGTCGTAGTTCTGACCCGTACCCGCATTGGCCCGCAGCAAACCGGACTGCCGCACCAACTCCTTTTGCGTGAGCACGAGATTGGCCTCGGCTTCGCGCATCTGTCCCTCGGTCATCGCGATCGTCGCCACGGCCTGGTCTCGCGCCGATGTCTGGCTGGTATCGTCAAGCGCAAAAAGAATGTCGCCGACCTTCACGGCGTCGCCGCGCCTGACGCGCATATGCGCCACCCATCCGGCTTGCGGCGCCGCGACGAAGGCATTGTCGCCTTCGGCATAGCCGAGCCAGGCATCATCTTCCTTGCCGCAGCCGCAGAGCAAAAACAGGCACAGGAGGGCGGCCGCTCGTCTCATGGCGCCGTCCCCCCGACAGCGAGGCCGCGAAAGAGAACATCGAGGTGGGTCTCCACGAGGCCCCGATAGTCATAGGGCTCCGCATCTAGATGGGAAAAGGTCACCCGCCAAATGGCGCAGAGCAGGACCGGCGCCACGCACAGCCGCGCAACATGATGGGTCGGGAGCGGACGAAACTCGCCTTGCGCGATGCCGCGTTCGATGATCGACATCAAAAGCTGCATGCCCTTCTCGATGATCTCGAAGCGGTAGAACTCGGCGAGCCAGGGGAAATTGCTGCTCTCGCTGATGACGATTTTCGGCAGGACGAATCGCTCGCCTTCAACCAGGAGCTGGGTCACGCGCGTCAGAACCATCTTGATCAGGAGCCGCGCCGAACCGTCGAAGTTCTGAACATCCGCCGCGACGTTGGTGAGCGTGGTGCCGACCGCCTCGCGCACCAGCGACTTGAACACCGCCTCCTTGTTCTCGAAATAGAGGTAGATCGTGCCTTTGGTGACGCCGGCTTCCTTGGCGATGTCGTCCATACGCGCGGCAGCGAAGCCCTTGTGGGCGAAGACCTTGAGCGCGGCATCGAGGATCTCCGCAGGCCTGGCTTGCTTACGTCGGGTCCAGCGAGTCTCGGCAGGGAGCGCAGTCTCTTTCATCACCTCAATTAAATAACTGACCATTCAGTTATCAAGTGAATTCTCGAACACAAGCCTGTGAGCCTGTGACCGTGGTATGATGGCGACGCGCGTGGCAGGAGAACCGCTATGAATTTCAATAGGCTAGCTCTTGTATCGACATTTCTGACACTCGCCGCCTGTATGTCGCCCACACCCTATCGAGCCGCGGATCCGGATCACCCCTTGGGCTACTCCGACCAAAGGCTGGCGGACAATCGCATCCGCGTCAGCTTCAGAGGCAATGCCGCAACGGTCAGAGAGCAAGTCGAGAATTATCTCTTGCTGCGTTCAGCCGAAGCGACCCGCGAAGCCGGTTATGCCTGGTTCGAGTTCGACACCCGCGATACCGAAGCCAAGACGACCTATCACACCGACTTTGCCGGTTGGCCCGGCTGGGGTCCGGGGTTCGGCTGGTATCGCCATAGCTGGGCCTTCGACCCGTTCGATGATGTGGAGACCACAATTCCGACGACGCAGTACGAGGCTTACGCCGAAATCGTTCTTCTGACGCCGCAGCAGGCGAAGGCCAATGCGCATTCGCTGCGCGCCGACGATGTCATCGCGCGGCTTGGTCCGCTGGCGGATCGTTCGATGGCTCGCTAGGTCTTCTCAGCCTGAGCCGGACACATGTAGCGTCCTTGCGAACGGACAAGACGTCGATCGCTTCCTGCGCGCACATATGCGGGATGTCGACGGCCGCCAACGGATCGTCGGCAATGATGTCGAATACTGTTCCCGCGACGTTGCGCAGCAACACCCGCTTGGCCAGCAAGGCCGGCATCGGACATTTCAGTCCGCGCAGGTCGAGCACTTCCGCTGTGGCGCAGGTATCGCTATCCATGACGGTCCATCTTACGGATTTCGACCCGCACGCCCATGGGATTGTTCGACGCCGTCGCGCGCGAATACACATACATCTCCGCCATCTCGCGCACGCTGATCGGCATGCGCGACGTGAAGCCGGATAGCCCGCACACGATCGTCGACGTCGTCGAGGCGCAGGCGCGCGCCACACCGGACGCCATCGTGTTCCACTATCTCGACTCGACCATCAGCTACGCCGCCTTGAACGCGGCCGCCGATCGCATCGCCCATTGGGCGCGGCAAACCGGCGTCGAGCGCGGCGAAGCGGTCGCGCTCCTGATGGAAAACCGGCCGGACTATGTCGTCGCCTGGCTCGGGCTGCTCAAGGCCGGCGCGGTCGCGGCGCTGATCAACACGAACCTGCGCGGTGCCGCCTTGGCCCACTCCATCGCCCTCTCGGGCGCGCGACACGTCATCGTCGGACACGAACTCGCAGACGCCTACCGCGACGCCGAGCGGGAGATCGATCCGCGGACGACCGGCTGGTGCGATGGCGGCGCGACCGCCGGAATGCAGGATCTCGATTCGGCGCTTCGATCTCTTCCCTCTCTCCCCGCCGAACGCGCCTGGCGCGACGGCATTCGGTGCAAGGACAGAGCTTTCTATATCTACACGTCGGGCACGACGGGCCTGCCCAAGGCGTCCAATTTCACCCATTTGCGGCTGCTCTACATGATGCATGGCTTTGCCGGCGGCCTGAACGCCAAGGCCTGCGACCGCATGTACAATGTCCTGCCGCTTTATCACTCCGCCGGCGGCGTCTGCGCGCTCGGACCCCCCTTGCTCACCGGCGGCTCCGTCATTCTCAAGCGGAAATTCTCCGTCCACGAATTCTGGGACGACGTGCATCGCTACGAGGCGACGCTCTTTCAGTATATCGGCGAACTTTGCCGCTATCTCTTGAATGCGCCGACGGCGAGGTTCGAGCATGAGCACAAGCTGCGCGTGATCACCGGCAATGGCTTGCGTCCCGAGATCTGGACGCAATTCCAGCAACGTTTCGCCATTCCCCGCATCATCGAGTTCTACGGCGCCACCGAAGGCAACGTCTCGATGCTCAATTATGACGGCAAGGTCGGTGCCGTCGGGCGCATCCCGCCTTATATGCGCGGTCTCATGAAGACGCGGATCGTCAGGTTCGACATTGCGCGCGAAGTCCCTGTGCGTGGGCCAGACGGGCGCTGCATCGAATGCGAAACAGACGAAGTCGGCGAGGTCGTCGGCAAGATCAGCGCCGAACCCGGGCGCAGTTTCGACGGCTATACCACCAAAGCCGATACCGAAAGGAAAGTGCTGCGCGACGCTTTCGAAGCGGGCGACAGCTGGTTTCGCACCGGCGATCTCATGCGGCAAGACGCCCAAGGCTATTTCTATTTCATCGATCGCATCGGCGACACCTTCCGCTGGAAAGGCGAGAATGTCGCGACTAGCGAAGTGACCGAGGCGCTGGGCGTCATCGCCGGCATCAAGGAAGCCATCGTCTATGGCGTCACCGTGCCCGGAACCGATGGCCGCGCCGGCATGGCAGCGCTGGTGACGACGCCGAGCTTCGATATCAGCAAGCTCGCGGCAGAACTTTCGACCGCGCTTCCCGCTTACGCCCGGCCGGTTTTCGTTCGCCTGTTGTCGGAGATCGAAATCACCGGCACCTTCAAGCAGCGCAAAGTCGATCTGGCGAAGGCCGGATTCGATCCCCATGAAATCCGCGACCCGATCTTTTGGTTCGATCCCGAGACGGCGCGCTACAAGCCGCTGAGCGAAGACGTCTATGCGACAATCGTGTCGGGCCGGGTCAAGCTTTAGGCGAAGTTCACCTCTGCGGCCGGGACGACCGCCCCGAAGTCCTGGCTGATCAGATTTTGCAGCGCGACGATATCCTTGGCCGTGGCGATGCGCGTGTCGCCGGTCGAGTGCGCGTCGGAGACCAGCGTAATCTTGTAGTCGCGTTCATAGGCGCCGCGGATCGCGGAGTTCACGCAGAATTCCGACTGCATGCCGGCAATCACGAGATGATCGATGCCGCGCGTCTTGAGCTTGGTATCGAAATCGGTGCCGTGGAAGGCGCTGGATTTGTGTTTCACCGTCACGTCGTCGCCTGCCTCGGGCGCAATGGCATCGTGAAACGGATAGCCCGGAAGGCCGGGTTTGAATGGGTGCCGAGGCTCGTCCACATTATGATGCTGCACATACATCACCGGCGCGCCCGCGGCGCGGGCCTTGGTGATCAGCGCAGCGATCCGCTCCAGGACGCCTTTGTCGTCATAAGGCGGATAGTCCGGGTTCTCCCACATGCCCTTTTGCACATCGATGATAACAAGCGCCTTGCTCATTCGAGAAACTCCGTGACAGGCGTCCACATCGCGGAGCGGCGCGAGGTGCGTTCCGCCACATCCTCCGCGGCGAAATTCTTGGCGACGGCGATGATGTCATAGGCCGGCGGCGGCTTGAAGGTGTTGGCGTTGACGGTGACATAGTTCCTGCCGTCCTCCGTCATGAGCGCGCCGACGAACACGCCGCAGGCCCGACAGATCAGGAAGTCCGCCGTCTTGAGACCGAAGCGATAGCGCTGAAGCTTTTCCCGGTCGTGGATCTTGAAGCGCATCGCGCCGTTGGGATCGCTCGTCGTGCGGGCGCCGTGGGCGCGGCAGAAGCTGCACTGACAGGCACGCAGGCCCAGTGCTTCGACGCTCTGGCTCGCGTCGAAAACGTAGCTGACATTACCGCAGTGGCAGGAACCCTCGATACGGTATCGCGACATCGGTCGAGCATAGCGCAAAATGAAACGGGGAGATGTCAGCAGCACGCATGACACCTCCCCGAAAGTGACTGACCTAAGCTATTCCGCAGCCTTCGGCGTTTTCTTGGCCTGTTCTTCCTGGTGCTTGGCGATGGTCTGCATCGCGGCGCTCATGGCGGCGCCGATGAAGCGCTCCTTGTTGTTGCGCGCCCAGTCGAAGGCTTCCGCCCGCGCCGCGTTGGCGTTGTTGATCACCGGCGTGACATGGCGCTGCCACAACTCATAGGACTTCTTGGTGTTCTCGAAATTGGCCCAATTGTGCGCCAGCTGGAGGAAAACGCCGAACTCGCCCTGCTTGGCCTGCAGGCGGCGGATCTGCGCGATGGCATCGTCAGGCGTGCCGACGACGATCTGTCCGCTCTTGGTCAGGTCCTCCAGCGTCAGCTGTTCCATGCCCTCGCGGCCGGCAACCGCGCTGATGCCGCTGAAATAATTGCGCCACTTGTCGAGACCGAATTCGACATTCTTGTAGGCCTCGGCCCGCGTCTCGGCGATGTGCACCGGACCGACCAGGCGGAGCTTCTCCGGATTCATCTTGCGACCGTTCTCGGCGGCGACTTCGTTGGCGATTTTCCAGTTGATGCCGAGCGCGTCATAGCCGCCTTCCTGCGTCGCCGCCACACACAGCATGCCGAAGCCGTGCTTGCCGGCGAGCTTGCCGCCCGACGGCGTCACCGAAGAGGCGACGGCAATTTCGGGATGCGGCCAGGTGAAGGGCCGGAGCTGACACGTCGCATCGACGAGCGTGAACCACTCCGACTTCTGCGTCACGCGTTCGCCGGCAAAGAGCTTCAGGATCACGTCGATCGATTCGACCATGCGATCGCGCTGCGTCGAGGGATCGATGCCCATCGCGAAGGCGTCGGACGGCAAGAGACCCGGACCGACGCCAAGCATGAAGCGGCCCTTGGTCTGATGGTCGAGCTGAATGACGCGGTTCGCCGTCATCAGCGGATTGTGGTAGGGCAGCGAAATCACGCCCGAGCCGAGCATGATGCGCTTGGTGCGTTCGGCCGCGGCGGCAACGAACACTTCCGGACTGGCGATGATCTCGTAGCCGGCCGAATGGTGTTCGCCGATCCAGGCCTCGTCATAGCCGAGCCGGTCGAGATGCTCGATCAATTCGAGGTCGCGCTGCAGGCAGAGCGTCGGGTCCTCATCGACCGGGTGGAAGGGCGCAAGGAAGATGCCGTTGCGCAATTTGATCGCCATGAACAGTCTCCTGATTTTTTGCGGAATAGCGGTTCCGCCTTATCGCATATCGTTCGGGCCGAGGAAAATCGGAAGCTATAGCTCCGGCGGCGCCCTGAAACCGCCCAAGCCTTCCTCTACGGCGGCCGCGAAATCGAACAAGCGATCCTCGCCGTTCCAGGGGCCGACGATTTGCACGCCAACCGGCAAGCCCTTGGCCGTCTGACCGGCCTGCACGGCGAGGGCCGGCGCATGCAACGCCGTCGCCGGCGAAATCCAGTTGAGGATGTTCGGATAGGGCGTCGGCTTGCCGTCGAGATCGAGGATGCGGTCCTGGAAGCTCGGCTCTTGTTGGTGCGGAAACGCCGTCACCATCGAGATCGGCATCACGATGGCATCGTAGCCCTCGAAGAAGCGGGCGAGCTTGTCCTTGTGCGCCTGCTGTTTGACGTGCGCCGCGGCGATTTCGCGGAAGCTTGCAGTCGCGCGCAAACGGTAGCTCGCACCCGCCGCGTCCGGCCCACCCTCGGTCACGATTTCGCGGTCGCGGGCCCGCGTTGCTTCCCAACTGTCGAGGAGCGGACGCGGCAGACCGGCCGCGATGATCGCCGTCAGAATGTCGAGGTAGAACGCCATCAATTCCGAGCCGTCGATGTCCGGCTTGGCATGCTCCACGCGCGCGCCCGCCTGTTCGAGGGCTTTTCCGGCACGCTCGGTCCCTTCGCGCACTTCGCGCGCCAGCGGCCAACTCGCTTCCTCGTTCCAGATTGCGACGCGCGCACCCTTCACGTCGCGCCGCGCTTTCTCAGGCGTGCCATGCAACACGCTCCACAACAATTTGAGATCGTCGACGTTGCGGGCCATGGGGCCGAAGACGCCGAGATCGCCTTCCGAATATTGATCCGGCGGAGGCGGAACGTGACCGCGGCCGCTGAGCGCCCCCCATGTCGGCTTGAGCGCCGTGACGCCGCAGAAGTTCGCCGGATGCCGGAGCGAGCCGCCGATGTCCGAGCCGATCTCGAGTGGCGTCACGCCGGTGGCGAGCGCCGCGGCCGCGCCGCCCGACGAGCCGCCCGGCACGCGCGTCACGTCATAGGGATTGTTCGTCGTGCCATAGATCGCGTTGTAGCTCTGGATGTCGCTCAGCATGAAGGGCACGTTGGTCTTGCCCCAGATGACCGCGCCCGCCCTCCTTGCGGCCGCCACGACGGTCGCGTCGGCACAACTCTTCGGCCGATCCTTGAATGCCGGATTGCCGGAAACGGCAGGCATGTTCTCGACGTCGAAGCCGTCCTTGATGGTCATCGGCAATCCCGCGAGCACGCCAAGTCGTTCGCCCTTGGCGCGCGCCTCATCGATCGCCGCGGCATCCTTCTGCGCGCGCGGAATGTGGGTTTCGATGACCGCGTTGATCGCTTTTGTGACCTTGTCGTTGCGCGCCAGGTGCAGATCAAGCAGTTCGCGCGCCGAGACTTTCTTCGCCTTCAGTTCGGCGATCATCTCCCGTGCCGTCGCGTAAACGTCGGTCATTTCCCACCCCATTTTCTTCTTCGCCGCCGATGACATAGGCTTGTGCCAAGCCTGTCCAGAGAAAAACGAGGGTGTTCCATGCGTGCCGCAGTCTTCAGGGAAATGTCCAAGCCGCTGGTCATCGAAACGGTGCCCGACCCGAAAGCGGGCGCGCACGACATCATCCTGAAGGTGAAGAATTGCGGCATCTGCGGCTCGGACCTGCACATGACGGAGCCGACATCGGCCATGCCGCTCGCGCTTGGTTCCATCATGGGTCACGAATTCGCCGGCGAAGTGATCGAGGTCGGGAGCGCAGTCAAGCACCTCTGGAAGGCAGGCGACCGGCTCGCCGGATTTCCCGTCATCTGCTGCGGCGACCACACGCCATGCATCAATTTCGGCCTGCGCGGCACCTGCAGCAAGATGCTGAGCGTCGGCCTTGGCGCTTCGCCAGGCGCCTATGCCGAGTATGTCCGCATCGGCGCGGGCAGCGGCTACAAATTGCCGGCGAATGTTTCGTTCCAGGAAGGCGCGATGGTGGAGCCTCTCGCGGTCGGACTGCACGCGGTGGACATGGCCAAGATGCCGCGCGGCGCAACCGTGCTCATCATCGGCGCGGGCCCGGTCGGCCTTGCCACCATGCTATGGGCCAAGTTTCTCGGCGCGCGCCATGTCATCGTCAGCGAAAAGGCCGAGGTTCGCCGCCAGATGGCGGCGAAGTTTGGCGCCACCGATGCCATCGATCCCGGCGAGCCGCTTGTACCGCAGGTGCAGAAGATCGCCGGCAAGGCGCCGGACGTCATCTTCGAGTGCGTTGGCGTGCCGGGGCTTCTCAACACCGCCATGCTGGAAGCGCCGCGCGGCTGCCGGATCGTCGTGGCCGGCGTCTGTCAGCAGCCGGATACGATTTTGCCGTTGATGGGGATCGTCAAGGAACTCGAAATCCAGTTCGTGCTCGGCTACCGCCCCGACGATTTCGACTATGTCATCGCCATGATCGCCAGCGACCGGATCGATGTCGCGCACATGGTCACCGACGTCGTCGACCTCAATGCGCTGCCCGCCGCGTTCGAGGCGCTGCGCAAGCCATCGCATCAGTGCAAGGTGATGCTGGAGAACTGAGCTGACCGACTTTCGGCAGGCGCTGACGAGTGAAAAGCTGAAAGGCGTTTTCGACGCCTGGGACGCTTTGCGCGCGGGACGCATCGGGCCCAAGCGCGACGAGATTTCGCCGGCACCTCTGCGTGGTCTCCTCCCCTTCACGTTCATCATCGACGTCGTCGATGGCGGACGGGATTTTCGCTTTCGTTTTGCCGGCGAGCGCATCATCCAGTTCATGGGGCGCCGCTTTGCGGGAATGTTGCTCTCCGAGCTCTCAGGGACGTCCTTCTTCGACGGCATGCGCGCCATGTATTCGGGCTGCGTAGCCGCAAAGGCTCCTATCAGCAGCGGCGTTCGCCGGTCGACGTACCCGGGCAAGGACTTTCTCGAGATCGAGGCGATGGTGCTGCCGCTCAGCGAAGACGGCGCCGGCGTCACCCACTTGTTCGGCGCGTTCGACAGCTGGCAGCTCGGCACCCATTCGTCGGATCGCTAGGAAACGCCGCTTGCTGGGAGTTCAGAAAATGCCGGCACACTACGACTATCTGACGTTTTCCCTGGAACGCGGCGGCCAGGCATGGGCGGCGTTTTCCGATCTATGCGCGATGTGGCGACGCCTGCCATCGCTTCGACCGGCGGCGAGGTCCTTGGCTTGTTTCGAGGACAGCTTGGTTTCGCATCAAACGAAGCGGTTATGCTCTTGCGTTTCAAGTCGGCAATCCGCGACCGCTTGCGCGAAATCGATCGCGCACCTGGTGTCGTCGCCATGCATCCGGAAGTCCTGACGCCGACGGTCAGGCCAAAAGACGAAGCCGTCCTGACCGGAGGCGGAATTTATGTGCACCGCTGGTTCAACGTCGACGCCGATTCGGTTGCGGATTTCATTTCGCTCTCGAACGGTGCCTGGACGAATTTCGAGGGCAGCTATGCCACCGAAATCTTCGGCCTCTTCACCGCGGAACGCACGGCACAAGACGTTCGTGAGGGTGCCGGCCGTCTCTTGCTCCTGACTTATTACGCCAGCCATGGCGTCTGGGAAGCGTCGCGCGACCAAACGCGTGATCCCAACGGGCTCTTTGTCCAGCGCCACGCCCTGACCCGGTCGACGATCGGGCGAAGCTCCGTGCTCGTTGCGCTTCGCTGAGCCTAGGCGGTTGACTCCAATAGAGATTTTTCCGCGCCGGCGGTTTTCATGACGTTGTCGTCAACGAAGCCTTGCGCGAAACCCGTCCGAACACTTAGATGCGTGCCTTCATCAAGGGAGGTACGGCGCATGTCCGTCGACGGCAAGTGGAATATCACCATCAATTCACCCATGGGCCCGCAGAAGGCGACGCTCGATCTCAAGGCCAACGGCAGCACGCTCACCGGCACGCAGGGCGGCCAGCAGGGTTCCATGGAAATCGCGAACGGCAAGGCGGACGGCAACAACGTCTCGTGGTCGATTTCGATCACCTCGCCCATGCCGATGACGCTTGAGCATTCCGGCACGGTCGACGGCGACAAGATTTCGGGCAATGTGAAGGCCGGCGCGTTCGGTTCGTTTCCGTTCTCCGGCACGCGCGCTTAGGTCATTGCGCGCCAAGTCCAAGGGGCGGCTCTGGAGCCGCCCTTTTTCTTTGTGCGCATGATGCGCTAGACGGGGCGCGCGAGGCAGCGTTGAGAATTCCGATTCACCGCGAAGGTGTTCCCTTCATCGCCATTTTCATCGCGGTGAATGCGTGCCTGTTCTGGCTCTCATCCGTTCTTGGCGTGCTGTTTCTGCCGCTGACGCTTTGGTGCCTCGCCTTCTTCCGCGACCCAGAGCGGACGCCGCCGCCAGGCGACCATCTGGTCATCAGCCCCGCCGACGGCGTGCTCCTTCCCATCGTGAAGGCAGCCCCTCCCGAGGACCTCGAACTCGGCAGTGAACCGCGCCCGCGGCTTTCGATCTTCATGAACGTCTTCGATGTGCATGTGAATCGCATGCCGATCGATGGCGAGATCGTCGCGCTTTCCTATCGGCCCGGGCGCTTCTTCAATGCCTCGTTCGACAAGGCGAGCGTGCACAATGAGCGCATGTCTGCCCGTGTCCGGCCGAACGGCAGTCACGATCCCGAAGCCGACCTCGCCGTGGTGCAGATTGCGGGTCTGATCGCACGGCGCATCGTCTGCAGCCTCAAGGTCGGCGAGCGCGTCCGCAGGGGGGAGCGATACGGCATGATCCGCTTCGGCAGCCGGCTGGACGTCTATTTGCCTCTTTCCGCCAGGATCGTGATAAAAGAAGGTTCCGTGACAAAGGCCGGCGTAACGGTTCTCGCGGAACTTCAAGGTTAGGCACGCCATTGACCTATCGCAAAATTGATCCGCGCCGCATGGCCGAACGGCTGGAAGAGCTTTCGGTCGGTCGCGTGGTGCCGAGCGTCTTGACTCTGCTTGGCCTGTGCAGCGGGATCACGGCGATCCGCTTTGCGCTCGATGCCAACTGGCCGGCCTCGGTCGCGGCCATCATTTTCGCGATGCTGTTCGATATGCTGGACGGGCGCGCAGCGCGTTTCCTGGGCGCGGACACGCGCTTCGGCGCGCAACTCGATTCGCTGGCCGATCTGGTTTCGTTCGGCGTGGCGCCCGGGGTTCTCGTCTTCATGTGGAGTCTGTCGCGCATGGGCAATGCCGGCTGGATCGCGGCGCTCATCTTCTGCGCCTGCAGCGCGATTCGCCTGGCGCGCTTCAACGTGCAAAGCGTGCGTGACGAAGGCTCGTCGCCCGCCAATCCTTATTTCACGGGCTTGCCGACTCCGGCCGCGGCAGGTCTTTTGCTGCTGCCCATGCTTTTGAGTTTTCAGCTGGGCGGCGAAGTGTTCCGCCACCCCATGATCAGCGGCGCGATGATCGCGATTGCCTCGAGCCTGATGGTCAGCCAGCTGCCGACGCCGTCGATCAAGTATATGCGTCCCGCCCGCCAGCACCGTGTGATCGTCTGGGGCTTCATCGGCCTTCTGGCAGGCTTCATGATCACCTGGCCGTGGATCACGCTGACCATCGGCATGGTGATCTACCTGACGTCGATCCCCTTCGGCATTGCGCTGCAGGCGCGTCAAAAGGCCCGTTCGCGCCACTGACGTTTGGGCTCAGGACGACTGCTGCTTCAGCACCTCATCGAGCTTGATGCCCTGCTTCTGAAGCATCGCCATGAGCATGTCGTTCTGGCGCTCCAGATGGTTGAGGATCGTCTCGATTTCGGCCTCGGCCTTGATGTTCACGTCCAGATCGTGTTCGGCGCGCGCTTCGGACTGACGTCCTTGGATATTCTGGCCGATCATCAAAAGCGGCATCAAAAGGATCTGGATCATGTTCGAGATGAACAGCCAGAACACGAAACCCATCGGCGGATCGAACTGAAGCCTTGGCGGCGCTAGGAAATTCCAGCCGAGCCAGATCACCGTCCAGCCAAGAATCAGCAAGAAGAACGCCATCGTTCCGACATGTTCCGTAATCCAGACCGCCAGCTTCTCGAGCTGGCCCATGCTGGCCTTGATCTCGGCGTAGGTGTTGTGGAGCGGATGGTGGCGGCGAATCTCCGCAAGCCGTTCAAGGGACAAGTGTGCCATGCGGCGTCTCCTGCCTGATTCCTCTGCGCCATCCATATCGTCACGCTTAGCGCTTGTACACGCGGGCGGGTGGACGAACCGGATTGGACGCGACTTCGGCTGAAGACGCGTGTAGTTTTGTTTACGCGATCGCCGAGCGATCGGCGCGAGGGGATCGTCGAACTGGAAGGGGAACGTCACTTGAGATTTGGAAATCTGCTTTCTGCGGCCTCCGTCGCAGCTGTTATCATGATCTCGTGTCTTACACCCACGGCTGCGAAGGAAGGCGCAGCGGCGCCTGACGGCGCGGCGCGCGCCAATCTTGCGGCGACGCTGGCGCAATACGGCACGGCCAATCACGACCCGGCCGCCCTTCTGGCGGCGGCGCACATTATCAACGGCCTCAAGGCAAACGTCGCCAAGCAGAGCAAGATGCCCGGCGGCGGCAAGCCCGAATCGTACGATGCGCTCTCGCTGCTCAAACTCGCCAAGACCTATGCAACGGGCGCGAACGCATCCCTGGCATCGGCGATCGATGGTGAAATGAAGAATGTCAGCGCGACTCAGGCCGTGTGCTATTACGAGTACTACTGCAATTACGGATATTGCTGGTACCAGTACTACTGCTACTAGCCGGCCGCGACGCTCGCTCGTGCGCGCGCTGCTTTTCGGCGGCGCACTTGCGATCGCCGCCGGGCTGACGCCTTCGGCGCAGTCGGCGACGGCGGTGCGACACGCATTGCTTGTCGCGGTGCAAGGCTATGACAATCTCCCCGGCGTGAGCCTGTTCGACGGCCCGCGCAATTCGCTTCTGCTGTGGAACGACTTTCTCCATGCGCGGGGTTTTTCGGACGTCAGCGTGCTCGCCGAGGGGATGAGCGCGAGCGACGTCAAGTGGACGAGGAACGATCCCCACGTCGCGGCACCGACGCGGGTCAATATCCAGCGCGCCTTCTTCGAACTCGAGAATCGCCTGGCCAAAAGCCACGGCGACGACACGGTTCTGATTGTTCTCATCGGACATGGCAGCCAGCAGCGCGCTGCGCCGAACGACCCTCCCAAGCCGTTCAACCTGGACGAAGTGTTCCTGCCGATGGACGCCGGTCCGAGGCCGAAGAACGATCCCGAAGGACCTTTCGCCAACGCGCTGGTCGACCATGACATTGCGCCTCATCTCAAGACCATGTCGCGTCGCGCGCGCTTCATCTGGCTGATCTTCGATTCCTGCCACTCCGACACCATGACCTATGATGCGTTGCTGCTGCATAGGAAGCCCGTACTGTCCACCGAAATGGGCGCTCTGAATTACGCCGCCCGACCGACGACACCGACCATGAAGGCTGCGGCGCCCGCTCCTGCGTTCGGCCCTTCGCCGCGCGACAAGGACTGGCCGAAGAACTACGTCGCGTTTTTCGCATCGAGCGCCGATGAAACCACGCCCTTGATCGTCGCCGATGCCGGACCCGCGGCGGCGCGCATCGGCGGCGGACCGGCACGCTTCACGGCGTTTTCCTACTTCATCGTCGACTCGCTGCGAAAGAATCCGCGAGAGACATTCGCCGACATCCTTTCCGGCGTGCGAGCAAATTACAAAGTGTCCTATCCGGGCGAACCTTATGAGCCCAAGGTCGAAGGCGGCACGCGTCTCGAATTGCCGGTCGACAGCGTGCTGGGGACGGCCGCGCGTCAGGCCAGATAGGCTGTCGCAAGCAGCACGATACCGACCCCGCCAAACCCGAGCGCCGTGAACCAAAGCCAGTGGCGGCGCGTGATGATCGCAACGGTCGACATCGCAATGCCGATTTCGAACAGGGTTGCCGCCCCGGTCAGCCAATGGTGACGTTCTTCGTGCGCGGCGCTGACTGCCAGCAGACGCACCCGCTCGGCTTCTTCGGCCCGCGCGTTTTTGCGGATCACATCCTGTTTGTCGATATTTTCCTGTACCAGCTTGCGATAACGATCCGCATTGGGTCCGCCATTGTCGGCGGCCACGCCATAGATGTGTTTCTTCAGGCTATCGGCTTGATATTCGCCCCACGCGTCGGTCGCCCTGTCCTGCTCGAGAACCGCCTGGCTTGTGAAATTCAACGCGCGGCCGCCCTCGACGGTCTCGAGACTGCCCGAAACGGCCGCCAGAACGGCCAGCACCGCAACTGAGATCGCGATGCGCGAGATAAAGGGGTCGTCGGCATGCGCCGCATGTCTGGCATGCTCGCTATGTTCATGCGCCTGCAATGCGGAATCGTGCGACATGTCGGTCTCGACCGTTCTAGGCGGCGCCGCGCAGAAAACGTTCGGCGATTGCGGCGTGCAGCGCGATGCCGTTGGCCATGGCGGCTTCATCCATCATCATGCGATTGGAATGGCAGGCGTGCGCGTGATGATGCGACACGCCTTCAGGTGTCACGCCGAGGAAAACCATGCAGCCCGGCATGCGCTGCAGCACGAAGGAAAAGTCCTCCGCGCCCATGATCGGCGCGGGCATTTTCAGAAAACCCTTCTCGCCAAAAAGATCCTGCACCACATTCTGCGCGAAGCCGACGAATTTGTCGTCGTTGATCGTCACGGGATAACCCGGCGTGAGCGTGACGTTCGACTCGACGCCGTGGGCGCGGGCGATTCCCGTCGCGATGCGCTCGATGCCCTCGCGCGCCTGGGCGCGGCTCTTCTCGGAGAAACTCCTGAGCGTGCCGAGGAGGCGCGCATTCTCGGGAACGACATTTCCCGTCGTTCCCGCCGTAATCTTGGTGATCGACAAAACGACGGGATCGAACGCCTCGATCCGTCTGGTGACGAGGCTTTGCAGCGCGGTGACGATTTCGCAGGCCACGGGAATCGGATCGAGCGTGTAATGCGGCTGCGAGGCGTGGCCGCCTTTGCCGACCACTTCGATGTCGATCGTATCGGTTGCCGCCATCAACGGGCCCGGGCGCGAAGCGATGACGCCGGTCGGAACATTGGGCGAGATATGGATCGCGAATGCGGCCGACGGAGTCGGCGCCTGGTCGAGCAGGCCTTCTTCGATGACGAAGCGCGCCCCGGCATAGCCTTCCTCGCCGGTCTGGAAGAGAAATTTGACGTTGCCGTTCAGCTTATCGCGATGCCGGTGCAACAAATGCACCGCGCCGGCCAGCATGGCAGTGTGCGAGTCATGACCGCAGGCGTGCATGCGGTTTTCATGCTGCGACTTGAACTCGACGTCGGTGTCCTCGGGCATGGGCAATGCGTCCATGTCGCCACGAAGCAGGATGGTTGGTCCCTGCTGCGCGCCGCGCAACGTCACGACCAGGCTGGAGGTCGTCTTGCCTTCCACGATTTCGACGTCGAGACCGGCCAGCGCCTCGCGCGCGCGACGCGTGGTCTCCGGCAAATGCAGGCCAAGCTCCGGAAACTTATGCAGCTCACGCCGGAGCTCGACCACCATCGGCATGAGATCCCGGGCGCCCTCGCGCCAAAGCGTCAGATCATCGGCCGGCTTATCCATGTTGCACCCCACGTTGCTGAAAAAGAGTCAGAGAACGACCTCGATGAGACGCGGTCCTTTGTGACGGATGGCGGATTCGTACTGGCTTTCAAAGTCGCGGATATTCGTGGCGCGCGACGCCTCGACGCCCATGCCGCTGGCGAGTTTGACCCAGTCGAGTTCTGGGTTGTGCAGGTCGAGCATCGAAAGCGCCTTTGGGCCCGGATTCAACGCGCCGACACGCGCCAACTCGATGTTCAGGATGGCATAGGAGCGGTTGGCGAAGATCACAGTCGTCACGTCGAGCTTCTCGCGCGCTTGAGTCCAGAGCGCCTGCAGCGTGTACATCGCGCCACCATCGCCGTGCACGCAAACGACTTTGCGACCCTTTGCAGCGACGGCGGCGCCCGTCGCCACCGGCAATCCCTGCCCGATCGAGCCGCCCGTCAGGCCGAGTTGATCGTGCGGCGCCGCGGTCATCGTGGCGAGTGCGGTGCCGGCGCCTGATGTTGCAGCTTCGTCGGAAAGGATTGTTCCTTCCGGTAGATAGCGCGCGATGACCTGTCCGATGGTGTACTGGTCGAATTTGTCGGCGATGGACTCGGGCATCTTGAAGTCTGCGATGTTCGCCGCTTGCTTCGGTGCACCCAGCGCTTCGGCAAGTGCTTCCAGCGCCTGGGTGCCATCTTCATGCGCATGCGCGAGATAGTGCACTTTCGTACTGGCCTGAAGTCCATAACTCGGCTTGCCGGGATAGGCGAAAAACGAAACAGGCGGCTTGCTGCCGACGAGAATGAGTTGCTCGGTGTCCTGGAAGAACTCGACGATCTGTTCGGCGAAATAGGGAACGCGGTCGACGCGCACGCGGCCCGCGCCACGCTGCAACCGTGCAATGAAGGTATCGCAGGCGATGCGTGCGCCCGACTTTGCCGTGATGCGGCCGGCGGCCGTCAGGCCGCGTTCCTTGAGCACGGCACCGCGCATGAGGATGGTCGTCTTCTTGCCGGCTTTCAGCGCTTGCGCCGCACGATCGATCGCGTCGCTCGAGACCGTGGCCGGCTGAATGCGTGGCAGCGCCGGCGCCGGACCATCGGCATCGTTCCAAGCCGTGTCGGCGGGAAGAATGAGCGTCGCGATCTGGCCGGGCGGCGTCAGCGCAGCCTGCACGGCGCGCGCACCGTCCGCGGCCACGGTCAACGCACTCGGCGAGGAATGCACCCAGGCCGAAACCGGGCGCGCGAAGCCGGCAATGTCGGACGCGAGCGGCGCATCATATTGCGCGTGATACGTCGCATGATCGCCGACGATGTTCACGATCGGCGTCGCGGCGCGTCGCGCGTTATGCAGGTTGGCAAGACCGTTCGCGAGTCCCGGTCCCAAGTGCAGCAAGGTGCAGGCAGGCTTCTCCGCCATGCGTGCGTAGCCGTCGGCCATGCCGGTGACGGCGCCTTCGAACAAGCCGAGCACGGCGCGCATGCCGTCGACACGATCGAGCGCGGCGACGAAATGCATTTCCGATGTGCCGGGATTGGAGAAGCAGACTTCGACGCCGCTTGAAACCAGCGTGCGGACCAAACTCTCCGCGCCGTTCATTTTGGTGTCGGCCATGATGTCTTCCCCGAAGTCGTCGCTGATCTAAAGACCATTCTAACCATCGAAATCGCAGCTTTACCGCTCGCCTCCGCGCAAAAATGATGGAAGCCTCGCGTTGCCTAAATTATCCCTATAGTTCCCTATTGACACCTAATATACATCAATATAGGGAACATTGCAGGAGATTTTCAGTGACCCATGAGCTTTACTCCGTCGAGCAGATCGCGGACCTCCTCGGCCTCCATGTCAGGACGGTGCGCCACTATGTGCGCGACGGAAAGTTGAAGGCGACGCGGATCGGCAAGCAGTACCGCATCGCGCGCCAGGATCTGGAGGCGTTCACCGGACAATCCGCATCCGCGCTCGAGCGTGCGCCGGTGCGCCGTCAGCGGCACATCGAAGTTTCGACCGTGGTCCTGATCGACGCTGTCAGTCAGGACTCGGCGTATCGCCTCACGACATTTCTCAGCGCCGGATTGAGCGGGCGTTCTAAGTCGGATGCGCCCGCGCGCGTCGAAACCGTCTACGACGAAGAACGTGCGCGGCTGAAAATCATCATTTCGGCGAGCATCGAGACCACGAACACGCTTCTTGGCGCCATCGCCGCCATGGCGGGGAGTTGAACGATGCCGGCGATCTACAAGTCCGAAGAGGGCGCGCGCGCCATCCATGCGCGCTATCGCGAAATTCTGAGCCAATGGCCGGTGCCGAACCGACAGTTCACCGTGCCGACGCGCGCGGGCGAGACCTTCGTCATTGCCTGCGGGCCGGAAAATGCGCCGCCGGTTCTGCTGTTTCATGGCTCCGCTTCGAGCTCGTTCATGTGGCTCAACGATAGCGCGACCTTGGCAAAGGACTTCCGCCTCTATGCCGTCGATCTGATCGGCGAGCCGGGACTTTCGGCGCGCACGCGCTATCGTCCCGGGACGGACGAGCATGCGCTCTGGCTCGATGACGTGTTCCAGGCCTTGTCGCTGAGCTCTGCGTCTCTCGTCGGCGTGTCGCTCGGCGGCTGGCTCGCGCTCGACTATGCGATTCGGCGACCGGGACGCGTGAAGGCGCTCGCCCTCATCTGCCCGGCGGGCATCGGCAAGATCAGGAACTTCCTCTTGAAGGCTTTTCCGCTGTTCTTCCTCGGCGAATGGGGGAGAAAGCGGATTCGCGCGATGGTGCTGGGCCGCGCCTATACCACGTTGCCCGCGCCGGCCAAGCCGATCAGTGATTTCCTTGGCCTCATCTTCCGCAACTTCAATCCGCGCCGCGATCCCATACCTCCAAAGAGCGATGAAGAGTTGCAGACTCTCAAAATGCCGATCGTCATTTTTCTGGGCGGCGAGGACGCGATGATCGATTCCTTTGACACCAAGCGGCGCGCGGAAAAGCTGTTGCCGCAAGCCGAGATTCACTTCGACGCCAAAATCGGCCACTTCATTCCGACACCCACGGCGGCGATCGCCGACTTTCTGCGCCGCGCCGGGTGATGCCATGGCCGACACCGTTGAAATGCTCGGGAGCATTCGCGCGCTGTTCTGCGACTCGGATGGACCGACCATCCGCAGCGACCGCGATGCCGTCGATCTCATCGGCATGGCACTTTCCGAGCGCTGCGGCCTGGTCGTGCTGCCGGTCGAGCGCCTCGGCGACGACTTCTTTCAGCTGAAGACCCGCATCTTGGGTGAGGTGATCCAGAAGTTCGTGAACTATGAGCGCCGCCTTGCCATCCTGGGCAACATCGACCACCGCCTCGAAGCGAGCAAGGCACTGCGCGACTTCGTCTATGAAACCAATCGCGGCCGCCAGGTCTGGTTCGTCGCGGACAGGGCTCAACTCGAATCGAGGTTGCAGTCCGGCTGATTTCAAGCGACACAATCTCAGCAATCGCGAAGGCCAAGGATCCATGATGCGCAATTTGATTGTCGTGCTGGTGTTGCTCACGCCGATGGTCGCGTTCGCCGCCGAGGAAGCGCCGCCGCCCGGACCGATCCCGCACGGTCAGAAAGACGTGACGCTCGCGCTCGCCGGAACCTACAAGCTCGACCCCGCGCATTCCGCCGTCATCGCCCGCGTCTCGCATGTTGGATTTTCCCGCAGCGTCTTTCGCTTCGACCGCGTCTCGGGCGAGCTCAACTGGAATCCCAAAGAGATCGACAAATCCAAGCTAACGGCGAGCGTCGATACCGCATCGATCGACACGCCTGTCGCCAACTTCGCGGTCCAATTGGCCGGCCCCAAATACCTGAATGCCGTCCAATTTCCGAACGCGACGTTCGTCTCGACGGCCTTTCACCCGACAGACAAGACCCACGGCAAAGTCGAGGGTATCTTCACGTTGATGGGGAAATCCGAACCCGTGACCTTCGACGTCTCGTTGGTCGGCGCAGGACCGTTCTTTGGCCACTATGTCATCGGCATCCACGCCGAGACGGCGATCAAGCCGCAGGATTTCGGCTTGCCCCAAGTGTTCGACGAACCGATCGAGCTCGTGATCGACACCGAGTTCAATCGGCCCGCCTGAAGCCTCAGGCGCGATTGAGCTCCAGACCCTTGAGCGTTCCTTCGCCGCGCCAATCTTCGAGCAGCTTGGCGAAGGCAATGGGACCGTGGCCGTAGAAGCCGTTGCGCGCCGCCAGGGCCGAGGGCTTGCCTTCATTATTGTAGTAGCCCGGCGTGCATTCCTCCTGGAATTTCTGGCGCATGATTGCCGAGGAGATGATGGTCTGCACCCACGCGTCTTCCGCGTCCTGTCCCGCCTCCACGACGCGAACCTGGCGCGCCAGACACTCCTGGATGATGTAGGCGAGATGCTTGCTCTGTTCGTTCAACATGTGCGGATAGTTGGCGGTAAAGCCGGACTGGCTGTTGCTCATGATGAAGACGTTGGGAAAGCCGCGCGAATGCATGCCGTGCAAGGTCGAGACGCCGTCCTTCCACTTGTCGCTGAGCGAGATGCCGCCGCGGCCATAAAGCTGATAGCCCGATCGGCGCGTATAGTCCGTTCCGACTTCGAAGCCCGTGGCATAGATCAGGCAATCGATTTCGTATTCCTTGCCGTTGGCGACGACGCCGTGTTCGGTGATGCGCTCCACACCTTTGCCGTCCGTGTCGATGAGATGCACGTTCGGGCGGTTGAAGGTGTCGAGATACTGATCGTGGAAGCAGGGGCGCTTGCAGAATTGATTGTAGTAGGGCTTCAGTGCCGCGGCTTTCCTCTGATCGCGCACGACCTGATCCACGCGGGCACGGATCTGTTCCATCTTCTTGAAGTCGGCGAGCTGCAGCGTCTCGCCGAGATCGACGCTGGCTCCGGCTTCGTTCTGCTTGCGCATCAGCGTCAGGAATTTCCCGATGATGTCGGTCCAGCCGTCGCTGACGAGATCGACATCCTGCGGCACGCCGGAAACCAGCGCGTTGAAATTGTCCATGCGCTTTTGCTGCCAGCCCGGCTCGAGCGACCTGGCCCAGTCGGGATCGGTCGGCTTGTCGTTGCGCACGTCGATCGATGAAGGAGTGCGCTGAAAGACATAGAGCTCCTTGGCGGCGGCGCCGAGATGCGGCACGCACTGCACCGCCGTTGCGCCGGTGCCGATGATGCCGACGCGCTTGTCCTTCAGACCGGTCAGACCGCCGTGGCAGTCGCCGCCGGTATAGTGATAGTCCCAGCGGCTGGTGTGAAAGGAATGGCCTTTGAACGTCTCGACACCCGCAATGCCGGGGAGCTTCGGACGATGCAAAGGTCCGTTCGCCATGACGACGAAGCGCGCCTTCATGGCATCGTTGCGATTGGTCTTGATGATCCAGCGCGAGATCGTGTCGTCCCAGCGCATCTCGGTCACTTCGGTCTGGAAGCACACGTCGCGATAGAGATCGAACTTGCGCGCGATGGCGCGGCTGTGTTCGAGGATCTCGGGCGCGCGGGTATATTTCTCGACCGGCATGTAGCCGACTTCTTCGAGCAGCGGCAGGTAGATGTAGGATTCGATGTCGCACGCCGCGCCCGGATAGCGGTTCCAGTACCAAGTGCCGCCGTAATCGCCACCCTTCTCGATCATGCGGAGATCTTTGACGCCTGCCTCGCGCAACCGCGCGCCGGCGAGCAAGCCGCCGAAACCGCCGCCGATCACGACCACTTCGACGTCGTCGGTCAGCGGCGCGCGCGTGAATCCGGGTTCGACGTAAGGGTCGTCGAGGTAATGCGCGAAGTCGCCCTTGATCTCGCGATATTGTTCGTTGCCGTCGGTGCGCAGACGCTTGTCGCGTTCCGCGAGATATTTTTTCTTCAGTGAGGCGGGATCAAAGCCGAGCTCTTCCTGCCCCGGTTTTGTCCGCGGTTCCGCCGTCTGCGACATGAATCTCGACTCCTGGAGAACTGACTTATTGTCACTATGCGTGAGAACCCCTACCCCCGCGAGAAAAATCTTCGACGCCTGGGTGCGGTTCGGGCGGGCAAATCGGCTCTCGCGGCGGGCGAAAGTTGTCCCCACCGTGCAATGCCATTTTTTTGCAGTTTTTCGACATTCAATTCCCGATTTTCTGGCTCAACCCCTTGCACTGACAAATGAAAGGACGCGGATAAGGTCCTTCGGCAATATAATTGTGCCGACTTTTTCGCTTCACCCGCTCTTTCCGTTCCTGACGTTCGAAGAGGTAGATAGGAACTAATTCCCGACGATCAAGAGGCGATCAAAAACTTGTTCTGTAAAAGCAAAATGTCGCATCCGGTCGAGGCCGCGCCATGACTCGAAAGATGAGAACCAAAAACGCCAACGCGATCGTCGCGAGTCTGGAACTGGCGTCCGAACGGCTGGGCGATCTGACACCGCACGTTTATGCCGCTCTGTTCGCAGAATACCCCGAGATGAAGCCGCTGTTCTGGCGCGACACGAACAATGCCATCAAGGGCGAGATGCTGGCCAAAGTGTTCGAGATCATTCTCGACTTTGTCGGCGACAATATGTTCGCCTCGAACATGATCCAATGTGAGGTCATCACCCATTCCGGCTACGACGTTCCGCCCGCCGTGTTCGCAGTCTTCTTCGGCGTCGTGAGGACGGCATTGCGCGAACAACTCGGCGCCGATTGGACGGGCGAATTCGAGGAGGCCTGGAATGAGCTTGTCGCCGCGCTCGACTATTTCGTCACGCACCCGGATCAAAGCGAAACGGCGGCGCTGTCGTGAAAGCGCCCGCAACGCAGGTCCGCGATCTGCACACGGGGCATCCGCTATGGAGAGGCGTGTCCGTGCCGGGGAGATCGCTCAAGAAGTCCATCCGGGTCGACATTCTGATTGTCGGAGGAGGCGTAAGCGGCGCGTTCGTGGCCAACGCGCTGGCCGGACGCTATCCGCGCGTGGCTCTGGTCGATCGCCGGATTCCTGCGCATGGCAGCACGATGGCGAGCACGGCGCTGTTGCAGTTCGAGATCGATACGCCCCTGATCAAGCTTGCGGACCAGATCGGCCCGAAGAAGGCGGCGCGGGCATGGCGAAGATCATGGCAAGGCACGCAAGCTTTGGCCGCGCTGGTACACGCGCAGCGGATTCGCTGCGGCTTCGAACGGCGGGACTCGCTTTATCTTGCCGGCGATGAGACCGGAGCGCGGGCACTCAGAGCCGAGTGTCGGCAGAGAAATAGAGCCGGCCTACCAGGCGAGTTTCTCGACACTGCAAGGCTGCGCGAGATTTTCGGGATTGACCGCAGAGGCGCGATCTTCAGTCCAGGCGCCGCCGTCGCCAATCCGGTCGCACTCGCGGCGGGCCTTCTGAAGCGCGCAGTGAAAAGCGGGCTCGAGATCTACACGCCTGTCGAGATCGCCGATGTGCATGCGACGCATCATGGTGTGCTCCTGGATGCGGGCGCGCATGTCATCGAAGCCAAGCACTGCATATTCTGCACCGGCTATGAGAGGTTGAAAGGGATGCCAAAGAGCGGCACCAAGATCACCTCGAGCTGGGCGCTCGCCTCGAAGCCGCTCGCCCGATATCCAGGCTGGCTGGACAGCACAGTCGTGTGGGAAGCCTCCAAGCCCTATCTCTATATGCGCACGACGCCCGACCGCCGGCTTGTCGTCGGCGGTGAAGACGAAGACGTCGATGCGCCCTCCTATCGCACACGCGCCTTGCCGGTGAAGCGGAAACGTCTTCTGAAAAAAGTGCACAAGCTCTTGCCAGACGCGAGGATCGAAGTCTCGCACTCCTGGGCGGGAGCATTCGGCGAAAGCACGGACGGGCTACCCATCATCGATGTCGTGCCCAGCATGCCCGGCTGCATCGCGGTGATGGGCTTCGGCGGCAACGGTACGATCTACAGCAAGTTGGCCGCGGAGATCGTGCCGACCTTCCTCAGAGGACGCCGCGACAAGGATGCGGACCTTTTCGCCTTCCGCTGACAGCCGTTCGATCAGTCTTAACGAATTTTCGCGTGCGGTGGATCGCTCAAGAGAGGTACCCCGAGCGCGCGGATGCCCTTGATCGCGGTCTCAGGGTAGGACGCCACGAGATATGTCGCGAACACCAAGCCGACAATGAGGCCGAGGAGAAATCTACTCATGACGCGGTCGCACTCTAAGGCTGGCTGGCCTCTCCCAAGCCTAGCCCCAAATCTTCGTGACGTCTCGTCTCGTAAGATCGCGAAGTCATCAGGCGACTTGCGGGTCGATGAAAAAATGCGGTCGTGAATATGAAACGGAATTAAGCGAACGCTAGCCGGCAGCTGTCGGCTCAGTTGGCGCTGTCCACGAGCGCCGCTTCAAGCAGCGCCACGAAGTCGGCTTTCTTGGCGTCGTCGATCCAGCGCACCACGGCCACGACATCGTGGCGGTAGTCGATGAAAACGATGTTGTCGCCATTGCCGATATAGGCGACGCAGTCCTCGCTCGCCGCCGGAAAAAGCTTGCGGTCCGTGTTCAAAAACCAGTTCATGTAGCCGTAGCCGGGATTGGGACCGGTCGGCGTGCGCGCCATTTCGATCCATTTCTCCGACAGGACTCGGCGCGAGCCCCATTGGCCTTGGTAGAGGCCGAGCAACCCCATGCGCGCCAGATCGCGCGCCGAGATGAACATGCCGCCGCCCCAATGGCCGCCGCCCGGCACGACGTGGATCTTGCGCCCGCCGAGCGTGATCCAGGAATTCCTGTAGCCTTCCCAATGCCAGTCGTCGGACGCACCGATGGGTGTCATCACCGTTTCGCGCAGCACATCGGGCAGCGGCCGTTTCCAGAGAGTGGTCAGTGCCAGCGCGAAGGCGTTGACGCGAACGTCCGAGTATTTCCATTCCTGGCCGACCGGCGGCGGCCCGGCGGCCAGTTCATCCCATGGATTCTTGCCCGGCCGATCCGCCCACCACGGTTTTCCCCACATCGTGCCGATCCAGCCGCTGGTCTGGCGCAGCATCTCGTCCCAGGTGATCGGCAGATTGTGGGCCAAGAGAAAATCCGGCGTCGGTCGGACATAGTCGACGACACGATCGTTGACGTCGCGGATCATGTGACGGTCGTAGGCGATACCGGCGAGCGTCGAGAGGAATGTCTTGGTCACCGAGTGGGCCATGTCGACCGCGCGCGTGTCGCCCCACTCGGCGACGATATAGCCGTGGCGGAGGATGATGCCGTTGGCGGGCGCGTGCGGCTTCAAGGGGCCAATCGGATCGGAAAAGGGTCCGGAAAACTGCAGCGGGATGGCGATGGCCATGTCGCGCGGATCGGCGACGCTCTGAAGCGCGGGAGGAAACTTCGTCTCGTTGGCGACGGCGAAGTCGATGGCCGCCTTGAGCCTGGCGGGATCGAACCCTTCCGACTGAGGCTTATGGGTCTCCCAACCGCCCTTCGGCGGAACATAGTCGGTGGCGTTCGCCGCCGGCGCGAAGATCAGCGCGGCGATGAAAAAGATAAAGCGAAGAGGGTTGGTCATTTCGAGAATCGAGCGAGCGTGAAGGCAGAGAGATCGAAGCGGCTCTGCTCTCCGAGAGCAAGATCGCCAATCGCTTCGCCCAGCGCGGCGGAGTGTTTGAAGCCGTGGCCAGAACAGGGCGAGGCGATGATGATGCGGTCGTGCTCTGGGTGGCGATCGATCACGAAGCCGAAATCCTTGGTCACCGTGTAGAGACACGTCACCGCCCTCACGCACGTTACGCCGGCACCTTTGATGTGCGGCGCCACAAGCTCGCGATACATCGCGGCGATTTCCTGCGGCGTGACATCGCGTGTCACGGTCTGCGGCGTCGTCGTCTCCAGATAGTGTTCCGTCGAAATCTTGAAGCCGCCTTTGGGCCCGTCGATGGCGGGAAAGCCGTAGATGCCGCGGCTCGCGCCCGGCAGCTCCCAGATGAAGATCGGAAACTTGTCGGGCGTGAAGTCCGCGATGTGCGCCTCGACATCGAACCAATAGAGCACCTGGCGGTAGACTTTGAAGTGGCGCGCAAGCTCCGGTAGCAATTGGGTCAGCCACGGTCCCGCCGCGACCACGAGCCGGTCGGCTCCATAGCGGCCTTTCGCGGTCGTCACTTCCACTGTGCCGCCCAACTGTTCGATTCTTTGCACCGGTTCGTCGAGCCTGAGGCTTGCGCCGAACTGCTGGGCTTGCCCAAGCTCAGCGCGAATGCAGGCTTCGGGCCGCACGAACCCGGCGCTCGGTTCGAAATAGCCGCGCGTCGAATCGTCGACGGCGAATTGCGGAAAACGGCGGTGGATTTCTCCGGCATCGAGCAGTTCGTGCGCAATGCCATGACGACGCGCCGCTGCGACGGTCGTCGGAAAGAAGGAAGCACCGTGGAACGTCTTCTCGTCGGAGCCGCTGGACATGATGAGCCCGCCGTTTTCCGTCAGAAGCGAAGCCCCGGTGGCGCCTTCCAGCTCGCGCCAGATCTCATGTGAGCGCTTGGCCAGCGGCGTGTAATGCTCACCCTCCCCGATCGCGAGCCGCGTGACGCGCGTATCGCCATGTGTCGAGCCATGCGCATGCGGCGGCGAGAAGCGGTCGATGCCGAGGACCTTCGCGCCGCGCCTGGCGAGCTGATAGAGCGTGGCGCTGCCCGCCGCGCCCAAGCCCAGCACGATGACGTCGAATTGGCTCAAGGAACGATCCCGCTGCTACGCGCATGGGCAGGCTAGCCGATCGGGCCGTGAATTGCGCCTCCGCGACGGCGAGCGGGAGTTGGGCTAGAGTTCGCGAGGCAAGCGCAGGAGACCGGCATGATCGATCTTGTCCCGGAGCTGAAAAAGTTGCTCGGCGAGAATGCCGTCAGCGACAGCGCGGAAGCCGTCAAAAGCGGTCTGGGCGGTCGCGGCCGGCTCGGTGTGCCCGTCGCGGTCGTCAAGCCGGCGTCGACAGCGGAAGTCGCGAGCGTGCTTCGCCTTTGTCATGGCGCCGGCCAACCGGTCGTGCCCTGGGGCGGCTTGACCGGACTGGTCGAAGGCGCGCGCTCCGACGGCGCCATCGCACTCTCACTGCAGCGCATGAATCATATCGAGGAGATCGATTCGGAAGGCGCGACCATGACGGTCGAAGCCGGTTGCGTGCTGCAGACGGTGTGCGAAGCGGCGGAGGCAAAGGGGCTCTTCTTTCCTCTCGATCTCGGCGCCCGCGGCTCGGCGACCATCGGCGGCAACATCTCGACCAATGCGGGGGGAAATCGCGTGCTGCGCTACGGCATGATGCGCGAGCTGGTGCTGGGCCTCGAAGTCGTCCTTGCCGACGGCACCGTGATGTCGTCGCTCAATCATCTTATCAAGAACAATGCCGGTTATGACCTGAAGCACGCCTTCATCGGCTCGGAAGGCACGCTGGGCGTGGTGACGCGCGCGGTCTTGCGGCTTCGGCCGAAGCCGGTCAGCCAGAACATGGCGCTGTTGGCGGTCGATGAATTCGCGCACATCCCGCGCATCCTGCGCAATCTGGAACGCGGCTTCGGCGGCACGCTCTCGGCCTTCGAGGTGATGTGGGAGGATTTCTACAAGCTGGTGACGACACCGCCGGCCAAAGGCCGCCCGCCGGTGCCGCACGGTCATGCCTACTACATCCTCATCGAAGCCCTGGGCGGCGATCAGGACGAAGATGCCTCGCGCTTCGAACGTGTGCTCGCCGCCGAACTTGAGAATGGCGAGATCGCCGATGCGGCGATCGCAAAGTCCAAGGACGAATGTGCCAGGCTCTGGGCGTTGCGCGACGATGTCCTGCAAGTCGGACAGAACGCGCCGATCTTCACCTTCGACGTCAGCCTCGTCATCGGCAGGATGGAGACGTATATCACCGAGGTGCGCGATGCGCTGAAGGCGCGCTGGCCGGCGATGACCTTGATGGTGTTCGGCCATTTGGGCGACGGCAACCTGCACCTCATTCCGGGCGTTGGAGACGGCAGTCCCGAGGCGCATCGCGCGGTCGAAGAGATCATCTATGGCGCGCTTCGACGGCGCGACGGCTCGGTTTCGGCGGAACACGGCATCGGGCTCGAGAAGCGCGACTATCTCTCCTATTCGCGCAATGCGGACGAAATCCAGCTCATGCGTTCGCTCAAGAAGGCCTTCGATCCGAAGAACATTCTAAATCCGGGAAAGATTTTCGCGACGGCGTAAGGCCAGCCTTACTGTCATGGCCCGCCGGAGTGCGGGCCATGACAACGGAGTGGTGCCCTAAGCGGCCTCTTCCAGCTTCAGCGACTCGCGCAGTTGGCGCTTCAAGAACTTGCCGTTCGCGTTGCGTGGAATGGACTCGGAGAGAAACCAGAAATAGCGCGGGATCTTGTGGCGGGAGAGATGCGCCGCGAGATGGGCGCGCAGCTCGTCGGCGCTCACTTTTTGTCCGGCGCGCAGCACGATCGCGGTCGCCACTTCCTCGCCGAGACGCGCGTCGGGGACGCCGAAGACACAGCATTCGGCGACCGCGGGATGGCGATGCAGCGAGGCTTCGACCTCGGCGCAATAGACGTTCTCGCCGCCGCGCAGAACCATGTCCTTCTTGCGGTCGACGATATAGAGAAAGCCGTCTTCGTCGATGCGTGCCACATCGCCGGTATGGAGCCAGCCCTCGGTGATCGATTCCGCCGTCTCCTTGGGCCGGTTGATGTAGCCCTTGATGACCGGCGCACCTTTCACCCAGAGCTCGCCGAGCTCGCCGGGCGGCAAAGTTTCGCCCGCGTCGTTCACGCAGCGCACGTCATAGGACGGCATGGCGGGGCCGACGCTGTCCGGTTTGTCGACGAAGAAATCCGCCGCCACGGCCGTGATGATGCCGCAGGTCTCCGTCATGCCGTAGCCCGTGTTGGGGCGCGCCGTCTTCACCTGCGAATCGATCTTGTGCACCAAGTCGGGCTGCAACGGCGCACCGCCGCCCCCCAGCGTCATCAAGCTCGAGAGATCGGTCTTGGCGAAATCGGGATGAGCGAGAAGTTCGCGCGACATCACCGGCACGCCGCTCATCGCCGTCACGCGTTCGCGTTCGATCAGGCGAAGTGCTTCGCCCGCATCCCACTTGTACATCATGACGAGCTTGCCGCCCGCCGCGGTCACGGCGTAGGCGCCGCAATTGTTGGCGGTGACGTGAAAGAGCGGCGTGGTCAGAAGTGCCACCGGAATCGGAACCGCGGCGGGATCGACGGCAACGCCGGTGGCGCGCGCAGTGGCCAACGCCTGAACCTGACCGGAGAACATCATGTTGAAGAGATTGGCGATGCAGCCGCGATGGGTCAGTTGCGCCCCCTTGGGAAAGCCCGTCGTTCCCGAGGTATAGAAGATGCAGGCATCGGCATCGCCATCGACCGTGACGTCGGGCATGGCGGCTTTCTCGCGGATGACATCGGCCCATGCGCACACGCCGGCCGGCAACGTGCGCATCCGGGTCGCGACCAGCTTGACCCCGGCGGCCATCGCCGGACGCTCGAGAATCCGCGCGAGGCGCTCTTCGTCGCAGAAGACGATTTTGGGCGCGGAGTCCGTCATGGCGTATTCGAGTTCGTTCGTCACCCACCAGGCATTCATGCCGACGACCGCGACGCCGACCGAAACGCACGCCCAATAAATCAGGAGCCATTCGGGATAATTGCGCATGGCGATGGCGACCCGGTCGCCGGGCTTCACCCCCTCCTTGAACAGCCAGGACGCAATCGCGTTCACCTGGGCGTGCGCCTCGCCATACGTCATGCGCTCGTCCTGGTAGATGAGATATTCGCGCTCGGCGAAGGACGCGGTCGAAAGCCACAAGGCGCGAATGTTCGGCAGCGCATTCTTGAAACTTTTGATCCTGGTGCCGCGAACCTCGATGGTCTCGATCTCGAAGGGAGCGCCCGGCGCCGTCAGTTCGGCCCAGGCGGTCTTCAATTGCTGGTAGTGCATCGAGCGTTTCCCGTGGATTGCGATTTGCCGTCAGCCTGCCATTGGCCGCTTCGAATGCAAAGGTTTCGTCGGATCCGCCGCTGCGTAAACTTTGCTTCCTGCAGCTAGTCCGGTGTTGCGCGCGCCAGCCGCTCCAGTTCGTGGATCTCGAACAGCTCCTTGCGGCTGAATTTGAGGCGCGGACCGAGTGCGGCCAGTGCCGTGCGGCCGATCTTCCTCTCGAGCGCATGCATGCGGTCGAACTTGGCGTCGTCGGCGCCCGTCAAGGTCACGCGACCGCCCCGCTCCTGCGTCAGATCGATGCTTTCGGCGCGCAGCACCAATTCGGTGTGCAGCTTGACATATTCGAACATGTCCGCCGCCGCCGTGTCGCCGAAGCGCTTGGCGAGATTGGTGATGAAGCGCCCGGCCTCGTCGTTGACGAACTCGCCGCTCTCGATCTCGAACAACAGATGTTGATGGGTTTCATAGTCCGACAACAGCCAGGTGTGGATCTGTTCCTCGCTCTTGGCAAAAATCATCAACAGGATCGCCGGAAGAACGATGAACGATGCGGCGGTGTTGAGCAGGATCTGGTGCGGATAATAGTTGAAAGCCGTGTGCAGGAAGATCGCCACCGCGAGCCCGGGCAGAAGGTCGAGCGGACCGAGTTTCGGCTCCTTCTCGATCAGCGTCTGCGCCATGATCGCGAAGATCGCCGTCGCGCCGCCATGCATCATTGCCGTGCCGAAGCCGCGGAAGATCCAGACCGTGACATTCGCCTGCGTCAGCACGTGCAGCAGATAGGCATTCTCGGCCATGGAGAATCCGGTGCCGATGGCAAAGCCGATGATCGCGGCATCGACGCGAAAGCCGATGCGATTCATCCAAAAGAGCACCACCAGCGCACTTGCCTTCAAGAGCTCCTCGACCGTCGGCGCAACGAAGCGCGTATAGTCCGAGATGCCGACGTGAAAGCCGCTCGAAATCGCGCCATTGATGAGATAGCTGACGCCGGCGAGCAGCGCACCGACCACCAGCATCTGCAGCACGAAGCCGAAGCGAACGAGCTTGAAGCTGTCGAGATGCACCATCGCATAGAGGAAGACGATGACCGGCGACAGCGCCACGGTCACGTTAATGAGGATGCTGATCATTCTACGAGTGAGTTCATCACAGGATCTTTAAAGACGCCAGAATCTGGCCGCGATGGGGCGTTCCTTCCACAAAGCCCTCGGCATAACCGATGGAAAATGTCATGGGCAGGCGCAACGCGACAGTAAAATTCCAGTCGACCTGCACACCCACGCTCTCATAGGTTTTTGCCGTCGACTGGCCGGGGTCGGCAAAGAGGACACCGGCGAAAAACGCCGGACGCAAAGAACTCAAAAACAGGCTCGGCGTACCCACGTCGCTGAAGCGCAGCGGCGGCAGGTTCCATTCGCCGACCGACTTGACGAAATTCCGCGCGGCAATCTCGTCGATGTCGAAGCCGGGAAAACTGTCATATTCGCGGTAGCGCTTGACCTCGCCATTGTCGACGAAATTGTTCCGGAAGCTGCCGAAGTAGAAGAAGGTCAGCGGATTGAGATGATTGCCGCCGGCTGCGCCCGCCGCGGTGTAGAGCCAAAGCGAGGAGTGGTTCCAGGGCAGCGCGTAGCCGAAATCGAGGCCGGCACGCGCCTTGGGAAACACTTCGTGCGCCGCATAATCCTCGGACAAATCGAGATTCCAGCCCCAACCTTCTTCGTGATCGACGGCGCCAAGCGACTTCGTGGTGTTGACGTATTTGAGTCCGGCGTGCGCAGAGACGATGTTGCGGTCGATCGTGGCGGGAACGTTCTGGAATCCGGGAAGCTGATCGAGAGCGGTGTAATAGGCGAGATCGGCCGTGACATCGAGCTGGCGCGGCGGATCGTAGATCCAGGGATGCTTGTAACCGACCATCAAGGCGTCGCCCCTGAGGCTGCGGTCGACCGGCCCGAACAGGTCGTAGAAATTGGCGTCGTTGTGCCAATAGCGGAAATGCCATTCCGGCGTCTTGTATTCGAGATTGGCGTGCCAGGTTTCGGGCGTGCGCAGATCGCCGGCCGGCGAATAGGCGAGCGTGACGAGAAATTGTTCGAAGGCGAGCGGATCCTGGAAGATCACATGCCAGCCGAAGGCAGCGTGGCCCTTGTAACCCATGATCACGGGATAGGTGGCTTCGAGAGCAACATGATTGGCCGAATCGTATTTGCCTTCCTTGGTGATCATCGACTCGAGCGGAATATCGGCTGAGGAGCCGACCGCATAGTCCTTGAGTTCGGGATGCTTGTTGATGACCTCGGTGCCGAGAAACTTGATCGTGCCGAGATTGTCGAGCGGCTTGGGAGCGATCACGACGGGGGTGAAGCCCTGGCCGGTATATTCGAAGACGATCAGCGATCCGTCGGCCTGCGGAATGGGCCGGAAATAGCCCGTGACCGCGTTGCTCACCGCTTCGGTCTTTCCGGTCGCGATCTCGTAGCGGAAGATGTTCGAGACGCCGGTGTAGTAGTCGCTGCCGTAAAGATATTTGCCATCCGGCGAGAAGACGAAGCCCTCCGGCACCGTCTGGCCGAAATTGAACTCCGACACCGGCGTCGTTGTGCCTGCGACGAGATCCTCGATCCGGAAAACGCGCACCATCTGGTCGCCGTTCACTTCTCCGACCGAGGCCGAGAGCAGTTTTCCGTCGGGCGAAATGTCGAGATCGAACGGCACTTCGCCGAAGGGAAAGGTGTGGATCTGGTTCCAGGCTTCATACGGTTCCGGGATGCGGACCAGCGTCACAAAGCCGTTGAGGTGGCGAAGCCCCCAGAGCGAACGATCGGACTTGTCGAACACGAGATCGCCGATGCGCGCGTCCTTCAGCAGCATCCTGGTGTGGCCGCTTTTGAGATCGAGCTGCATCACGTCGCGATAGGCATAGTTGTCGTCGGTATAGAAGACCTGCCGCCTGACCGGGTCGAAGGCGAGCGACGTCACCCGGTAGAGCATCGGCCCCTTGAGATCGGCGAGATGCTTCAGGGAGCCATCGGCGAGCGAAAGTTCGCCGATATGGCTGATCACGCCGGGATAGCGAAAGCCGCCGACCAGACTCTTGCTTTCGGGATCGAGGAAGGCGCGCGAAATCGAGCCCAGCGTACGCTCGGTCAGGCGTTTCGCATCCGTGTTGGGATATTGCCGGACCGTGGCCAGGTTCGCGGCCTGGAATTGATGTTCGTATTGGATCCAGTCGTTCCAGGCGGCGTCGAGAGGCTTGCCAAAGACCTGCTCGAACTGAGTGGAATAATAAGCGGCACTGTCTTCGTCGCGCTTCAGCCACTCGACCACCTTTGCGGGCGAATAGGTCAGAGCGAGATAGGAGAAGAAACGCGTGCCGTAGAGATAGTCATTCACGCCGACCTGGAAGTCGACCTGGGTGCCTTCGGCTTCGAGACCGAGCGGCGAATAGAAATGCGCGTTGTCGCGCACCATGGCGCGGAACACCATTTCGTCATAGGCGCCCTGGGCGCGGCCCAAGCCGCCGCCCATCCAGGTTTCCATGAAGACGGCGCTGCCTTCGAGATACCAGCGCGGCACGGTGGCGCGCGGCGCCGCGAGGTAGCCGTAGAGGATGGATTCGGGATGCGCCTGAAGGGGTTCGGGCTTGCCCTGAAACACCGTTCGCCAGAACGCGTCGGAGCTGTTCCAGACATCCATGGTCGCGACATGCACCATCTCGTGGTTCATGATGGTGTAGAAGCGCTCGCCGGGGCTGAAGGTCTCGAACGTCAGCGGCAAGGGCGCGATATCGATCAGGACTGCGCCGTTCGGCACCGCGCGCGCCGCCGCGTTGCCATAGTCCGAGAAATCCTTGAGCAGGATGGTGGTCGGCTCCCAGGGTTTCCAGTCGAAGGTGCGCTTTTGGAAGGCGAGCGAGTTTTCGAAGTTCCGCCCGATATAGGGTGTGAGATAGGTCTCGGTCGGATCGAAATAGAGCAGCAGGAGGTCTTTGGTCTCGAGCTCGTTCAAATCGATCGTCGCCGCCGACGCGCAGGCAAAAGCAGCCGGCAGCGCCACCGTCAGGCACAGGAGTGCCTTACGCATATACTTGCCCCCCAAAGAGGTCCCCGCCCGAACTTACCTGCTTTGTTTTACGGAGGAAGTGAAAAGGGCCGCCCCCTGATCGGGACGGCCCCTTTTTCCCCTCAACTGTAACAAGTCTGCTTTAGTTCGAGGTCCCGTGCAGCGAACTGGCGAAGCTCGCCGAATTCAGCATCGGGCCGAATGCGGCGTTGGATGCCAGTGCGGCGAAGGCCGGGATGCCGGCGAGCGACGCAAACGCTTGCGCATTTGTTGCGATCGACGCCATGGCCGCCGGATTACCGGCAAGTTGCGCGAAGGCCTGCGGGTCATGCGCCATTGCGGCCAAGGCCGGATTGGCCATCGAGAATGCCATGGCCGAACTTGCCGTCGAAGCTGCCTGCGCCGCGCGGATGGCGGAAGCGGCTTGTGCGACCGATGCCGCAGCAGCGGCTTGCGCCGAAAGCGACGCTGCAGCTTGCGCGCTGAGCGCCGCGTGCGCCAGTTGCGGCGAGAGCGATGCGACGGCCTGCGCGGCAGCCGAAGCAGCCGCGGCGTTTGCCGCGAGGCTCTGTGCCGTCGCGGCAGCCGTTGCGGCCTGCGAGACCTGAGCGGCAGCGACCGCGTTCGGCGACAAGGCGGCACCCGTCGCCTGAGCGGCGATGTTGGCGGCAACCGATGCGGCATTCGTCGCGGCAGTTGCGGCCGCTTCGGACGCCTGGGCGGCGGCCTGCGCCTGCGGCGCGAGCGCGGCTGCGCTCTGGGCCGCAGCAAGCGCCTGCGCAACATGTCCGGTCGCAGCCGCATTGGTGCCGAAGTTTGTCGCCGAGCGCGCCGACTGCAGTTCGGCCAACACGCTGGCGACGGCATCAGCGGCCTGCCTGGAGAGTTGCGTGGTTGCACTTGCGGCTTGCGACGCGGCAACCGCATTTGCGTTCAGTGCCGCTGCCGATTGCGTCAGCTGCGAAGCGGCAATGACATTGGCGCTGAGGTTGGAGGAGAGCTGCGCCGACGTCTGGGACACGGCGCTGGCGTTCAACTGGCCGGCTGCCTGCGCTGCAAGCGAAACCGCGGTGATGTTGGCTCCGTGCGTGAATGCGGCCGCCAGGTTCGTACCTGCGAGATTGCCCGTCGTGTGCGAGAGATCGCCCGCGGTGCGAGACAGATTACCCGCCGTGCCTGCGAGGTTGCCCGCCGTACCTGCGAGATTGCCCGTCGTGTGCGAGAGATCGCCCGCGGTGCGAGACAGATTACCCGCCGTGCCTGCGAGATTACCCGAGGTCCGCGAAAGCGCCGCACCGGTGTGATCGGCCGCGGTGTTGGCCCCTGCGATGCTCGATACGGCGATGTTCGTCCCGGTCGCGCTCGCCGCCTGTTGCAGCAAATTGATATTGTGCGCCAGAGCAGCCAGCGCCGGTGCGTTATGAGCAAGAAGCGAGAAAGCAGCAGGGGTGTGGGCGATCGAAGCGAACGCCTGCGGATTGTTCTGCAACGCCGCCATCGCCGCCGGATTAAGCGCCAGCGCCATGAAGCCCGGATCGGAGGCCATCGCGCGGAAGGTCGGGTTCTTGACCATCAGCTCGAACGCGTCGGTCTGCATCAGTTGGGCAACGCCAGTGTCGCCGAGTTTGACGTCCCTGACGGACATCTGGCTCGAATGGTAGCGTTCGGCCGGAAGGATGGTGCCGGCGACCGGCCCGTTTTCCAGCGGCAGGACATGCGTCGCATAAAGCGCGCCTGCGCCGATGGCGACAAATGTTGCTCCCGCGAGCAGAATCGACGTGTTACGCGACAGATTGGTCATTGCTGGGCCCCCAGGGTTTACCTCGTACGCCGGGGAAGGTGGAGATTCACGTTTGCTAAAGCAAGGCCCGTGTCACGAATTTATTTCAGGGAAAACAAGAGGTTGGTCACAATTCGGTCCAAATTTCGCCAAAATTGCCGGCCCCGGCGTTCATCTCCGGTTCATCTACGCTGATGTCGACGGCTGCGTTTCGGCACGCAACGCGCGCTTGAAACCTTCGCGCCGTTGCAACCCTTCCCAATAGGGAACGAGCTTCGCCGGGAAGTCATTCTGCAAGCCCAGCGTGGTGGCAAGCAAGAGGGCATACGAAAAAGAAATGTCGGCCATGGTGAAGCGGTCGGCGCAGACATAGCGCTCGCCGCACATGCTGGCCGCCGCTTTCAGGCGCGAGAGAAACCAGATCCGATAGTCCTCGGCCGCCTGCGCAACCCGCTTCTCCGGCGGCTCGAGTCGCGTGTAGCGCAGCACGATGGTTTGCGGAAATGTGAGCGTCGCTTCGCCCATATGGAGAAAATTCACATAGTCCGCGAACGCCTCCTCCTCGGGACGCACGACAAGCTCCGACGGCCCGTATTTCGCGCCGAGATAATGGCAGATGGCAGCACTCTCCGTCATCCGATGCTCGCCGTCGAACAAGACGGGCACGGTGCCCAGCGGATTGAGCGAGCGGTAGTCCGGATAGAGCGCTCGCGGCGGAAACGGCATGAGGATCAGTTCATAGGGAAGGCCCAATTCCTCCAAGGCCCAAAGCGCACGGAACGAGCGCGCGGCAGCGCAGTGATAAAGTCGGATCATGTCCCCTCCGCAAGCGACGCGTTTCGAGTTTGGGGTGCGTCTGTACTACGGTGAACGCGTTTGCCGAAGAGGGAAGTCTCTTAGATGAGCATAAGGAACCTATGACCTGGTCGATCGTCGCCTACGATTCCGCGACCGGTGCCTTCGGCGCTGCCGTCGCCACCAAGGCCTTCGCGTCGGGCTCCTTCGTCCCCTTCGTGCGCGCCGGCGTCGGCGCCGTCGGCACCCAATCGCTGACCAATCGTTATCTGGCGCCGGTGGTGTTGGACGGACTGGCCAGGGGATTGTCGCCGAAGCTTGCAATCGACGCGGCCGTCGCCGGCGACGAGGGTCGCGAGATCCGTCAGCTCCACGCCGTCGACCGTCACGGTCGCCACGCCGCATGGACAGGGAAGCACTGTGTAGAATGGTGCGGCAGCGTCGGCGAGATGGGCGTCAGCGTCGCCGGCAACATGCTGAGCAACGAGCGTGTCGCGGCGGAGACGCTAGCCGGATTCAAGGCCGATCCGGGATTGCCGTTGCCGGAGAGAATGATGGCGGCGCTTGAACAGGGCGAAGCGGCCGGCGGCGACCGGCGCGGCCGTCAATCCGCTGCCATGGTGATGGTGACGAGCGAGGACTTTCCCGACCTCAGCATCCGCGTCGACGACCATGGCACGCCGCTGCCGGAATTGCGTCGCCTTCTGACGATTTGGCGGCGCGAACGTGCGCCATTCCTCGGCAATTCGCCGTCGAAAACCAATCCGGCCGGGCTGCACGACATCGACAAGATCGAGGCGAACTGGAAAGCGCTCGGCTGGGATATCCGTTTCCGCCGCTAGCGCGAGACTGTCAGAGCAGGCAGAACGGTGAGAACCGTCTCCGCTTCACGCTCCACGGCGGCGCGGCTGTAGAGCAGCGGCACGTAGTCGCCGGCCGCCCAGAGCGGAAAGAGATCGCGATAGTGCGGACTGAACGGGTCACCGGACTGGCCCGGCGAATTGATCGCGACCGAATTGTCCCACTGGCCGACATCGACAACCAGGCGCACCGAAGCACCCGCAGTGACCGCGAAATCCCATACGCGATAGGTTGCGGCGCGCGGCGATGACGCCGAGCCCGGCACCTCCAGCGGTCCCATCGACATCTGCGCCTTGAGCGCAGGCTCGGCCAGGACGCCGACCGCAGGCTCGAAGGTCGCGTGGTGCAGCCGACCCCAGGTCCAGCCCGTCATGTCCGGTCCCATCTCGGATTTGAGTTCGCCCAATGCTTCGCTGAGGCTCGTCAGAAGCAGCGCATCGCGCGCGGCAGCCGGATCGGCACCGAGCGCGGAATCGGGATGCTCCAGATAGGTGATCACGGCATCGAGCGAGCCGGAGCCGACGAAGGGCCGCGCGGCCTCCGGCGTGACCATGAACACGGTCGCCGGGCTCAAATGCTTCGTCGCCCACACTTCATATATGGCGGCGGCGGCACTTCCGACCGTTTCGTCGTGATCCCAGCGCTTGAGCAAGGAAAGCGCCTGGCTGAGATCGGGATCCTTGGATGTCAACGGTGCGAGCAGCGCGGTCAGCCGCTCCGATTGGGCGCTGTGACTGTCCGTCTGCAGTGCCATGGAGTCGGCGAGACTCACTTTCGGGATTTTGCCCAGCACGTCCTTGATGCGGACGATGCGCGTGGGATCGGCCCATTCGAACGAGATTTTGCGCGCATCGGCCGGATAGCCGGCCGGCAGATTCATTTCGTTGGCCGTCGCAAACCAGCCCTCTTTGGGATTGAAGGCTGACGGCAGCAGATCGCCGCTGAGAAATCCCTTCCATTCATAGCGGCCGTCTCCGGGTACCGGCATCAGGCCGTCCCAATTGGGACGGACCGGTGTCATCCCGCCGGGAGCCCAACCGATATTTCCCTTGGTGTCCGCATAGACAAGGTTGAGCGGCGGCGCGCCCCAGCGATCGCGCGCCGCTTTGAAATCATCCCAGGACTGCGCCCGCCACATTCTGGAGCTGCCGAGATAGCCGGAGACACCAGGCTCGTTCCAGACGGTGCGAACCGCGACGGCGCGGCCCTTGGCGGCATCGAGCGCGAGAACGGGTCCATGCCGCGTAAAGCGCAGTTCGACGTCGCGCGGCTGATCGCCCTTCACCTCGATCCTCTCGTGAATGACGCGCATCGCTTCATAGCCGTTGCCATAGCGGTAGAAATTCGGATCGCCCGGCTTCAGCGTGTAGACATAGAGGTCTTCCTGATCGGTGTTGAAGATCGTCAGTCCCCACGCGATGGAGTCGTTGTGCCCGAAGGAAACGCCCGGCAATGCGGGCTCGCCGGCACCGATAAGAGACAGACCCGGCGCGCTCAACTGAACGATGTAGCGCAAGGCGGGAACGCCAAGCTGGCGATGCGGATCGTTGGCAAGGATGGCGCGACCGGTTGCGGAGTGCCAAGGCGCGATCACCCAATTGTTCGAACCCTCGCCGGCCGCCGCTTCGCCGACCTGAAGCGGCTTGGCATTGTCGGCACCCTTCGTGCCGGGCGGCGGCGCAAAACTCACAGGCTCGGTGGCGAGCACATAGTCGTTCAAGACGTCTTCGCCGATATCGCAAGGATCAAGACCTTGAGGCACGACGGTTGTGTGCGGCGGTTCGAGCTTGCGCCGCAAGCGGTCGGCGCCAAGTCCGGCCGCGCACGCAACATAGGCGCGCGCCACTTCGGAAGGCACGTTCGAGACCAGCGCATGGCTTCGGATGCGAACGACATCGTCTGTCTGCCAATCGTCCGGCAGCGTGGCGGTAAGCTTGAATTCCGGCGGCAGCGGCTTCGTGCCGGCGCGAACATCCTGGGCATAGGCATTGATGCCTTGAACAAAAGCCTCCGTCGCTTCGCGCGTGCCCGGCGCGTAGGCGGCCCATTCGCGCGCCATGTCGCCGCGATAGAGAAAGAGCCTGGCGGCGCGATCCTGAGCGACGTATTGGGCGCCGAAATTCTTCGCCAGGAGCCCGAGCCCGCGCTTCCGCCACAGATCGATCTGCCAGAGACGATCGCGCGCGGCATTGAAACCCTGCAGGAAGAATGCGTCATGCACGTTGGCGGCAAAGATATGCGCGATCCCCCAGTGATCGATGACGATGCGTGCCGGTTTTTGCAGACCTTGAACCGTCAGAGTCTGCTGCTGCACCGATTCGGGCGGCGGCTTCGTCGCGACCGTCGCTGCGTGCGCGGCAAGCCCCGACGCTGCGATCATTGCCCCGACAAGGATTCGTCTCATCCGCATTGCTCCCCGCTGCGGTCTATCTCAACCGACATCGACCGCTTCGGCAACCGGTTCAAATATGCGCCACGGCCCGGACCGTCCCCTTGGCCGAGAACATGGCGAGAAAGCCATCCTTGGTCCACGTGAGGGAGGGCGGACCGAAGGAGCGGACTGTTCCCGAGATGGTCACGTCGCGTCCCTCGGGCTTGGCGATCGCCTTGGCGATCTGCGCTTCGAGCTTGTCCAGATCCTTCGCCACGTTGAACTGGAGCCGGCTTTCGAGATCGCGGCCAAGGGCAGGGCCCGCGAGAAGGCTCATGGCGCCCAGCACCAGATTTTCGGTCGCGACGTCATAATGTACGTTGGCAACGCGGATGGTCCTTGTCGTGGCGTCGAAGACCGGATTGCCGCGCAAGTAGCCGCTGCCGCAGGCCGAAAACCAGTGAAACACGTCCCAGTCGCGATCCAGGCAAAATTGCGCGGCGAGAATGACGTCCTTGCCCGACGGAATGATCTCGAGCTTCTCGAAGCGGACCGCCGCGCCGGCGACGTGCGGCGGTTTTCGGGCAAGTGACTCCATCGCCAGGCGCGATGCTCGCGCGAAGGGAAAGAGCAGCGGCACGACGAACTGAAAGCCGTTCGATGCTTGGGCCAACTTCGCCGGTGCGGGGAGTTTCGTCGGCTGGACCGTCGGCGGCGTATCCTGCACCGACACGCGCGCGCGAACGTCAAGACCGAACGACAATGTGAGTTTGTTGTCGACGACCGACGGCTGGCCGACGCGAATGCGTTCGGGCTGCAAGACGAGCCAGGCAACCGGCTTTTTTCCAACCTTGATGGGCGTAAAGGCGCGCGTCCAGAACGCCTCAATCCTGGCGCGCTCGCGCAAGCCGGCGGCGATTTTCTTGTCGATCAGCTTGAAGAGCGGGCGCGAGAGGAGCTCGTCATTCGCATTCCAGATGTCGGCGAGGTTGGTCACCACCGGCCCGATGCGAAGATGACTACTCTCAAGCTCGACGACACCTTCGGTCTTGGGCACGATCTGCCAGGTCTGACCGATGCTTGCCGTGGCGGTGGCGACGGCCGCCCCGCTGGCATTGGCTTTGGCATGGACAAACGAAAAGAGTCCGGGCAACGCCAGAACCGCGTCGGCGGCGAACGGGATGTTCAAAGTCACGCCGTCTCGTGCCGCACTCGCGCTGATCGCTGCTGTGCGTTCCGCGTGCAGCGTGAGGCGGCACCGCCCGATGCCGCATTTGACGGGCTGATCATGAAGTTCGGCGATCCTCGCCGTCGTCTTGTCGTTCAGTAGACGCGCGATATCCGAGAGCGGAATGGAAAGCGTCGCGGCGATGGTCGAAAGCGGGGGCGCCGGCGTCGGCGGCGGTGGAGTACGGACCGGTTCGCTCGCCTTGAAGCCGCAGCCGGCGAGACAGAGCAACGCGCAAGCCGCAAGGAAGCTTTGAACCTGTCGCTGTTTCATGTGGGACCGAAGATCGCTTTCGTTTCGGCGCGCGCAAGACTACTGCGGATTGCGCATCCGCGAAAACGGCAGGCTTGTGGGGTCCTCCAGTCCGGTGCACGATTAAGTCAGGATGGGGAGAGACACATGAAAAACCTGGCCGGAAAAACCGCGTTCGTCACCGGCGCCGCGTCGGGGATCGGGCTCGGCATCGCGACCGCGCTCGCCCAGGCAGGCGTCAAGGTGATGCTGTGCGACATCGAGGAAGCCGCGCTGAAGACCGCGCTCGATGGCTTGAGAAAGACCAACGCCGATGTCGACAGCGTGAAGGCGGACGTCTCCTTGAAAGCCGAACTCCAAGCTGCGGCGGACGCGACGATCGCGCGCTACGGCAAGGTCCACATCCTTGTCAACAATGCGGGCGTCGGCGGCGGCGGTGGCGACTATCGCAGCTGGACCGACAAAAGCTGGGACTGGACGATCGGCGTCAACCTGATGGCGGTGATCTGGGGCATCGAAATTTTCGGCCCGCTCATCGAAGCGAACGGTGAAGGCGGCCAGATCGTCTCGACCGCATCGATCGCCGGCCTGATTTCGGGTTCCGGCTCGGCTTATAACGTCACGAAGTACGGTGTCGTCGCGTTGTCCGAGGGCTTGCGGGTCTCGCTTGCACCGCGCGGGATCGGCGTGTCGGTTCTCTGCCCGGGCTTCATCCGGACGAACATCATGTCGTCCGCGCGCAACTTGCCGCCGCGGTTGGCCGGTGCGCTTCCATCCTGGTCGACGGAAGGCCCGCAGGCCGAATTCGCAAAAATGGTCGTCAACAGAATAGCCGGCGGCATCGATCCGCTTTATGTCGGCGAACTGGTGCGCGAGGGCATCGAAAACGACTGGCCCTACATTTTCACCGACGCGGAGTTCGAGCCTGCCATCGAGGCTCGCTTCGCCCAGATCAAGCAAGGCTTCGACAAGATCCGGGAGCGTAAGCCGAGGCGATAGCGCGCACGTCATCCGGGGAGGGGATCATGGTGAGACAAGGCACGCACGCGATTGCGATCGCGCTCTTCGCAACGGCCATCGCACAAGCTCACGCTGCACCGTCGTCCGGCGAAGCTGCGCCGACGCTTCCGCCAAAAGCCCACGCCCTGACGCATGACGACCTTGAAGCCTATCTCGATGGCATGATTCCCGTCGCGCTCGAGCGCGCGTCCATCGCCGGCGCCGTCGTGGCCGTGGTCAAGGACGGTCATGTGCTGCTCGAAAAGGGTTACGGCTATTCCGACGTCGCCGCGCGGCGCCCGGTCGATCCGGCAACGACGATGTTCCGTCCTGGCTCCATCTCCAAGCTCTTCACCTGGACCGCCGTGATGCAGCTGCAAGAGCAAGGCAGGCTCGACCTCGACAAGGACGTCAACACCTATCTCGACTTTCACATTCCGGAAGCCTTCGGAAAGCCGATCACGCTGCGCAACGTGATGACGCACACGACCGGCTTCGAGGAAACCATCAAGAACCTGATGGCGGACGATCCCAAGATGCAGCGGACGCTCGAACACAGCCTGAGGGACTGGATTCCCGAGCGCATGTATCCACCCGGCGAGGTGCCGTCCTATTCGAATTACGGCGCAGCCCTTGCCGGCTACATCGTGCAGCGCGTCTCCGGCGAACCGTTCGAACAATACATCGCACGGCACATCTTTCGCCCGCTCGTCATGAACCATTCGACCTTCGTTCAGCCGCTGCCGAAACAATTCGCAGCCGACATGTCGAAGGGGTACGTGACCGCATCCGGCCAGCCCAAGCCCTTCGAGCTCATCAGCATGTCGCCGGCAGGAGGTCTCAGCGCCAGCGCCGATGACCTCACCCGGTTCATGATGGCGCATCTGAACAATGGCTCCTATGGCAGCGCGCAGATTCTGGGACCCGAAACCGCCAAGCTCATGCACAAGACGGCGCTGCAGATCGTTCCGGGGGTACCTGGTATGGCGCTCGGCTTCTGGCACGAGGATCGCAACGGCCACGACATCATCGGTCATGGTGGCGACACGCAGTGGTTCCACAGCGACCTGCACCTGATCCTGGATCAGAATGTCGGACTCTTCATTTCCGTGAACAGTGCCGGCCATGAAAGCCTGGTGACGTCGGTCCGACGCGAGTTCTTCGATGGGATCATGGACCGCTACTTCCCGGCGGCGGCCGCGGCCAATGCGCCGGCGATTTCAAGTGCCAAGGCAGACGCGGAGAAGATCGCCGGCCTCTACTATCTCAGCCGGCGGTCGGATTCGAATTTCGGCGTGGTCGCCAGCCTCGCTCAACAGTTACCCATCAAGGCCAACGCAGACGGCACGATTTCCGCACCCGCTCTGGTCGACAAGAACGGGATTGCGAAGAAGTTCCGCGAAATCGCGCCCAACCGCTGGCATGAAGTCAACGGCAAGAATGTCTTTGTCGTGGTGAGGGACGGCGATCGGATCAACTACGTCACGAGCGACATCTTTCCGCAGATCCTGGTGCTGCACCGCGTTCCGTTCTCTCGCAACCTCTACTTCGTCGGAGCGCTCCTTGGCGGCAGTGCGCTGATGCTCTTGCTGACCGTGCTGTTCTGGCCGATCAAGGCGATCCTGCGCTGGCGCTACCGCCAGCCGCTCAATTTCTCCGGACGGGAACTCACCTATTACCGGCTGACGCGGGTGGCCGCTCTGATCGATGTCGTGTTCCTGGCCGGATGGACGACGTTCTTCCTGCTCGCGTCGCTAAGTCTTTCCTACCTCGATGTGGCGACCGATCCCTATCTTCGGGCGCTGCAGGCCCTGGGAGTCATCGGCGTGATCGCAACCATCTTTCCCCTCGCCAACTTCTGGACGGCATTGAAGAACGCAGGGCGTCCCTGGTGGACAAAGGTGACCGACGCTCTGGTCGCGCTCGCGGCTATCATCGTCGTGTATTTCAGCGTGACGCTGCATCTGCTGTCGCTCAGTTTGAATTACTGACGGCGGACGCGGACCAGCCCGTAGACCAGTGGTGCCGCCTGCGTGAAACGCAGTAGCGTTACTGGCAACCTTGATAAATCAGCGTTTTAGCGACCTGCGAATTTCCATTGTGTATCAGGATTGTGTACCGACTGAAAGTCACATTGCACGACAAGCGAGTGTCTTGCACTTCTGCGCTAGCATTCAACGGTGTGGGGCGGTCAACAAGCCAACAGCAGAATACTTTCACAATCCCCGCGTATCGGCTCCT
>Ga0207674_10000276_pt1 | contig 64765 bp, 43 predicted proteins | sample KBSCornC72_FD_184303 | JGI IMG/M metagenome (GOLD analysis project Ga0207674, IMG submission 184303) | Corn rhizosphere microbial communities from Kellogg Biological Station, Michigan, USA - KBS Corn C7-2 (SPAdes) (version 2) | ecosystem: Host-associated > Plants > Roots > Rhizosphere > Soil ...
CTAACGCCCGAGTTCAGCTGCGGGCGGTCGGCGCAATATGCGGATTGCAGCTGGTCATGAGAAGATATCAATAGGCGCTCAACCGCCACGCTTGGAGCGCCCGTCAGCTGCAACGCACGTTAGGCGGTGCGGCGCCTCGAACGCGATCGACGCGGCTTGCGTTCGGCGATGCGGGCGAGCGCGCGCAAGGCATCATTGACCGCGCTCGCGTCCGGGAACACGCGGGCGACATCGGGATCGAGGACGACCATAACCGCATCTCGCGCGATCCGTGAGGCGTACGGGTTGCGACGGGCCCGCGAGAAATCATACTCTGGCAGGATGTCGTCCTCGGCGACACGGGCGGTCGACGCGGGCTTACGGCGAGACTTCTTCGTAGTCATGGCGTTCATGACGCGTGGCGCGTCGGGCGCTGAAGATGCGAACGCGGTCTTCCCCGCGCTCCGTGAACATTACTGCCAAAAGCCGCCTCCGAACAGAGAGGCCGAGCAAGGTCAGCCGAATCTCGTCACCTGAGTGGCGGGGATCTTCGACGATTCTACCGAGTGGATCGGCGAAGACCGTGAGCGCCTCATCGAAACCGACGCCGTGCTTTGTCCGATTTGTGGCATCCTTGCGCGGGTCCCACTCGAACGTAAGCGCCATGGCTCAATTTACCGAAATGCCCAAGGCATCCGCCTAACGCCAATTAGACTGCGACATTAGCCGGCATTTCTGCACAAAACGCCGCTAACCTACGCAGTCTAATTCCAAGTTTACCAATGCTACCCATCGTCGCAAAGATCCGCCAACGCTGAAGTTCCGCATCTCCGCTCATAAACCGCGCGCACATTAGGCTGCGTGGCTATGCCAGCATAACGCGCGAAAACGTCAACCCGCGCGCCGAGTGCGTGCCACGTGACCCTTGAGGCGGCCGATCATTACCAGCGTTCCGTTTTGACACCGTGACCACCAACGGCGACCGATAGGTGCACGCGCCAAGATCCGCCGGATCACAGAGCGGAAAAAAAGAGGGCCAGGCTAAGCCTGGCCCTCTTGCTTCGCGCAACATCACTCGATCACGGCCAGCGCGTGATGCCCTCTTCGTCCACCGCGCCGTTGGTCGCCGCAGCCGCCGGCTTCAGAATGTGGCTGATCTGCTGCCGCGCGTCGTCGAGGTGCCGCTTGGTCGCGACGTCCGTCGCCCGCTTGGCTGCCTGCGCCAATTCGGCGTCGAGCTGTTTCAGCTCTCCGCGCAGCATCGCCTTGATCTCGCCCGTGTTCGCCGGGGGTGCCGCCGCGCCACCACGTCCACCACCACCGCCGCGTCCACCCGCGTCCGCCGCGCCGGCCGGAGGCGGATTGATCTTGTTGCCGACGTCGGTGAGATAGTTCCGCTGCAAGCCGCGGCGATAGATGTCCACCTTCACCGGACCGCTACCATAGAGCTCCGTCCACACGCCGTGCCGTAGGTCGCTCAGCATCTCGGCGAGCGTATAGACCTCGGACGGATTCTTGGACAACGCTTCGTTCTCGACGAGCCGCGTCATCTTGCCGTCGTTGAGCAGGTTGCTCACCAGCGCCGACTGCGCGTTGACGATGCGCGTCACTTCACCGTTCGGCTCGATCTTGCGGAGGATGTCCGTGTCGACGAGCCAGGTCGGCGTCTGGAATCCGTTCTCGGCGATGAACTTCATCGCGCCTTGCTGCTTGGGCTTCGGCACCGGCGTGAAACGCGGGCCCGGCTGGTTGCCGTATTTCTCCTGCGAGTTCATGCCGCCGACGAGATTGGCGACGTGGCCCAGCTCCGTGCGGAACTGGTTGATCTGTCTGTTGTAGAGTTCCGCGAGCACATCAAAATCTTCCGTCGGTTTCACCGTCGTCGACTGAATCCACTGCATGTTGCGCTTCAGGTTCTTGAAGCCGAGCTCCGTCGCGCGCACCGGATCGATGTCGCCCACGGCCTCGGTCTCGTCGCCCGGATCGGAACCGAACGCGCCGCTCGTCGAGAAACGCAGCCAAGGCTTCGTGTCTTGCTCGCGCGCCCACGAATCGAGCGTCGTCCGCTCGGCTTCGGCGGCCGCGATACGCTCGGCGCCCGTGCGCTTCGCGGTCCCCTGCTGTGCGACCTGCATCGGCGCGGCCACGGGTGCATAACCCCACTTCGTCGCCCAGATGTCGTACGGCCCGATCTTCGGCACGAGCAGCTCGGGTGGAATCTTGTCTTCCGGCTGCACGACGTAGTTGAAGCGCGAGTAGTCCATCAGCGTCGACACGTGCCCCATGCGACGCAAAAAGTCTGCATTGCGGATGCTATCGATTGGATACTGCGAGCTCGCCTTCATGTTGTGCTGGAAGCCGAGCGTGTGGCCAACTTCGTGGGCGAGCACGTACTCGAGCAGCCGCCCCATGAGCGAATCGGGGAAGGGGAACTGTCGCGCGCGCGGATCGTTGGCCGCCGCCTGCGTGAAATACCAGGTGCGCGCCAGGTTCTGCACGTTGTGATAGAACTGGATGTGCGCGTTGAGAATCTCGCCCGAGCGCGGATCGTGGACGTTCGGGCCGCTCGCGTTCTCCGTCGTCGACGGGAGCCAGCGCACGACCGAGTAGCGCGCGTCTTCCGGCGACCAGTCGGGATCGTTCGTCGGCGCGACCTTGCCGATGATCGCGTTCTTGAAACCAGCAGCCTCAAAGGCCGGCTGCCAGTCTTCGATCGCCTTGATCATGTACGGACGCCACTTCTCGGGCGTGTTCGCGTCGAGATAGTAGACGATCGGCTTCACCGGCTCGGAGATCGCCGCGCTCGGATCTTTCTTCTCGAGGCGATACCGCGTGATGAAGCAGCGCTGGTCGTCGGCGACGCGCTGGGCCGGCTGTGAGTAGTCTGTAATAGTGAGCGAGAAGTAGCCGACGCGGTTGTCACAGAGGCGCGGCGTCATCGCCACTTCGGGCAGCTTGTGGAAGCTGTACGACATCACCACGGTCGCCGACGGCGCCGTCACACCCGCCGCTCCTCGTCCGCCGCCGCCCCGTCCCGGGGCCGGCGCCGCTCCGCGCCCGCCGCCGCTCTGGAACGTGAGCGACGTGTGGATGTTCACGTTGTCCGGGAACGATGCCACGCGCTCGATCCACGAACGCGTCGCGTCGATCGTATATCCCGCGCCGATCCGCTGGCCCGGCGACATCTCGGCGGGCGGCGTGGTGAAGAGACGCGATACGTCGATCACCGGAGCGCTGTCCGGCCCGTACGCTTCGACGTTGAAGATCGCGATCACCGGCGGGACGTTCGCCGCCTGGACCGCGCCGGCAATCGGGCTCACCGTGTCGCTGGACACGACTTCATATGAGATGCCGCGCAGCGCCACGCGATTGTCCCCGGGCCGTCGCTCGAACCGCAGCACGCGGTTGCCCGCCGCTTGGCCGCCGTAGCCGGCACCGAGCGTCGTCTGCGCGATCTCCTGGACGAGCAGGAGATCCTTGTTCAACTCACGACGCGGGATCTCGAACAACACGCGCTCGCCGATCCGGTGCACTTTGAACAGACCGGACTTCGTTTGCGCCTGGCCTGTGACCACGCGCGCATATGGAAGTGGATTCGCCGCGCCGCCGGCTGCGTTGCCGCCCTGTCCGCCACGGCCTCCGCGACCAGCGCCGCCACCGCCGGTGGGCGTTTCAGTCGAATCTTGTGGGCTCGGGTTCGTGGGGGGCGCGGCCGCTTGCCGGCCTGCCGTTGGCGCGGGAGCCGGCGCAGGTGCCGGGGCGGTGGTCGTGCAGCCGATCGCGATGACGGCAACGATGCCGGCGCCGAGGGTGAGCGCGGAGCTCGTTCTCATAAAGCAACTCTGGGGACGGGGGGACAGGAGACAAGGCTCTTCGGTGGTGGCCTGTCATATCACGAACGTGCCGTCCCGTCAAATCGTTGCTCCGCCCTGTCGCGTCCGCTCGACTTCTCGGCCACTCGGCTACTCGGCTGTTGCCGAGTCGCCGAGCCGCCGAGCCGCCTCACTTCACTCAGCTTCCAAAATTCGGATTATTCAGTACCTCGACATTGGGCAACGGTACGCATGTGAGACTGCTATAGACCTGACCCTTCCGATTTACTCCAGATTGGAAGGGCAAATTGTATCGCAGCATGTCTGCGTACCGCTGTCCCTCACTGAAGAGCTGCCGCCGACGCTCCTCGAGCACGAGGTCCGTGAATGCCTGCCCGGTCGGCGCCGGGCCGGCGAGCGTCGGGACGCTGTTCGCCGTCCGCACACGGTTGATGGCATCGAAACCCTGCTGGCCACCGACTGCCTCAGCGTAGATCAGCTGCGCTTCGTTCCACGACGCGAGCGGGATCGGCGTTGCGCCTGTCTGGGCGATGAACTTCTGCTGCTGCCACATCCGTGTGATACCATCGTTGCCGTTCCGGCCCGCGTCTTTCACCTTCACGCGCGGGTCTGGAACAGACCCGGGTACGCCGTTCACCGTCAGGTTCTGGTAGGCCGGTGGCACCGATTCGTAATCGTTGCGGATCGTCATGTTGTAGATCCGGTTCTCTCGGCGGGCGTCTCCACCATCCGTGAACTCGATGTTGAACACGAAGTTTGCCGGCACCGCGTTGGCGTCGGCGGCCGCCTCGGGAAGCTTCTTGAGGTCGAGGCGCGTTCGCGCCCGGCCGACCCTTGCCATATTCAGCAAACTAGAATTGTTGATTGCTGTCGCGCGGGCGATCGCGTCGGTGAAGCGATCGTCGGCGATGGCGAGCACCTGCTCCTTGGTCATCTTCGGACCGCGGTCGATCGTCATGTCGCACATCCCTTCGGCGAGCAGGAGTAGCACGTACCCGGTGTAGGCGCGCATCTGCGTCATGAGGAGCGCGCGGTTCGGGATGTCGGCGTCCTCGAACTTATCCAGGCGCGCGAACGCGTCCTCGAGCTGAAAGCGCGCCTGCTGGAGCGGCGTATAAAAGCCCATCGCCGACGTGGTACGCGAGAAGGTACAGCTGCCAGGCGCGTTCTTGATATCGCCCACGCTGCGCCATTCCCAGGTGTGATTGTCGACGAGTCCAGCCGCCGACCAGTATTCGCCGGACAGCACTCCGCCAGTAATAGCGAAGCTTTCCGCCCCACATTGGGCCGTTTGGATCGCCGCCGCGGCGAGCGCGGGGACCAAGGTTGGATCGCCGAGCGATTGTTCGGTGACGCTCGCTGGGTTGTCGACGCCCAGCAGCTGGTCGCACGCGGCCAGTGTGGCGAGGGAAAGCGCGACCAGCGCAGCCTTCACCGTCCTTAGGGTTCGCGCCGCCGTCCGATGTTGGTTGATTCGCAATGACATCTCTCGGTCTCCGTGCATCAGAAGGTGAGTCGCAGGCTGGCGATGAAGCTCTGGGTGGGCGGCAGGATCGTCTGGAAACCGCTGGACCGCGAGCCAACGGCGCGCGTCTCAGGATCCCACACATGCCCGTTGGCGATGTCGACGTAGACTTCGCCGTCGCGCGACGTGTTCCATCCGTGCTGCGCCGTCCAAAGCATCGACAGATTGCGTCCCGCCAGGCTGACCTGTCCGCTCGAGGCGCGGACTGCACGCAGCCACGACGGCTTCAGCGTGTAACTGGCGGAGAGCTCGCGGAGCTTTAGGAAGCCAGCCTTATAGGTACCCGGCCTGTCGGACTCTCCGATCTGGCGGTAGGTGTTGAGAATCGGATCATCGTTTGCCACGGTCGCATGCGACGAGCCCTGGTTGTGCAGCGCGCGAACCTCGGTGTCCGACTGATAGTGTCCACCGTTGCCGTCGGCGCGCGCGTACAGCCGCAGGTTGTCCCACAACGTGACCTGAGTGTTGAGGCCGGCCTGCCAGGTCGGCTGCGAGTGGCCCAAGAACACGCGCGGTGCCCCAGTGCCGGTAAAGGTGCCGATCGGACACGGCGTATCCGGTCCGCCGGCATCGAGTCCGGACGCACCGGTTCCACCGTCGCAGATGGCGGAGGTGACCACTCCCTTCGAATCCATCTTGGCCGAGCGGACACTGTACATGAAGTAGTCGGCGATCCCGTAGCCCACACGATTTTGCGCCACGCCGCCACCACCCGTGGTGAGCGACTGCTGTCCGCCCATGTCGATGATTCGGTTGCCGTTGCTGGCGAGCTGGGTACCGAGCTCCCACGCAACGCGACGCCCCTGAAGTACGCGGAAGTTGGCGCCGAGCTCATGCCCCCACGCCTTCACACGTCCGATGTTCACGACCTGGCTGCCCGGGAATCCGACCGACGGCGGGAGCGGTACGTTCACGATCGCATCGGTCACGTTGCGGCCGAAGTGCGTGTACTCGATGTCCATGCGTCCGCGAAGGAGCGTGGTCTCGAACCCCAGCTCGAGCTCGTTGCTCCGCTCCGGTTTGAGCTGCGGATTGCCGAACGACGACGGCACGAGGCCGGCGGCGTTCTGATATCCAGGGTATGACACGTAGAGACGCGAGGCGTCGAAAGTCCCGGGCTGGGTGCCCGCTGCGCCGAGTGCACCGCGTAGCCGCAGGTCTCCAATGGCGCGGGAGATAACGCCAAGCCGATCTCTCCAGAACGGCTCTTCGCTCACCACCCAGGAGCCGCTGACCTTGGGGTAGTACGCCGCCGAGTAATCCTTACCGAACGCGCTGTTGTCGTCGCCACGCAACGCCGCGGTGAGGAACAGACGATTCTTCCATGCCACCTGCTGCTGTCCGTACATGCCGACCGTAGCGTTCGCGGCGTAGTTCTCAGTCGCGTTTCGGGTCGTCGTGCCCGACACGACGGTGATCGGCGAGGCCGGGAACGTCGTTCCGCTCGCCGTAATGCCGCTGACCTCGGAGCGGTACGATTGGAAGCCGAACGACGTCGTGAAGTCGAAGTCTGCTCTCCACGAGTACTTGAGATTCCCCGTGTAATCGAGCGTCAGGAAGTTGCGGGTCGTGCGATCGACACTTTTGCTGCCAAGTCCGCTGGCCCCATAGTAGGTGGCGTTCTCCGCCGTCTCTCGCGGGTAGAGCGTCCAGTTGTTTTCGGAGTTCACGTCGCGGCCTACGGCGAGTCGATGCGTGAACCAGCTGTACGGCTGGAAGTTCGCCGTGATGCTGATCGTCGATCGGTCGTTGTCGGCGTGGTTCTCGACATCGTCCCAGATGGCGCGCGGCGCGAAGCCAAACCCGCCGGTGGTCGGAATAAGGCCGAAACGACCCCATACGAGATTACTAAAGGGGTCGGGGTTGATCTCGCCCGGCTGCGCGAGGCGAATGCGGTCGCGAACGTACCCCAGGCTTCCCTGAAGCCGCAGCGTGCGCGTCGGCTCGACGTCGATGTTGGCGCGCGTCCCAACCTTGTTCTCCCAGTTCCATGGCACGACGCCGATGTCGTGGTCGAGCGTCGACGAGAGGTAATAGCGGGTTGCATCGGTGCCGCCGGTCAACCCCGCCGAGTAGCCCTGATTCCGACCGTCCGTGAAGATAGGTCCGTGCCCCTGGTCTAGCTCTCGCTGATAGAGGTTGAAGCTCTTCACAGCACCCGTCGAATCCTTGTACCACAGTTCACCAGCACGGCCTACCGGGTTCGCGAGCCAGTTCGTGCCTTGCCGCGTGCTGAAGTCCCATTTGGCCGCGCCGCTCTTGCCACGCTTGGTGATGATCTGCACGACGCCGTTCGATGCCTCGGTTCCGTAAAGCGTCGCCGCGGCCGGTCCCTTGATGATCTCGATCGACTCGATGTCTTCAGGGTTGATGTCATTCAGACGGCTCGCCCCCGCGCCCCCGCGCTGCGCCGGCCCCTGCGACGCATCGGCATCCATGCGTACACCGTCGACGTAGACAATCGGGTCCGTGCTGAGGGAGAGGCTGCCGACCGCGCGGATACGGATCTGCGCTCCCGTGCCGACCTGGCCCGTCGACGGAAGTATGAGGACACCGGGAGTGCGCGCACCGATCAACTGTTCGACGCTGCGGGGCGCTGCCACCTGCATGACCGATTGGGCGTCGATGGTCTCGATGACGTTACCGACCGACCGCCGTTCGACGGCACCGCCCGTACCCGTGACGACGACCTGATCGAGCGTAACGGACCGCATCACCAGCGGGAAGTTGGCCGTCACGGTTTGGCCGGCCTGCACCGTCACGACGACCTCCTTCGGTGCAAAGCCGACGATGCGTGCACGAAGCCGAACCTGGCCGCCGACGTTGACGATCGTGTACCGTCCGTCCTGATCGGTTCGCGCGCCGGTCTTGACGCGCCCGCCCTCTTGGACCTCGAAGACTTCGACCCCCGCGAGCGGGCGCGCGCTCGCGGAGTCAGTGACTTGTCCGGTAACTCTTCCGGTCTGGGCGTGCGCTGCGCCGCCGACGATCAGCAAGGCGAACAGCGGTGTCCAGCGAGGAGCCATGCGAGTCCACATTCGGTGTTTCCTCCAGAATTGAATCGGGCATTGCGTGACGGAGCGCTGGGTGGCGCACGGCACGGAGGTGGCCCGAACATGCGGTGAGTGGCCGACGTCAGCAAGGCACGGCTCGCCGGAGGGCGCTGCCGTCAACAGATGCCAAGAGTAACTCACGACGGTTGGCGGTTGGTCACGCCCGGGCGCCAGCGGGTTACATCAGGCTTCGACGCGACCGCGGAACGGGCTCACCCGGCGCGGTGGCTCGTTCGCAAGATGTAAAGCAAGAAAACTCTTCCCAGGCGCGTCATCCGCCCCGCAGCACGTCCATCGGTTCGGCCTTCGACGCACGGCGTGCCGGTAGATAGCTCGCCACCACGGCGACGAGAGCCAACGTCAACACCATTCCGGCGAACGTGACCGGGTCGGTCGGTTTGGTGCCGTACAGCAACCCGGTCAGCATGCGCGTGGCGAAGAGCGCGGCGATCCCACCCAAGATCACGCCGATGATCACCAGCTGAATGCCCTGACGCACCACCAGCCGCACGATATCCCCCGCCCGCGCGCCGAGCGCGACGCGAATGCTGATCTCCCTGCCGCGCTGCGCGACGAGATACGAGATGACGCTGTATACACCGAGCGACGCGAGCATCAGCGCGACCGCTCCGAACACGCCGACGACGAAAAGCATGAACCGCTGGCTCGCCACTGACCGGCCGACGATGTCCTCGATCGTCTGAAAGCGCATCGGGACGTCGCCGCGAACCTGGCGGAAGGTCTGCCGCGCGGTGGCGATCGTCGGCGCCTCGGCATTCGTCGACATCACGACGTACATGCCGTTGTCGTTCCCCGGCCGCTGCCGATACGACACGTAGATCGTTGCCGGCGGATCGGCGGCGAGCTCCTGTTCACGCGTGTCGCCGACGACCCCGACGACGGTCAGCGGCGTGAGATCCCCGTCGATGTTCCCGAACTCGATCGCTTTGCCGATCGGGTTCTCGTTCGGCCATTGCTTCTTGGCGAGTGCGCTGTTGACGAGCGCCACTTCCGGCGCGCCATCTCGGTCGTTGTCATCGATGAGACGGCCCGAGAGCAGTGGAATTCCCATCGCCTTGAAGTAGTCGCCGCTCACCATCTGGTAGTTCGCGTAGCCGGCGTGCGCCTTGTCATTGATCAGTGGCGTGAGATCCTGCGGCGTCAGTTTCACGTTCACACCCGACAGCACGACGAACGTCCCGTTGCTGCTGCCCGCATTGAACGGCTCGGCGTTCGAGAACCCGACGTTCGTGACGCCCGGGATGCCCGCCGCGCGGCGCGCGATCTCGTCGAAGTATTGCGTCCGCTGCGTGATGCGTTCGTTTTGCGGCGACTCGAGGCCGAGCGCGGCGACGACCACGCCGTGCGTGCGGAAACCGGTGTCGAGCGTCATCAGTCGCGCGAAGCTTCGTCCAAGGAGCCCGGCGCCGATCAACAGCACGACCGTCATCGCGAGCTGCGCAACGACGAGTGAGCCGCGGATGCGATAGCTCGCGCCGCCGCCGCCCTGCGTCCGCTGCGACTGCGAGAGCGCCGCCCGGAGATCGCCCCGCCCCGCGCGCCAGGCCGCGAGCAGTCCCAGCCCGATCGCGGTGCCCGCGGCCAGCACCATCGCGAACGCGCCGACGCGCCAGTCGAGCCGCAGCTCATCGACCCGCGGAATCAGTGCCGGCCGCAAAAACAGCAGAACGCGCAAGCCGAGTGCAGCGAGCAACAACCCGACGATGCATCCGACCGCGGAGAGGAACGATGTTTCGATCAGCAGTTGCTGGGCGAGCCGCCCGCGTCCCGCGCCGATCGACAGCCGCACCGCGATCTCGTTTTCGCGAACGGCCATGCGCGCGATGAGCAGGTTCGCCACGTTGGTGCAGGCGATCAGCAGCAGCACGATCGACGCGGCGAGAATCCGCAGGAGGAGCGGCTTGATGTCGCCTACCATTCGGTCGCGGAGCGAAATGGCAAGCCCGTCGAACGTCCACGTCGCGTCGCCGACCTGGGCGTGGAGACGTCGCAGCAGCGTCGAGACGTCGTTGTTCGCCTGCGTCAGCGTCACGCCGTCTTTCACGCGGCCGATCACTTTCCAATTATGCGCTGTGTAGTTTGAGTTCCTTTCATAGACTTCGCGCGCGTACCAGATATCCGTGCCGGCGGGAAATTCCTGTCCTTGCGGCATCACGCCGACGATGGTCGCGATCGTGCGGCCGCTCATCAGCTTCGCGCCAATGGCGGTCGGTGATTTGCCGAACTGACGCGTCCACAATCCATGGCTGATGACCACCGACAGCGGCGCGCCGAGCTGCTGTTCTTCGGGCATGAAGAACCGTCCCGCGGCCGGGCGAACGCGGAGCACGTCGAAGAACTGCTTCGTCACGGCGGCGCCGTTGACACGCAGGGCGTCGTTGCCGGTCGAGACGGACATGCCGGAGAAGTTGTATTCCGCGAGCGCGCTGAAGCTGCGGTTCTGATCGGCGATGAAGTCGAACGTCCGGTCCGCGAAGTTCGTCATCCGATGCGCCTTCGAGTCGACGCCGAACAGCTGCACCATCTGCTCGGAGCGATCGAAGGGCAGCGGCCGCAGGATGACGCCGTTGACGACGCTGAAGATCGCCGTCGTTCCGCCGATCCCGAGGGCGAGTGTGAGCGCCGCGATGAAGGCAAAGCCCGGCGACTTGCGAAACTGGCGAAGGGCGAACCGGGAATCCTGAATCACGCTTCCCAGGCGCTCGCGGCTGCGGGCTCGCTGCATGTGGGCGTCCTCGATGGTTTGGCAGTAGTCACGCAGGTCGTCGACGTCGCCGAACCGGCGAAGGGCCTCGACCCGCGCGTCGTCATATGGAACGCCCTGCGCGATCAGGCGCGCGACGCGCATTTCGACGTGGAAACGCACTTCCTCGTCGAGCTCGCGCGTGAGCCGCTCCCGCGTATCCGGGAGGCGGAGGATCCGCCGGACGCCCGGGGGCATTCGCATCGTCATCTCGTCTCGAGAATCCGGCCGACGGCGTTCGCGTACCGTCGCCACGTCGCCGTCTCGGCGCGCAGCTGGGCGCGGCCGCGCGCGGTGAGCGAGTAGTACTTCGCCTTCCGGTTGTTCTCGGAGACGCCCCACTCCGATTCGATCGCGCCGGCGTCCTCGAGGCGGTGCAACGCCTTGTAGAGCGCGGCGTCGACGATCACCAGATCACCGCTCCCACGCTGCTCGATCCACTCGACGATCCCGTAGCCGTGCATCGGGCCCCACGACAGCGTCTTGAGCACGAGGACATCGAGGGTACCGTGCAGCAGATCGCTCGCTTCCCGCGGCATAGTCCGTCCACTAACCAGGTTAGTGTAACTACTATATCACGTGCCGATCGGTGTCAAATTCTCGGCGACTTCCTCGCGTAGACCTCGATCCACGGCGCGCGCTCTGGTGCACGCGAGACCAGAAGCCGCAGCGAAGCCTTGGTCGCGCGCTCCTCGAAGCGGGCCCACGGCCGCGTCCACTCGTCCCCCGTCGGGACCAGCACGTCACCGTAGACGCGCTGCACCGCCAGACCCGTGTCGCGCAGGAATCGCACGATCGACTCGACGGTGAAGCCCCAACGGTACGGGAAGGTGAGCAAATTGTTCTGCGCGAGGATGGCGCGGGCGGCAGCGCGCGTCGCGCGATTCGCGGAGCGCAATCGTTCTCGCCACTCCGCGTAGCAAGCGCCGTTGGGCACACGAACCGCGAGCACCCCCCCAGCGGCGTTGAGCCGCTCTGTTGCCGCGCGCACCGTAGCGCGAGGGTCCGCGAGCTGATCGAAGGTGTTCCAGATGGCGACGGCGTCGAACGTCTGATCGCAGGGCATGTCACCGACCTCGCCGTCATGGACGGTGAACCCGAGTGAACGGGTAAACGCATTCGTCGCGCTGTTGATGTCGACACCTTCCGCCGCGAGGCCCTCGCCGCGCGCGGCGTCGAGAAATGCGCCGACATAGCTGCCCACCTCGAGCACTCTTGCACCGCGCTTCCCTCGTAGCGCTGCGCGCAACCGACGCGCCTGCCCGCGATACGCGCCGCGCTGCGCCGCGTGCAGGCCGAGCAGGGTATCACGCGACGGCCCTTTATCACCGTAGATCGACTCCAGCTCCCGGACCCGCTCGACCGGGTTCCGATAGACGAGCCCGCAGTCGCGGCATTTCACGAGCCGAAGCGGCGGGTCCTGGGAAAACGCCACCCGATCCATCAATCGCCGGGTCGGCGTGTCGGGTTTGAGGCGGCGGGACTGATACTCCCACAGCAATTCCACCTCGCGCCGAAGGTCCTCCTCCTCCGCCAGGACGTCGGCGTCGGTATGCCCGCACACGATGCAGTGCGCGAATTCATATGCGGGACGAGCGGAAGACATAGACGCGAATCAGGAAAGGGGCAGACCCAGGATCACTTTCTGTTAGACGAGATCATGAACGCCAATGGTTCGGTTGGCTCCTTCATCCCGTGGAACGCCGTCTCCGCGCCATTCCGCGAGCATCCGTGCTGTCGTCCGCGTCAAACTGCTGTTAAGCCGCCTGGTTCTCGGCGCCAAATGGCCACTACAATCCTTAGGCCGAAGGTTTTGACGCGGAAAAACGGCACGGACTAGCGCGGAAAGGCGCGGAGACGGCGTGACCAGTTGAAGGCAGGGGGGCCGTTGCTTTCCTTTCATTTGGCACCACTTCGTCCCCACCTGGAGGTTTCAGTGCTCGTTTCGGTCCGATCGACCACCCTGTCGGCCGCTCTACTGCTCGCGTTCTCATCCGGCGCCGCGTTGGCCCAGCGCGACTCGCTCACGTTTACCGGGCTCCGCTGGCGCGAGGTCGGGCCGTTCCGTGGCGGACGGTCCGTCGCCGTTACGGGGAACCCGTCGCGCGAAAACGAATTCTGGATGGGCACCACCGGCGGAGGCGTCTTCAAGTCGATCAACGCCGGCCAGTCGTGGGCGCCGATGACCGACAAATATTTCGGCGGGACGATCGGGGCGATTGAAGTCGCGCCGTCGGCGCCTGACGTCGTGTACGTCGGCGGCGGCGAATACCCGATCCGCGGCAATGTCTCGCACGGCGATGGTCTCTGGAAAACCACCGACGGCGGGAAAACGTGGACCTTCATGGGTCTCGGTGAAACTCGCCAGATCTCGGACATCGTTGTCCACCCGTCGAATCCCGACCTCGTCTACGTCGCGTCGCTCGGTCACGTCTGGGCGCCGAATCCGGAACGCGGCGTCTTCCGCTCGAAGGACGGCGGCAAGACGTGGGAGAAGATTCTCTTCCGTAACGACTCGACCGGTGTCGTCGACCTCGTGATGGACCCGACGAACCCGAGCGTGCTCTACGCGGGTCTGTGGCAGGCCGGTCGCACGCCGTGGTTGTTGTCCTCGGGCGGCGGTGGCAGCGGAATGTTCAAGACGATCGACGGCGGCGACCACTGGACCGAGATCACGCGCAACCCCGGGCTGCCCACCGGCATCTGGGGGAACATCGGCATCACCGTATCGGGCGCGAATTCCAACCGGTTGTGGGCGAACATCGAAGCCGACTCGGGCGGCGTGTTCCGTTCCGACGACGGCGGTACGACCTGGTCGCGTATCAACAACGATCGCAACCTCCGCCAGCGCGCCTGGTACTACACGAAAATCCACGCCGACCCCAAGGACACGAACGTCGTCTACGTGAACAACGTCTCGTTCATGAAGTCGGCCGACGGCGGCAAGACCTTCCGTCCCGTGCGCGGGATGCAGCACGGCGACTCGCACGACCTGTGGATCGACCCCAAGAGCTCGAACCGCATGATCGAAGGGGACGACGGCGGCGGCGAGGTGAGCGTCGACGGCGGCCGCACCTGGTCCGACGAAGACTTCGCGACGGCGCAGTTCTATCACGTGATCGCCACGACGCACTTCCCGTATCACATCTGCGGCGCGCAGCAGGACAACTCGACGCTGTGCGGACCGAGCCGAGGATCTTTAGATATCTCTGATTGGGTCGAGGCGGGCGGTGGAGAATCGGGCTGGATCGCGTCGCGCCAGGACGATCCGGACGTCGTCTACGCCGGCAGCTACGGCAACCTGCTCACGCGCAAAGATCTTCGCACCGGCATCGCCGTGAACGTGAATCCGTGGCCCGACAATCCGATGGGCCACCCGGCGGCGGACCCGAAGTTCCGCTTCCAGTGGACCTTCCCGATCATCGTCTCCAAGCACAATCCGAATGTCGTCTACGCCGGCTCGAACGTCGTGCACAAGACGACGAACGGCGGCAAGAGCTGGACGGTGATCTCGCCCGATCTCACCTACCACGACCCGAAGACGCTCGGCAACTCGGGCGGTCCGATCACGCGCGACCAGACGTCGGTCGAGTACTACGCGACGGTGTTCGTGATCGAGGAGTCGCCGGTGACGGCGAAGACCATATGGACAGGCTCCGATGACGGGAAAGTGTACCTCACGCGCGACGGTGGTCTCAAGTGGACCGACGTCACGCCGAAAGACATGGAGAAGTACACTCGTCTCTCCAGCATCGACGCGTCGAAGTTCGGGGAGTGCATTGCCTACCTGGCGGCGAATCGCTTCCAGCTCGACGACAACAAGCCGTACCTGTGGAAGACGACAGACTGCGGCGCCCACTGGGCGCGCATCGACAACGGTATCGCCTCGACCGAGTTCACCCGTGTCCTGCGCGAGGATCCGAACAAGCGCGGCCTGCTCGTCGCCGGTACGGAGCGCGGCGTCTGGTTCTCACCGGACGATGGCGCGCACTGGCAGAGCCTCCGCCTCGGTCTGCCCATGGTCCCCGTGCACGATCTCGTGTTTAAGGAAGGCGACATCGTCATCGCGACGCACGGCCGCAGCTTTTACATCATGGACGACATCTCGACGCTCGAGCAGATGACCGACGCGGTCGTCGCGAGCTCGTCTCACCTGTTCAAACCGCGCGATCAATATCGTCTGGCGAGCGGTGGTGGCTTCGGCGGCGGCCGCGGTGGGTTCGGCGGCGGCAATCAGCCGATGACGCCGGAGAACGCGCCGATCCGCCCTTCGGGCCAGAATCCGCCGACCGGGGTCATCGTGCAGTACTGGCTCAAGTCCGGGAGCGAGGACGTTGGACTCGACTTCCTCGACGCGGCCGGCAAGGTCATTCGCAGCTACAGCAGCAAACAGGACACGACCGCCGCGACGGCCGCCGCGGCGAATCCGGAAGACGGGGGCTTCGGTCCGCCGCCGCCGCCGCGCGTCGCCAATCGTCGCGGCGTGAACACGTTCCTCTGGAACATGCGCTATCCCGATGCCACGAACTTTCCGGGCATGATCCTTTGGGCCGCGAACGTGACCGGGCCGCTCGTACCGCCGGGCACGTACAAGGTCCGTCTCAACGTCGCCGGGAAACCGGTCGGCACCGAGACATTCAAGGTTCTTCCCGATCCGCGCATCAAGGCGACGCTCGCCGACTGGCAGGCCCAATCCACGCTCGCCCTGCAGATTCGCGATCGCTTCTCCGAGGCGAACGAGGCGATCAAGGACATTCGTCGCGTGAAGGGCGAAGTCGCCGATCGTGAGGGCAAACTGACCGGGGCGCAGCAGACCCAGTTCAAGGCCATTGCCACGTCGTTCGTGGGCGGCATCGGCGAGGTCGAGGACTCCGTCTACCAGACGAAGAATCGCAGCGGTCAGGATCCGCTCAACTATCCTATCCGTCTCAACAACCGCATCGGCGCGCTGCTCGGCGTCGTGCAGTCGAGCGACGGACGGCCGACGCAACAGTCGTACGACGTGTACAAGGTGCTCTCGAGCGAGCTGACGAGAGACATGACCAAGCTCCAAAAGCTCATGAACACCGAGCTCCCGAAGCTGAACGCCATCCTCAAGGCCGCGGGCCTCAAGGAGATCGAACCGGCGAAGGGTCCGGTGATGTGAGCCTTGACGTGCAGGGGCACGGGCCATAGTACTACGTCTCACGTAGTATTACGTGGGACTGAATAGCAACGAGGCCTCTGCCCGTGTCACTGCCCAGCCTTTCGCCGCCGCTTCTCGTGTTGGCCAGTCTCGCCGACGGCCCGAAGCACGGCTACGCGATGATCCAGGACATCGAGCGCATGTCCGGCGCCGAGCTCGGGCCCGGAACACTGTACGGCGCGATCAGCCGGCTCGAAGAGGCGGGTCTCATCCAGCCGCTGCAGCAGAAGGAGCGGCGACAACCCTACCGTATCACGGCGCTCGGGATCCGGGAGCTGCAAGCGCGCCTCGAGTCGATGCAGCGCTTCGCGCAGGCGGGATTGAAGAAGTTGGAGGCGCGATGACCCCGAGAGCGGTTCGTCGCCTCCTCGCGCTCTATCCTCGCGCCTGGCGCGAGCGATACGGCGAAGAATTCGCGGCTTTGCTCGAGGCGCACCCCGCATCGGCGCGAATTGTCGTCGACGTGATCGGCGGAGCCGTCGGTGCTCACGTGCGCGCAATGGCGGGGGCCTCCGACGTCGGCCGCGCACCGGGCGGAGAATGGTGGATCGGCGCCGCACAAGACTTCCGCTACGCGGTTCGTGGAATCCGGTTGAGGCCGGGGTTCGCCGCGTCCGTCGTGTTGACACTGGCACTGGGCATCGGCGCCAACGCGGCGATGTTCGGGATCATCGATCGGCTCATGTTTCGGCCGCCGGCGTACCTCATCGCGCCCGATCGAGCGACGCGCATCTACAGCGCGCAGACATACCGCGGCAAAGAAGATTGGGACGGGTGGTTCGGCTATCGCCGGTATCTCGATTTTCGCGAGCAGACTCGATCGTTCGACGCGATGACGCCGTTCGAATGGGGCTCGCGCGCCGTCGGCGACGGCGACGCCACGCACATGGTCGAGGTGGCGTCGAGCGGTGAGGATCTTTGGCGGATGTTCGACGTTCATCCCGTTGTCGGCCGCTTCTTTACCGCGGCCGAGAACAACCCGGTGAGCCCGACGCGCGTGGCTGTGTTGTCGTACGGCTGCTGGCAGGCGGAATACGGTGGACGCTCCGAGATCCTCGGTGAGAGTATGCACATCGGGTCGGCGCAATACACGATCGTCGGCGTCGCTCCGGCCGGCTTCGCCGGGTTCGCCAACGAACCGGTCTGCGCGTTCGTTCCGATGAGCGCACTTCAGGCCGTGAACAGTTCGCCCAATGCAAAGGAACCGTGGTACAAGACGTACAACTCGAGCTGGTTCAAGCTGTACGCACGGCGCAAGCCCGGGGTCGGCGCCGACGTGGCGACCGCCGACCTCACCGACGTGTTTCGCAAGAGCTATCTCGCCGAAGTCGCCGCGACGTCGGGCCGAACGCCGATCGAGCTGGTGCGGCCGCGCGCTCTCTCCGCTCCCGTGCTCGACGAGCGTGGGCCGCAGCGATCGAGCGAGTCCAAGGTCGCGGCGTGGCTGGCCGGTGTGGCACTCATCGTTCTCCTCATCGCCTGTGTGAACGTCACCAACTTGCTGGTCGGTCGAGCGCTGCGTCGACGGCGAGAGATTGCCGTTCGCCTCGCGATTGGCGTGTCGCGCGCGCGGCTCGTGCGGCAGCTGCTGACCGAAACGTTGTTGTTCGCGTTGCTCGGCGGCATCCTCGGTCTGGCGATCGCGCAATTCGGCGGCGCGGGAATGCGTACCCTTCTCGTGAGCAGCGCCGACACCTCACCGGCCTGGACCGACGGTCGCGTGATCGCCTACGCCGGTGTGTTGGTGCTGATCGCGGGCCTTCTTACCGGGATCGCGCCCGTGCTTCAAACACGGCGGACAGACGTTGCGACCGCGCTCAAGGCCGGCGCGCGAGAGGGCGGGGGGACGACGCGACGCTCACGGTTGCGCGCCGCGCTACTCGTGTTGCAGGCGTCGTTGAGCGTCGTGCTGCTCGTCGGCGCCGGGCTGTTCGTCCGCAGTCTTTCAAACGTTGAGCACATCCGCCTTGGATACGACGCCGACCGGTTGTTGTGGGTGGGCATCTATTCGCGCGGCGTATCGATGGACTCAGCGCATCAGGTGGCGCTCCGCCGCGAGCTGCTTGCCGCGGCTCAGCGAATCCCCGAGGTCGAGAATGCGTCGCGGGCCCTCACGGTTCCATTCGCGAGTACGTGGGGTCAGCGTCTGTTCGTGGCGGGGATCGACAGCGTGAGCAAGCTCGGTGAGTTCACGCTGCAAGCGTCGACGACGGAATTCTTTTCGACGGTGGGCACGCGAATTCTGCGAGGTCGAGCGTTCACCGTCGACGGACCGGCGGCGCCGCAAGAGATGGTCGTAACCCAGTCTATGGCGAAGCGGCTGTGGCCAAATGAAGACCCGTTGGGCAAGTGCGTTCGCGTCAGCGCCGACACCGCGCCGTGCATGACCGTCGTTGGCGTGGCGGAGGATGTGCGCCGCCGAAGCTTCAACGAGCCGGAGCATCACTACTACATGCCGATCGATGTTTTCCGACCGACGGCCGGCGGTCTGTTCGTTCGGACACGCGGGCCCGCCCAAGACCACCAGACGGCGGTCCAACACGCACTCCAGCCGCTCATGCCCGGAGCGTCATACATCACGGTAACGCCGCTTTCGACGAACCTCGCGCCGCAGCTTCGCTCCTGGCGACTCGGCGCGATGATGTTCTCGGTGTTCGGCGGGCTCGCCATGCTGCTGGCCGCGATTGGTCTCTATAGCGTCATCGCGCAGGACGTGACCCAGCGCATGCACGAGATGGGCGTTCGTGCCGCGGTCGGAGCCCTGCCGCGAAACATCGTCGCGCTCGTGCTCCGCGACGCGCTCGCCATCGTGACGCCGGGATTGTTGGTCGGTGTGCTTGCCGCGCTCGCGGGCGGACGATGGATCGAACCGCTGCTGTTCGAACAGTCGCCGCGCGATCCGATCGTGTTGTGTGGCGTCGTCGCGGCGTTGATGGCCACCGCGTTCGCGTCGAGCCTGGTGCCGGCGCGCCGCGCCGCGCGCGTCGACCCGAGCGCCGCGTTGCGATCGGATTGACGCGCGACCGACCGGGAGGTCAGGTCGGCTGGCCCTCGGACGTCGCGGCAACCGCCATGCCCATCGCGTGGTAGCCTTTGTCGACGTAGACGGTGCTGCCGGTGATCGCGCTGGCGAGCGGCGATGAGAGAAATGCCGCCGCTCGACCGACTTCGTCCGCGGTCAGCTTTTCGGTCAACGGCGCGTTCACCGCGACGTACTCCACCATCTTCTCGATGATGCCGATCGCGCTCGCCGCGCGCGACGCAAGCGGTCCGGCGGAGATCGTGTTCACGCGGCACCCAAAGCGACGCCCGGCTTCGAAGGCGAGCGTGCGCGTGTCGCTCTCCAGCGCCGCCTTCGCCGACGACATCCCCCCGCCATAACCTGGAATCACCCGCTCGCTTGCCATGTACGTGAGCGACAGGAACGATCCGCCGGGCCGAAGCAGCGGCCCGAGCCGCTGTATCATCGACACCATCGAATAGGCGCTCGCGCTCACCGCCGCGAGATATCCCTGCCGGCTCACCTCGAGCAGCGGCTTCTTCACCTCTGGACCGTTGGCCAACGAGTGCACGACGACCTCGAGGGGCTGATCACCAAAGTCCGTCGCGATGCGCGCGGCCAAACCGGCAATCGAGCAATCGCCAACCTCCTTGTACCGCTTGTTCGACCGCACGTCCTCCGGCATCTCGTCGTAAGTGTCGTAGACGGCGTCGAGCGGATAGATCTTCTCGAACGTCAGCAGCTCACCCGTCGAGAGTCGCCGCGACTCGTCCATCTTCCCGCGCTCGATGAGGTTGAGGAAGATGTTGAGCGCCGGCGGCCACGTTGCGACGCTGACTTTGGCGCCGGCCTCGGCCAGTGCCTTGGCGATCGCGAAGCCGAAGCCGGCGTCGTCGGCCACTCCCGCGACGAGGGCGCGGCGCCCCGAGAGATCGATGGAGAGCATGCGGGCTAAGATAGCCGGGGCGGTTGCGGCCGGCATCGTTGGCCCGGCTAGTCACTCTATCGGGACGCCTGGTGAACTACTTACCGCAGAGGCGCAGAGGCGCGGAGAAACGCAGAGGAGCGACGAAGGCGCTCATGTTTCCTCGCTCAACGAGCCCGGACGAACTTTTTTGGGAACTGCCGCTCGGGAACCGTTAGAAGCATCCTGAGCGGCCGTTCCCCAAAATCTCGGCTCGTTGCGCGAGGGCGGTGGCCGCCCCGCTGAGCCCTCTGCGTTCCTCTGCGCCTCCGCGTCTCTGCGGTAGGTAGTTCAGCAAGGCGTCCCGATAGAGTGGCCCGCTCGGTCCCAGAAACCTGTTCAGCTCGCCATCCAAAAATCCCTAGTATTCTCCGCGTGGCCACCGAACCCGACCCGGGCACACATCCTGTAGAAGGGACCGACGTGACATTCCCGGCTCGTGATCTCCGAACGAACCGGGGCGGTGCGGATGTGCCCACCGTCTCGGGTCCTTCGTTTGCCCGTGGTCTCTGGCGAATCGCCGCCGCCGACGTGTCGAGCGGGAACCAGGTCACGCTGCTTCGCGACGGTCCGGCCACCTTCGACGCGATGCTCGATCTCGTCGACTGCGCCAAGGCGAGCATCGCGTTGGAGAGCTACATCTTCCGGTCGGATGAAGTCGGCGAGCGGTTCGCGGACCGACTTGTTGCCGCGGTAGAGCGCGGGGTAGACGTCCGTCTGCTGCTCGACTGGATCGGCGCCCGCGGCACGTCCCGGAAGTTCATCAAGCAGTTGAAGCGGGCCGGTGTGGCGATCGCGGTATTCAACCCGCCCGGCCTTCGCGCCTGGTTCGGGCTCGTCCCACGCGACCACCGGAAACTGCTCGTCGTGGACGGCAGTGTCGGAATCACCGGCGGCGTCGGCGTCGGACGCGAATGGACGACGGGCGTGCACAAGCTGCATCGCTCGCGCTGGCGAGATACCGCCGTGAAGGTGGATGGTCCGGCCGCCCATGACATGATTCAGGCGTTCGACCACATGTGGCGGCGCGCGACCGGGAAAGAGCGTCGTGGCTCGCACCGGTTTCTGCGGCGTCCCGCACGCGGCGCGCACCTGGATCCCGCGACCGACACGCCCGCGCTCGTCGGCATCGTCGAGGGGGAACCGCTCCGGCTTCGTGTCTCGCGCGCCCTGCAAATTCAAGCGATTTCCGCGCGCCGGTCGATCTGGATCGCCACCGCGTACTTCACGCCGTCGCCCTCGGAGGTCGAGGCGCTCAATGGCGCGGCGCGCGACGGCGTGGACGTTCGCATCCTGCTGCCGAGCCGCAACGACCATCCGTGGGTGTCGCTGCTGGCGCGCCGGTACTATCGGCGGTTGCTCACGAACGGCGTGCGCCTCTGGGAATGGCGCGGCGAGATGATGCACGCGAAAACCAGCGTCGTCGACGGGCGCTGGGTGCGCGTCGGCTCGACCGACTTCAACCCACTCGGCGTAGCGATCAACTACGAGCTCGACGCCGTGATCGAAGACGCAACGCTCGGCCAGGCGGCCGAGCGCATGTTCCTCGCCGACTTGGAAGAATCACGTGAGATCAAGCTCGAATCGTAGATCGGGTACGCTGAGGCGAGTTGCCTGGATCGCCCTCCTCGGCACGCAAGCCTCGACGGCGTTCGCCCAGATAGACGCGACGTTTCACCCGCCGCCGCTGTTCACGTGGCGCGACGGCGTGCTCGCCGGCGGATTCGTCGTTGCCACCATCCTTACGCGGCCGATCGACAAACGAGCGGCCGTCTCGCTGCAGGACTCGCTGCGACAGAAGAACTCCATCTACCAAAAGAGCGCGGCGATCGTGCGCAACATCGCGCTCCCCGGATCGACGATCATCGGCCCCACGATGTACGCCGCCGGGCGGCTCGCTCACAACGATAAGTTGGCGCAAGTCGGACTGTACGGCACGGAGGCACTCGTCGTCGGCGCGTTGACGGGCACTCTGCTCAAGGACACCTTCGGCCGCGCCCGGCCATTCGTCGATACCACCGGTCCCAATCCGGACGACTGGCAGCTGCTACGCGGCTTCCACGGCGGCGAAAGCTATCGTTCGTTTCCTTCGGGTCACTCGACGGCGGCGTTCGCGGCGGCGGCGGCGGTCAGTGCGGAGACGAGCCGCTGGTGGCCGGAGCTCACCTACTTCGGTATTGGGCCGATTCTGTATGGCGGCGCGGCCGCGGTGGGTCTCTCGCGCATGTACAACAATCGGCACTGGGCGAGTGACGTCATCACCGGCGCCATGATCGGCACTTTCGCCGGCACGAAAATGGTGCGCTATAATCGTGTGCATCCCGACAACCGGCTCAACCGATGGCTCCTGAAAACAGAGGTGTCGATCCGGCCATCGCATGGAGCTTCGTTTTCGATCTATCCGGCGCTCGCTCGCTAACCAGCCCGAAGGCCGGCCGCGTGTGAAGCCGGGCATCATCGTCATGTCCGAGCTGCGCGGCGAGATCGCCGAGCGCGTGCTCGAGATCCAGCGGCGCGTCGACCCGCGGATGGCGGCGGAGCTTCCTCCCCACGTGACGATCACCGGATCGTCGGGGATGGGCCCGATCTCGCCGGATGTGAGCGACGAAGCGCTGCGTGACGCGCTCGTGCCGGTGGCCGCCGCGACCGAGGCGTTCAGCGTCCGCCTTCAGCCACCGATGCGCTTCATGCAGAGCACCGTCGTCGTGATGCCGATCGATCCCAATGGTCCGATCCGCGCGCTGCACGAGCGCGTGAAGCTGAGCGGCGTTCAGTACGAGGCGGCCCGGTTTACCTTCACACCACATCTCACGCTCAGCTTCTACCCGGAGCTGTCGCGTGACGCGCTCCGCGAGCTTCTGCGCGTTCGATTCGACGAGCCGCTTCCGATCGACTCGATCCAGGCCTATCGGGCGATCGATCTTACACGGACGAGGAAGGTTCTCGATTTGGCACTCGGGACACGGGACACGTGACACGGGATACGAGACTCTCGCCGCCGGCGATTCTCTCCGAGATCGAAGCCGACGCGTCGAGAGACATCGCGGCGAAATTCGTCGCGATTGCCGCGGACTACTTCGAGCAGACCAGACGGCGCGATGATCGAGTGTCGACGTCCTCCTCGCCATCGCAGCTCGCGCGTCGATTCGACGAACCGTTGCCGCGCGAGGCCCACGACGTCGACGTCGTCATCGAGCGATTGCGCACGCAGGTGATTCCCGACGCGAATCACCTCTGGCATCCGCGTTATGTCGGTCACCAGATCGCCGGGCCGCTGCCCGCCGCGGTATGGACGGAACCGGTCACCGCGGCGTTGAATCAATCCGTCGCCGTGTTCGAGATGTCGCCCGTCGGGACGGTACTCGAGCATCAAGTGATCTCGTGGCTCTGCGCCTTGGTGGGATTTCCGTCGGAGAGCGGCGGCACGCTCACGAGCGGCGGGACCGAAGCGACCTTCACCGGTCTGCTCGCCGCACGGGCGGCCGCGCTCCCCGACGCGTGGACGAACGGCGTCGGCGCCGATCCGCCCGTGCTCCTATGCGGCGAGCACGCCCACTACGCCGTCACGCGCGCGGGAGCGCAGCTCGGCATCGGCATGCGCAACGTGCTCGCTGTTCGCTCGCGCGACTACAAGCTCGACCCCGAGGCGCTTGCCGACCGGATTGCCGAATTCGCTCGCGATGGTCGCCGTGTGATGGCCGTCGTCGCCACCGCCGGTTCGACGGCCACCGGCTCATTCGACGATCTCGACGCCGTCGCCTCGGTCTGCGACGAGCACGGCATCTGGCTTCACGTGGACGCCGCGCACGGCGGATCCGCGCTGCTCTCCAATACGCATCGCGAGCGGCTACGCGGCATCGAGCGAGTGCGGTCGCTTGCCTGGGATCCGCACAAGATGATGCTCCTGCCGTCGCAAGCGGGGACGCTCCTCGTGCGCGACGCGCGCGAGCTCGAGTCGGCCTTCTCGCAACGCGCGCCATACTTGTTCGCCGACGCGCACGCCGAGCGCTCGTGGGATCAGGGTCCGCGCAGCTTCATGTGTTCGCGCCGCGCCGACGTGCTGAAGCTCTGGGTCGCGCTCCAGCGCTACGGAGCCGATGCACTCGGCGAGCTGTACGACTACTTCTGCGCGCTCGCGCGCTTCATGTTCGAGGAGATCGCGGAGCGAGCGGGTTTCGTGGCGCTCCACGAGCCGGAGGGCAACATCCTGTGCTTCCGCTATGTCGGGAGCGGCGGCCTGTCTAACGTCACCCTCGACGAGGTGAATCGCGAGCTTCGTGAGCGCTACAACCAGTCGGGCGAGGGCTGGATCACCGCGACGAACCTCGATGGCCGCCGCGTCCTCCGCGTCACGCTGATGAATCCGCGCACGACCACGGACGACATTCGCGACATCCTCGATGGCCTCGCGCGCGTCGGCGCGCGGCTCGAGCGCGAGCTATAGCGCTTTCTTGATCGCCGCGTCGAGGTTCTGTTTTCCGCCGAGGCCCGTGTATACGACCTTGCCGGCCTTGTTGATCACGACGACGTACGACGTCGCGGGCGCGTCGTACGCGCCGGACGCGTTGCCCTTCGCGTCGAAGTAGTGATCGCCCGGCAGCCCATGCTTCTCCACGAACGCCTTCACGCGCTCGGGCGTCTCGTTCACTGATACGGCGACGCCGACGAACTTCACCTGATTGCCGTACTTCTTGAGCGCCGCGACCAGCGTCGGTTCGAGCTCTTTGCAGTTCGGGCACCACGTTGCCCAAAACTCCATGATCACCGCGGTCTTGCCGATGTACTGAGCGAGGTCCGCTTCTTTGCCGTCGAGCGTGTACACCTTGGCGGCGGGTGCTGTGCTCCCTACTTCAATACCAAGATCCTGCGCGCGGACAACTCGCGGCGCAAACCCAATTAGCCCGGCGACAACAGCCCACCTGAGACCAGGGACCAGAGACCTGAGACCTCTCATAAAATCAGCTGCCCCATTTTCACGAGATAATATTCCGCGACGCCGATCATCACGACCGCGAAAAAACGTTTCACCCACACCATCCACATCCCGGCCCGCGGCAACCGCGCGATCGTCCCCGAGCCGACCCCGACGACGACCAGCAGCGTGCACATGCCGAGCGAGAACACGAACAAATAGATAAACCCGAGTGCCGCACTTTTCGTTGACGCGACCCACGTCAGCACCGCCGCCATAACCGGTGCCGAACAGGGCGCGGCAACCAGTCCCGACAGCGCCCCCATCGCAAACGCGCCCGAGAGCCGCCCGCCCTTTCCGGTCTTCGCCGCCCACTCCAGCGTGGTACTCGGCACCCGGATCGTGACGACGTCGAGCATGGCCAGCGCCGCGAACAGCAGGACGTTGGCCATGATCAGGTACAACCATGGATTGGTACTCACGGACCCGAAGAGCGTTCCGGTCATTCCCGCGAACAGCCCCAGGGCGGAGTAAACCAACGCCAGGCCGAGGACGTAGGTAAGGGTGAGGGCGACTGTTTGCCATCGGGACGACCGCCGCGAGCTAGGCGCGGCTGCCGAGGTCCCGCCGACGATCGCCGCGGTAATCGGGATCATCGGGTAAATGCAGGGGGTCAGACTGGTCAGCACTCCACCGGCGAAAACGACCGGAAGCGCGGCCAGCGGGTTCCCCGAAAGATTGGGGAGATTGAGGTCCACGAGCATGCGGAAAAGCTACACCGGAAGTGGGTTCTTGTTGGGGCTGTGCGTCACGTTCCTGTCGCAGGCGCGGCCGGCGGCGGCCCAGATGGAAATGGATCCCATCGCCTCGAAGCATACGGAGCTCGCCGGAACCGCGTCCGGCCGCGGGCGACAGCGCCCGCGCAGTGTGGGGTGGGGATCACCACGAAGGGCACCACATGCCGTGAGCCGTTCGGAACTGCAATCCCGTGTCAGGCTCGGCTGCGCGAGCCTTGACGGTCCACACTGACAAAGGGGCAACGGATTTTGAGGATTGGTGAGATGATGGGATCACTCCGCGTTCATCCAGGATGCCGTGCCCAACGAGCCTTCAATTGATTGTGAACTGCTTCGGGACACTTCGGCGATGGGAGCGTCCCGAGGCCTTCGCAAAGGCATTCCCGGCTCGTGGAGAAGGAAATCCCAACACACACGAAACGATCTCATAAATCCCACCAATCCCCAGAATCCGTTCATCCCTTCGTCGGTGGGGCCAAAATGGGCGTCCGGAGGGCGTTCCGAACACGGAGCCGCTGATAGTTGACAAAGTCAACTGTCTCCCCGAGACTGGAGTTATGCGCCAGCTCGATCATCACGCCGAGGCAGTCCGGGATTTCAACCGCTTCTACACCACGCGCATCGGCGCCCTCGGCGATTCGTACATCGACAGCGGCTTCTCGCTCACGGAGGTCCGGGTCCTCTACGAGCTCGCCCACCGAGACGACGCAACCGCCTCCCACATCGTGGAAGCGTTGGGGCTCGACCCGGGCTACCTCAGTCGGATGCTGGCGTCATTCAAGAAGCGCGGGCTCGTCGTCGCGCGGCCGGATGTGAACGATCGACGGCATGCGAGGCTCCGACTGACCGCCGCCGGCCGCCGTGCCTTCGCCCCGCTCGATCAGCGCGCGCGAGAAGCCGTCGTCGGGCTGCTCGAGCCCCTCGGAGTCGGCGAGCGAGCCCGGATTGTCGAGGCAATGAGCACGATCCGTCGCACGCTCGATCGCGATGTGGCCGCCGAGTCATTCACGCTGCGCGAGCACGAGCCGGGCGACATGGGATGGATCGTTCATCGCCACGGTGTGCTCTACGCCGAGGAATACGGTTACGACGAACGCTTCGAGGCGCTGGTCGCCGGGATCGTCGCGCGATTCATCCAAAAGCTCGACCGCAAGCGCGAGCGTTGCTGGATCGCCGAGCGTGACGGTCAGATCGTCGGAACGATCTTCGTGGTCGCGAAATCGAAGTCCGCGGCGCAGCTGCGGCTCTTGCTCGTCGAGCCGGCGGCGCGTGGACTCGGCCTGGGGTCGCGTCTAGTGGATGAAGTCGTGAAGTTTTCGCGCGACGCCGGCTACAAGCGCATCGATCTCTGGACGCAGAGCGAGCTGACGGCGGCGCGGCACCTGTACGAGGCGGCGGGATTCAAGTGCGTCAGCACCGAGCGTCATCGAATGTTCGGCAAGCCGACGATCGCGGAATTCTGGCGCCTCGAGCTCGAGGCGAAGCGGTAATGGCCTCCGACGAGACCAGCGGGAAGCTGCCCTATACGGAGTTGTTTTACGAGCACGACGGCCTGCGTCTTCAGTCGTATCTCTTCAAGCCGGCGGTCGGCGGACCATTTCCTCTCGTCATATACAACCACGGCCTGCGCTTCGGCGACGAGCGGGCGCAACGCCCGTTCTTCTACGTCGCCCGGCTGCTGACCGACTCGGGTTACGCCGTCCTTGTCCTCGAGCGACGGGGCTACGGTGCGTCGGACGGTCCGACGTTCAGAGAGGAGGTGCGGGGCGACTACCGCGACCTCTTCGTCGCTCGCGTCGTCTCCGAAACGGGCGACACGGTCGCCGCGATCGGTGCGATCGAAGCCGATCCGGAGATCGACAGCTCGAGGATCGCGATGATGGGCTGGTCGTTCGGCGCGCTCGTCTCCGTCTTCGCCGCCGCTCGCACGGATCGGCTGTTCGCGGTGATCAATCAAGCCGGCGGGTCGCTCAACTTCTTGCGGAGCTCGCCACTTCGCGACGCGCTCGAAGAGGCGGCCCGCACGCTGACGACGCCCGTTTTCTGCATGGTTGCGAAGAACGACGGAACGGTAGACGGCGCGCGGCGCGTTCACGACATTCTCGCGGCGCGGGGTGTGCCCGCCGAGCTCGCGATCTACCCGGCGTTCACGCCAAAACAGACGATCGAAGGTGTCGCCCCCGGCCATCTCATCTTCGGCGCCGAAGGTCTTCCGATCTGGGGCAACGACGTCCTCCGCTTCCTCGACGCGCACTGCCCGAAGTAGCCCCTCCGATGGTGTACATTTCGTCTCGCCTCCAACCAAAATCCGAAATGGGGTCAGACCCCATTTCGAAAACTCGAAATGGGGTCTGACCCCATTTCGGGGTTCATTCGTCCCTGAATCCGAAATCAATGGCTCCGCCGACGTTCATCTATGTCATGAAAGACCTGCGCAAGGTCGTCCCGCCGTCGCGGGAGATTTTGCGCGGCATCTGGTTGTCCTTTTACGACGGCGCCAAGATCGGCGTGCTCGGCGCGAACGGAGCAGGGAAGTCGTCGCTCCTCCGCATCATGGCCGGCGTCGATCACGACTTTCAGGGCGAAGCGTGGGCCCGCGAAGGCACGCGCGTCGGCTTTCTGCCGCAGGAGCCGCAGCTCGATCCCTCACTCGACGTGAAAGGCAACGTCGAGCTCGCGGTGAAGGCGCAGCGCGCTTTGCTCAAGGAGTTCGAGGACATCTCGATGGCGTTCGCCGAGCCGATGGACGACTCGGCGATGGAAAAACTCCTCGCGCGCCAGGCACGCGTGCAGGAACAGATCGACGCACACGACCTCTGGAATCTCGACAACAAAATCGAAGTCGCGATGGACGCGCTTCGGCTGCCGCCGGCCGACGCCGACGTCACCAGGCTCTCCGGCGGTGAGCGCCGCCGCGTCGCGCTTTGTCGGGTGCTGCTCGAAGAGCCGGACATGCTGCTCCTCGACGAGCCAACAAACCACCTCGACGCCGAGAGCGTCGCCTGGCTCGAGCGGTATCTGCACGACTTCAAGGGAACCGTCGTCGCCGTCACCCACGACCGATACTTCCTCGACAACGTCGCCGGCTGGATCCTCGAGCTCGATCGCGGCTACGGCATTCCGTACGAGGGCAACTACACCTCGTGGCTCGAGCAGAAGAAAGCGCGTCTCGCGACAGAAGAAAAAGCCGAGTCCGCGCGGCAGCGCACGTTGCAGCGCGAGCTCGATTGGGTGCGACTCGCGCCCCGCGCGCGCCAAGCGAAGAACAAGGCCCGTGTGCAGAAGTACGAGGAGATGGTCGCTGAAGAGACGGCCGAAAAGATCATGCAGCACGAAATCGTCATCCCGCCGCCGCCCCGACTCGGCAACGACGTCGTCACGGCGAAAGAGATTCGAAAAGCGTTTGGCGAGAAGCTGTTGATCGACGGATTGAGTTTCGCGCTGCCGCGCGGCGGCATCGTCGGCATCATTGGTCCCAACGGCGCCGGCAAAACGACGCTGTTCAAGATGATCGTCGATCAGGAGACGCCGGATGCGGGATCGCTGAAGGTCGGCGAGACTGTGCAGATCGCGTACTCCGATCAGAATCGCACGCTCAACGGCGACATCACGGCGTGGCAGGAGATCTCCGGCGGCCAGGAGATGATCATGGTGGGCAAGAAGGAGCTCAACAGCCGGGCGTATCTGTCGAGCTTCAACTTCAAGGGTACCGATCAGCAGAAGAAGGTCGGGCTCCTCTCCGGCGGAGAGAGAAACCGCCTCCATCTCGCGAAAACGCTGATGAGTGGCGGCAACCTGCTGCTGCTCGACGAGCCGACAAACGATCTCGACGTCGACACACTGCGCGCGCTCGAGGACGCGATCGTCGACTTCGCGGGGTGCGCGGTCATCATCTCGCACGATCGCTGGTTCCTCGACCGTGTCGCGACCCACATCCTCGCCTTCGAGGGAAACAGCGAGGTCGTGTGGCACGAGGGGAACTACCAGTCGTACGTCGAGGACCTGAAGAAGCGGAAGGGCCCCGACGCCGATCAGCCGCACCGGGTCGCGTACAGGAAATTGGTTCGGGCGTAGGGGCAAGGGGCGACAGCGGGGTCTCGAACCCATGAGCGATCTCGCGCGTTCCATTCGTCTCGCCGCACGCGGCCTCGCGCGCACCCCCGGTTTCCTCGCGGCTGCGATCGCCATTCTGGGAATCGGTATCGGCACCGCTGTCGCGGTATTCGCCGTTTCTCGCGCGGTCTTGTTCCAGTCGATCCCCGTCATCCAGCCCGATCGCGTCGTCGTGATCTCGACGTATCGCGACAAGCCGGAGAACGAGTTCGGCCTGGTGAAGAGCGACCTCAAGGCCGTGAAGCGTGAGGCGCGTACGATGCGCGAGGTCGGAGGCTACGCGCACTGGGCCACCTCCGAAGGGCCGCTCGTCGACGGGGACCGTACGCTGACACTTGGCCGTGTCGTCGTCACGGGGTCCTTCTTCGCCGCGCTCGGCGCGCACGCGGCCGTCGGCCGACTGCTCCGGCCGGAAGACGACGTCCCCGGCGCGGCGCCCGTCCTCGTGCTGAGTTATCAGAATTGGCAGCATTGGTTCGGCGGCGATCCGTCGATCGTCGGGCATCATCTGTACGAGCCCTACTCGCAGCTCGAATACACCGTCGTCGGTGTGGCGCCACCCGGCCTCGATTTTCCGAATCGAGCAGGCTACTGGCTGCCCTGGTCGAACTACGACACGTACAGTGTGATCGCCGTGGCTCGACTCGCGCCGGGCGCGACGGCGCGAGCGGCCGCCGCGGAGTTCGCGTCGATCGTCAAGCGTACCCCGGCGCCGGCTATACCCGTTCGGCCGGCAATCACCGGCGCGAAGGTGGTTCCGTTCACGGAAGCAATGCTCGGCGACATTCGACTCGTGCTCTATGCCTTGAGCGCCGCGGTTGCTCTCCTGCTGACGATCGCCTGCGTCAACGTCGGCGGCCTATTGCTTCTTCGCGCGTCGCGTCGCGCGCGCGAGCTGGCGATTCGTCGGGCACTCGGGGCGACGTACGCCGACGTCGCGCGACAACTGGTACTCGAGAGCAGCCTGATCGCTCTCGCCGGCGGAGTGGTGGGCTTGCTGAGCGCGGGCTTGCTCGTGCAGCTGCTCGTCTTCGCTGCGCCGACACGGTTGCCGCGACTCGACGTGATTCAGCTCTCCGGCACTCCGGTTTGGATCGGAATCGGCGTCACGATCGTCGCCGTGCTGCTCTTCGGCGTCGTCCCGTCACTCGTCGCCGCGAGAGCGGACGTCGCATCCGCGCTGCGGTCCGACGCACGCTCCGGCCGCGATTCCACGTCGCGACGCCGTTTTCGCCACCTGCTCGTCGCGGCGCAGACGACGCTGGCGCTCGTCATGCTTTCCGGCGCGGCGTTGCTCGCGCGAAGTCTCGCCCGCCTCGAGTCGATCGACCTCGGTTACCAGTCGGACCGCCTGACGCAGTTGTCGGTATCCTGGCCGTCGAAGAAGTACGACTCGGTGCAGAAGTACTATCCGATCGGTGAAGAGATTCTGCGTCGTTGGCGGTCGATCCCGGGCGTGGTCGCGCTGACGCCGACGCTCATCCCCCCGCTCGTCGGTGACAACGTGTTCCTCAGTCGCTTCGACAAGGAAGGGCAATCGGCGTCGGAGATCGCGACGAATCCGTTCTTGCCCGAGATGTCGGGCGACAAGGACTATTTTCGCACCTTCGGCACACGGCTCCTCAGCGGCCGCGCGTTCACGGACGAAGATCGCGAAAATGCCGCGCCCGTCGCGATTGTGAGCGAGATGGTCGCCAAGCGCATGTGGCCCGGCGAGAATCCGATCGGCAAGCGCATTCACTATCTGCTCCCCGATAGCGTGCCCTGGCGCACGGTGATCGGCGTCGCTGAAGACTCGCACATCCGCACGTTGCGCACGCCGTCGCCGATTGTGTACGTCCCGTGGCGGCAGATGGATTTCTGGCAATTCGGCTTGGCGGTGCGCACGCGCGGCGACTTCGCGACCGTGGCGCCGGCCATGCGTCGCGAGCTCACGACGATCGATCCGCTCCTGCGGCTGTGGTACGTGCACCCGACGGACGAGCTCCTCGCCGGCCCGCTCGCGCAGCCCCGCATCAGTGCCTATCTCATGTCGGTATTCGGGATCGCCGCGCTACTTCTGGCCGCGATCGGTCTCTACGGTCTGATGGCGTCGCTCGTTCGGGAGCGCACGCGAGAGATCGGCATTCGCATGGCGCTGGGCGCGGCGCCAGAACGACTGCGTCGCGAGGTGCTCGTACACGCGCTGCAGGTGACCGGCGCGGGAGCCGTCGTTGGTATCGTGGCGGCGCTCGCCACGTCGAAGCTGCTCACCGCGATGCTGTTCGAGCTCAGTCCGACGGATCCATTGGCGCTCGCGGCGGCGTGCGGGGTTCTGTTCGTCGTCATCGTCATCGCCGCGTACGGCCCTGCGCGCCGCGCCACCAAGGTCGATCCGGCGATCGCGCTGCGCACCGACTAACGGCATCGTCGGTCCCGTACCCCGGGTCGCGTGTCGCCCCGCTCGCGGCGGATGTGCAGGTTTTGCGGTCATGAGCGTCTCCTGTGACGAATTCTCTGATCCGCCGGGTTGCCTAGGCAAAGGGCCCACGCACACACCGGCCGGCTCATCTCGACTCAGGAGCCGTTATGCGTGTCCAAACTGCTTTGGCCGTCGTGCTGTTCAGCGCGACGGTACCCGTCGCGCGGCACGTCGAAGCGCGGCGGCAAATCGTCGTGCAGGGCGTTGTGCGAAGCACCGATACGAAACAGCCGATCGCCTCGGCGTCGGTGGTCGCGGATGGTCAGACAGCGTCCGCGCCAACCGATGCCACCGGCCGCTACGTCCTGCGACTGTCGGTCGCGGCGGGAACGCCGTCGGTCACGGTTCGGGCGCGGGCGATCGGATACCAGGCCGCGGCGCAGACTGTCTCGATCAATCGAGACACGGCGACCGCCGATTTCTCGCTGACGCCCGCCGTGGCGAACCTTCAGGAAGTCGTCGTCACCGCGCTCGGCGCCGTCGCTCAACGCGCGAAAGTAGCCTTCAGCGTCGCCACGACCGGCGGTCTGGCCAGCCCTGCGCCGGCCGCGCGGGCAGACATGGCCCGTCGCGCCGCACCGGGAACGCGAGACACGACCTCGTTCAACACCGAGGAATACGCCCGAATCGAGGACAACCCGTTCCTTGCCGTATCAGGGAATCCGCTCTCGACATTCTCCGTGGACGTTGACCGCGCGTCGTACGCCAATGTCCGTCGGTTCATCAACGGTGGATCGATGCCGCCCAAGGACGCGGTGCGCATCGAAGAGCTGATCAACTACTTCCCCTATCACTACGCCGGGCCGCAAGGCAAAGACCCGGTCTCGATCACGACCGACGTCGTCGCGGCGCCATGGAACCCGTCGCACCGCGTCGTTCGGATCGGGCTCCAGTCGCGGCGCATCGAGACGGCCAGTCTGCCGCCGAGCAATCTTGTATTCCTGATCGACGTCTCGGGATCGATGGACATGCCTGAGAAGCTTCCACTCGTGAAGCAGGCCTTCGCGCTCCTCGTCGACCAGCTCCGGCCGCAGGACCGCGTGGCGATCGTCGTCTACGCTGGCAACGCCGGTCTCGTGCTACCGTCGACGTCCGGGCGCGACAAGCCCGCGATCCTCGACGCGATCACTCGTCTTGAGGCAGGCGGGTCGACCGCCGGCGGCGCGGGGATCAAGCTCGCCTACGATATCGCGAAGCAAAACTTCATGCGAGAAGGGAACAACCGCGTCATCCTCGCCACCGATGGCGACTTCAACGTCGGCGTGTCGAGCACGAGCGAGCTGACGCGCCTCATCGAAGAGCGTCGCGCCGAGGGCACGTACCTCACCGTGCTCGGCTTCGGCATGGGCAACTTGAAGGACGCCCGGATGGAACAGCTCGCGGACAAGGGCAACGGCAACTACGCCTACGTCGACGATCTGCTCGAGGCAAAGAAGACGCTCGTCCACGAGCTCGGCGCCACGCTCGTCACCGTCGCAAAGGACGTGAAGCTTCAAGTGGAGTTCAATCCGTCGGCGGTCCAGGCGTACCGGCTGATCGGCTACGAGAACCGTTTGCTTCGCAATGAAGACTTCGCCGACGACAAGAAGGATGCCGGCGACATGGGCGCCGGACACTCGGTGACCGCGCTGTACGAAGTCATTCCGTCCGGGGTCAAGCCCGACGTCGAAGTCAGAACACCGCCGTCGCTGCGCTATCAGGAGGAGCGGAAGTCGACGCGCGGCAAAGGCGACGAGCTGTTGTTCGTGAACTTGCGCTATAAGCCGCCCACGGACAGCGTGAGCCGTCTGATGCAGCACCCGGTTCCGAATCGCCTGACCACGGCCGACGACGATCTTCGATTTGCGCTGGCGGTCGCGGGCTACGGAATGCTGCTGCGCGATTCACCGTACAAGGGCCGCTTCACCTTCGACGACGCGCGATCGATGGCGAGCCAATCCCGTGGTGACGATCCCGAAGGGTATCGCGCCGGCTTCGTCGCGCTCGTCGACGCAACGAGTAAGACCGCGGCGACGAAAGTCTCCAAGCGCTGAGCGCGACATAATCTACCGCGACGCCCATTGGCGAGCTGTCCGATTGGCCGACAACCAGTGGGCGTCGCGGTCTCACTCCTCCCGCTATGGCGCCCGCTTGGCCGTAGCGTTCACGACGTCGCCGAAGCTGAAGATCTGTGTCCAGTCGTCCTTCATGCTGACCACGACCCAGCCTTTCGCCTTGGCTTCGTCGTACAACGCCTGCGTGAAGGTGCCGACCTTGGTGTCGGCGAGCCCCTTCGCGGGCCCATAGGCATATTCGCGTTTGGCGTCGTCGTGGAATACGAGCACCGCCAGCCGGGCGCCCGAACCGGACTTCGTGTACTCGAGCATTTGTCGATCGCCGACTGAATTACCGAACGCGGCGTATGGTTGCCTGCCGATGACGAGATGAATGCCCTCGGGCTTGCCCGCTTTGTCGTCGTTGAGCAGCAGCTTTGGTTCTTTGGTCAGCGTCGGCTCGCCCTTGTCATCGTACCCGTATTTCACGCCGCCAGCCGTGCCCACGACCTGCTCGGGCGGTATCCCGTACGTCTCCTCCGCCATCGCCCGAACAAAATCCTGGCCGCCCCCGGTCACGATGTACGTTTTGTATCCGTTGTCGCGAAAATACTTGAGGACGTCGATCATCGGCTGATAAACGAGCTCAGTGTAACGCCGGCCCCAGCGCGGGTTCTTCGTCGTGTCGATCCATCGTTTCACATCGGTCCGGAACTGATCGACGGTCATTCCGCTGAGTGTGGCGGCGAGAATCTTCTCGAGCTCTTCTTTCGGCAGCTTCTCGATTGCTTCGCGATTCCCAGTCAAGACGGTCTTGAACGGTTCGACTTTCGCGAGCTCGGGGCGCGCCCTGACCAACGCCGGCACGCGGTCGAGGCAATACAGCACCTGCGTATACATCGGATGTTCGACCCACAGCGTCCCGTCGTTATCGAACGTTGCGATACGCTCGGCGGGCGGAACGAACGTCGGGCTTCCCTGCGTGGTCGTTGCCTGAACGAAGTCGACAATCGCCTTCTTCACTGGGCCGTTGTTCCACGAGGGCAGCGGATCGGTCTGTGCCGCGACACGACCGGCAGTCGCGATCAGCAGCGCCGCGGCGGCGTAGAGCGTCACGAGCCGTGAACTGGCCCGAATGAATCGATGGCTTGGGTGCGATCTGCGCATCTAACACTCCCTCGCATTCAGGACGTCGAAGCATTGTGTCGGTCCGTGGGAGCACGGTAGCCGCGCTCATTCAATGGACACAGTGGACTTGCTGCCTATCGATCGCGGCCGCTCCCGATGAACTCCGCGCCGACCAAAGTCCAATTCCTCGAGTGCCTCCGCGTGGGCGACCGTCGTTGGTCAGGCAACTCGACCAAGCGTGGCCAAAAAAAAGTCCACACGACGCGCGACGCCTTCACCGGTGGCGAGACAAGATGCCAAGCGATCGTCCGGGCGGCGCAAGCTGCTTTGGGCCGGGCTTGCCATTGCCACCGTCGCGGTGGTGTCGATCGTGGCGGTCCGAACGCGCTTCATGAACTTGCTTCTCCGGCGAGCGGCACCGACGCGGCCCGCCCCGCAGTTCGTCGGGAGCGAACGGTGCCGCTCGTGCCACGTCCCTGAAGGGGACGCGTGGAGCCGGTCGCACCATCAGGCTGCGATGGCCGCGGCGACAACGAAGAACGTGCTCGGCAGCTTCGCCGGTGATTCGTTCGACTACGCGGGCATCCGCAGCGAGTTCTTCAAGCGCGACGGAAAGTTCTTCGTGCGCACCGACGGCAGCGACGGGCAGATCGGCACGTTCGAGATCCGCTACACGTTTGGCGTCTACCCGCTGCAGCAGTATCTCGTCGAGCTGTCGAACGGGCGCGTTCAAGCGTTGCCGATCGCGTGGGACGCACGGCCCCGCACGGATGGTGGCCAGCGCTGGTTCCATCTGAACGCCAATGAGCGGGTCACCAACACCGACGAGCTCCACTGGACGCGCCCGTCGCAGAACTGGAACTACATGTGCGCCGACTGCCACTCGACCGCGGTGCGAAAGAACTACGACGCATCGGCCGATCGATTCAGCACGAGCTGGTCGGAGATCAGTGTCGGATGCGAAGCCTGTCACGGTCCGGGCTCGCGCCACGTTCAGTGGGCGAAAAGCGGCGCGCCGTCGTCCGACTCGAGTCGCGGACTGCCCGCGCGGCTCGACGAGCGACGCGGCGTTCACTGGAGCGTGAGTGCGGCGACAGGCAACGCCGTGCGTTCGCGTCCGCGCACGACCGATCGTGAGATCGAGACGTGTGCGCAGTGCCATTCACGTCGAAGCCAGATCGCCGACGGGTACGAAGCCGGCAAACCCTTCTATGACTACTATCGTCCAGCGCTTCTCGAGTCGCCGCTGTATTACGCGGACGGTCAGCAGCGCGGCGAGGTCTACGAGTGGGGCTCGTTCCTCCAGAGCAAGATGTACGCGCACGGCGTGACGTGCAGCGACTGCCACGAGCCGCACGGCGGTGGACTCCGCGGTGGCGACGGGCCCAATGGTGTATGCGCCAGCTGTCACTCGAGCGCGAAGTACGAGACGTCGGCGCACCATCATCATCCGCCAAGCGCGGGGGTGACGTGCGTGTCGTGTCACATGCCCACGACCACCTACATGACCGTGGACGCGCGGCGCGATCACAGCTTGCGCATCCCGCGTCCCGACCTCTCGGTGCGACTTGGCGTACCGAACGCGTGCTCGAGTTGTCACGCCTCGCGCGCGGCGAGTTGGGCCGCCGAGCGGATCGCGTCGTGGTACGGCGGCGACACCGCGGCCGTGCCGCGCGGATATCAGCGCTTTGCCGAGGCGTTCGCGGCGTTTGAGCGCGGGTCGCCGATCGCGCAGCTGCTGCTCCGCGCGGTGGTGAACGACAGCACGCAACCGGTGATTGCCCGCGCGACGGCGTTCTCGCAGTTGGCCGCGCCCGGCGATCGCAACACGCTGCAAATGATCGCAATCGGTCTCGACGCCCCGGATCCGTTGCTCCGCCTCGGTGCGTTGAGACCGTTGCTCATGCTCCCGCCGCCTCGGCGCGCGCAACTCATTGCGCCGCGGCTCTCCGATTCCGTGCGAACCGTGCGCATCGATGCCGCGGCGATGCATCCGGGCAAAGCATGGGTCACGGACGCCAATCAGGCGGCGGCGCTGGATCGGGTCGCGCAGGAGTTCGTCGCCGCGCAGCAGTACAACGCGGATCGTGCCGACGCGCGCACGAGCCTCGGGACCTTTCTCGCCGTTCAGGGCGACATCTCCGGCGCCGCATCCGAGCTGCTCAGCGCGATCCGACACGATCCGTTCTTCATTCCGGCATACGCCAACCTCGCGGACGTGTACCGGCGACAGGGTCCGGCACATGACATTGAAGCCGAGCAGGTCCTGCGACGCGGGTTGTCGCTCGGACCGCGGAATCCCGCGTTGCACTATGCGCTCGGCCTCACTCTGGTGCGACTCGGCCGGAAGACCGCGGCGTTGTCGGAGTTGGAGCGCGCCGCCACGCTCGCGCCGACCGACCTTCGCTTTCTCTACACGTATGCGGTCGGCCTGTACTCGACCGGCAACGTGAGCGCGTCGCTCAAGACGCTCGACAAGATCCTCGCGATGGATGAGAACAACCGCGACGCCCTCGCCGCGCTGGCGAGCTACCTGAAGGAGCAGGGTCGCCCCGAGCTCGCCAAGCGCTACGGCGACCGACTCCGCGCTCTCCAGCTGCAAGATCCTCAGTAGCACGACCTGAGCACGGCCGCGTCTGAGCACATCGTCGCATCAACAAGAGTTCGAACCCCGGGTCCAGAGGGCGTGGATTCTGCCTTCCCATGACATAGCGCCTCGATTCGGCCGCGGGGGGCGGGACCAAACGGATCCCGGGCGCTGCTTTGCAAGTCGGGTAGCAAACTCACCGGAGGACAATTCGTGCGGTACGATCTCTTCTATCGCTGCTGTGCTCGCGGCGCGCGGAGCGGTGCTGTCGCTGGCTTCATGGCGGCAACACTCGTCGCGGCGCTTCCCGCACAAGCCAGTGTGCAGTCTGGAAAGCCCAACATCCTCTTCATCATGGGCGACGACATCGGGTGGATGCAGCCAAGCATTTACCACCGTGGCTTGATGGTGGGCGAAACACCCAACATCGATCGGATCGGTCACGAAGGCGCGATCTTCATGGATTACGTCGCCATGCAGAGTTGCACTTCGGGTCGCAACGCATTCTTCACGGGCATGTATCCGCTGCGCACGGGAATGATCCCGCCGCAGCTGCCGGGGAGCCCGTCATACCTCCGGCCCGGCACGCCGGCGCTCGCCGTATTCCTGCACGACCTCGGCTACACGACGGGAGAGTTCGGCAAGAATCACCTCGGCGACCACACGGCATCGCTGCCGACCGCGCACGGCTTCCAGGAATATTGGGGATATCTCTATCACCTCGACGCCATGCAGCAGGTGAGCTTCCCCGACATCAACTCGAGTCCGGACAAACAAGCCGTCGCGCCGCCGTGCAAGAACACGCTGATTCCCGGCGTTCCAGAAGTGCCCGGCGCGGTCGATCCGAAAACAACGACCTGCCTGACACCACCGCGAAATGTCCTTGCTTGTCGGTCTCCGGATGGCACCGAGGCGAAGCAGATGTGCCACGATGAAGGACCGCTGACCCTCGATCGCTCGAAGACGGTCGACGAGGAGATCTCGTCGCACGTCGTCGATTTCCTCGACCGGAACGATCCCAAGAAAACCGGAAAGCCGTTCTTCGTCTGGTACAATCCCGCGCGCATGCACGTCACGACCGTGCTGTCGGACAAGTATATGGCGATGGTCGGCACGAAGGGTGGCAAAGATTGGGGCGTCAACGAGGCAGGCATGAAGCAGATGGACGACAACATCGGGCTCGTGCTCAAGAAGCTCGATGACATGGGCGCGGCCTCGAACACGATTGTTGTGTTCACGACGGACAACGGCGCCGAGGCGATCAGCTTCCCCGACGGCGGTGTCACGCCGTTCAAGGGACAGAAGGGTGAGGCCTGGGAAGGCGGATATCGAGCGCCACTGGTCGTACGGTGGCCCGGTCACATTCAGCCGAACTCGGTGCGGAATAAGCTATTCGCCGCGCTCGACTGGGTGCCGACGCTCGTGCACGCCGCCGGCGGGCCAGAGAATAACGACCTGCGTTCGCAGATCGAGCAGGGGAAGTATCCGGGCATCGTGAAGACGACGCTCGACGGGTTTGACCAGTACAACTATCTGACCGGTATGTGCGACACGTCGTCGCGCGACCACTTCTTCTACTTCTCGGGCTCCACGCCGTCGGCGGTGCGCTACAAGAACTGGAAGATGTACTACACGATGTCGCAGCCCGGTCCGGCCGGCTGGATCATGCCGCTGATCCCGTTCCACTTCACGCTCGTGCAGAACATCAAGCGGGATCCGTTCGAGCAGGCGGTCGGCGTCGATCAGAAGACGGCGATGGCTCTCGGTGGGGCGCTCGCCGGACCGGTGACGGCATTCCAGTACGACTGGAACATGCTTCCGATCGGCCAGCAGCTGTGGGAGAAGCACCTCATGTCGTACAAGGATTTCCCGCCGCTCCAGGCGCCTGAGACGTACAACCTCAACGGAATCCTCGCCGAGATGAAAAAGAGCAAGGGCGTCAGCCACGCCGGCGAGTAGTCGGCTGAAGCGAAGGACCTACCGGCCATAACTGAATCCACGTGAAGGCCAGTGGGTCCTTCGTCGCGGCGCTCCTCAGAATGACAACTCTTAGATCTCGCGCCGCTTGGCGAATCCAATGATCTGGTCGGCCGCGCGGAAGGCGAGCGCCTGAATCGTCATCGTCGGCTGGCCGCGGCCGCTCGTCACCAGGCTCGACCCGTCGACGACGAACAGGTTCTTCACGTCGTGCGCGCGGTTGTTCTTGTCGACGACCGACGTCTTCGGATCGTTGCCCATACGGCACGTCCCCAACAGGTGAACGCTGAACTGCGCGCTGTCCACCGGCGGTTGCCACGAGCGCACCGCGCCCGACGCGTCCACGAGATCCTTCGCGCGGTCGCTGAAATACTTGTACAGCTTGAGATCCTGCGGATGATCCTGATAGGTCATGCGGATCGCCGGCACGCCCCAAGCGTCTTTCAGCTCGGGATCGAGCGAGATGCTGTTCGTCGCGACCGGAAGCGATGTCGTATGCCCGTAAGCGATGAGCGTTCTGTTATACTGCCGCTCCAGCTCTCGCTTGTACGCGCTCCCCCATTTGGGCGCGTCCGGATGCAGCCCGCCGAAGCCAAAACCCATGGGCGTGATGTCGAACCGGTAGTCGAACCCGCCACCACCGACGAGCCCGAGCTTCGGATCGAGCTCGTAGAGATCCCACACGATTCGCGTGGCGACGATCCCCTTGAAGCCGTTGACCTCGTGCTCGAACTGCGCGTTCGCGAAGCCGCCGCCGTTGAACATCAAGTACTTGCCCACCACTCCACTCGAGTTGGCGAGCCCGTTGGGGAACAGGTTCGACTTCGAGTTGAGCAGAAGCCGAGGCGTCTCCGCGCCGTTGGCGCAGACTACCACTGCTTTGGCGCGTTGAAAGATCTCCTTCTTGCCGGCGTCGAAATACTTCACGCCCGTCACGCGTCCGCGCGCGTCCGTCTCGACCTTTCGGGCGTAGGAGTTCGTGCGAATCTCGCACTTTCCAGTTGCCACGGCTTTTGGAATCACCGTGACGAGGGAGCTCGACTTCGCGCGCACCTCACAACCGAATCCAAGACAGAAACCGCACTGCACGCACTGTGACCGTCCGTCGTACTGCTTCGACGCGATCGCCATCGGGGCGGGAAACGCGGTCCAGCCGAGCTTCTTCGCTCCGCGCTCGAGCAGGATGCCGGTCGACTTCGGCGGATGCGGCGGCATCGGGTATGGACGCGACCGCGGCGGATCGAACGGACCGGGCGCGCCGGCGACACCAACCTCCCAATCGACCTTCGTATAGTACGGCTCGAGGTCCTGATAGGTGATCGGCCAGTCGGCGAAGCCGGTTCCGGCGAGCGTTCCCTTCACGCTCGCCTCCTTGAAATCGATCTCGCGAAAGCGCCAGAAATTCGCGGAAAAGTGAATGCTCGTCCCGCCGACGCCGCGGCCATAGGCGAGGCACGGCTGGTTTTTGGCTTTCTCCTTTTCCGTCTTTCTGAATGTGTTCGGCGACTTGCTGAAGTCGTTCGTCAGCGCGCCCTGTTGAAAGATCGCGATCTCGTCGTGCACGAAGTCTTTTTCGCTTCGCCAGGGCCCTTGCTCCAGCACGACCACTTTGAATCCGGCCGTCGAAAGCTCCTTGGCGACGACGCCCCCCGCCGCGCCCGATCCGACGACGACGAAATCCACCTCGTCCTCGGGCTTGTACTGGACCGTCGTCGTCTGGAGCGGCGCGAGTGTTGGATGCTTGTGATCAGACATTGCGGTCATACCAGCCGAAGGGAGCCGACCACGAGAAGTGATCGTCGAAGCCGAGCACCTTCCATCCCGATTTGTTCGCGTTGCCGCCGTATTTCGGATCGGCGAACATTCCGCTGATGGTCATGCCGCGAAGGTCCCCGAAGTGCGAGCCCTTGGTCTTCTCCATCGTTGCGATGACGGCGTCCTGCTCCGCCACGGTCAGTGCGGCGAACGACTTCGCGCCCTTGTGCTTTTCCGCGGCGAGACGGCGGAGTTCGGCGACGAGCTTGTTGACGTCGTCTTTTTGTTCCTTGGCAAAACCGGCGAGCGACTCGTCGATGAACCGCACGACGTTCGCCTCGCGCGCCCCGGGCGTGCTATCGCTCGGAACGATCCGCGACGTAGCGGCGTCGAGGTCGGCCGCTTGATCGGCAGTAAGGACTTTGTACGGCGCTTTGGCTTTCGCCGCGGCAGCCGCGCGCGCGCCGGCGGCGAGAAGGTCGCGCGTTTCGGCGGTCAACCACACCGCCGCGGCGCCGGTTCCGAGCGCGGCGACGAAGTTGCGTCGCGAGAGATTCGACACGGTGGGGAGCAACCTGTTTAGGTCGCGCCCAAGTTAGCACCCGGTCCAGCATAGCGCACTACTGGAGGGGACCGATCAGTCCTCGCGCAGCGCCGCCACGGGATCGAGCCCGGCCGCCCGCCACGCGGGTTTTGCGGCCGCGAGCAGTGCGACGAGCAGCAGCAGCCCGCCGGAGCTCACGAGCGTTCGCGGGTCCGTGGCCGTCAGGCCGTACAGGAAACTCGAGATCAGGCGCGTCGCGATCAGCGCCAGGGCAACGCCGAGCACTACACCGACGATCACCATGCGACCGACTTCGCCGAGCACCATGCGCACGACGCGCCCTCGCGCCGCGCCGAGCGCGATGCGTACGCCGATCTCGTTGCGACGGCGAGCGACGCTGTACGCCATGATGCCGTAGAGCCCGATCACGGCGAGGAGCAGGGCGAGTCCGCCGAAGAAGCCGGAGAGGGTCGCCACCGTGCGCGTCATTGTCAACGATTCCGACAACTGCTGCTCCAGCGGAATGAAGTCGAGCGAGATGCGCGGGTTGATCTCGGCGAACGCGCGCTTGATCGATGGAATCAGCGCGGCGGGCGATCCGTCCGTTCGAAGCTCGAGATTGGTGAACGGTCCAAGCGTCGTATCCTGTCGCGACGCATAGTACACCACGGGCGCGGTCTTTTCGCGGAGCGATTGGTATTTGGTGTCGCCGACCACGCCGATGATCTCGATCGGTTGTCCAAGCCCGGTCGGCCCTTCCTCCAGACGGAAAGTCTTTCCAATCGGGATCTCTTCCTTGAAGAACTTTCTCGCCGTCGTCCGGCTCACGATCGCGACGCGTGCCGTTCCCGGACGGTCCTGCGCGCCGAAGTCACGTCCCGCCACGACCGGAATGCCCATCGTTGCGAAGTAACGATCGCTCACCGCGTTCGTCCACGCGACGGCGTCCTCGATGGACGTCGGCGTGAATCCCTCGACGTGGAAGACGTCGTTCCACGTGCCCGGCCCAACCGGCGTCACCTGCGACGAGCTCGCGGCGCGCACGCCCGGGATTGCCCGCAGACGATCGAGCAGCTCGTTGTACGTCGAACCACGCCGCGGCGCCGGTATCTGGGCGGGGCGCATGTCGACATTCACGAGGAGGATGTGATTGCGTTGAAATCCAGTATCGACGTTCACCAGCTTGCGCCAACTGCCGAGGAGCAGACCAGCCGCGGCGACCAGGACGAGCGACAGCGCGATCTGCCCGACGACCAGCGCCTTGCCGATCGACAGTCGCGAGTGTCCCTCCACCGTGCCGCGTCCGTGCGCCCGCATTGCCGTGTGCGGATCGACGCGACCCGCGCGCCAGACGGGAGCAAGACCAAAGAGAACCCCGGTGAGCAGCGCGACAACGATCGTGAACGCGAGAATGCGCGGATCCATCGAGAGATCCAGCGACACTACACGATGTGTTCGGGCCAGCATTTCGACGAGGAGCCGGCTGCCCCAGGCGGCGAACGCGACACCAGCGACCGCGCCCGCGCCGGAGAGGAGCAGGCTCTCGGTCATGAGCTGACGCGCGAGTCGGCGCCGGCCGGCGCCAAGCGCGAGTCGCACGGCCATCTCGCGCTGCCGCGCCGTAGCGCGCGCCAGCAGGAGATTCGCCACGTTCGCGCATGCGATGAGCAGCACGATCCCGGCAATCGACATGAGGACGTACAGCGCCTTGCTGTACATGCGTCGTACGTCGGAGAAGCCTCGCGTCGCCGGCGTCGTGCTGAACTTGGCGCGAAGGTATTCCGCTCTGCTCTTCGGCGTCCAGTGCTGGGGAATCGTCGCATTGAGGATCGCCGGACCGAGCGCGCCAAGACGCGAGCGTAGCTGCTCCGGCGATACGCCGCCCTTCGGACGTCCGATGATCTCCAGGAACCAGCTGCCGCGATGATCGAGTTGGCTGTTGGCGCCGCGAACGATCGCTTCCGTGCACAGCGGCACGTAGAGCGACGAGTAGCGGCCAGTATTGAGACCCGCGAAGCGCGGCTCGACCACGCCAATGATCTGGAACGGATGCCCATCGAGTGAGAGCTTTCGGCCGATGGCGTTTTTATCGCCGGCGAACTCGCTCTGGAAGAAGGCGTGGCTGAGCATCACCACACCGGGACACCCGCGCTGGTCGTCCTCGCGAACAATCGGCCGGCCGACGACGGTGCGTACGCCAAGAGTCTTGAAGTAGTCGCCGCTGATCCAGCTCGCGTTGACGCGTCGCACTTCGCCGCCGTCGGCGAGATCGAACTCCGCGTCGCCGTGCGCGAGGAGGCCGTCGAACATGTCCTGCCGGTCGCGAATCTGCTCCCAGAGTGGGTTGGTGAACAGGTTGACGCTGTCCCGCGTCACACCCACGAGCTCCTCGGGATGGCTGACCGGAAGCGACTTGAGCACCACCGCGTCGATGAGCGTGAAGATCGCGGTGTTCGCGCCGATGCCGAGCGCGAGGGACAAGATCGCGACGAGAACAAAGCCAGGCGTCGAGCGAAATCCGCGCAGTGCATAGCGGAGATCACCGGCGAACCCGTCGAGCCACCCCGCGAGATCGCGCTCGCGTGTGCGCTCCTTGAGCAGTCCGTAGTTGCCGAAGCGTCGCCGGGCCTCGCGCTCCGCGTCCTGAGGACGCATCCCCGACGCCTCGAGTTGATCCGCGCGCTCCGCGAGATGGAACGCCATCTCACGGTCGATGTCCCGCGACAGCGCGTTCGAGCGGAAGGCGTTACGGATGCGAGCGAGCAAGGACATGACGGACGACCTCGGTGATTTAGGCGTAGCGCAGGACGCGGGTCACGCCGTCGCGCAGCCTCGCCCAGCTCTCTTCCTCGAGCGCGAGCTGCTTTCGGCCGGCGGCGGTGATCGCATAGAACCGCGCTTCGCGATTCTTCTCCGTCGTCCCCCACTCCGCGCGCAACCAGCCGTCCTGCTCCATACGATGAAGCGCCGGATAGAGCGACCCCTCTTCGACCCGAAGCAGATCGCCCGACGCCTGTTGAATGTGCGACGTGATCGCATACCCGTGCATCCGGCCGTTCGCGCCGAGTGTCTTGAGCACGAGCAAGACGAGTGTGCCCTGGAGGATGTCGTTTTTCTTTTTGGCCACGTCCCTAACTAGCTATACCTAACTAGCTATGTCAAGTTCGATATCTGTACGAGTTCTTTTTGGCGACCGACGCTCCCCGTTCGGTCTGGCTCCTCGAGGATTTGAACGGCCGCGGGCAAACGCGGACACGCGCGGGCAACCACGCTGAACACCTTCGGGAAATCGCTTTTGCAACGAGCCGGGATTTTCTTGGGACCGCCGCTCGGGAAGTCACAAGGAGCCTCCCGAGCGGCACTTCCAAAAAGAATCCGGCTCGTGGCGCGCGGCACTCAATCGCCACCGCCGCGTAGTGCCCGCGCGTGCCCGCGTTTGCCCGCAGCCGTTCCAATCTCAAGGAGCTCGACACAACCAGGAACGGTCGGGCGGCGGACGAGGCCATTTAACACGGCTCAGCTCGCGGTCGGAAAGTCGGGAGTCGAGAGCGACTAGGCGAGTCCGATTGGAGGCACTCTCGCGAACAGATGGTGTAACAATTCCAGCGACGAACGTCGCGAGAAACGGCGGACACTTCCTTCCGCGCCGCCGGAAAACTCAACGCTACGTGAGGGTCTCGACCGCGCTCGGGTGTCTCTCGCCGAGGGGATTCACTGATGTCCAAGAACACGAACATCCATGACGAGTGTGAGCAGTTCGACTGCGCGATCCCGAGCAGCCGGCGTCAATTCCTGCGCGACAGCTTCTTGAGCGTCGCCGGCGCGATGATGGCCGTGGGGATGGCGAAGAATGCCGCGTTCGCTATGCCGCTCGAGTTCACCGGAGCCAAGCGGTCGTCGGGCAGCACGCGGAGCTATACCGTGCCGCCTGCGGACGGAGCCCAGATCGACAAGGACAATGACGTCATCCTCGTGCGATGGCAGAACGCGGTGTACGCGTTCGCGCTGTCCTGCCCGCACCAGAACACCGCGCTGAAATGGGACGAGCGCGACCACGCGTTCCAGTGCCCGAAGCATCACTCGAAATTTCAGCCGGACGGCGCGTACATCCCGGGAAGCGGACGGGCGACGCGCAACATGGATCGGTACGCAATCCAGGTTCAGAGCAACGGCGTGATCGTCGACCTCGACAAAGTTTACGAGGAAGATTCCGACGGCACGCAGTGGGCTGCGGCGGTCATTCACCTCGATGGGAAAGTCTCAGCGAATTCCAAGAGCTGAGATCAGCGCGACGACCATACAGAGGAGCGCGAGGAGCGAGCCCACCGCGGCGATCGCGACTCGTGCTCCGACGCGTTTGACGGACGCGAAATCCACCGACAGTCCGAGCGCCGCCATCGCGGCGATCGTGAGCCACTGCGCGGACACGCGCGCCGTTGAGATCGCCGGCTCGGGGAGCCACCCCACGCTGCGCACGATCGCCAGCAACACGAAGCCGACCACGAACCACGGCAGCAGCGACGGTGCTCGCCGTCCCCCCTCCGATCGCTGCGTCTCCGCGGCGCTCCGGCGTCGTCGGAGCGAGAGGAAAACAACCACCGGTCCGAGCATCAACACACGGGCGAGCTTGACCACGGTCGCCACCTGTCCGCTCACCACGCTCACCGCGAATGCCGCGGCCAGCACCTGCGGCACGGCATACACCGTCAGCCCAGCCAGCACGCCGTACTGATAATTCGAATAGCCGAGCGGCCCAGCGAGCAGCGGAAGGGTGAGCACGACGGTGACACCGAGCACCGCGGTGAGCGCGATCGACGCCGCGACGTCTTCGCGATCGGCGCCGATCACGGGCGCCACCGCCGCGATTGCTGAATTGCCGCAGATCGCGTTGCCGCACGAGACGAGCAGTGCGAGCCTGGGCGACAGACCGGCGGCGCGTCCGATCCCGAACCCCGCCACCAACGCGAGCACCACTGTCGCAACGATGCCGAGGGCGAGCATCGGACCCGACGCGAACAACTTCGGTGCGTCGAGCGTCGCGCCGAGCAGACAGACCGCGACTTCAAGTACCTCCTTGCCCACGAAACGCACGCCCGGTTCCCGGGTGGCCGGCATCCCGTCGAAGCCCCGCACCACCATGCCGACGATGATCGCGAGCACGAGGGGCTCGACCACGGGGCGGCCGAGCCAGATGCTCTGGAGCCAGCCCCCGATAACCGCAATGACCGAAACGGCGATCGACGCCCCAATGCCCGGCCAGAGTCGGCCACCGCCGGGGAGCCTCGAAGTCAGCGGAATCGCGGTCATGACGGATCGTAGACATTGCGCCTAGTATGAGTCCAGTACATTCTTTTCATCAGATCATAACTGTGAGTTATGAGCGCCAATGAACCTCCACCACCTCCGGCTCTTCGCCGCGGTCGTAGAACAGGGCGGGTTCACCAACGCCGCCCGCGCGCTTCGCCTCAGCCAGCCGGCTATCTCTAAATCCCTCAACGAATTAGAGAGGCAGCTCCACGTCTCGCTCATCGAGCGCGGAGCCCGGGGAGTGAATCTCACGGAGCCCGGGCGTGCCCTCTACGCCCGCGCCCGCGAGCTGTTCGGCGTCGAACGCGTAGCCGAACGTGAGCTCCGCGAGCTCCGAGGCCTCAAGCGGGGATCGCTCCGCGTTGCGGCTAGTACCACCATCGCCACGTACATGCTTCCGCCCGTCCTCGGCCGCTTTCGGCTGCGACACCCCTCGGTCCGCATCCGCGCCACCAGCGCCAACACCCGCTCGGTGCTCCGACTTCTCCTCGAGTCCCGTACCGACGTGGCGTTGGTAGAGGGTCCCATTTCGCACGACGCGGTCGATGTCGTACCCTGGCGCGAAGACGAGCTCGTGGTGATCGCCCATCCGGATCATCCACTCGCCGCACAGTCCGACGTCGGTGTCGAGGACCTGATGCTTGAAACTGTTCTAGTTCGCGAGCCGGGATCCGGTACGCGCGAGGTTGCGGAGCGCGCCCTCGCGCTTCACGGCGCGCGCTTGACGCGCACCATGCGACTGGGCGGAACCGAGGCGATCAAGCAGGGCGTCGCCGCCGGCCTCGGGATCGCGATCGTGTCACGAGCCGCCGCGGCCGATCAGATCACGCTCGGCCGCATTGCCGTCGTTCCGGTCCGCGGACTGCAGATTCGACGTTGGCTGACGCAGCTCAAGCTCCGCCAGCGATCGGATTCCGCAGCGGCCCGGGAGCTTCGCATGTTGCTCGACGAAGAGGTTGGCCCCCTGGCGAGCGTGGGAGACGCATCGGGAGACATTGGGGCGAGTGCGGGGGGGGGCGGCGAGCCGCGAACTTGAAGCTGGTCACCTAGATTTGGGAACCACTGCAATGACGATGAACGCCTTTCGTCCAGCGGCGAGCATCACCGCTACCATATGGTTGGCAGCCCTCGGCGCATGTCGGGGCGCTCCGCCGCCGCCGCCCACGCCGCCGCCGGTGCTCAGCGCGCATGGCGCCGCGGCGCTGCGGTGGGTCAACGCGCACACCGGCGCCGTCACCCTGACGGACTCGATGAACCTGGATCGCGACCGGCGCGCGCTTGCGCCGATCGTCAACGGCGCGCGAGTCCTCGGGTTGAGTGAGCTCACCGAGGGCACCGACGAATTCCCGGACATCGTTCGACGAACGCTCTTCGCGCTCGCCGACTCCGGGTTCCGAGGCGTCGCCATCCAGGGCCCCATGCCCGAGGCGCTCGAGCTGGATCGCTGGGTCCGGACGTCCGCGGGCGACCCACGCCGCATCATGCGCGCGCTCGGCTCTTGGCGCTGGGACACGCGAGAGATGTGGGCGTTCATGCTCGCCATGCGCATGTGGAACGAGGCGCACAAGGATCGCCCACTTGGCTTTTACGCGTTCGAGATTCCAACCGCGGCACGCGCCGTTCAGGTGGCGACGGGTCTTCCCGACTCCGTCGCGGGCGTCGCGCTGAATCAGTGGCTCAAGCGCACGTATATCTGCGTGGCGACGAACGAAGGCGCGCAATGGGGACGAGAAGGTCGGGCCGCCGACAGCTTGTTCTGGAACGCATGCGGTCCGGCGACGGCCGCCGCCACCGACAGTCTCGCGGCGCTGCGATCACGCTATCCGCAGTCGTCGCCCGTGATGCCGGACATCGTGTTTGCCGAGCAGATGGCGCGGTTGATTCGCCATCACGTGAACGTCGGACTTCGTCATCTGACGCGGCACGAAGCCAACGCCGAGCATGTGCTGTATGTCCTCGACGAGCTTGGACCCGGCGCGAAGCTCCTCGTCTGGGGTGGTGATGTGGAGATGGGCCGGCTCACGCTCAATGGCCAGACGGTACAGACCGGAGTCCCGCTCGGCGAAAAGCTGGGCGACAAATACCGCGCGGCCGCGTTCGCCATCGGTGGCGGCACGATTCGCGCTCGTGTCCCGTCCGTCGGCAGCCGGGGCGGAAGCGGTGGAGAGCCGGGTTTCGGCAATCCTCGTGTAGCGGTTCCGGCTCCGGAATCGTATGAAGATGTGTTGATGCGCGCGAACAATCCGGTTTTCTGGCTCGACCTGCGCGGACTGCCGAGCGACTCGGCGGGCACGTGGCTGCATGGGCCGCGGCAGATGCGTCTGATTTCGGACCTTTACACACCTTTGGCACCGACGGCGTTCGAGACGAGCGTGGAATTTCCGAAGAACTACGACGCGATCGTCTTCGCGCGCACTGTGAGTCCGGCGCACCCGTAACCGCGCCGAATGTTCGTCTCGGACTTCGCCATCCGACGGCCGATCGTCACGGTAGTGACGATGATCGCGCTCGTCGTGTTCGGTCTCGCATCGCTCGCCCGGCTCGACACCGACGAATTTCCCGACATCGACGCGCCGATCGTGTTCGTGGCGATCGCGTATCCGGGTGCCGCGCCCGACGTCGTCGAGCGCGAAGTAGTCAGTAGGGTGGAAGATAAAATCTCCGGCATCAGCGGCGTCGATAAGATCAACTCGACGTCCACCGACGGCTTCGCGCAGATCATCGTACAGTTCGTGTTCTCGAAAGCCGTGGAGCAGGCGACGCAGGATATCCGCGACGCCATCTCGGCGGTCCGCGCGCAACTGCCGGCCGAGATTCTCGAGCCGTTGATCCAGCGGTTCGATCCGAATCAGCTGCCGATCGTCTCGCTGGCGATCACGTCGAACGTGCTCACGCCGCCGCAGCTCACGCAGATCGCCGAGCAGACGGTGGCGGGGGATCTTCGTGCGATCGGCGGTGTGGCGCAGGTGAACGTCGTGGGTGGCGACAGCGCGCAGCTCAACGTGAACGTGCGGCCCACAGATCTTGCGTCGCTCGGGGTCGGAATCGACCAAGTGGTGACGGCGTTGCGTTCGCAGAACCTCGCGGCGCCGGTCGGCAACGTGAATTCGGCGCTCGAGCAGCGGTCTATCCGTCTCGAGGGCAGACTCGAACGTCCTGAGGACTTTGCTTCTTTGGTTGTCGCGCAGCGAGGCGGCCAGTTGATCACGCTCGGCCAAATCGCCGATGTCCAAGCCGGAGCTGCGGAGCCGAAGTCGTCCGCGCTCTACAACGGGCGCCAGGCGGTCGGCGTCGACGTCGTGAAATCGCGCGAGTACAGTACTACCGCGGTCGCCGACCGCGTGTTGGCTCGGGTTGCCGCCTTGCAGCCCACGTTACCGCCCGGCGCGCACATCGAGGTAGTGCGAAACTCCGGTCAGCGCGTGCGACGTTCCGTGCGCAACGTCGAAGAGGCGCTCGTCGAAGGCGCGCTGCTCACCGTCCTCGTCGTCTTCCTTTTCCTGAATTCCTGGCGCTCGACGGTGATCACCGGTCTCGCACTGCCCGTGTCGGTGCTCGCGTCGTTCGTACCACTGTGGATGTTCGGCTTCACGCTGAACACGATGTCGCTCTTGGGCCTGTCGCTCGCGATAGGCATTCTCATCGACGACGCGATCGTGGTCCGCGAGAACATCGTGCGACACGTGGAGCTTGGCGCGGACCACATGCACGCCGCTCACGAAGGCACGGACGAGATCGGGCTCGCCGTCGCGGCGACGACGTTCTCGATCGTGGCGGTGTTCGTGCCCGTGGGATTCATGCCGGGCATCGCGGGGCAGTGGTTCAAACCGTTCGCGCTCACCATCGCGGCGGCGGTGCTCGTGTCGTTGTTCGTCTCGTTCTCGCTGGATCCGATGCTCTCGGCGTATTGGCCCGATCCGCAGCTCGAGGCGCACGAGCGTCGGAATCCGATCGCCCGCGCGCTCGAGCGATTCAACGCCTGGTTCGACCGACAGGCGGAGCGATACAAGAGCCTCATCGCCTGGGCGCTCGACCATCGTTGGACGATGATCGCGCTGGCGGCGGCGTCGTTCGTCGGCGCGATCGCGCTGCAGGTCGTCGCGGGCGGTTTCTCGTTCGTGCCTGTGAGCGATAACAGTGAGTTGAACATCGCCATCCAAACGCCGCCCGGATCGAGCCTCGACTACACGACGCTCAAGGCCGAGGAGATCGCGCGACTGATCCGCGCTCATAAGGAAGTGTCCTACACGTATACGACAGTCGGCAGCACCACGGGCGCATCGGCGTTCGACAACGGAAGCATCTACGTCCGCCTCGTGGCGAAGAAGGACCGATCACTCAGTCAGGATGCTCTGGGTCAGGTCATTCGCAAGGAGATGCGAACGGTCGGCGGCGCGACAGCGTTCACGTTCGCGTCGGGATTCGGCGGTGCGCAGAAGCAGCTCCAGCTGCAGCTTCAGGGGCCCGATCAGAGCGTTCTCAACGCGTACGCCGAGCGTATCCAGCAGATCGTCGCGTCGACGCCGGGCGCGGTGGACGTCGGCTTGTCTACAAAGGGCCAGAAGCCGGAAATAGACGTGAAAGTGAATCGCGGATTGGCCGGAACGCTCGGTGTCAGTCTCGGCCAGCTCGCGACGTCGTTGCGCTTTGCGTTCGCGGGCGTGGACGCGGGCACGTGGGTCGATCCGGCGGGCATCTCGCGCTACGTGCACGTGCGGCTGGTTCCGTCATCACGCGAGAACGCCGCGGATCTCGGCCAACTGCCGGTGATGGTCGTGTCGGGGGGGGGAAATGGCGGAGCGCCGGCCTTCGTGCCGCTCAGCCAGGTCGCGGAGATTCGGCCGAGCTCTGGTCCGTCGCAGATCGACCATTTCCAGCGCGAACGTGTAGTGAACATCGGCGCGAACGTCGAAGGGGCGTCACTCGGCGAAGTCTCTCGCTCGGTGCTGGCGAACGTCGGCAAGCTCCAGCTGCCGGCCGGCTATCACATCTCGACCGCCGGCGAGACGCAGAGCCAGAACGAGGTATTCGGCAACATCTTCATCGCGCTCGGCGTGGCGGTGATGTTGATGTACCTGATCCTGGTCGTGCAGTTCGGCTCCTTCCTCGACCCGTTGGCGATTCTGATCTCGCTGCCGCTGTCGCTGATCGGCGTCGTGCTGGCGCTGCTCGTGACGCGCGACACGCTGAATCTCATGAGCCTGATCGGCGTGATCCTGCTAATGGGCATCGTGGCGAAGAACGCGATCCTGCTGATCGATTTCGCGAAGTGGGCGCACACGGGCAAAGGATTGGAGCGACGCGAGGCGCTGATCGAAGCGGGCCGGATTCGCTTGCGTCCGATCCTCATGACGACGCTCGCGTTGATCGCCGGCATGATCCCCGTCGCGCTCGGCCTCGGCGAAGGGGCCGACTTCCGCGCCCCGCTCGGCCGCGCCGTGATCGGCGGCGTGATCACGTCGACGGTGCTCACACTCATCGTGATCCCGACCGTGTACGAGATCCTCGATGAGTGGCGGGAATGGCTCCTGGCGCGTTTCAAACGCGCCCCGATTCCGACGCCCGTTCCTGAGCCAGGTGACTAGACGGTCGGAAGCCAGGGAGCGAAGGACGTATCGATTCTAATTCGTAGTGCTCGCCGTGACAGACTTGGTACCGGGCGTATGAGATAGCGATGGAACTACCGGGCTAACGCGGACACGCACGGACTAACGCGGTTTCGGGATGTCACGGCGCACCGTCTTGAACTGACGCGCGCAGCGAAAGAAGAATTGTTGTGGAACTGCCTCTGAACGCTTCGGCGCGAGAAGCATCCCGAGGTCGTTCTTCAATCATCCCGGCTCGTGCCGAGACGGACCCAGACCAAATCAGCGTTGGCCCGCGGCGTGTCCGCGTTAGCCCGGCAGTTTCACCGCGAGGCCGTCGTCACGGAACCAACCCGACGACGATAGCAAGTTGCCGATGCTACTGCTCCGCGAAACTCGGCGACGCGACTGACGCAACGGAGATATCGATCGGCAGTCGAACACCGTTGTGCGTGCGCACGACATCCAACAACCCTTGCCACACGGACGCGAATGCGTGGCCGACGTCGGTCGGCGCGCTGTTGTTCGGTGAGAAGCCGCTCGCTCCGGCGACCCAGAATGGCGGATCGTCGTCCCGGCCCGCGTCGTCGTAGGCCTCGTTGACGTCGTCGTAGATCGTGCTCGCATTCTTTGTGTGAGCATAGATGCCGGGACGATAGCTGCCGTCGGCGAGAACGGCGGTCGTCCACGCTCGATAATAGTCTCGCATGCGCTGCGGGATGCGGTCCATGTGCTCGACGTCGAGAAAGAGCACGGTGCCGTTGCCGAATCCCTCACGCTGCGCCTGATTGATGGCGTCGCGGGCGTCGATCTTCCCTTGCGCCGCGCCGACGTAGGATGCCGAACAGCCGTCGCCCGTCTTGGCGACCGGGACGACCGTGCGGCGGGTCATGACGCGAGTCACGCGTCGCTTGTGCTTGGAGGATTTCGACTTCTTTGATACCGTGACGACGCGTTTCACCGTCGTTGGCGAGTAGGACGTGCCCCAGGTCTGCTGGCCGACGTAGATGACGGCGAGCCCCCACCCGTTGTCGACGAGGTGCGCGCGTTTTCCCTCCCACGAGTCATCCTTGTGACAGGGCGCGGAGAGATAGTAGCCGACCCACTCGAATTCGCCCGCGCGCTTCCAGGCGTCCATCGCTTTGTCGCCCGGATAGACGTTCGTGTCGAATCCGAGGTGGCTCGACGAGACATTCGGGGAGACACTCGACGAGACATTGGACGCGAGGCGTTGAACCGCACCGCTGGTCGCGTCCGGTATGTCAACGAGCTCGACGGTCGCTTGGGCGAGCGGCCGCTGCGCCAGTCGCGGCGCTTCGAGGGAAGCGGACGCGGCGGCGACGAGGAGCATGAGCAGGTTGCGCAGAGCTCGTTTCGTCATGAAGTGGGTTTTTTAGAGAAGTCTGGTGGTCCGTACACCAACCACGGTCAGACGTGTCACAAGCGGCGCCGTTAGCCGACGCAACTGGACAAAGTGCGTACAGAACTTGCTATCGCTGGGGCGGCCAACTCCCGGACCAGACAACCGGGCGCATCACCCTGTACGGAGGAACTATGTCGATTCGCCTTGCTCGTGGCATTGCGCTCGTCGGCGCGAGCGTGTTGTGGGCTGCATGCGCCAAGAATGAAGCCAAATCCGATTCGGCGGCCATGGCCGATTCGGCGGCAAAAGCCGCCGCGGCGGCACCGGCTCCCGCACCGGCTCCGCCGGCGCTGAACGACGCGAACATCGCCGCACTGCTCGACGAGGCGAACGCCGCGGACAGCGCCGCGGGAAATCTCGCCTCGACCAAAGGCACGAACGCGCAGGTGAAGGAGTTCGGCCGACAAATGATGCGCGATCATCACACGCTGCGAAAAGCGGGGCAGGACCTCGCGAAGAAGCTGAACCTCACGCCCACGCCTCCGGCCAACGACTCGTTGCCGATCGGCGCGCAGAAGATGCACGACAGCCTGAACGCGATGGCCAAGGGCGCGGCATGGGACAAGGCGTACATCGACAACGAGGTCGCGGTACACCAGATGGTCCTCAGTCTCCTCCAGACCGCGCAGGGCGCGGCGCAGGACACGTCGCTCAAGGCGCTGATCGTCAAGGCGACGCCGAATATCCAGGCGCATCTCGCGAAGGCGCAGGACATTCAGGGCAAGCTTTCCGCGGCCCCGGCCGCTGGGGCCGCCGACTCGGGCAAGAAGAAAAAGAGCCCGTAACGAACGGTGGCGTCCGGCAGCCGACGGCTGGGCGCGCTCCTTGAAAGAATGCCCGGGCAGAGGCTCGGGCATTCTGCTTTTCGCCCGGTCATTCCCGGGAGTCGGGGGGGGAGGGGAGCGATGAATCGAAGCTCGAATGTCGTTGCCGCGTTGGCGGTCGTCACGGCGATCGCCGCGTGCTCGAAGAAGTCGCAGCCGCCCAAACAATCGGCCGCTGCAACAGCAGCGTCACGTCAGCCGAGGACCGCGGAAGCCGCCGGTGAGGTCGCGAAAGATTCGGCGGCACCGCACGACAATATCAAATGGCTCAGTGACGCGAACGTCGTCGCCATGCTGACGGCGATGAATCAACGACAGGTCGCGGCGGCAGACGCGGAGCTGAGCACCTGGCACATCGACACCGTCCGCGCGTTCGCGACGGCAATGTATCGCGAGCACACCGCGCTCCAGCACTCGATCGATTCACTTGCCGAAGTCGCGAAGATCGCTCCGGTCCTGCCCGCGCTCGGCACGACGATTCGAGGACGGATGCAGGCGCAGATCGACACGATTTACCAGCACGGCGGGCGCGGGTTCGACCGAGCGTACGTGATGCAGGCCGTCGCGGGACACCAGTTGATGGCGCAGTATCTCGGCCAGTTCTCGGCGGTCGCCGAAGCGCCGGCCCTCGCCACGCTCATCGGTTCGATGACGACGACGGTGCAATCCCAGATCGCGCGCGCGAACGCGATGCGCGTCCTGTTCGCGGTCGCCGACTCCGTGACCGCGGACTCGCTGCGCCGCGTCGAAGAGCGACGCGCGGCCCGCGCGGCCAAGAAAGGATGACGGCGCCCGCGAAGCAGCAAGGGGGGGGAGGCGATCAGGCGAGCAATGTCGTCCTCGTGGACGGCTCGAACGTCGCGCACTCAACGGAAGGAGAGCGCGCGCAGGTGTCGAACATCGTCGCCATCCGCGACAAGCTGCGCGAAGAAGGCCTCGAGCCGATCATCGTGGCCGACGCCGCGCTCCGGCACCAGATCGACGACGCGAACCGATACGAGCAGCTGATCGACGCCGGCGAAATTCGGCAGGCGCCCGCCGGGACAGATGCCGACTATTTCATCCTCTCGTTCGCGCGTGAGCTGAACGCGAGCATCGTCTCGAACGACCGTTTTCGGGACCGCATCAAGGAGTTTCCCGAGGTCCGCGACCGGGTGATCCGGTACATGATCGTGCAGGACGAAGTGGTGCTGGAGCGTCGGACGAAGCGTCGAAACGGTAACAGAAGTAAGTAGGTACTTGCATTTCGCGGACGGCCCCTGTAGGGTTTCTCCCTATGGATATCCGAGACCGCATCCTCGACGCCGCCAAGCGGGTCTACGAGCAGCACGGCTTTCGAGGCGCCACCACCCGGCTCATCGCCATCGAGGCGGGAGTCAACGAAGTCACCATCTTCCGGACCTTTGGTTCTAAAGCAGCGCTCTTCGAAGCGCTGATGCAGAACCATGTCTCGCAGTCGCCCATCCCGCCGCTGCCCGACAATCCGGACGATCCCGCGGGTGACCTCACGGAGTGGGTCACCGCCGTCCTCGGCCACATGCGCGTGAACCGCGCGCTCATCCGCACCTCGTTCGGCGAAATCGAGGAGCGGCCTGAAGCCGCGATCTGTATCTGCGAAGGCCCCAACTGCGCCGGCATGCTGCTCACCGACTACGTGCTCCGGCTCCAGTCGCTCGGCCTCGCCGACCCTGACGGCGATATCCCAACCGCCGTCGCCATGCTCATGAGCTCCATGTTCGGCGACGCGATCTCGCGCGACGTGATGCCGAACGCGTTTCCGCAGCCTGAATCAGAAGCACCGCAGAAATACGTACGCGTCTTCATGCGCGCGCTCGGCGTTACGCCCGCCGTCGCCCGCCGCGTGTCGCGCCGACGCTCCGTCGCCGGAGACTGAGCGCACGATGCCTCACCGAACACTCCACAGCCCCCTCACGATGAAACCCGCAGTTACCGCAGTGGCGCTCGCGATCGGCTTCGCGCTGGCGCCGACCATTCACGCACAACAACCGACCAGCGGCGCGGCCGTCGGCGCGACGGTTCGCCTCTCGCTCGAAGATGCCATTCGCCTCACCCAGGCGCAGCGCCAGACGATCGAAGTCGCGCGCGCCGGCGTCGATCGCGCGTCGGGCCAACGGTCGCAGGTGCGCAGCCAGTACTTCCCGCAGCTCAACGCCACCGCCGCCTACTTGAAGACGCTTGAATCGCAGTTCTCGGGTCTGGCGTCCAGCGCGCCGGTCGACACGACGCTGCCGACGACGAAAGCCGTCTGCGCGCCGACCATTCCGGCGAACGCGACGCCCGACCAACGGCTCGCGGCGCTGTCGCAGGCCGCCAGCTGTTCATCGTCGTCGTCGGGCGGCTTCGACCTCACCAGAACGAGCTTCGGCGCCAAGAATCAGTGGAACGTCGCGCTCGCGTTCTCGCAGAACGTGTATACCGGCGGTCGCATCAGCGCGCAGAATGACGCGGCGAACGCGCAGCTGCGGTCGGCGAACATCGAGGTCACGGCGCAGCGCGCGCAGGCGGCGCTCGACGCCACCGCCGCGTACTTCGACGCCATTCTTGCCGACCAACTCGTGTCGATCACGGATTCGTCGGTCGCGCAAACGTCGATCGTGCTGAACCAGACAAAACTGGCCAAGCAAGTCGGCAACGTGTCGGAGTACGAGTTGCTCCGCGCGCAGGTGACGCACGACAACCAGCTGCCCCTCGCGATCCAGGCGCGCTCCAACCGACAGGTGGCGTATCTCCGGCTCAAGCAGTTGCTCAACATGCCGCTCGATACGCCGCTCGACCTGACCACCAAAGTCGAAGATTCGACGAGCACGACCTCCAATCCCACGTTGCCGTCCATCGCCACCGCGACGCCGGACACGGTTGCGTCAGACCGCGCGCCGGTGCGGCAGCTCGACGCAGGCGTGGTCGCGGCGGAAGCGCAGATCCGTATCGCCAAATCGGAGCGGATTCCATCGCTCAGCATCGTGTCGAACTATCAGCGGCTGTACTTCCCGACGCAGCTGTTCCCGAGTCTCAACACGGGCGTGAACCAGTGGACGGTCGGTCTGTCGACGAGCTTCCCGATTTTGGATGGCGGCCGGATTCACGGCGACAAGGTGGTTGCCGAAGCGGGACTGCGGCAGGCCAAGGCGCAGCGCGAAGAGGCGCGGCAGTTCGCCCAGCTGGATGCCCGCGTGGCGCTCAACGATTTGGAGCAGGCGACCTCGATCTGGGAGACCAGCCGCGGAACGGTGCAGCAGGCCGAGCGAACCTATGCGATCGATGAAGTGCGCTATCGCGAAGGCATCTCGACGCAAACGGATCTCACGCAGTCCCGATTGCTGCTCGAGCAGGCGAAGGCGAATCGCGCGCAAGCCGCGCGTAACTACGCGGTCGCCAAGGTGCGTCTCGCTCTGTTGAAAGACCTGCCGCTGCAAGCCGGCGGCACGACGGGCGGCGCGTCGACCGCGGGCGCGGGCGGCGCGATCCAGCAGCAACAGCAGCAGCAGCAAACGCAGCAACAACAATTCCGAGCCAACACAGGAACGCAAGCCGCGCCGGGCGCGGGAGCACCAACGGGGAGCATCCAGCCATGAATCAGAGAACTCACATCGCCCGCAGCGCGGGGCTGACATTCGCCGCCGCCGCCGCGCTCGGCGGGCTGCTCGCTTGCAAGGGCACCGAGACCGCCAAGTCCGCGACCACACCGAACGCGATGATCGTCGGGCCCGAGAACATCGCCGTCGTGAAGGCCGAGCAGATCCGCTCCGGTCCGGCGATCTCGGGCACCCTTCAGCCGGAGCAGCAGGCCACGGTCCGCGCCGAAGTCGGCGGCACGGTGCTGCAGGCCGTCGTCGAGCAGGGGACGCGCGTCAACAAGGGCCAGCTGCTCGCCCGCATCGACGACGCCGCGCTTCGCGAGACGGAGCTTTCCGCGCGTGCCGCCGTCACGACGGCGCAGAGTTCGGTGGATCTCAACAAGCGTCAGGTCGAGCGCAACGAAGCGCTGCTCAAGGCCGGCGCGATCGCCGAGCGTGACGTCGAGATCTCGCGCAACCAATACTCGGCGGCCGAAGCACAGCTCGCGAACGCGAAAGCGCAGCTCGCCAACGCCATGAAGCAGCTCAGCAAGTCCACGATCGAATCGCCTTTCTCGGGCATCGTCAGCGCGCGCACGGTCAGCGCGGGCGACGTCGTGCAGCCGGGTGCCGCGCTCTATACGATCGTGAATCCGTCGTCGATGCGCCTCGAAGCGTCGGTGCCGGCGGATCAGCTCTCCGCCGTTCGCTTCGGCATTCCGGTGGATTTCACCGTGAGCGGTTATCCGACGCGCCACTTTACCGGACGCATCGCCAATATCAACCCGGTGGCCGACCCGGCGACGCGGCAGGTCCGCATCATCGTGTCGCTGCCGAATGAGAATGGCGTGCTCGTCGGTGGACTATTTGCCGACGGCCATGTCGCGAGTGAAGTTCGGAGCGCACCGGTACTGCCGATCGCCGCCGTGGACGAGCGGGGTTTGCGACCGTTCGTCATGCGCATCAAGAATGGCGTCGTGCAGAAATCGGAAGTGGAGCTCGGAATTCGCGACGGCGCGACCGAGACGGTCGAGATCCGAAGCGGGGTCCAGGCTGGTGACACCATTCTCCTCGGCGCCGCGCGCGGCATTTCGGAAAAGACACCGATCAAGGTGAGCGCCGTCGCCGCCGACACGGCACGCAAGCTGTGAGATGGGCGACGGCGGATGGGCAATGGGCGATGAACTACACACGACCTGGGACCTGAGACCAGGGACCTGAGACCTACTCTATGATTATCTCTGACTTTGCCATCAAGCGCCCCCTCATCACCGTTGTCGCGATGGTCGCGCTGGTGATCTTCGGGTTGTTCGCGCTGCTCAAGCTGAAGACGGACGAGTTCCCGGACGTCTCGCCGCAATTCCTTACCGTCGGCATCATCTATCCCGGCGCGTCGCCCGACGTCGTCGAGAGCGAGATTCTCAAGCCGGTCGAAGAGCAGATCGGTTCGATCTCGGGCGTGAAGCGCATCATCGGAAAAGCCTACGACGGCTACTCGATGATCATGATCGAGTTCCTGTTCGGTAAGGACATGAACGTCGCGTCCCAGGAAGTGCGCGACGGGATCTCGTCCATCCGGGCCGATCTCCCGATCGAGATGAAGGAACCGATCATTCAGAAGTTCAACAACGCCGACCGGCCGATCGTCTCGATCGCGATCTCGTCGTCGGTGTTGTCGCCCGCCGAGCTCACGAGGCTGGCCGATCCGGGGATCACGCGCGAGCTACGCGCCATTCCCGGCGTCGCCGACGTGCAGATCTTCGGGAAGGTGGAGCGGGAGCTCACCGTCGAGATCGATCCTCACAAGCTGCAGGCCGCGAACATCAGCGTCGCCCAGGTCGTGCAGGCGCTGCAGCTGCAGAATCTCGCCGCACCCGTCGGCCGCGTGAACGGTGCCCTCGACGAGCGGGCAATCCGGCTGCGCGGGCGGCTCGAGAACCCCGCTGAATTCGAGAACCTCGTCATTGCCGATCGGAATGGCACGCTGATTCGCTTGTCGCAGGTGGCGACGATCAAGGACGCGACGGAGGAGCCGCGCACGCTGGCGCTCTTTGAAGGTCGCGAGGCCATCGGCATCGACGTCAAGAAATCGAACGGCTACAGCACGACCGATGTCGCCGCCAAGGTACGCGATCGTCTGAACCAGCTCAAGCCGACGCTTCCCAAAGGCACGAACATCGACCTGGTAAAGGATTCGGGCGTTCGCGTCGAGCACGCGGTCAGTAACGTCGAAGAGGCGCTGTTCCTCGGCGCCGTGCTCACCGTGCTCGTCGTCTTCCTGTTCCTCAATTCGTGGCGCTCGACGGTCATCACCGGCGTGGCGCTGCCGATCTCCGTGCTGGCGAGCTTCATCGCCGTCTGGTCACTCGGGTTCAAGCTGGAGACGATGTCACTGCTCGGGCTCTCGCTCGCGATCGGTATTCTGATCGACGATGCGATCGTCGTGCGTGAGAACATCGTGCGACACGTCGAGATGGGCAAAGACCATTTCACGGCCGCGCACGACGGCACCGACGAGATCGGGCTCGCCGTCGCGGCGACGACCTTCTCGATTCTCGCCGTCTTCGTGCCGATCGGCTTCATGCCGGGGATCGGCGGACAATGGTTCAAGCCGTTCGCGCTGACGATCGCCTGCTCGGTCGCGGTATCACTGTTCGTGTCGTTCTCGCTCGACCCGATGCTCTCGGCGTACTGGGCGGATCCGCACAAGCTGCCGCACGAGCGCGGATGGATCACGCGGCAGCTCGACAAGTTCAACGCGTGGTTCAACCACCAAGCCTTGAACTACAAGAAAGTCATCGCGTGGGCGCTCGATCACCGCGCGGCGATGGTCGCGACGGCGGTGCTCAGCTTTTTCGCGTCGTTCTTCCTCGCTGCCTCCGGCCTCAACGCGCTCGGGCTGGCCGTCGTCGGCATCGTGTTGATCGTCATCGGCCTATCCGCGGATCGGCTGCATGGCGCCGTGCGTACGCTGAGCTTCCTCGCCGGCGCGGCCGTGTTCCTGCTCACCGGCTCGATGGCGTTCGCCGGAAAGCCCTTCGAGCTGCAGCCGCTGCGCAAGGTCGGCACGGCGTTCTTCCCGGAGGACGATCGCGCGGAGTTCATCATGGCGATCGAAACGCCGCCCGGCTCGAACATGGAGTACACGCGCCTCAAGGCTGCCGAGGCCGCGAACATCGCGAAGACACATCGCGAGGTGATCTACACGTATACGACGCTCGGCAATCAAGCGACGGGCGGCGTCGACGAAGGGAACATCTACGTGCGCCTCGTCCCGAAGACGGAACGTCGTCTCTCCGTCGAGAAGCTCGCCGAGGAGCTGCGCGCCGAGACGGCGCGGATGTCGGGAGCGTCGGTGTCGGTTTTCACCAGCGACTTCAGCGCCGGATTCAAGGCGATCCAACTTCAGCTGCGCGGCCAGGACGTTGTGGCGCTGGCGCAGGCGGCGGACATGGTGAAGGCGGAAGTGCAGAAGATCCCCGGCGCGGTGGACATCGGGCTGTCGACGAAGGGCCAAAAGCCCGAGCTCGAGATCGATCTCAATCGCGGCGTCGCGGGAACGCTCGGCTTGACCGTCGGACAAGTCGCGCAGTCGCTGCGGCCGGCGTTCGCCGGAATCGATGCGGGTTACTGGATCGATCCGAGCGGAAAGTCGCGCAAGGTGACGGTGCGTTTGACGCCCGAGTCGCGCCAACGCGCCGCCGATCTCGAGCGCCTGCCGATGGTGGTTCAGGGCTCGAACGGAGCGCCGACGACGATGCCGCTCGGACAGATCGCCTCGATCCGTTCCGGCGTGGGGCCCGCGATCATCGATCACCTGAATCGCGAGCCTGTGGTGACAGTCGAAATGAACACGTCGGGTCGCGCCGCGGGCGACGTCACCGCGGAGATCAAGCAACGTCTCGACAAGATGCGGTTGCCGGCCGGGGTGCGTTACACGATCGGCGGCGACGCCGAATCGCAGGCCGAGGTGTTCGGCCAGATTTTTTCGGCGCTCGGGCTGGCCGTGTTGCTCATGTATCTGATCCTCGTCGTTCAGTTCGGGTCGTTCATCGATCCGATCGCGATTCTCATGTCGCTGCCCCTGTCGCTGATCGGCGTCATGTTGGCGCTGTCGGTCACGGGAATGACGATCAACATCATGAGCCTGATCGGCGTGATTCTGCTGATGGGCATCGTGGCGAAGAACGCGATTCTGCTCATCGACTTCGCGAAGTGGGCGCGCGAAGAGCGCGGTGTGCCGTTGCGCGAGGCGCTGATCGAAGCGGGCGCGATCCGCTTGCGCCCGATTCTCATGACGACGTTTGCGCTGATCGCCGGCATGATTCCCGTTGCCCTTGGCCGCGGAGAAGGCGCGCAGTTCCGCGCCCCCCTCGGCGCGGCGGTGATCGGTGGCGTGATCACGTCGACGTTCCTGACGTTGCTCGTGATCCCGACGGGCTACGAGATCCTCGATGAGTGGCGACACGCCTTCATGCGGTGGATGGGCGGGACGCCGAAGCAGATGACGGCGGAGCACGCGGTGCCGTCGGCCGGCGACTGAGCCGGGTGCCGCGGAAATGAAAGGGCGCCTCGTGGCGCCCTTTTCATTTCATGTCCGCTCAGCCGGCGTAACGCGCAGTGACATCAGTTGGCCGTTTCGCAGCACCGAAACCGTCGTCTCGTGCGAAATCGCTTCCTGCGTGAGGACGCGATGCAGATCGTCGACGCTCGAGATCACTGTTCCGCCCAGCTCCAGAATCACGTCCCGGATCTTGAGGCCCGCAACATCCGCTGCTCCACCTTCGACGACTTCGGTCACGAGCACACCGCTCGCCGCTGTGAGGTGACTCAGCTGAACGCGCCGGCGTGAGAGGCGCACGGACTGTCCGCTCACTCCAATGAACGCGCGACGCACGCGCCCGTCGCGGATGAGCTGAGGGATGACGACCTGCGCGGTGCTCGACGGGATCGCGAAGCAGATGCCGTGGGCGCCGGCGATGATCGCGGTGTTCACGCCGACGACTTCGCCACGCGAGCTGACGAGCGGGCCGCCCGAGTTGCCGGGATTGAGGGCGGCGTCGGTCTGGATGACCGAGTCGATCAAGCGCCCCGACTGGGCGCGCATCGTTCTTCCGAGCGCGCTGACGATGCCGGCCGTCACCGTGGACTCGAAGCCCAACGGATTGCCGATCGCCACGACGACCTGTCCGGGCCGCAGTCGCGACGAGTCACCGAAGGGCGCGGTCGCGAAGCCCGAACCGTCCACGCGGACGACGGCGAGATCCGTATCCGGATCCGCGCCCACCAACTCGGCGCGACATCGCGAGCCGTCCGACGTCGTCGCCCACATACGCGTCGCGCGCTCGACGACATGGCTGTTCGTGAGCACGAACCCGTCTGAGGCGAACACAAACCCCGATCCGCTCGACGTTGCCTGGCGGCCCTCGCGCTGCTGCCC